>Ga0302157_10001845_pt1 | contig 25356 bp, 19 predicted proteins | sample I_Bog_N3_3_FD_193502 | JGI IMG/M metagenome (GOLD analysis project Ga0302157, IMG submission 193502) | Peat permafrost microbial communities from Stordalen Mire near Abisko, Sweden - I_Bog_N3_3 | ecosystem: Environmental > Terrestrial > Soil > Wetlands > Peat | place: Sweden: Abisko, Stordalen... | reverse complement strand
GAGTTCCTCTGGTCGATATTGCCGGATTGGAGGATAATCATCGCATGGCGACTTTGCCTAATCTGGAAGAGCTTTGGACCGTGCGCGAATACCTGCGCACGAGTTGGAGCCCGGACCGCGAGTTTGTGGATGGGCGCATCGAGGAGCGGAACTTGGGCGAGAAAGAGCACTCCATTCTTCAGCGGTTTTTGACAGTCTTGTTTGCAATGAATCGAGCGGCATGGGGCGTCGAGGTGTTTCCAGAGCTTCGCACGCAGACGCAAGCCACACGATTCCGGGTTCCCGATGTCCTTGTCGTGCGAGCCGAAGAGAAATTCGAGCGCTACGTAACCCAACCTCCGCTCATCGCCATCGAAATTCTCTCTCCCGAAGACACGCTGCGGGCCATGCAGGAAAAAGCGGCAGAGTACCGGCAATTTGGCGTCGAGCACATCTGGATCATCGATCCAGAGCCGCGCATCGCCTACCGCTACACGGATGGCGGACTTGAAGAAGTTCGCTCCGGCGAATTGACGGTGCCGGGAACGCCTGTTCGGGTCGTGCTGAGCGAGATGTTTGCGGAATTGGACCGCTAGAGCGTTTTCGATTCAAGTCTTAACAAAATCTTGTGGGTGCCCCATCCATTCGCGCACTTTGCGAATGGGTGGGAGAGCATAACCGCTCGCTTTAGTTGTAAGCAGCAGAACCGAAAATGCTCTAGCAGCCGCCTATCCACCCCTTCGCTCTCAGTTAAGCCGGGTCAGAAAATCTCCGCCCTCAGCTCTTGAGCGCCACGCGAATGTGCAGCTCTTTCAATTGCTGCTCGCTCACCGGCGTCGGCGCTTCGGCCATCAGGTCGATGGCCTTCGCTGTCTTGGGGAAGGCAATCACTTCGCGCAGGTTGGACGCGCCTGCCAGCAACATCACGATGCGGTCGAGGCCCAGCGCGATGCCGCCATGAGGCGGCGTGCCGTACTCGAGCGCGTCGAGGAAGAACCCAAAGCGTGCACGCGCTTCTTCTTCGCTGATGCCGAGCGCCCGGAAAATCGCCTGCTGCACATCCTTGCGGTGAATACGAATAGAGCCCGAACCGAGCTCGAGGCCGTTCATCGCCAGGTCGTAACAGTTGGCGCGCACACTGGCCGGATCGGTCTCAAGATTTTTCATATCGGCGTCGAAGGGCGCGGTGAAGGGATGGTGCGCGGGAACCCATTTGCCCGCGGCTAGATCGTACTCGAACATCGGGAAATCGGTGAGCCACATGGGATGGAAGGCGTCGCTGCCGTCGACCAGATCAGCGGCGCTCCGCGCTCTTGCGTTTTGGACGACTTCATCGGTGATCTGAAACGCTCCGTGTTTGTCGGCGTACTTCTTCGCCAATTCGGCGCGGAAGTTGCCGGCCGCCGCGTACACATTGATCTCGCGCTCCGACAAGCGCCCTGGGAACTTGGTGTCGCTGGCCTTGATGTGGTGCGCGGGATCGCCGGCCACGACGATGACGAAGTCCTCTTCCGCAGCGCCCGCCAATTGGCGCACCTTGGCGGCGGACTCCGGAAAGCTCTTGGCCAGCCGCTTGAAATCGTCGATGAACTTTGCGCCCTTCTTCTGGTCGAAGAGCGGATGATTGTCCTCCCGCTCCTTGCGGCTCAGCTCGCCCACCTTGGGAATGCGCAGCGCGACAATGGGAAGCGCCGGGTCGATCTGAAGCGTGGCCAGTGCCTCGCCGGTAAATGCGGAGCGCACGTCGGTCAGGCCGGGCAAGCGGAGGTCGGGCTTATCGGTGCCGTATTGCCGCATCGACTCGTCGTAGCTGATGCGCGGGAAGGGAATCGGCAGATCGACACCGGCCGCGGCAAAAGCCGCCTTCATGAACTGCTCCACCACGCCGAACACCGTCTCCTGGCGCGGAAAACTCATCTCGAGATCGACCTGCGTGAATTCCAACTGGCGGTCGGCGCGCAGATCTTCGTCGCGGAAGCAGCGGGCGATTTGGAAATAGCGGTCGAAGCCCGAAATCATCAGAATCTGTTTGAAAATCTGCGGGCTCTGCGGCAGCGCGTAGAATTCGCCGGGATGCACGCGGCTGGGAACGAGAAAATCACGCGCGCCTTCGGGCGTGGATTTGGTCAGAATCGGGGTTTCGATCTCGAGAAAGCCCTGCTGGCTCAGGCTCTCGCGAACCGCCAGCGTAATTTCGTGGCGCAGGCGGAAGTTGCTCTGCATCTCGGGCCGGCGCAGATCCACGTAGCGGTACTTCAGGCGCACTTCCTCGTTCTGGATGGCCTCTTCAGAGGGCGAAAACGGCGCCAGCTTGGCATCGTTGAGCACGAGCAGTTCGGTGGCCTCAATCTCGATCTCGCCGGTTGGCATTTTCGGATTGATGGCATCCTTGTCGCGCAACCCGACCTTGCCCACTGCGGCGACAACGTACTCCGGACGCACGTGCTCGCCCTTGGCGTGGCCTTCAGGCACAAGTTCTTTGTCCAAGACGATCTGGCAGATGCCGGAGCGGTCGCGCAAGTCCAGAAATATCAGGTCGCCGTGGTCGCGACGGCGGTTGACCCAGCCCATCAGAACCACTTGCTTGCCGGCGTCAGTGGCGCGCAGCGTGCCGCAAAGTTGCGTCCGTTCCAGATTGCCTAAAAAGTCGAGCACAATACTATGTCCTTATTTCTTATTGGCTTGCGGGAATCGTTCCCTGGTTTTCCGGTCACAGCGCGAGAAACGAAGCCAGCTCCGCGCGCGGAATTTTGCTTTGTGTGCCGGTCGAAAAGTCTTTCACTGTCAGGATACCGGATTGGAGTTCGTCTTCGCCCAGGATGACGATACGCCGGGCCACCTTGTCGGCGGTCTCGAAGGACTTCTTCAACCGGAAACTGCCGTCGCCCAGCTCGATGCTGAGTCCGGCGCGGCGCAGTTCGCGGGCCAGAACCAGTGCCGCGGCGTTCAAATTCTCCCCGAGCGGCGCTATGTAAGCGTGCACCTGCGGTGGGGCAGCGTCCTGGTTGGGTTCTGTGGCTTGGAGGGTCAGCACCAATCGGTCCAGTCCCATCGCAAATCCGATGCCCGGCGCCTTGGGTCCGCCAATCGCTTCGCTCAGCCCGTCGTAGCGGCCGCCGCCCAGCAGCGCATTCTGCGCGCCGAGTCCGCCATGCGTGAACTCGAAGGTGGTGCGCGTGTAGTAGTCGAGGCCGCGTACGAGGCGGGGATTCAGCTTGTACGGCACGCCTGCGGCATCGAGAGCTGCGGTCACGGCGGCAAAGTGGTCCTTGGATTCCTGATCGAGAGAGTCGGTAATCTTTGGCAGCGTATCAATGATCGGCTGATCCTCGGGCACCTTGCAGTCCAGCACGCGCAGCGGATTGGTGACGGCGCGGCGCTGACAGTCGGCACACATTTTCGGCGCGATCTCGACGAGTGCTGCGCGCAGGACGTCGTTGTAGCGCGCGCGATCGGCGGACGATCCGACTGAATTGAGTTCGAGGTTCCAGCCATCGATGCCCAGTTCATCGAGCAGCGTGGCCAGCATTTCTAAAACTTCCGCGTCGCGCAGCGGCGATTCGCTCCCCGCGAAGGGCGGTCCGATGACCTCTGCGCCGATCTGCCAGAACTGCCGGTAGCGGCCCTTCTGCGGGCGCTCGCGGCGGAATTGCGGCCCGATGTAATAGAGCTTCTGTAGTTGGCCGCTTTCGCCCAGCTTGTGCTCGATGTAGGCGCGCACCACGCCGGCCGTGTTCTCCGGCCGCAGCGTGAGCGACTGCGCCTTTTCACTCTGCGCCCGCGCGCGATCCTCCCACGTGTACATCTCTTTCGAAACGATGTCGGTTTCTTCGCCCACGCTGCGGGCAAAAAGCGAGGTGTCTTCGAAGATGGGGGTGCGAATCTCGCCGAAGTGGTAACGGGCAAAGACCTGGCGCGCGGTTGCTTCGATGCGGTTCCACAGCTCCGTCTCCGGAGGCAGCAGATCGCGCGTCCCGCGCACGGCTTTCAGAGTGGCCATAACCTGTCTAGTTTAAATGGGCTGCCCTGCGGCCTCTTCCGGATCGCGTTCACCGGCGTTTCTGGCACGTGCTGTTTAGACCAGACTCGGAACATCCCGAAGGCGCAGAATCTACCTTTGAGATTCACATTTATGCCCGAAAAACAAGGGCAGAATCTATCGGCCATTATCCTTTAGTCATATATCCCTAAACTCGTTATTACCTTTACACCTTTCGAGCTATTACCGTGGGTTTTTAATCCCCGCGCACAGGTAATTATGGGACCATTAGGCACCACTCTCGAATGGGGGCCCAGGGGTTGCAGTTACAACAGCACACTCTGAGCGCCACGAGACGGCAGCACCCCACTGCCGGTCATCTACGATCCGACCGCTTGGGTGCGCCTGGGTGATGAACTTGCCCGGGATGAAGTGAACGGAGTTGTACATGAATTCTCTGGCTGATCGCAATCTCCGCCTACAGGACCGCAAGGTCTATTTATTGACCCGTGATCTTCCAACAGGACGCACCGCGCGGAGCCAGGGTCTTCAAGGCATGGCGTGCGGAATGGCGCTGCTGCTCGCGGCAACCTGCGCCCATGCGCAGTTCGGCGTGCAGCAGGTGGGCGCCAGCTCGGGCAGCCAGGGCATCACGGTGACGGCGACGGTCGCGGGCGCGGTGAGCAGCGTGAAAGTGCTTACCCTGGGATCGTCAAGCGGAGACTTCGCCGTGGGCGCCGGCTCGTCCAACTGCGCCGCGGCGAGTCTGGCCGCTGGCGGCAAGTGCACCGAGTCGGTTACCTTCACGCCCACTGCGCCGGGATTGCGCCTGGGAGCGGTGGTGCTTGAGGGCACGGTGAGCGGCGTGAATACCGTTCTGGGCACGGCGTATCTTTCCGGGACTGGGCAGGGCGGATTAGGTGTTTTGGTCACCGGCAATGTACTGCCCGTGGCCGGGCAGCTAGGACTTTTTACTGCCGTGGGCGACGGGCTACCAGCCACGCAGGCCGAGCTTAACCTGCCTGGCGGCGCCGTGCTCGATGGCGCCGGCAATCTCTACATCGCCGACACCGGCCACGACCGCATCCGCATGGTGTGCGCCAGCCAGACCAGCGCTACCATTTTTGGCACCGGGTCCAACTGCACGGGCGCGGGCATCATCGTCACCATCGCCGGCAACGGCAGTCCCACGTTCAGCGGCGACAGCGGACCGGCGTTGAATGCCACGGTGAGCAGTCCCGAATCCGTGACTCTCGACGGCGCCGGCAATCTCTACATTGCCGACAGCGGCAACAACGTCATCCGCATGATCAGCGCGGCTACCGGCGTCATCACAACCGTGGCCGGCAACTTCAACAACATCCCATGTGTCGCGAGGACCGACTCCTTTGGAGACGGTTGTCCGGCCACTCAAGCCGTGCTGAGCCAGCCGCGGAGCGTGGCGCTCGATGCGGCGGGGAACCTGTACGTTTCCGATAGTGGCGACAACGTCGTCCGCATGGTGAGCACAGCGACAGGTGTTATCAGCACCGTCGCCGGCAATTCGAGCAGCGCGGTGTGCGCCGCGAAGACCGACTCCGTAGGAGACGGTTGCCCGGCCACCCAAGCCACGCTGACCCAGCCCGAGGGAATTACCCTCGACGGCAGCGGCAACCTGTACATCGCCGACACCAATGACCAGCGCGTCCGCGAGGTCGAGGCGGTGGGCGGCGCCATCACCGCCGCCAGCGACATCGTCACCGTTGCCGGCAACGGAAATACCGGCGCCACGGCCTGCACGGCGACCCCGGTCGCAGCCACCAGCGCCATCGTCTGGGCGCCTTCCGGCGTAGCTGTGGACGCAGCCGGCAACGTCTACGTCGCGGAGACGCAGAACGCCGCCGTCCGCAAGGTGAGCGCGGCCACCGGCGACATCTCCACGCTCGTCCAGAACAGCTGCGGCAATTATTACTTCAACAGTCAGTTCCTGCCCCAGGTGCTCTACGGGCCTACAGGGCTTTATCTGGACGGCAAGGGTAACCTCTACATCACCGACACGCTCGACATGCTGATCCGGGAAGTGCAGGGCAATTTTGTCGCCATCAATCTCTCCACGCCGGTGTTCCAGGGCCAAACCTCGCCCACCCAGTTGCAGACCGTGGAGAATGACGGGAACGCCTCGCTCGATCTCGCGTCGATCACCGTCGAAACCCCTCCTAATCCTCCCGATGCAGAGGTGGAGACAACGGTCACCAACTCCTGCGCCAACGGCCAAACCCTGACCCAGAATGCCAACTGCGAGGTAGGCGCCGTTTTCGCTCCTCCGGCCTCGCCCCTTCTCGCTGTCAACACCCAGGAGACGCCGATTATCGACGTGGCCGATGAATCCATGGCCGGCGCAGCGCTGTCCAATGCGCCTCTCAAGATCGAACTGGTGGGCACAGCCGAACCTTTGTATGCCACCAACACTCTCGTCACATCCAGCCCGAACCCCTCCGGACTCGGTCAGAGCGTGACGTTCACTGTGACCGTGACTACGGGCAGCGGCGCACTCACGGGGACTGCGAGCATTTCCGACACCTTTAACGGCGTCACCACCACGCTCGCAACGGCGCTGCCGATGACCGCCTCGGGGAATACGTCGGCCACGGCCACCTTCTCCATCTCTACGTTGCTCGTGGGGCTGCACTCTATTACGGCCACCTACACGCCAGGGACCGGCGATATCCACACCGGCAGCACGTCGCCGGCCGAGACGCAGAGTGTCGTTGAAGGTACGGGTGTCACCCTGACCTCGAGCGCCAATCCCTCCACCGTCGGCCAGAAGATCACCTTCACGGCCACGGTCAGCAATTCCGGAGGCGGCGTCAACCCCACCGGCACGATCTATTTCTACGACGGCGCCAATCTGCTCGGCTCTCAGGCCATCAATGCCAGCTACATGGCCACCTACACGACATCGACGCTCAGCAACGGTATGCACCCCATCACTGCGCAATTCCAGCCCAGCGCAGACACGCTGTTGCAGAGCAGCATCTCGCCGGTCCTGAACCAGGATGTGCAGGCGGCCGCGACGATTGCCGTCGTCTCCAACCAGAATCCATCGACCTACGGCACCCCGGTCACGTTCATAGTGACGATCACGTCCGCCGCCACGCTCCCCGCCACCGGCACGGTGACGTTCCTCGATAACGGTGTTTCCATCGGAACCGGACCGCTCAGCGGCAGTCCCGCCACAGCCAGCTTGCTTATCTCCACGCTGGCCGTCGGCACGCATCCCATCACGGTCACTTATGCGGGAGATGCCTACAACTCGAGCGCTTCCAGCGCGCCTGTGAGTCAGGTGGTCGACCAGGGGCAAACCGCGACTACGGTCACACTGGCCACCCCCAATCCCGGGATCGCCGGAACCACGGAGACGATTTCGGCGACCGTGGCTTTGACCTCGGGCAGCGCACCCCTCACCGGCACTGTCACCTTTACCTCGGGAACCCAAGTGCTGGGCAGCGCCGCGCTCACTGCGGGAGCTGCCAGCATCACGCCTACGCTCGCGATCGGCTCCTACCAGATCGTCGCGTCCTACCAGCCCAGCAATGCGAACGCCGGGGCCAGCACTTCAGTGGCGTTCCCCTATAGCGTGGTTCTGGCAACTACGCAAACTACGCTCGTCGTCGCGCCCAGCCCCGGAGTGGTTCTGACTCCCATCACGTTTACCGCCCTTGTCGCCGGCAATGGCGGCACGCCCACAGGCAGCGTCAACTTCCTGGTCAACGGAACTGTGGTTGGCACCTCGGCTCTGAGCGGCGGCAAGGCTACGTACACGGACTCGACGCTACTGGCCGGCAATTACTCCATCACCGCGCAGTATCTGGGCGACACCAATGACTCCGCCAGCGTGTCGACGGCTACAAGCGAGACCGTGAACACCATTCCCACCACCACCGTGCTCACCAGCGGCATCACCACTGGAGCCAATCCGCAGGTGATTCTGGTGGCGGCGGTGCTCGACAACGGCCCCGGGCCAGTGCCTACAGGTACAGTCACTTTCTACAACGGCAACACGGTGCTGGGCTCGGCAACGGTTGATTCGACGGGCGCGGCTACGATCACGCCCAATTTCGCTCTCGGCGCCAATTACAGCGTCGACGCCGTGTATAGCGGCGACGCAGAACATGGCTCTTCCACTTCGTCGGCGATCAGCGTCTCCGGCACGCCGGTGGACTTCGGCGTCACGGTCACGCCGGCCACAGTCACCATGGCCAGCTCGCAGAACGCCACGGTCACCGTCACTCTTATCTCGAACGCCAACTTCAGTGGGACCATCGGCCTGGGTTGCTCTTCGCTTCCGGTCGCGGTCAATTGCCACTTCGCCTCCATCACCCTCAATCTGCCCGCGGGGGGCTCGGTCAGCACCCAGCTCACCATTGACACCAACAATCCGCTCGGTGGCGGAAGCAGCGCCATGAACCGCCGGCCGGGAGACGGCAGATTTTCGATGGCCGGGTTGTTCCTGCCCTTAGGCCTTGGATTTGGATTGATCTTCTGGCGCTGGCGCCGGCGTCACGGCCAGGTTTTCACTATGATTCTGGTCCTGGTCCTCACCACGGCGGCGTTTGTGGCCACCGGTTGCGGCGGCTTCAGCCAGGCCACCGCGGCGCCCGGCACGTATGTCATTCAGGTCACGGGGACCAGCACCGCAAGCGATGTGACGCACTATCAGAACGTCACCCTCGACATTACAAAGTAGGCAGGGCAGCTCGAGATGAGGCGTGGTTCGAGGAGAGCGATGAGTTTTGGGCATAATTTCCGGTTCCGGCAAATCCAAAGAACCGGAATCAAATTTCGGGCGAGTGCGTTTCTTGCGCTGCTCGCCCCGGCGCTTCTCCTTGCATCGGCCGGCATCGCGCGTGCGCAGACGATTCCCGAGGGCAACCGGGGCGAGTTGCATCTGTCGGCGGGCGCTACCGGATCCTTCGATAGCATTCAATACGGCCCGCAGCAGATGGTCGGCATCGGCGCCTTTGTCGACGCCGAAACCACAGGTCACTTCGGCCTTGAAGCCGAAGGGCGCTGGATCGAGTTTCATCAGTCGGCGATCGAGAACGTGCACGCCGAAACTTATTCCATCGGCGGCCGCTATCACTGGGTTCTCACCAATCACTGGCAGCCCTACGCAAAAGCGCTGATCGGCTTCGGCAGTTTCAGCTACCCCTATGGCTATGGCCAGGACCACGATCTGATCGTGACTGCTGGCGGTGGCATGGAGTTCCGTGCGTCGCGCCGCATCTACTTTCGCGTCGCCGACTTTGAATATCAGGACTGGCCTGAAGCTCACTACGGCAACCTGGTCCCGTTCAATGTCAGCGCGGGCCTCAAGGTGCGCATCTTCTAGCCCTTGATCCCGGATCACAACGGGATTTAGATTGTCTCCCGACCGTAATGGGCAAAATCCTCTTTTTTCTGCGAGGGCATCGTGACTGGGATCACGGTTAGGCCCCGGGCCGCACGGTTAGCCTCAACCTGAGCACATTCTCAAGAGCGTGTCCGAAACGAGGAGAAGATCTTCCATGGCTTATGTCGTGACCGATGCCTGTACCAAGGATTTTGTTTGTGTTGCGGAGTGTTCCACTGCCGCGATCGCGCCTGCTGCGAGCGATGCTGCCGCCGCTACTGTTTCGCAGGTTTATATCAATCCCGATGAGTGCATCGACTGCGGCAACTGCGCTTCGATCTGCGCGCAAAACGCGATCTTCGCGTTGGATGAGCTGCCTGCCGACAAGACAGACTTTGCCGAAAAGAACCGCGCGTACTTCAATTAAATCGCCCTTTCGCGCCGCGCGAACACCGGGCGGGTATTCGCGGCCCTCTACTGAGGGCTCGGCGCCTGAGGCTGTGTCTGTGCGCCCGGAGTTTTCTGCCCCTCAGGCGGAGCCGCTGGCACCGCCGCCGGTGCTGGCCCCGGTGCGGCAGGCAACTTGACTGTCTGCATCGGCGTCACCGGCAGCGTAAGCGCCTGTACCGTCGCGGGATCGTCGCGCAACTTCACATAGAGAATGCCATTCACCGGATGCGGAACGGCGAGCTGTGTCCCGGTGAACTGCGGGGTCACGTCGGCTGGATTGTCAAAGTCCGGCGTTGCAGCAAATGAGGTCGCGAGAAAGAGGTTGGTTCCGCTGAGCACGCAGGGCTTGGCCGGCGAACGCGGACAGCGCAAAGTATTGAAGCCGGGAAGGCGCACCAGCGTGCCCAGCGGCTGCCAGTCGCCGGCGGTGCCGTCCGCGGAGAGGACGCGCACCCGCATCGGCCCGAAGGCCGACGCACCGAAGCGGGCAAGCGGCTCCAGGGTGCCTACCGCGGTGTGCGCGTCTTCCAGCATCAGGCTGCCGTCATAGAGCGTCAGCATGGTGTGGAAGCTCGAGTCGCTCGCGGCCACTTCCACCTTTTCATCGCGCGGGAACGACTGCGGCACTACCGACTTGAGGAAGAACACCAGCCTCCCGTCAATGGGAATGTCGTCCGCGCTGCCTAGTTGCACCGGCGGCTGCGGCGCCGAGGCGTCGTTCTGCACGCCTTTGCTCAGCAGCATAACTTGCGGTCGCGGAGGATCCACGGTCACCCGCGCGGTCAGCACGCGGCCGTCCTTCAGATTCACGTGCGCCACATAATGTTTGCCGGGAACCAGGCCCGCCGTCGATCCGCCCGCGGTCATGAGCAATTCATCCAGGTCCCCCACTCGGTTCATCACCCCGGGCGTGAGTTCGATGTGGTCGATCTCCGCCCTGGCGACCTCGTCGAGGCGCGTGCCTTTGAGGAGGGCGGACTCGTCTCCTGCGCTCAGCGTCAGCCCTTCCAGCGAAGCCGCCGCGTCGTAGGCCTCCATCGCCAGCCGGTCCGGCTCGGCCAGTCCGAACTGATACACGGCCACGCTTACCGGCCCTGGCGACGCGTCCTTAAGCGGTACCGTCACCTCAAGAGCTCCGGGTCTGGGGGACTTCCACGGGAGTACGAGGGTGCGATTCCCCGCCGTTTGCGCTTCCACCTTCTCGACGCAAACCGTGGAGGTCCCGTCGATGTGGAGCGTGTCGTCGCGGCCCACCACCAGCGCCGATTGATCCGACGCCGCAAGCGTCCACTTGCCTGGCACCGCCCCCACTAGCTGGTAGCGCGGGCCTTCCCAATTGTCGAACCCCCACTTGCCGCGGACCACGGCAATCAGGTCGCCGCCCGGCGGCGCATAGATTGCCTGTGTGGGGACCAGCCCGCCTTTCCCAGGGTCAGCTGTTACAGGCACATCCATCGATTTTGCGCCGCGGGATTCGATGTGCAGATACAGGTCATGCGCCATCGCGGTGGCAAATACCAGCGGCGCTCCTTCAGAGGGAAGCACCAGCCCCGGCTGCATGGCGCAAAAATTGTCGCTGGGATTGACCGGATGCAACGGCTCCGGCCGCGAAGGTCCGATAGGTGGCAACGCCACCACCACCACGGACCTGGGGTTGATAAACGACGGCGGCATGTTCAGCCGCAGATTCAGGCTGTCGGCCCTGGGCAGCGCCAGCGCGGGGATGTACTGGAAATGCGCGGTGTGCAGCGAACTCAGTATCCTCGCCGTATCCACAATGGCGCCGATGTAGGCGCTATATGCTCCGCCTCCGCCCATCGTCGTGTAGCTCAGTTGGTTCATCAGATTGAGCGCGTTGCCGTTGGTCAGCTGGTCCACCAGCGTATGCGCGTTGGCGTCATCGAGCACCATGCCTTCGGAATTCTGCGAGAGGCACGAGGCCTGCTGATCGATGGGTTTCAGAAAGCATCCCTCATTGATCTTGATGCCCAGGCTGCGCGCCGCCATCTCGGTGCGCGTCTTCAGCGCCGCGGGATCGAACTGCGACGTCACCTTCACGTCGTCCAGGTAAGTGTCCAGCCGCATCCGTTCCCAACTGGCGGCCTGAAGGTCCTGGGCGGCGCGCACAAAAAGTCCCGGCCGCCCGCGCACTGCATTGCGCAGGGTAGCGAAGTCGCCTCCCGTTTCCGGCGCCAGAAACAGCAGCGCCTGCTGGGCCTCCGGGGGAACCTTTACGAAAACGCCTTCGGCGCGGACGTCGCGCGTCCACGTTTCCACGCGCGTAAACCACTCCGCCGGGGGCGGATTGGTCGATCCCCGCAGGAACGCGACCACCAGCACATAATGTGTGGCCTGGCTCTCGGGCAAGTCGGGATGAATCCACAAACGGTCGCCGGGAAGCAGGTTGGGCGTCTCAGAGATGGGCAGCGTCACATCGCCGCGTTTCACGTGCACATCCACTTTCGGGCCGGCGAGATCGAAGGGCGGGCCTTCGGCGTAAAGCGAGGATGATGCCAGGAAAAACATCAGCAAGTACTGCAAACCACGGCGCATAGTTCTATTCTACGAACAGCAGACGCTGAGGTCTGCGAGGTGTCTTGGCTCTGAAGGTCCCCCAACGCGAAGATTCCTGCGAATTCCCGCGTAAATTGCCTTTTTTGCGCTAGAATTTGTCACAAATAAGAAAGCTGGCTCAGATCGCCGGGAAAGACTGGAAGCCGGTGCATAGCTGCAATCTTTAACGGTAGCCCGAAAACAGGCTGTATTTCCTTTTAGCTCCAGGCTGGATAGATGCGCACGTATAGATGACCAGCCGATGAAATACTCTTGGCGCTCCGTTCATTCGACTGCATGGACGAGTGCAAGCCCGTCTTCTTATTCCAGCGAGCTGGTTGGGAAAAATATAGATCGTAGGTTGTCGCCTTATGTCTCGAGCGCAGCTCCGAGCGGGAATCGCTGGCCGGTGATTGTGCTGACTCCACGGATACAGGCGGCAATATTGGGAGAGAACGATATGAAATCGACAAGGGGTTCGCAGATTCACGCAGAAGACGGCAATCTCAGCATCCCCGCCGCTGAGGAGATGGTCGAAGAAGCATTAAACGAGCTGGCATTCACACAGGATCCGGGCTTGGTCCGCGCCCTGCGCTTTCTTGCGCCTCCGGGCTACCAGGCCATTGTGGAACTGTGCAGCGAAAACGGCCGTAGCAAACGCCGCGATGCATCGGCTGATTCCTGGTCGCCGGAGTACGACGAGGTGCGCATCTACTTCGAGCGCATCGAAGGCGACGAACCGGCCCCTCGACCGGGCCGCGCGACCCGTGGCGCGCACACCGCCGGAGACGAAGATGAAGCTGAGCCCACGCTTCCTGCCGACATGGATGCACGCGTGAAGGAACTATGCACGGCGCTGGCTGAAGCCGAACGCGGCGGTCACGCCTTCATCGCGCTCAAGTGGTTTCGCGATTCTTTTCTGCCGCGCAAGACCTTTCGCTGGAACCAGCATCCTGAAACGCGGCAGTCGGTGCTGGCTGAAGCCATTCAACGCGGCGTGGTGCTGACCAGCAAGATTGCCAACCCGAAAACGCCCGCCTATCCCACCACCACCATCCGTCTCAACCGCGCCGAAGCCGGCATTCCTGAGGACGCGCAGCGCTTCCAGCCCGTCGACGTGCAGGGCGAGCCCGTTGCGGTCACCATCGATGAGGAACGGGGGATCGAGTGAGTTTCTTTTTTCTGGAGGCGACAGCCTTCGCCAAGCTGTTTGTGCGCGAGCCTGGTACCGACGCGCTCATCCGGCTGATGGAGACCGTGGAGGACAACCGCAAGCTGATCTCGGCTGCCACTCCACTCGAGGTTTACGCGGCCATCCGCCGCCGCGAGCGCGCCGGGCAAGTTGCAATTGAAGCTGCTGTTACCGCGTTTGAGCTGCTGCGGATTGAAGCCGCGCGCATGGTGCAGCAGCCGCTGAATCCGGGGGTGATTGAGGCGGCCAGAGTGCTTCTCGATCGCACTACGTTGCGCTGGCCAGAGGCCCTGCAACTGGGCGCCGCGCTGGCGGCGCGCGACATGTTTCCCGGCACGCGCATCACCTTCGTCTCCGCTTCCCCCGCGCTGCTCGAAGCCGCCCGTGCCGAGGGACTCGACGCCATCGATCCCGCCAGGCTGCCGGCGGCCGAAACTGCGCTCGGAACCGAAGCGGACAAAGAAGCCGAATCTTAGCGTCGCTCCTCGGCCTCTTCGACTCTCGCCAGTTCCGTCTCTCTGCTCTTTCCCTGCTCCAGCTTGCCGCCATGACGCCGATCCGACCGCAACAACAAAAAAGCAAAGACGAGCCCGGCCACGCCTAAGCACGCGAACATGATCTGGGTCGCGGTGTAGGTCCCGGTCGCGTCGCGGAGCTTGCCATTCAGGAGCGGGAATAGTCCCAGGCCCAGGTTCTGGATGGCCGTCATCAGGCCAAAGGCCGTGCCCACGCGCTTCTCCTCCACCACCAGCGGAACTGAGGGCCACATGGCCGCGGGAACCAGCACGAAGGCTGCGCCCAACACGATCATGCTGGGGACTGGATTCCAGTGGGTGATGCCCATGATGAGGTGAGCGGGAATCAGCACCAGGGAGCCCACGACCATCAGTGTGGCTCGCTTGCCGATGCGGTCAATCAGGTCGCCGGCGAAGGGCGCGAAGACCATGGACGCGAAGATGATGATGCTGGTCATTCCCGGCGCCGTCGAGAACATGTGCTGGAAATTGACGAAGGCCTGGGACAGGAGGCCGCCTGTGGACTCGCTGACCAACGGGATGCCCCACTTGTCGTGGAACATGTCGGTCGCGAGCGCAGTGAAGGGGAAGATGGCGCTGTAAAAGGTGACGCAGAGCAGGACAACGTACCAGTAGGAAGAATTGAACTTCTTTATATCGGAGAAGACGATCTTGTCGCCGCCGTCCGGCTTCGGCAGCGCGAGTACCTTCTCGCCATGCAGATCCATGGCGTTGTAAACCAGGTTGCAGAGCACACTGAAGAGGCAGAAGGCCGCCGCCGCCCAAAGCGCGACGCGATAGCTGCCGAAATAGCGGGCGATGAGTTCCTCGGTGTTGAAGCTGAAGAGGGTCCCGACGCGGCTGATGGTAAGAGCGATGCCGAAAGCGAGGGCCATTTCCTTGCCTTTGAACCAGCGGCTGATGATGGCGCTCTGCACCACGATGAGCGACTCCGAGCCGGCGCCGAAGATCAACCGCCCGGCGAAGAGCTCCCAACGGGAATGGGCTGCGGCTACGATCGTGGCGCCCACGAGGACGAGCAAGCAGAACAGAAGGCTGGCTCGGCGGGGGCCCAGCTTGTCGTAGAGCATGCCCCCAAAAAAGACGATGACAATGGCGGCCACAGAGTAGGCCGTGTAGAGATTGCCGATGGTGCTGCGGTCCAGGTGGAGATCCGCGATGAGCGTGGGCGCGAGAGCGCCGATGCTGTCGTAGGCGAAATAGCTTCCCAAAACCAGCAGGCTGATAAACATCAGGATGGTGAAGCGGTAGGGCCGCCGGGATGGATGGAAGAATCCCACGGATTCCGGAGCGGTGCTTTCGGAAATGAGCGGGCGGGGTGCGGGATCGGACATGAACGTGAGACTCCTCGAAGCAAGGCGGAGCAGCGAAATCGAATCGCCGCGAGGGCGGCGTGAGGTCCGCAACCCGAGAATAGCAGAGGCTCCGTACTGGCCTGGTACCCTGCTGGGGAGGCGCAAGAACACGCCAAGATGGTTGGCTTCGGTCGTCATCCATTGTGTGGCCATCAAACCTAACAGCAGCCCGTGCTAAATTGTGCCTAGCTGAAGGTGAATTAGCGTGGGCGGAACTGGCGCAGAGACAATCCGTTTTGGCGAGTTTGAGTTGGACACGCGCGCGGGCGAGCTGCGCCGAGGATCGGCGCGCATTCGCCTGCAAGAGCAGCCGTTCCAAATTCTGCTCATGCTGCTTGAAAAACCCGGCGGAGTGGTGACGCGTGAAGAGATTCGCAAGCGCCTGTGGCCCAACGATACCGTCGTCGAGTTCGATCACAGCATCGGTACCGCCATCAAGAAGCTGCGCCAGGCGCTCGACGATGAGGCCGGCAGCCCCCGCTACGTTGAAACCCTGCCGCGTCGCGGCTTCCGCCTCATGGTCCCCGACGTCGAGGTGCTCAGCGCCGAATTGTCCCCGGAAAGAGATGACGGCCAGCCCGCTGCCGTTGAGCCGGTTCTGGAGCCAGCGCCCGCCCGGCCCGCGGTACCCTCCCGAACGCGGTGGCTCCTGCCCGTGCTTCTTGCTGCGGCCGTCCTTCTCGTGGCCGTCGTTTTCGTCGCTCGTTGGCGCTTGCACGGCAACCGCGGCGAAACCCTCGACGAGTCCAGCCTGACCCAGGTCACCTCCTCCGTCGGAGTCGATATATACCCGTCGCTCTCGCCCGACGGCAGCGCGGTTGCCTACAGCAGCGACAAGAACGGCGGCTTCGAGATCTACGTGAAGACGCTTGCGGCGGGCGGACGGGAGATCCAACTCACCAGCGATGGGAACGAGAACCTGCAGCCAGCCTGGTCGCCGGACGGAACTCAGATTGCATTCTTCTCACGCAAGAAGGGTGGCATCTGGATGATTCCTGCCCTCGGCGGCACGGCACGCCGCCTGACGGAGTTCGGAGGCAAGCCCGCATGGTCCCCCGACGGCTCGCGCATCGTGTTCCAGTCAGTGGGAATCCTCGACTATAGCCCGACGGGCCTTGCCATCACCCTTCCGTCGTCCACGCTGTGGATGGTCGACGCTCGGGGCGGCGCGCCCACCCAACTGACGCAGCCCGGAAATCCCAATGGGGGCCACGGCGCGCCCACATGGTCGCCCGACGGCAAACAGATTGCCTTTAGCAGCGTCAGTGCAAGTCTTCAGGAGATATGGACGATCCCGGCCAACGGCGGCACACCGCAGCGGCTGGTTGCGGGCGGTGTGTACGACCCCGTGTTTGGGCCTGGCGGACGCTATCTGTATTTTTCAAAGAGTTTTGTGGGCTCCCAGCAGCAGACGCCCGTGGCGCTGACGTTTGCGCTCATGCGGGTGCCGCTGTCGCCCGAGGGCGCCGTCGCAGGAGAGCCGGAGTTGGCGAAAAATTCCGGCTCAGTGGTGTACAGGGCCCCGCGCTTCTCAGCCAATGGACGGTTCATTGTCTTCTCGGCAGTTGCCGCCAACGACAACCTGCAATCAATTCGCATTTCGCCTTCGACCGGAGAGGTCGTCGGCGACCCCGTACCATTCACCCATGACACCATGCTGCGTAAGTTGGATCCTATCTTCTCGCCAGACGGCGCGCAGATCGCCTATACGGTCATACAGAACGGGGAGGACTCCGGCATCGGGGTGTGGGTTGCCGATGCGGACGGCCAGAATGCCCATCCTGTAGGAGCGACGCCGACCGACCGCCATCTGATGGGATGGCTTCCCGGGCATGGCGGCCTTACTTTCCAGGGCCAGCAGAACGGGCATAAAGTGCTCGATGCCATCGACTTGAGTACCGGCACCATATCGGTGCTGCGAGAGCTTGCCGAGGATGGTGCGTCCTTTCGCGTCTCGCCCGACGGCAGGCAGATCGCGTTCGGCAAGCGCGAGGGCGGCGTAGTGAATGTGTGGGTCGCGCCCACGGGCTTCGGACAGGCGGCCGGCGGTCCAGCAAAGCAGTTGACCTTCGGCAAGGGATTGATGTCGTACCCATGCTGGTCGCCGGACGGAAAGACGATAGCCTTTGAGACCGAGAACGGGATCGCCACCGTTCCTGTTGCGGGAGGGCCCGTGACGGTGCTCCAGGTCGGCCAGCGGGAACCAGACATGCTCTGGGACTGGGCCCCTGACGGCGATAAGATCGCCTTTGCCAACAATCGCAATGGCGCGACAAACCTCTTTTGGATCTCGCGTAGCACGCGGCAGGAGAAACAACTGACCCATTACACGCGCGATAACAGCTACGTGCGGTATCCCGCCTGGTCGCCGCTCGGCGACCAGATTGTTTATGAATACGCGGAGACCACGGGCAACATCTGGACCATGCGCGTGAAATAAGAGCTTTCGTCGCTGGCGCGTCTACTGTTGTGCAAGGTTTGCGCCGCTTACGGCAACTAAAAGGCGGCATGTTCGCATGAACACGCCGCCCTCTTCCGCGCTGAAGCTCGAATTGTGCGATCGCTCCATGCCCGGTCATCAGCGATCATTCGTTGCCACCCTGGTCTGCGTCTCCGCCTGCCGCGTCCGGGCTTCCTGAACCAGGCGCGTGTCCATCTGGCGAGCCTGCTGCGCCGTGAAGTACATCTCATTGCCAGCCAGCACGCTCAAATCGTTGCTCGTCCAACGCGCCTTCATGATGCCGGTCCGGGAACTGGCATCCGTGCCCAGCAACAGGCTGCCGATTTCGCGCGCCATCACACGGCCAGCCAGCACGTCCATCGCTGTGGTATCGCCGCCCGCCCGCTCGCTGATGCGTTCGTAGAAGATGGCTGCGCGGTGCGATGCGCCACCGTCGGCCGCTCCGAACGTGTCGCCTTTGCCGACCTTGTCCGCCATCGAGTTCGGCAGGATCGACACGATATAGTCGTCGGGCTGCGCCGCCGCACAGCCTGAGAGATCCTTCCTGGCGTCGCGTGAGGTCGGGCATTCCTGCCACTGCGTCGTTACACCGGCCTGCGCCAGAATCCGCGACGCTTCCCGCTCCGCTGCCGCGAGGGTTGCAGGTTTCACCTGCGCGTAGTCATAGACGCGCAGCGTAATGGTGGCGCGGCTCGTCTCCGCGTCACGGTTGTTCTTGGCCCAGGCCGGGGAACCTACAACTGCTGCTGCAACCACCGCCAAACCTGCCATCTGCATCACAAACATCGCTGTCCGATTCATCGTTTTTCTCCTCCGCGGGTTGCGCGGTGAGATCGACTTTGCGCGATCGGTCTCGAAAGGTCGATGCACTGGAGATGAACTAGATTTGGACTGAAAGTGAACTTATAAGTAACTTACTATCAATCACTTGATATGTTTTCCAGCCGAAGACGGCCGCGTGCGGATTGGGGAGATGAACTCGGCTTCGCCCCTTTACTGGCGAGGCGCGCGGGCGAAATAGGCAGAGCAACGGCTCAAGCAGGACGCGAACGCATCGAGTCCACGCCCTGCTCGAAACGATCTGTTCCCTTGCGGAAACCCGGCGCCTACTGCTGCCCGACCTCGACAATCATGAAGGTATCCGGTTTCGGCGTGGGGCGGCGCTGCCCCGGCGCCAGCGGCAGCAGTTCCGCCGCGGGCAGATAGAGGGTGTGTGTCGAGTGGTCGACGCCCATGGTGCGCGCTCCGTATGGCGTCTTCACCACCGCTTCGACCTCAAATTTCCCATCCTTCTGGTCCACCACGATCAGCGACCCGTCGCCGCAGCTCGCGAAGGCCCGATCGCCGTCGGTCTGGACGGCATCGTTGCCCGCGCCAATGGGCAGGTCAGCAACAACTTTGCCGTCTTCCGTACTCATCACGATAAGCTTTTGCGGATTCCGGCAGCCCACGAACAGCACATGATGTTTCTCGTCCATCGCCAGCCCCACCGGACGGCCTCCCGGAGCCACCGGCCAGCGCGCAGTTACCTGCCGCGTCTTCAGGTCGACCACCGCGACCACGTCCTTGTCCGCCAGATCGACATAAACCTTTCCGTTGCCATCGGCAACCAGCGACTCGGGCGCTCCGCCCAGTTCGATCGGCGCATCGATCTTGCCACTCACGGGGTCGATATCCGGCTTGAAGGTCATCAGCTTGTTGCCGTCTCCGGAGACGGCCAGAATCAGCCCCGTTCCCGCGTCGTACTGAATGTCGTCGGAGTCGGGCATCGTGGCCAGCTTGCCCAGCGTCGCATAGGTTTTCAGGTCGAAGACAATGATGGCCCCGCTGCCGCCGCCATCGGTAATAAAGCCGCGGTTCAACGACGGCACAATCGCTACGCCGTGCGCTCGCGTCTGGCCGGGTATGTCGCCGAGCACCTTCCCTGAAGCGGCATCGATCACCTGCGTGTGCGTAGTGCGCGTAAGAAACAGCCGGTGCGTCTGCGAATCGACGGTCGCATAATCCCATCCGCCGTCGCCACCGATGTGCACGGTCTTTGTCACATCCCATTTGGTTTGGGCCAGAGCGGGCATAGAACCGGCCACGAGCACCGCCATCGACAGCATGATCGCCTGTAGGTTTCGCATCTTGTTTTCTCCTGGGTTGGCCCAATGCAGAGAGGGCAATTCGCAAGCACGGGGCCGGCAACGATCACGATAGCACACGAATCAAAAGCGACGATGAAAGCGGCGCTGGATCGCTGGCGTTTATTCTCGCCGGAACTTATTCGCCTGCTCGAACTCATCGCGCAGCACAGGCGTGCGCAGGTTCTCGCGCAAATAAGCGAGACGCTGCTCCAGCGCCAGCAGTGCGCGCTCCACGGCTTCAGTATTGGTGTGGGCAATGTCGCGCCACATCGAAAACGGACTCGCACCCAGCCGCGTCATCTCGCGTAGCGCGCGTCCGCCCACGTCTTTGAGCTCGGGCGCGTCGCCCACTTCCTCTTCCAGCAGCGCGCTCAACGCAGTAGCCGTGAATTGCGGCAGGTGGCTCACCCACGCTACCAGCTCATCGTGGCGCGCGGCATCGAGATCGAGCGTCTTCGCGCCCATCTTCGTCACCCACTCGCGCCATTCCTTTACCAGAGCCGCCGCTTGCGGCGAGCGCTCGGCCGCGGGATCGTCGGTGAAGAGCCACACTGCGCCGCGAAAGAGATTGGCATCGCCGAGAGCCGCGCCGCCGCGCTCCTTGCCCGCCATCGGATGTCCGGGAAGGAACGCCGCGCGCTCCGGTGTGTTGTAGAGCCGCGTGCCGGTTTCAGAAATCACGCGCTTGGTGCTGCCGACGTCTGTCACAAGCTGATCGGGGCCGAGCACCGGCGCCAGCTTCTCCATGAAATCGAGCGTGGCGTAGATGGGCACGGCCAGCAGCGTCATCTGGCTCGCTCGCGCGGCTTCAATCGGATCCACTGAAAGCGAATCGATTGCGCCCATCTTCAGCGCAACATTCCCCTGTTCGGGACTCCGGTTCCAGCCAATAATGCTGCCCTGGTAACCCGCAGCGCGCAGAGCGAGACCGACTGAGGTGCCGAGAAGCCCGGTGCCGAGGATGGAGATGCGATCGATCATGCGCGTCTTTCAGAAGCGGAGTTAGCGTTGTTAGCGAAGTTAGGAAAAACCCGGACTCTGCTAACACACGCGAAGCGCGGCTAACGCCGCTAACTCCGCTCGTCCCGCTCCATCTTACAGGGTGCGGCCGACGGCCCCGGCGAGAACGCGAAGTTCGCCCACCAGCTTTTCAAACTGGTCGAGAAAGAGCGTCTGCGCCGCGTCGGAAACTGCCTTGTCGGCGTTGGGATGAATCTCCAGGAGCACTGCGTCCGCGCCCGCAGCCACCGCAGCCTTGGCCATGGCGGGAACCATGTCGCGGCGACCAGTGCCGTGCGAGGGATCGCCCACTACCGGCAGGTGCGAGAGCTTCTTCAGCACCGGAATGGCCGCTATGTCCATCGTATTGCGCGTGGCGGTTTCGTAGGTGCGGATGCCGCGCTCGCAGAGAATCACCTCGTAGTTGCCGCCGGAGAGAATGTACTCGCTCGAAAGCAGCAGCTCTTCCACCGTGGCCGCAATGCCGCGCTTCAGCAGAATCGGTTTGCGCACCTGGCCCAGCTCGCGCAGAAGGTTGAAGTTCTGCATGTTGCGCGCGCCCACCTGGAAGCAATCTACCAGCGGCAGCATGGGCTCGATCTGCGCAATCTCCATCACCTCGCTCACCACCGCCAGTCCATTCGCGTCGGCGGCCTCGCGCATCAGTTCGAGGCCCGGAATGCCCAGCCCCTGAAACGAATATGGCGAGCTGCGCGGCTTGTAGGCTCCGCCGCGCAGAAATCCTCCGCCCGCGGCCTTCACGGCTGCGGCAATGGCGAAGATCTGGTCGCGATTCTCCACGGCGCAGGGCCCGGCGATCACGGCCACCTTCTCGCCGCCGATCTTCTCGCCGTTCCTGAACTCGACAACCGTACCCTCTGGCCGCCACGCCCGCCCGGCCAGCTTGTAAGGAGCGCTGATGCGGTGCACGTGCAACACGCCCGGAAGCATTTCAAACTTCGTCAGGTCGAGCGAACCGGTGGCGCCGACGCCGGCCAGAATGGTTTGGAACTCGCCTGTCGTGCGGTGCACGTCCACGCCCGCCTCTCCCATGGCGCTGATCACGGCATCGACTTGTTCTTCGGTGGCACCAACCTGCATTGCGACAATCATGATTTATTCCCTGTCTCGGGCGTCTCTGCGTCCGTGGCGTGGCCCTGCGCTCCGCCTTCTTGATCGGCGGCCTGGGCGTGTCTCTGGCTAGCCAGCTCGTTGCGCTGCAATGCCCGCATCACGTCGATGATGCGCTCGTAGATATGCGTCAGCTCGATGTCGGGCAGCGGGCCCTTGTTGGCTGCGCGCACATTCGCGTAGACGATCTTTTCGCGCTCCGGCTCGTACACCGGGAGCGAAGTGGCCGCCTTCATGCGGCCGATTGTCTGCGCGGCGCGCGCCCGCTCACTGAGCAGCTCGACCAACTGGCGGTCCAGCTCATCGATGCGGAGTCGGAATTCTTCGATGTCCATTGCATCCTCTAACGGCTAGCTACTAGCTTCTAGCTCCATCCCGCTGGCGCAAACCTCTGCGGCCTGATCCACCTTAGGACAGGCCCGGAGCTAGAAGCTAGAGGCTAGAAGCTGTTCTTCTCACCGGGCCAGCGCTGCATGGGGCAGGCGCAGGCCCTTGATAAATCGAGCCACCGAGTCCGGCGCTGTCTCTGGCGTCGCGCGCTCAATCAGCTCGACAATCGCGCTGCCAATCACGGCGGCATCTGCGAACTCCGCCACCTGCGCGACGTGTTCCGCGTTGCTGATACCGAACCCCACGGCCACCGGCAGCTTGCTCCATCGCCGAATGCGTCCGACCAGCGCCGCCGCATCCGTGGCCACGGCAGCTTGAGTGCCCGTAATGCCGGTGCGCGAGATGGCGTACACAAAACCTTTGGAGTGCGAGGCTATGGCCTCAAGCCGCGCGTCGGGACTGGTGGGCGCGGCGAGAAAAATCGGCGCCAGATCCACGCGGCTCATTTCCACAAGATACTCGGAGGCTTCTTCCACAATCATGTCGGTGGCCAGCACCCCGTCTGCGCCTGCGGCCTTCGCATCGTCGGCAAATTTCTTGAGGCCGTAGCGCAAAATCGGATTCAGATAGCTGAAAATCACCAGGCCCGCCGCGGGTCGGGCAGCGCGAATCTCGCGGGCCAGGACCAGCACATCCTTGAGTCGCGTTCCGTGAGCCAGGGCGCGCTCCATGGCACGCTGGATGACGGGGCCGTCGGCGAGCGGATCGCTGAACGGTACGCCCAGTTCGATCACGTCTGCGCCCGCGTCAATGGCCGCAACAGCAATCTCGCGCGTGGCCTCGAGAGACGGGTCGCCTGCGGTCAGATAGACCACCAAACCCGGCTTGTGATCGAAACGAATCGGCATTGAAAAGCTCTCGAAAACTTACAACTTCAACTCGCGCGCAAGAATCCCCATATCCTTGTCGCCGCGGCCTGAAAGATTCACCACCAGTATTTCATGTGGCTTAAACGTCGGCGCGATGCGCATGGCCTCGGCCACTGCATGCGCGCTCTCGAGCGCAGGCAGAATGCCTTCGGTCCTCGCCAGCTTCATCACTGCATCCAGAGCGGCCGCATCATCGCACGAAACGTATTCCGCGCGGCCCGTGTCGTGCAGCATGGCGTGCTCGGGACCGATCGAGGCGTAATCGAGGCCCGCGGAAACCGAGTGCGTGAGCGCGATTTGCCCATCGTCATCTTGCAGAACGTAAGAAAACGTACCCTGCAACACTCCCGGCGCCCCGCCCTGGAATCGGGCCGCGTGCTCGCCCAGCGCCGTGCCGCGCCCTCCGGCCTCTACGCCGATCAACCGCACTTGCCGGTCGTTAATAAACTCGTAAAACGCGCCGATGGCATTCGATCCGCCGCCGACACATGCGATAACCGCGGTCGGCAGCCGGCCTTCCTTGGCAAGAATCTGCGCTTTCATCTCGCGGCCGATGCAGCGATGAAAGTCGCGCACCATGGTGGGATAGGGATGCGCACCCAGCGCGCTGCCTAAAAGATAATAAGTGGTCCGCACGTTCGTGACCCAGTCCCTCATGGCCTCGCTGATCGCGTCTTTGAGCGTCTTCGATCCCGACGAGACGCCGCGCACCTCCGCGCCCAGGAGGCGCATGCGCTTGACGTTCAGATCCTGGCGCTCCATGTCCACGTCGCCCATGTAGACCACGCATTCCAGGCCCAGCAGCGCGCAAACCGTCGCCGTCGCCACGCCGTGCTGGCCCGCGCCGGTCTCGGCGATCACGCGCTTCTTGCCCATGCGTTTGGCCAGCAGTCCCTGGCCGAGCGCGTTGTTAATTTTGTGCGCGCCGGTGTGCAGCAGGTCTTCGCGCTTGAGATAAATCTTCGCCCCGCCCAGCGATTCCGTGAGCCGCTTGGCGAAATAGAGCGGCGTCGGCCGTCCCGCGTAGTCGGCCAGCAGAGAACTCAGCTCGGCCTGGAACGCCGCATCCGCCTTGGCTTCTTCGTAGGCGTGCTCCAGTTCGTCCAGCGCCGCCACCAGCGTCTCCGGCACGTAGCGCCCGCCATAGACGCCGAAGCGCCCGGGCCGCGACTCGGAGGGATTTGCCGGAAGAATGACCGATGCCATGAGGAACTCCTGCGCCTTGTCTGCCCGATTGAGCTGGGGAATCACCAGTATACTAAGGGGCGCAGAAAGGTACCGAAGTACCACTGGTGTCGTGGGCACTCACCATTATGAGAGCCGGCCTTACCGCCGCAGGGGCGCCGGTCGCAACTCCGCATCTGTTTTTTCCCCGATCCGAACGATGAGTGGCGGCAGCGCTTCAATATCTGCCTGCGTCGTCCGGAAATTCACAATACACGCGCGCAACGCGAACCTGCCGCGCACGATTGCATTCGAGAGATACGCCTCGCCGCTGTTCTGCAAGCGCGTGAGCAGTTCGTTGTTTAACTGATCAAGATAGCCTTCAATCTCGTCGCCGCCGGGCTTGAGATCACGCGGAATAAACCGGAAGGTCGTAATGCTAAGGCTCTGCGTGAGCGCTTCCAGCTGCGGAGTTTGCGCGATCTGTCGAAAGAGTTCGCCCGCCAGGCGAATGTCTTCCGCGATTGTCTGCACATAACCGTCGCGGCCCGCCTGCTGCAGCGCCAGCCATACCTTCAGCGCCCGAAAGCCGCGCGAATTCTGCGGGCCAAGGTCGTAATAATTGATCGCCTCCGTTTCAAAGTGGTAGTACGGCGGATGGTATGAGAATGCATCGCGTAGCTTCTCGCGGTTGCGTACCAGCGCACATCCGGCCTCGAGCGGCGCATAGAGCCACTTGTGAGGATCCATCGCAATTGAGTCCGCTCCGCCAAGGCCGGCAAACTGTGGAGAAGCCTC
>Ga0302157_10001840_pt1 | contig 25391 bp, 25 predicted proteins | sample I_Bog_N3_3_FD_193502 | JGI IMG/M metagenome (GOLD analysis project Ga0302157, IMG submission 193502) | Peat permafrost microbial communities from Stordalen Mire near Abisko, Sweden - I_Bog_N3_3 | ecosystem: Environmental > Terrestrial > Soil > Wetlands > Peat | place: Sweden: Abisko, Stordalen... | reverse complement strand
CGTCCACGCCCGCACCAGCGCAAGCCGCCACCCACTCGCCCTCATCAAACCTCCAGCGCCACACATCGACGCCTCCGTGCCGCTCGTGCAGCCAGCCCTTAACGAGCGGCTTCAACTCGCCAGCCATGGCAGCAATAATCGCAACTCTGTTCACGGCGCATACCCATTCGCCCGGAACCACTCAATCGCCGCGCGCATCAACCTTCCCCTCAAAGGATCGCCTCAATCCCCTTGTTCCGCACGATGTTGAGCAGAGCCAGCGACGGCCCCTTCGGTTCCTTCACGCCCCGCTCCAGCTGGGAAAGATAACCGACCGTCAGGTTGAGTACTCGCGCAAGCGCCGCCTGACTCAGGTTGGCCCGCTCGCGCAGCGCTCGAATCTCCTCCGGGCTGATGGGAACTGCGAGGTGACTGGCCTTCTCACCCAGATGGCGAACGGTGATCTTGCGATAGGTGGCGTCGTCCATCACGCCAATGCGGTGCATGCCTTCGGCTGTCTCAAGAAGCGCTTCCGCCATACTGCTCAACTTTTTCGTTGCCATAAGGAACCTCCTCCAGTTCGCCCCGCTCCAGGCCCACGGCGATCTGCTGCTCATCGGCCGGCATCCAGATTGCGGCAATCTCCCGTGCCGTTTTCAGTTCGTCAGGCCCAACGCTCTCCCGGCCGCTCTTGGCGAAGCCGAAAAGAAAGATCGCCCTCCCCGCCCGGCGATACGCGATGATGGTGCGGTAGCCGCCAGACCGCCCTTTACCCGCGCGTGCAATCCGCTGCTTGATGAGACCACCGCCCAGATCGGCATCAACCTGCCCTTGCTCAGCTCGGACAATTGCTTCGCGCAGGCTGGCCAAAGAGATCTTCTCCCTCCGAGCAAACCGCGCCGTCCACCTCGTCAGGAATACTTGCATTCAATCTTCCTAACACTCAGAACTATAGCACTGAAGATTATAGAACGCAACGAGCGCGAGCCCTATGGCGCATACCCATTCGCCCGGAACCACTCAATCGCCGCCCGCATCGCCGGATACACCGGCACAATCCTGAAATCCAGCTCCTGCTGCGCATGCGCGCTCGATGCGTACATCTTCTTTCGTCCCATCCGCACCTCTTCAAGCGTCGCCCGCGGTTCCTTGCCGCGCATGCGTCCCGTGATCCACTGCTCAAAAAACGCATACGTTGCCGCAACCACAAACGGAATCTTCACTGTCGGCGAAGGGATCCCGGTAATCGCCGACATCTTGTCCAGAATCTGCTTCAGCGTCAAATTTTCGCCGCCCAGAATATAGCGATGTCCCGGCTGCCCAAGCGTCAGCGCGGCAACATGCGTCCGCGCCACCTCCGTCACATCCACCAGGTTCAGACCCGTGTCCATGTAAGCCGGAAACTTGCCGTTCAGAAAGTCCACAAAGATGCGCCCCGTCGGTGTGGGCTTGGAATCGTTGGGCCCGATCGGCGTAGTGGGATTAAGAATCACGACGCTCTGTCCCAGGGCTGCCGCACGCAGTGCTTCCTGCTCGGCCATGAACTTCGATCGCTTGTAGTGCCCCACCATGTCCTTGAGCGAAACAGGCGTGTCCTCGTTGATCACCAGCCCGTCGGTGCGGAAGTGCATCGTCGCCACGCTCGACGTGTAGACAAAGCGCGGCACGCCCGCCTCGCGCGCCATGCGCAGCAGTTCCCGCGTCCCATCCACATTGGCCCGATACATCCCCGCGGGATCGGGAATCCACAGCCGGTAATCCGCGGCGACATGCATCACTGCATCGCAATCTTGAATCCCTGCACGCAACGATTCCGGCTCGGCCAGATCGCCCACGACCGTCTCGCCGCGGATGCCTTCAAGATTTTTCAGATTGCTTGTCTTGCGAACCAGAAGCCGAAGGTCGGCTCCCTCATCGGCCAGCGCTCGCCCCACGTGATGGCCCACAAATCCGGTAGCGCCTGTAAGAAAGACTTTCATAGCCTCGAATCTCTAACCATCTTAAACTGCTACGCGGTGTCGCCCGGTTTGCTTCAAATAGCAGCCATACTCGCCAATAATGCAAAACTGCATTACAATAATCGGAGGGGTAATCAAATGGCGATTGTCAGCACAACCTCCCGCGGACAGGTGACTCTCCGCAAGGAGATCTTTCAACACGTCGGGATCAGGCCCGGGGAAAAATTGGAGATCGAACTGTTGCCGGGCGGCGAGTTCCGGGGACGCGCGGTGCAGAAAAGGCGTAGCATCGGCGATCTCGCAGGATTCCTGAAAGGCAAGACCAACGGCGCAAGGCTAACCATCGAAGAGATGGACGAGGCCATCGGCGAAGCTGTCGTCGAAGAGTTCCTGAGAGGCGTTCAGCGATGAAGACCATCGCGGACACGAATGTTCTGTTGCGTTTCCTGCTGGCCGACGATCCGGACCAATACAAGCTCGCGCTCGACACCATGGAAAATTCGGAAACTGTGGTGGTGAGCACCCATGCCCTCTGTGAGATGGCGTGGGTTCTGCGCAGCCGTTATGGAGTTTCGCGTTCTGTGATTGCGTCTACGATTCGCGGATTGCTCGAAACGAGGAACGTTGTGCTCGACGCGGCCGCGATCGATGCCGGATTGGCAACGCTCGACGCCGGCGCTGATTTCGCCGATGGCGTGATTGCCTATGAGGGCCGGTGGCTGGGCGGGGATACATTTGTTTCCTTCGACAGGAAGGCAGTTGCGGTGGTTGCCGCGCAGGGGATGAAGGCTGAGTTGCTGGGGTGATTTGAAGGACGAAGCCGTCGCCGCGGGATGGCCCACAAATCCGGTGGCGCGCTGCAAGGAAGACTTACATTCGTTCCGTTGGCGGCAGATCAGCCGCAACATGTTCCAGCGCGCGGTTCACTCAGTTGAGCGCGCTCGACGGGCCAAAGAACAACCGCACCGTCCGCCGTCAATTCCATCTCATAACTAGCGCCCGGATAGAGCCCCGCCTGCTTCTGCACTTCTTCCGGCAGCGCGATGCAGCCGCATTCTTGCACACGGCCCATCATGCAGCCAAGTCTATCCATTTAATCCAGCGCCTCTGGAACCAACTGGATGCCCTTTTCGCCGGCCGCCTTCTTCTCGTTGTACTTCTGCACCCAGTCTTCCCAGTGCTTGCCGGCCGCGCGGTCCTTACCCGTAAACTCGAGCCGCGCAATCTCCGCGTAGCTCACCTTGCGCTTATCCAGAGCCTTGGGAGTGAAGTACTGCACCCACGATTCCGCCAGCGAGTTGCCGGTAAACCTGTTGAAGATGTAAGCCTCAATGATCTCGCCGTTCTTCAGCGTGAGCGACACATCGCCGCGATAATCGAAGGCCTTCTCAAGCGCCTGGCGCACATCCTCGTCGCTTGCAAACTCAGGAATCCATCCTTCCAGATTCTGATGCTCGAAACCGGGAGCAACCTCCATGGTTTCGATCTGCTCGCGGGTATACTTCAGCACTTCAGCGCTCATGCGTTGGTCTCCTCAAGCTCGTGCTCGGGCTTCGCGATCTGAACAAGCTTCGCCGGCCCATGCGGTGCTGGCTCGTTCAGCAGCTTCAGCGCATGCTTGTCCTTGTACATGCTGAACGTGCCCTTGACCATCGACCAGAAGCCCGACATGCTTCCGAATCCGTCGATCACCGCCGTCGGCTCGTAGCCGCAGCTCACCATGCAGTTGGCGCACTTCGCGTTGCCGCTGGCCACGCCGTACTCCTCCCACTTGGTCGTCTCCATCAACTCCTTGAACGTGTCCACGTAGCCGTCCTGCAGCAGGTAGCACGGCTTCTGCCAGCCAAAGATGTTGTAGGCCGGCGATCCCCATGGAGTGCAATCGTAGTTCCGATCGCCCATCAGGAATTCCAGGAACAGCGGCGACATGTTGAACTTCCACGACTTCTTCCGATTCGAAAGAATCGCGCGGAACAACCGGCGCACCCGCGCGCGGCCCATGAAGTGAGTCTGGTCGGGCGCCTTGTCGTAGCTGTAGCCCGGCGAGAGAACGATGCCCTCCACGCCGATCGCCATCATCTCGTCGAAGTGCGCGCGCACGCTGTTCGGATCGGTGCCGTCAAAGAACGTCGAATTGGGCGTAACGCGGAAGCCGGCCTTCACCGCGGCCTTGATGCCCTCCACGGCAATGTCGTACCCGCCCTCGCGACACACGCTGAAATCATGATGATCGCGCTGCCCGTCCAGGTGCACGGAGAAGGTCAGGTACTTCGACGGCGTAAACTCATGCAGTCTTTTCTTCAATTCCAGCGCGTTGGTACACATATACACATATTTCTCGCGCGCCACCAGTCCGTTGACAATCTCCACAATCTGCGGATGCAGCAGCGGCTCGCCGCCGGGAATCGCCACCATCGGCGCGCCGCACTCTTCCGCCGCGGCAAAGCACTCTTCCGGCGAGAGCTGCTTTTTGAGAATATGCGGAGGATACTGGACCTTGCCGCACCCGGCGCACGCCAGGTTGCAGCGGAAGAGCGGCTCAAGCATCAACACCAGTGGATAGCGCTTCTCGCCCGACATCCTCTTCTTCAGTACATAAGTCGCAACCGTCCACATCTGTGAGATCGGAACAGCCATCTTTGATTTACCCTCCAGCGCCCTGGTTGTTGACGCGTCTCGTGAATTCTGTTTGAAGCCGCTAGATTCTAGCTCCTGGCCAGATACAAAACCCGGCTAATCTAACAATCTGCCAATAGCTAGCAGCTAGAAGCTGCTCTTCCGTTCCATCGCTCGCCTGTAAGTGGTCAATGCCAGCAGCGGAAAATATTGCCGATACAAGTTATAGGACAGGTAGAAGACGCGGGGAAAGCCTGTACCTGTAATGATACTCTGCCTCAGTTTTCCTTCACCCGTCGATTCGTCCCAACTGCCGTCGGCCAACTGCCGCGTCAACAGCCAGCGCACGCCCTTGGCAACAGAATCGGAGCGGTCATCGCCGGCAGCCAGCAGCCCCAGCATGGCCCAGGCCGTCTGCGACGGTGTGCTCGGACCCACCCCGCGCGTGTTCGGATCGTCGTAGCTGCCGCAGGTTTCGCCCCATCCGCCATCGGGATTCTGCACCATGCGGATCCACTCCGCCGCCTGCTGAATCTGCGGCTCAAGATGATCGAAGCCGATCGCATCCAACCCGCGCAGCACCAGGAACGTCCCGTAGATGTAGTTCACGCCCCAGCGGCCAAACCAGCTTCCATCCGGCTCCTGCTCCTTGAGGATGAAATCGATGGCCTTCTGCACCCGCTTGTCGCTGCGGTCGTAGCCATAGTTGGCCAGCATCTCCAGGATTCTTCCCGTAATGTCCACCGTCGGCGGATCCAGCATCGCGTTGTGATCGGCGAAGGGAATGTACTGAAAGATCATCTTGGTGTTGTCTTTGTCGAAGCTGCCCCAGCCGCCGTTCCGGCACTGCATGGCAAACTCCCACTCGATGGCCCGCTGCGACACCTGGAACTGATAGCGCTCGCGTGGATTGTCCACCTTGTTCAATGCCAGCAGCACCTGCGCGGTGTCGTCTGTGTCCGGATAAAACTCATTATTGAATTCGAAGTACCAGCCGCCCGGCTCGGTGTGCGGCGCCTTCACCGCCCAGTCGCCCTTGTGCCGCACTTCCTTGGCCAGCATCCAGTCAGCCGCCTTGATCATGCGCGCATCGTTGCGCGGCACTCCTGCCTCGCCCAGCGCGTACACGGCCTGTGCCGTATCCCACACCGGAGAAACACACGGCTGCATGCGGAAGGTCGGCTCCGGCATGGTCTCGTTGGCCGGCTCTTCAATGCCCAGTTTCTCAAACTCGTCGCGCGCGCGAATCACCTGGGGATCGTCTTCCGAGTAGCCCAGGCACCGCAGCGCGATAATCGCGTTCAGCATGGCGGGATAAATGGCGCCCAGGCCGTCCGTCATCTCCAGGCGCTCCAGCAGCCACTTCTCGGCTTTCGCCAGCGCTAGTTTGCGTACGGGGCGCAGATGCACCGCCTCGGCCCAGTGCATCAGCCGGTCCAGCGCGATGAAAAAATTGCGCCAGGAGAAGATTCGCTTGCGGTCCCTGCGCAGGCGAAGGATTGAATTGGCCCGCCCGCCTACAAACAGCTCATCGATGCCCTGCTCCGGCGGAATCTTCTTGTACGGCTTCTTCGCGTAGATAATCGCCAGCGGCACAAGAATCGATCGCGACCACGACGAAATCTCGTAAATGTTGAAGTAGAACCACTTGGGAAAAAGAACAATCTCCGGCGGAATGGCGGGCACTGCGTCGTAGTCGTACTGGCCCAGGCCGCAGAGATACATCTTGGTGAAGGTGTTGCAGGCCACCACGCCGCCGTTGGCAAGAACCCACTCGCGGCACTTGGCAAGGCGCGGATCGTCCGGCCCAACCCCCATCAGCTTGGCTGAGAAGTAGCACTTCACTGACAGCGAGATATTGCCCGGTCCGCCCGGATAAAGGCTCCAACTGCCGTCTTCGTTCTGGAACCGCATCATCTCCGTAAATGCGCGTTGCAGACGCCCAGGGTCGCCGCTCTCCAACTGCGTGTGGAGATAGATGTAGTCGGCCTCGAGCATCGAGTCCGCTTCCAGCTCGCCGCACCAGTAGCCGTCAGGATGCTGCTGGGAGAGCAGGTATTCCGCCGACCGGCTTACCGCCGATTCCACGTCCGCCAGGTCCGCGTCCAGCCGGCCAAACCGTGGAACCACCGTATGCGGCCCGGCCATGTGCGACGCAGTTGAAGTTTTCCCTTTTTGTTGGCTCATGCGGATTAAAATGCCTCAGGTTCTCTTCGAAGAACTCAAATCAACAGGCGGCCCCGCAACGCTGTCGCGCTCGCTGCTCCGCCAATCAAACAAAATCGCGGTCTTGGTCCCTAGTCCCTGATCCCTAGTCCCTGACCACTGGCTTTAACGCACCGGCACGGACTCCGTCCCGCCCACGCCGCCAATGGCCTGAATGATTTCAGGCGGCAAGCCAAACCGAACATTTTCCGGCATCACTTCCACTTCTTCGACGCTGTCAAAACCGTTTAGTTGCAAATAATTGACCACGTCTTCCACCAGAACCTCAGGGGCCGAAGCGCCTGCCGTAACCGCAACATTGTTCACGCCCTTGAGCCACGCCGGGTCGATAGCCTGCGAGTTATCAATCAGATACCCGATGGTCCCCAGGTTGCGCGAAACCTCCACCAGCCGGTTCGAGTTCGAGCTGTTGGTCGAACCCACCACCAGCACAAGCTCCGCGTTGTGCGCCACATTGCGCACCGCAACCTGCCGGTTCTCAGTGGCGTAGCAGATGTCCTGCGAGTGCGGCCCCACAATATTCGGAAATTTTTCCTTGAGCGCGTGGATGATGTCCCGCGCCTCGTCCAGACTCAGCGTGGTCTGGGTCAGGTAAGCCACCCGGTCAGGATTGGGAACCTTCAGCTCGGCAACTTCGGCAACGTTTGAAACCACTTGGGTTACATCCGGCGCTTCGCCCAGCGTGCCCTCAATCTCATCGTGGTCGCGGTGGCCGATCAGCACCAGCGAATAGCCCTGTTTGGCAAACTTCACCGCCTCGATGTGCACCTTGGTCACCAGCGGACAGGTCGCGTCAATCACCCGCAGGCCGCGTCCCTTGCTCCGCTCCCGCACCGCCGGCGAAACACCATGCGCCGAATAAATCACGCGCTGGCCATCGGGAACATCGTCGATTTCATGAACAAAAATTGCGCCTTTTTCCGCCAACTCGTTCACAACATAACGGTTATGCACAATTTCCCGGCGAACATAGATAGGCGCGCCAAAGGTTTCAAGTGCGATCTTGACGATGTCGATCGCGCGCACCACACCGGCGCAAAAGCCGCGCGGCTTGAGCAACAACACCCGTTTCGGGCTGGGGGAAGTCTCGGCGTGGGAACCATTCGAGATGGAGTCGAGCACAGTAGTGGTCACATAATCAGTATACCAACGGACTCATTTTGAATGTGGGCTATTTGAAAAGCGGCTCGTCAGGAAGATGAAACCGGGTGCCCCATCCATCGAGCGTCTCCGGGAGGGTGCCCCCTGGGCACAGCGACAGGTCTTCGTCGCTGGGTTGGATGATCGATGGGTGGGAGACCACAAAGGCCAGCCCTCGGCCATCGGGGCCTTGCACCTTGCATCCTGTCTCTTATCAGTCCCCCACCGGTGTTTCCGACCCGCTGCGCACGAAACTGTAGCGCCGGCCTCCCGGCCGGCTGTCGCGTGGACCTCCCGGTCCACGCTTGTCTCTTTCTAGGCCCGGTATCTTCTCCACGGCGTCTGCACCCGGTAAACCGGCGTCGCCGTCACGCTGGACTTCGTCACCGCAAGCAGCTTCCGCCGCACCAGCCAACCCACCGCCGACTGCGCCGAACTCTTCGAAACTCCGATCGATTCAGCCAGCTCGGAGTAGCTGACCTGCACTGCTTCCTCGAGGCGCTGCTGCTCCGACGCCAGCCACAAATACACAAGAAAACTCACCGGCCGCTTGTCGTGTCCCACCAGGTCGCGCATCAAGGTGTCGGTCACGTACTCGTCGAAAGAAGGCATAGCTGTACCTATCGTTAGTATAGCGAGAACAACCAGATTGCATCCGAAAATCAGCCCGGATACAGTACGAAAAGATCGACAGGGAGGTCGCCCATGATACGTGGCATCAAGATTGTCAGCATCCCGGTCAGCAACCAGGATGTGTCGCTGAAGTTCTATACCGAGAAGATGGGATTCAAAGTGGCAACCGATCAGGCCTTCGGTCCCGGCCAGCGATGGATCGAGTTACTCATCCCCGGCTCCGATGTGAACCTTGCCCTCTTTACTCCCCCCGGCCATGAGAATCGCATCGGAGGATTCCAACCACTTACCTTCTGGTGCGACGATGTCTTCGCCACAGCCAGGTCGCTCAAGTCAAAGGGGGTCGAGCTGGCCGAGGAGCCGAAAAAGGAAACATGGGGAACCATGGCCAAATTGGGTCAAGAACTTATAGGAACGGAAACTCACTGCGACGGGACTCACTCTTCACAGAGCGGCCCTTTTGTTTTTATTCGGTTATATTCAACACGCGATAAATGAAGAATTTCACGAAATTGTGCTTGCATCGCCTTAAGCCTATTGTTCTTAAATTCATAACAGCCGAGAGTAGCACTAAAAACGTCTCCGGTGTATGAGTCGACGGCATATACTCCTACTACTACGCTCCCGCCCCGTGTACCTTCCCATGTCACTGTGAAGTTCATAAACCTAGATGAGCTTTCGGGAGGACCATACTGTTCCGCCCCCAGCTTTGGCAAACGCTGCTGCTCTTTAGTGAGTGAGGCCATAACAAGTGCTCTAGCTTGATCGGTCGTGATTTTTCGCGCTGGATCGTCGATCGCCCTAGCTGTCGTTGAGCAAAGAACAACAAGAATGAGGAGCACAATACTTCTTCTCATTAATTTCCTCCCATGCAAGCTTTGATTCATGATGAACAATGGATTCACACCAAGAGCTTTTCCCATCTGGCCGAAAATAGATGTGTACTTAGGTTGCATGATAGCCGTCGAGCACTTTGGGTTTGGCACATTTTTCCCTGATTGTGAAGCGGTCACATTTCCCTTGAACCGACCAATTCGCGTCCTTGAAAACAAGAAGCGGCAGTCATCAGAGATCCCGATGGAAACGAGTTTGTTTTCTCCAGCAGATGACAAGCGGGACCGCGATGAGAGCGTCCCGCAAACCGGTCACAGTGCCTGATGAGACCACCCGATGCACAGTTCAAGGGATCCGTGTCCAGGTCGCCGTCCGGCCAAACAGTGAGACGCCGATAAATCCGCGCATGTGCAGTTGATCCTTCCCTGCGGACCAGATCTTGCCCTTGTACTCTTTGCCGTTCTCGGGATCGAGCACCGTTCCCTCCACCCAGTCGTCTCCCTCGGGGTGAAAGTTCCGCAGGATGACCATGCCCAGGATCGGTTGCTTGCTCGCCTCTCCCGGACACTTGTCGCAGAGATCGTGCGGCGTGCGCCCCGGACGCACCTCCGTGACCTTCCCGAAAAGCTTGCCGTTTTCGAGATAGATTTCCACCTTGCCGCCCTGCGTGCCGTCGTTGTTCACCACCTGCCAGCGTCCCACAGCACTTTGCAGCTTCGCTGAGAGTTCCTGCGCACGTAACGCCTGAACACCGAACACCACCAACAGCGCAGCGCTCAGGATGCAGAAGGATTTGTTTCGAGTCGATTTCAAGGGGCATCTTCCTCCGCATGGATTGTAGTGCCGGCAAGCGGCAACTGGCACAAACTCTTCCTCCCGCCGCGGGAGCAGCAGCTTGCTGATGCGGTTCCAAACCGCGGACCCACCGCGCTAACTCCACCAGCACATATCCCGTGCGAGCCTCCCGCAAGCGTCTGCCGCACCGCAGGTGGTCTGCCCCACCGCAGGTGGTCTGCCGCACCGCAGGTGGCCTGCCGCACCGCAGGTGGCCTGCCGCACCGCAAGTGCCTGCCCCGGAGGGGCCGGGTGATAATAGCCACGGGTGAAACCCGTGGAAAGCATCCCCATAAATGCCCCGCCGTCCTGGAGGGACGGCATGATTCATCCCCAAACATGCCGCGATTCGTACTCAATCCCCCACCGCAGGCTGCCGAAAAATAAGTCCCCAAACTTTTGCCGATAATTTCCCCCATTTGGCGCACAATCATTTCATACCCCACAAAGAGGGAAACGCAGCAGGCTCATGCGAGCCTCCCGCGAGCGTCCGCTCCATGCAATGGCTGCTCCATGCAATGGCTGCTCCATGCAATGGCTACTCCATGCAATGGTAAGTGCATTGTTCTCAGTTATCTGCGAATAAGTCCTTTGTTCTCTCATATCGGCAGCGATCAATCCCGCAATCCAATGAAAATAGGCCACTTATTTTCAGCGGGAGGTGGGGGGGTAGGAAAGGATCTCTCATGTCTGTCATCCCGCCCGAATGTCTGCACACGATGCCCGTGCGAGCGTCTGCTCCCTGCAATGGTGCGAGCCTCCCGCGAGCGTCTGCCGCACTGCAAGTGCCGAGCGTCTGCTCCATGCAATGGTGCGAGCCTCCCGCGAGCGTCTGCCGCACTGCAAGTGCCGAGCGTCTGCCGCACTGCAAGTGCCGAGCGTCTGCCCCACCGCAGGTGGCCGCAGGTGCCTCACATCAGGCGCAGCGCATCCACATCCACCACAACATGCCGTCTTGGCACGCCTGCCACTTCCCCATGCGCCAGCATCCCCTTGAGCGCCGCGTTCAGCGCCTTCCGCGAAGCGGCCTTCAAAATCATGTGAAAGCGATACACTCCCTTGATGCGCGCAATCGGCGCGGTGCACGGCCCCAGCACGCGCACGCCTTCCGGCGCGGCCTTCTGAAACCACTTGCCCAATTCGCCCGACCACGCAACCGCCTCTTCCAGCTTCGGAGATTGGATCAGCACATTCGCCAGCACCCCAAACGGCGGGTAATGCATCCAGCGCCGGTACTTCAATTCGCGATCCACAAAACTCTTGTAGTCGTGCTTGCTCGCCGCCAATATCGCGTAGTGATCCGGATAGTAAGTCTGCACCACCACCCGCCCCGGCAGCTCGCCCCGCCCCGCGCGTCCTGAAACCTGCGTCATCAGTTGAAACACCCGCTCCGCCGCGCGAAAGTCCGGCATGGACAGCGCATGATCGCAGCCCACCACGCCCACCAGCGTGATCCCGTGAATGTCGTGTCCCTTGGCAATCATCTGCGTGCCCACCAGCAAATTAATCTCGCCTGAATGCAGCCGCGCCAGCAGCCGCTCCAGATCGTAGCGCCCGCGCACCGTGTCGCGATCCATCCGCCCGATCCGCGCAAACGGAAAAATCTCCGCCAGCCGTTCTTCGCCCTGCTGCGACCCCGCGCCCAGGTAGTAGAGATGTTCGCTCTCGCACTTCGGGCACCGCGCCGGCACCGTTCGCCTGAACCCGCAATAGTGGCACTCCAGCCGCTGCCCGCGCCGCGCCAGAGCTTCATCCTCGCCCGTCTCAGCCGCCGCCGGCTTATGATGCGTCAGTGAAATCGCGCAGTTCTCGCATTCCAGCTTTTCTCCGCACGCCCTGCAGATCACCACAAACGAGTAGCCCCGGCGGTTCAACAAGATCAGCGCCTGCTCACCGCGTTCCAGAGCCTGCCTCGTCTGCTCGACAAGAGCGCGTGAGAAAAGCTGCTCCTGCCCCGTCTGCTGAAACTCCTGCCGCATGTCGATCAGTTCCACCTCCGGCAGCGGCCTGTGCATCACCCGTTCCCGCATGTCGATGCGCGTGTATTTCCCCTGAGCCGCGTTCTGCCAGCTCTCCAGCGATGGCGTCGCCGACCCCAGCACCACCACCGCGCCTTCGAACTTGGCCCGCATCACGGCCACATCGCGCGCGTTGTAGCGCGGCGTCTCCTCCTGCTTGTAACTCTGGTCGTGCTCCTCATCCACAAGAATCAGCCCCAGCCGCGGCGCCGGAGCAAAGATCGCCGACCGCGTCCCCACCACGATCTGCGCCTCGCCGCGCCTGATCCGGTGCCACTGCTCGCTGCGCTCCTCCGGCGTCAGCGCGGAGTGCAGTAGCGCCACCCGTTGGCCAAATGCCCGGTCCAGCAGCCCCGTCGTCTGCGGCGTCAACCCAATCTCCGGAACCAGCAGGATCGACGACAGTCCCCGCTCCAGCGCCCTCTCCATCGCCGCCAGATACACCGCCGTTTTGCCTGAACCGGTAACTCCATGCAGCAAGAACGGCTTGAATCCCCCCAATGCAGTAGCCAGCCCCGCCAGCGCCTCCATCTGCGTCTCGTTCAGTTTGAACGGCGCAGCCGCCGGCGTAATCCCGCCCATCCTGAACGCCTGCGGCCGCTCCTCAATCCGCACCAGCCCCCGCCGCACCAGCGTCTGCAGCGTTGAACTGGGTAAATCCTTCCTGCGCAACTCGGCCAGCGGCAGCTCGCCCCCACATGCCGCCAGCTCCGCCAAAATCGCCTGCTGCTTCTCCGTCAAATTCGGTAGCCGCGCCTCCGGAATCAGCACCGCGAACCGTTCCGTCCGCCGCGCATCGCGCTCCGCAGCCGCCGTCTCCCGCGCAATCCACTTCTTGCGCACCATCGCCGCCAGACCCTGAAGCGTAGCCGCCGTCGCCGTCCGCAGCGTGGACACCTTCACCGGCTCCCCACCCGCCAGCCGCGAAAGCACTCTGTGCTCCACATCCTGCTCTTCACCGGAAACCTTCCCGCGGCGCTTCCTACCGCCTGAACCAGAAAAGTCCCCATCCAGGCTCCCCGCCAGCACATCCCGTCCCAAATCCGTAATCCGGTAATAGACCGTCCTGCGCACCTCGGCCGCCAGCGGCAACATCCCCCGCAGCACCTCGCCCAGCGGCGCCAGGTAATACCCCGCCATCCACTCCGCCAGCTTCAGCAGGTTCTCGCTCAGCAGCGGTTCCTCGTCCAGCACCGCCTCCAGAAAACGCGCCTCAAAATCAGCCGGAGCGGTATCGCTCACCCCGGTCACCACCCCAATCAGCTTCTCGTTTCGGAACGGCGCAATCACCCGCGCCCCGCGCACCGGCAGTTGTCCCTCCCGCACCGCATACGTAAACGTGCGGTCCAGCGGCACAGGCAGCGCGACTTCGCAATAAGCAGCCATACGAACAACCCGATGGAATCTCTGAATAAGCCGATGATTTGAAAGGGCACGACGGGGTGCCCTCTGGGCCCCGTGCCGAAAACGGGCCGAAATGAACCCGGGCTTTAGCCCCCGAGGGAAGCCCAGTGCTGATTCACAGCAACCCTAAGTGTAGGGGATGCGGGTGTGCATAACCCGCAATGCGTATCGACTAAATTGGCTTTGCTTTCGACAGAGAATGAACGACAATCAGCAACAGCCCAACATGAAGAACACGCATAGCAGCACCAAGCCAATTGCCGCTGAACAGATTGCCAAGCTTGCCGATAAAGGTCAGGATGTTTCTCGTTTCTTCACTGGCTCGGGCCGCATGATACAGCCGGCATAACCCGCCCCACCCCACCCCGTTCCAATCTCACCCTTGCAATCCCGCCCGAGCACAGTACAATTCATTGCTGATGGCTACCAAGACCGCAACCCCCGCCTCTGCCTTTTCGCTCAACCCCAACTACAAACCCATTCTGCCCATCACCATGGCCATTGACATCGGCGGCTCCGGCCTCAAGGCTATCCTTCTTGACGCCAAGGGCAAAGCCGTCAGCGAGCGCCAGCGCGTAGTCACCCCCCCCGTGCCCACCCCCACCGCCGTCCTCGCCGGCCTCGATGAACTGCGTGCAATGATGCCCTCCTTCGATCGCGTCTCAGTCGGTTTTCCCGGCGTCGTCAAACAGGGCTGCACCTACCTCGCCTTCAATCTCCACCCGCTTTGGGCCAAGGGATTCCCACTCCAGGCTGAGATCGAAAAGCGCTGGAAGAAACCCACCCGCGTCGGCAACGACGCCGACGTCGCCGGCTACGGCGCCATCCGCGGCCAGGGCGTTGAACTCGTCCTTACCCTCGGCACCGGCCTCGGCGCGGCCCTCTTCACCGGCGGACACCTCTGCCCCGGCCTCGAGCTCGGTCACCACATCTGGCGCAAAAAGGGCATGACCTACGAGGACTACCTCGGCCGCCGCGGCCTCGACAAATTCGGCAAGAAGGTCTGGAACAAGCTGCTCCTTGAAGCCATCCAGTACACCGACGCCCTCTTCAACTGGGACCACCTCTACCTCGGCGGCGGCAACACCAAGAAGATCGACTTCAGCCCGCCCAAAAACGTAGAAATCGTCTCTAACGAAACCGGCCTGCTAGGCGGCGTAGCCCTCTGGCGCGACCAGGCCTGATTGCGCGTCAGCGCGTCCAGCCGTTTTTCGGCGACGGAGCGCCGGTTTCCAGCTGCGGGGTAACGCCGATCTCCGGCGATGGAGAGTAGCGCCGGTCTCCAGACCGGCTGTACCGCGGACGTCCACGTCCGCGCCCTCTCCGCAAAAATCGAGAATCTTCCGCCGTCGCATGTCTTTCCGGCGGGAGCCGGGGGATTCAACCCCCGGAAACGCAGCAAAACGATCCGCGGGCTTCAGCCCCTGCGGAACAGCTTTTTGGAAGATCGGGGATAGAAACAAGCCTTTTTCCGCAGCCTGGTCAGCCCCTGCCGCCCCGCACCGAACATTCCTGCTGCCTCGATCCTGCCCGCTGACGAATGACCCACGCTCCGCAAACCACACATCCAGAACTCAGAAAGCCTCGCCGCATTCAGCCTCGAAATGCGCAGTGCCCACCTATTGAGCTTGCAGAGCACCAACAGACGTTGCCACGAGTCCACTTGCCAAGAACAGTCCGTAGCTTTCCGCGGCTGCGCGGTGCCTGACCAGTCTTCTCGCGATCGCTGTGCACCAGTCGCAAAATGCCGAGTCGTCGAACGGTAAATGTGAGAGGAATCTCCGGGAACGTCACGCCTGTCAAGCCGCCTATGCCGTCGGTTAGAGGAATTCTGTTCCAGCGTTGTTTGACCTGATATGATGGCCGCCATGCAGGTATCGCGATTGTTCAGCCGCCGCTGGAACGCCCATGCTGCCAGTGTCTTTCGTGTCGCCCATTCCCCGCGCATGCGCCCGGAAAACATTCGCCTCCATCTCGCGGTAATGCTGGCAATCACCTCGTTTTTCGCAGCGCATGCTGCCGATAACCCACCGTGGCTCGTGCAAACGCGCGCGAACTACACACTCCACTATGCCGCGGCCGATCGAACACATATCGCGGAATATGAAGGCTCTTTCAAAAAAGGAATCGCTGCCAACCAGGCCTTTTTTCAAAGCTCCTATCCGAAGCACTTCGATATCTACATTTATCAGGACAGAGCATCGCTCGACACAGACTTACAAAAACCCTTTCATCAGCCGAACTACAAATCGCCGTGCTGGTGGGAAGCCACCGGCCAGTCCGAGGGTATCCACCTTCTGGCGCCTGTGCGATGGGATGTTGAAACCTGCGAAGGAAGATATACAACCTACGCGGACAAAGAGAAGACACAACGGCTCATCACCCATGAGCTGACGCATGTCTTTCACGGGCAGAGCATTCGGGACCATCGCCCGGTCGGCAAAGACATCTCCTGGTTTGAAGAGGGGCTGGCAGTGCTGGTTGCCGGCCAGCTTGGCCCTTCCGAAATCCACGACGTCCAGGCCGCTCTCCAGGCCCACACCGTCCCCGGCACTCTCAATGGCGTTGCCTCATCCGACGCCATCCTGCTCCGCTACAGCATGATAGGCAGTCTGGTCATGTACATCGATCGAACCTACGGCAGGGCGAAACTAAAAGAACTACTGCAGTTCGATTCGCAAGAAGAGATTCTGTCGAGTCTCGGAATCACCGAGCCGCAGTTCCTGGATGGCTGGAAGCAATTCATGCTGAACAGCGCAGGCATGTCTCGCTGAAACACTGGTCCTTGTAAACGCCGGTCTCGACCGGAGGAGCGCTAGGTTGACGCCATGTCGCCCACCGACCCTCCGGGAAGTAAATCTCAAGGTTCCGGGAGAGTCACCGGCTGACCGTCATTGGCAGGTCAATCAACATTCCTCAGAGCGAAAGCAGCCAAGACCGATTGCCCTGGAAGCACCAAAGCGCCGGGTGCCCCATCTCCCGCTTTTGGGACATGGTAAAGGAGTTCGCCCCTGCGAGCTTCTGCCCCACGCAGTGGTGCCAGGCTGAAATGATCACTTTCCTGATCAAAAACGCAAACAAAATGAACAAATGATCACAGAGACCTGAACAGCGCTCAAACGCCTGCGAGAATTCCATCCATTTTTCCACCAGAAAACCCATGGGAAAGCACGAAGCCCGTGCGAGCCTCCCGCGAGCGTCTGCCCCACGCAGTGGTGCGAGCCTCCCGCGAGCGTCTGCCCCACGCAGTGGTGCGAGCCTCCCGCGAGCGTCTGCCCCACGCAGTGGTGCGAGCCTCTCGCGAGCGTCTGCCGCAACGCAGTTGCCTGCCAAAATCCAGGTGGTCAAGTCCCGTTCCTCCAATCGTCAACGCATCTCCCTCATCATCAATGGCTTCCGCCTACTCTCCATTTGCCGGTTATTTCTCTTGAATCCGCTAACCTGTAGTTGAGAGTTGTGTCCTGTGCGCAGCCGCAAAGCGTCGCCCCGGCCCCGTCTCGCACACGGGTCCGCGCAAGCTCTCTGTTTTCAGTAATTTGGCTTCCAGATTTTTCAAAACAAGATACTTACGCTAGTACCCAGGCTCCAGCGCGTTGAAAATAGGCGGTTTGCTCAAAACACACCAGGGGGGTACTCCAGTTTGAAAGGACTCCGTGGACCAGGAACTCCCTCCACCTCTTCAAGAAGATCATTCATCGCCGCTTGCCGATGACTTGCCGCGGGGCCGGCGACCCGTCGCCCAACACCGGCTCATTCCCCGCCCGCGCTCCGCAGTTGAAACCAGTAGTACCGGCGCCAGCAAAACATGCAGCGCACAGGCCGCAATGCGAACATGCTCAGCAGTCCATCGAACGATCGCAACTCGGCCGGCTTGAACTTCAGTGAATTGCAAGCCGGGCACTCGCGCCGAATCCACAGAAGGCGCGGCACCCACACCGGCCAGGTCCGGCTTGAGAAGCTCATGTAAGGCGCTCCGCGCGACCGGAAGTTGCATCTCGCTGCTGCATGGTCCCTTCTATAGGCGTGGAGTTGCTTTCCAGCCACGCAAGCAGCGCACGAATGCTGCCGGTAGCAAGCGCAATCGAGGTATCCGCCGCCCCGTAGTAGAGATAAATCGTATCTCCGTCCTCGCCGATGGTCTGTCCGCAGGGGAACACGACATCCTTCACGTCTCCGCCGCGTTCATAGGGTGCTTCCGGACCGAATATCCAGGAGTCTCCGCGTTGAATGCAAATCTCGGGCTTATCGAGGTCAAACAGCGCCAACCCCAGGCGATAGATGCTTCCCGATGCGGTCTGCCGCACTCCGTGATAGATCGTCAGCCAACCCTTTGTTGTCTCAATCGGCGGCGAACAAAGGCCGATCTTGTTCGCATCCCACCATCCGCCGCGGCGCGCCTCAAGCATGACCTTGTGGTTTCCCCAGTGCGTCAGGTCGGGCGAGTAGGAGATCCACATGTGCGCGCCCAGGGTCGTCACCGGCCGGTGAATCAACGCCCACAGGCCGCCAATTCTCCTCGGCAGCAATGCCGCATCCTTGTCCTCCGGTTGCATGATCACGCCGTATCGGTCAAAGCTCTTGAAGTCCTTGGTAAGCGCCAGCGATACTCCCGGGCCGCCTCGTGCAAATGAGGTGTAAACAACCGCGTATTGTCCAAGTTCTGGCACGTAAGTGATGCGCGGATCTTCGACGCCCCAGATCTCTTCAGGGTAGTCGCGAGGGTTTGCCGGAAAGGTTGGCTTCGAATCGACAGTCCACTGATCGATGCCATTCGCGGAGCGAGCGGCACACAAATGCGACAGACCACGCCGGTCTTCCACTCGACACAGCAGCAGGGTTTCTCCGTCAGCCAGCCGCACCGCGCCCGCGTTGAATACGCTGTTGATCGGATAGGACCAATTGCTCTGGGTGAGAATCGGGTTCCCGCAATGACGGTTAAACAGGGGGAGCCCCGTGTGCGTCTCAACGTGGGATTCAGCGCACGGCGGGTCTGTCAACAAAACTGGAGAGATATTCGAAGTCAAGGCGTGGTACTCATTTCAAGCTGCCGTTCTTGGGAGTTTGGTACCGTGGCTTCCTGCATTTCAAGCAGCGCCATCAGGAACGAAAGCGTCGATTCCGCTCCCTGGTTTTCGTTGATGCGGTCGGGATGAAGGCCGTCTCTGCAACCGCCGGTCTTCTCGTCATACAGCGGAATCCGCAAGTCATTCCTGCCCAGAAACCAGCGGAATACGCGGTGGGCTTCTTCGAGCCATTGACTCTCTTCCGTCATTTTGTATACCTCAAGGCAAGCGGCAATCGTTGCGCAGGCTTCCACGGGCTGCTGATCGAAACGCGCCTTTTCACTCCCCTCGATAAAGAAGCCGTTGGATCCGATGGGGACAAAGATTTCTGGATCGTCGCGGTGCTGCTCGGCGACAAGCCACTTCAGAGAATCCATCCCGGCCTCGATCATACGCTGATTGTCGCTTCGCCATCCCGCCAGGATCAGGGCCTGCGGTAGCCTCGCATTCGAGTAGGACAGGCTCTTCTCAAACCAGCGCCATGTTCCGGAATGGCTGCGCTCATAGATATCGAGGAGCCGGTTGGCAAGCAAATTCCGTGCACCCTGAATGACCCTGTCTCCCGGAAACCAGTCGAGATACGCTTGCATGCCGAGGATGCTGTACGCCCACGCGCGCGGACTGGTGAAGGTGAGCGTTGCAGGTACGGCAGCCTCGAAAAGCCTCCCAGCTGCGCCTCGCAACCCTGCATTCCGCGAATGGCCCAACACCTCTCCCAAAGACCAAAGGGCACGCCCATGGCTGTCGTCTGAACCCACGTCTTCCAGCCATTTGCGGTCGTACCCGAGGAAGTTTCTGAATCGGCCTGTATCGGGATGAAACGCAAGCCACAGGAAGGAAAGATAGCGATGAGAGAGTTTCGGGTTCTCCCAACTCCCCGCCTGTGCTGCATCTTCATCCAGAAGAGTCGAGACGATCAGCGCACGTGCATTGTCATCCGTGGTATAGCCTTCGCTCGCATTGGGCACGGAGAAAATCGCATGCTGCAGCATGCCGGTGTCGTCCGTCATGTTCATCATGTGAGCGATATTCACTTCGGGCAATCTGTCTGGCGCATTTGGCAGCCCATCATCCTTCTGTGCTGCCTTGGGCTGCAGGGTCCGCTCAAAGCGTGCTCGCTGAAAGCTTGCCATGTACTTGCGCGCTGCCTTTGGCCAGATGGTTTCGCGTGAATGGAGATAAGCCCGCTTCCGCATGGCGTGCCGCTCCCCGTCGTGATCCAGAAGGTGAAGCACCGCCGCGGAGATTGCACCTGGATTCTCAAACGGCACCAGCATACCCCGGCTGTCGGCCAGCAGCTCCTTCGCATGCCAATACGGCGTGGAGATGATCGCTTTGCCGGCGCCAAGCGCGATGGCCAGCGTGCCGGAAACAACTTGCGCCTCCTGCCGGTAAGGCGTGATGTAGATGTCCGCGGCGCCTACGTGCTCCACCAACTCCTCGGCGCTCACAAAGCGATTCACCAGAATCAGATTTGATGAAACTCCCAGTTCCTTGGCCAGAGCTTCAAGCTCTCCACGGTAGCGCTCTCCTTCGCGACGGCGAATGTGGGGATGCGTCACGCCGGAAACGACGTACACCACGTTGGGATGTTTTTCCAGAATCGCAGGCAACGCTCGAATCACGTTTTCAATGCCCTTGTTGGGTGATAGCAACCCAAACGTGAGGAGTACAGACTTGCCTTCTGCTCCGAACCGGTCTTTGAAGTAGTTGGGGTCCATGAACTGAAAGTCGGGCACGCCGTGCGGAATCACATCGATCTTTTCGTTCGGAACCGCATAGATATCCCGCAGGAATTGCGCCGCCTGTTCGCTCATCACAACCAGACGATCGGACAGGCCTGCAATCTCCTCAAGCACCATGCGCTGATTCGCGTCCGGATCACGCAGAACTGTGTGCAGCGTTGTCACCACCGGCATATTCAGTTTGCGCAGCAGCGTTAGAACATGGCCGCCCGCGGTCCCACCATAAATTCCATACTCATGCTGAACGCAGACCAGATCGTTGCCGTTGAAATTGAGGAACTCCGCAGCGCGCTCATAGGAACTCAGGTCCTCCTGCTCGATCTCCAGGCGCACTTGTTCGGGATACTCGTAACTTGATTCCGGATCGTTGACGGGAACCGCAAACAGCCGCTCGCTGCCGTATTCGGTCGCAAGTGCCGTGCAAAGGTCAGTGGTAAACGTGGCTATCCCACACTGGCGCGGCAGGTAGTTGCCTATGAACGCGATGCGCGTTGGCAATGGCAGGCAGAAGCCTTTGTGCGCAGCCGCCAAGGCGGCCGATGCTTCAAGACGCCCTGCGGAGATTTCGTGTGGACTTCCATTGCTCAGAGACATACTTCCTGCCTTCGCTGCGAACTGGTTGGCGCGCGTGTGCAGCCTGAGTGGCTATGGAATTTTCGGAATTGCTGTAGACCGAAGAATTGCACTCAAGTGGCTTTTTCATCGAGAAAAAGCCACCTTTCCATGCACCAAAAAAGCCCATACTCATTCCGAAAATGCTCTAAAGGACGCATGGCGGTTTCTTTCGATTCCGCCATGGCTGATTGAGCGCGCTAGTTCCCTGCTGTTGCAGTCGCTGGGCTGCCAATCGCGTCGCCAGAGACAACCAGTTCAACTCTCCGGTTTTCCTGACGGCCGGCTGCGTTATCGTTGCTGGCCACAGGCAGCGTGTTGCCGAAGCCCTGTGCGGTGACGGAGTTTGTCAATACGCCCTGGCCAACGAGGTAACTGCGGACAGATCCGGCACGATTCTCAGAGAGGGTCTGATTCATCACATCGCCGCCCACGTTGTCGGTGTAACCGCCAACTGCGATGTTCAGTCCCGGGTAGGCCAGCAGGATTCCGGCAACCTTGGCCAGTTTCTCCCTTGCTCCCGGCTTCAGCGAGTATTGCCCGGTATCAAACAACACATCTGACATGCTGATAATAAGACCGCGCGCACTGTCCCGCGTCTCAAGAATCTTGTTCAGTTGTATTGACAGTTGCGCGCGCATTGCCGCCTTGTCGCTGACTGCCTGATTTTCTCCCTGCTGAGCCTGCTGGGCAATCTGCCGAGACTGGTCTGCATCAGCCTGAGCAGCGGAAACTGCTGCTGCCGATGCGGTTTGATTGGTGGCCATGTCGGCCTGGGCCTTTGCCGCAGCCGCTTGCGCCCGTGCGGCATCGGACTGCGCCTGCGCCGCCTGGAGGTTAGCGTCGTTGGCTTGAGCCTTCGATTGTGCCTGGGCGTCTGCCGAGGCCTGAAGCTGGCCTGCCCGACGATCCTCTTCAATTCTCTTGACGGCAATCTCGCGTGCATCTTCCGCAGTTTGTACTGCTTCCCTTGAAGCAGCGATCAGCGGCTTCCTGTCACCGCGCGTGCCGATTGCATCGTCATCGGCAATCTTCATCAACTGGACGGCGTGCTGATAGCTGTCGCCGGCATACTGTTCCGCGCCTTCCGATTTCGCAATGCGCAGTGCATTCCGTGCTTCGTAAAACTCAAGCGGCAGGTTCGCATTCAGAACGACCGGGTCGAATTGGTAGCCGGTCGGCAGATAGCCTCCGCGTTCCATCAGCTCATACTTTGCATTAACGCCTTCACTGGTACCCTTTGTGTCCGCAAGGACCACGTTTTCAAGCACCACAACGTTGCTGGGTTGGCGAACAGCGAAGTAAGGCTCCGCGGTAACGATCAAGGCAAAGGCCTGCAGATCGGTGGTCGCAGTGAGTTTGCTGCGATCATTGCCGCCCACAAGTACTTCTCCCAGGTTCACAGCGTGCCCCTCGGGCGAGATGGCCCACAGAACGTAGGTCAGGTATTCACCCCCGAAGGCAGTGGGACTCTGCAGGTTCCCAAAGTCCGCTTCCACCTCCAGAGTGCCGCGCTTGCTCCGCACCTTTGCTCTTCCGTCGGCAGACGGCAGCAAACTGGTGCCTGCAAAGCCCACATCCGTTGCTCCGCTGCGATGCCGGTAGTTGATCGCCTGCACCGAGCGGCTGATCTCCACCACACGAAATGAATGGGCGGGGCCGCCGGTTTCGACGACCATCGCCGCTTGCGGGTGCGCTTGAGCGAACGCACCCAAACCGAGAACACATCCGATTGCCGAAAAAATTATGCGCTTCAAGAGACCTCCTGCGGGCGAAACTCGGCCCACTTGCTTTGTGCCTGTATTGCTGTTACGAGTTAGCCTGCTACGGATTCGACGGTGTTTGTGGTTAATGTCCGACGCGGAATTGGGTAATGTATCCGAGCAGGTTGAATACCTTCAGGAGCCAGATCACTACCGCAATCACAACAACCAGGTTCAGTATCCCTTTGATGGTTCCCTGCATGGGAATGAGGTTGACAAGCCATAACAACACTCCTACGACGATGAGCGTGATAACCAGTGTGACAAGCGGCATGTAATTTTCTCCAATCTTTGTTGCTTTGGGATGGTGTTCGATCGCGCTCGAGCAACCTGAGCCAGATGGGCACAATTCAGCCGCGCTGGGCAAGAGCCCATTGCAGAGCGGCAGATCGAATACTCTTCTCCATCGTCAGTGTTTCAATGTTTGGGCTAACTAACTGTTCTCCTTTGCTCACAGCGTCTCGCTCCGCGGCTCAGGCTTTCTCGTTTGCCGGCAGAATCATCGCGCAAGAGTGTAAGACCTGCAGATCGCCCAGCTTTAGATCCACGTAATTCAATGCGGCATTGTGAACCGTCGGGGGCAGTCGAGCTAGAAGAACGACCTCGGCAGATCGGCGATGCCTCCCGCAGGCAAGACTGCGGGGACATCGAGCCTCGCCACTCCGATCCGGTTGTCGGCCATCCCATAGTAGACATCGAAGCGATCGGGCGTGCCGAGATCATCCCGCCGGTCGATGCCTGTGGGAAAGACGACGTTCGCAATGGTTCCGCTGCGCTCCTGCGGGAGCGACGGGACCATCACCGCCTCTGACGAGCGATAAAGGATGACCCGCGGGTGCTTCCTGGACAGCACCATCACGCCGGCGGAATATACCAGGTGGCATCCGTCTGCTTGATCGCCCGCCGCTTTACTTACGCCGTGATAGAGGATGAGCCAGCCGTGCCGCGAAAGAACAGGCGGAGTTCCAGCACCGATCTTGAGGCGCTCCCAGGGCGACACCGGAGTCGCGAGCCGGTGGTGAGACGTGAACTTTGCGAGATGAGGCGATCCCTCGCTGGTGACGATCCCCTTGGTATATGAGATCCAGATACTCTCCTTCTCAATATCCATGCGACGGCCGGCAGGCCAACGAGCAATCTCTTCAGGGCGTGTTCCTGCAAAGAGGGGGCGATGTAGCATGGCCAATTGCAAATGTCCGGTTGAGTCCGGAACCGCAACAGGAAAGAAGCTGGCATCTTTATCGTCCTCATCGCCCAACTGAATGTTGTGCCAAAGATTGTAGGTAGCCAAGCCCATCCGCGACCAATGAAGCAGATCTTCCGATTGAGCCACTGCGATCCTCGGCCCTCTTGCCGAAAAGGCCGTGTAGGTCATGATGTAGCGCTTGAGAGGCTCAACATAGGTGACGCGAGGATCTTCACATCCGCCTCCTCCATCAGGATGGAGTTCATAGTCGGCTTTGGGCTCCAGTGCAATGCCGAGCCTTTCAACGCCCTTCGGATCACCGGCCCGGTCGAACTGCACGCGCGCGATCCCGATGCGCGAATAATTCCCCTTTGCGACCATCCGTGGAAAAAGGTAAAGCTCTCCGTCATGACCGCGCACCGCAGCCGGGTTCAGCACGCCCTCGACTTCAAGCGGATTTCCCGGCTCCGGCTCCATCAGTATTCCCAGGCGTCGCAACGTAAATCCATTCATCGAGTCTCCTTGCCCGCTTGCTCATTCTGCCGGGCTCACTTCTCGCCAAGGCAGGCAAGGATCGTCTTGATGACTAGGTTTGTATCGTCAGGTACTCTTACCGGGATCGACACCACACCCGCCTGTTCCGCCGGGTAATCGTTCCCGCCCGGAAACAACGCATCGCCGATATAGACCATCTCTTTCAACGACACGTGGAGAGTGTCCCGCAGCTTTCCTATGCCGTACCCTTTGTCAATGCCGGGCTTGGTCACATCAATTGAGGTTGAGCCGCCCATCCGGATGGAGAACTCCGGGATGAGCGTCTCAAGGATCGCCGTGATCTTCTTCCGCTTGGCAAAATCGGGATCCCACTTTTCTTTTTCACCCAAAGGTGCTTGCTGACCCAGCCCGGAGAATGTCACCTGGCTTCCCCGGTCCTCAATTACCTCTCCCCAGACCTTCGCGGCTTCATAGCCAGCCTCTCCCACTGCGCGAGCAAGAGAGCCGATGATCTTCTCTCTTTCTTTTGCCGTAAGATCCTCTGAGTAAAGTTCCGTCCACTTCCCGCTGTATTGAAACAATTTTGTTCCGCAGGTTGGAAGCAGCGACAGATTCGCGAGGCGATCCCCCTCGGGGAGATTGGTGAGAAGCTGCGTTTCAAACTGCGTCCATGCGCCTCCGGAGATCACTGCCACCTTCAAGATGCCTAAAAGGTCATTCAGAAGCGACGCAGTCTCTGGTGCGAGAGACGATTTACTGGGCGCGAGCGTTCCATCCAGATCGAAGACAATCAGCTTTTTCATTCATCTCCAACTTTGAAGATATTCAATTCAATTTGTGCGGCAGTAACTCGTGGCAACATCAACTTGCAGAATTCTGGATCAC
>Ga0302157_10001824_pt1 | contig 25521 bp, 15 predicted proteins | sample I_Bog_N3_3_FD_193502 | JGI IMG/M metagenome (GOLD analysis project Ga0302157, IMG submission 193502) | Peat permafrost microbial communities from Stordalen Mire near Abisko, Sweden - I_Bog_N3_3 | ecosystem: Environmental > Terrestrial > Soil > Wetlands > Peat | place: Sweden: Abisko, Stordalen... | reverse complement strand
GCCAGGACTATCCGCCGCAGGGTTATGCCCCGCAATCCGCTCCGCCGCAGGGCTATACCCCGAATCCCGCGCAGCGCCCGGCGCAGCCTACCGCGCAGGACTACTACCCGCAACAACAGCAGCAACAGCAGCCCACGCAGGGCTACTATCCCTCGCAGCCTGCTCAGGGCGGCCCTCCGCAGACCGCGCCGTCCACCGGCTCGACCCAGTTGCAAAAGGGCATGACCATCGCACAAGTGGAGCAGACGCTCGGCCCGCCCACCAGCACCTCCTCGCAGGACTCCCAGTACGGAAAGTCCACCACGGAGCTCTTCCTGATCGGCAACCAGGTCATCACCGTGAACTACATGGATGGCGTGCTCACTCGCTACAGCATGGCCGCTCGTCAGTGAGCGGCACCCTAACGCATCTGGTTCTTCACCAGCATCGGCTCTACAACGTCGTCCACTACGCTGGACGCGATGCCCATCCGCGCCAGCATCGCGGTGACTGACTCCAGCGCCGCGGCTTCCGCAAACGAACCGCGCACCACCTCCACCGGCCCCGCGAACAGCTCCCTGCGCAAACCCACGCACAATCCCGGCCGATAGGTACACGATGCCAGGTCAGTGATACTCAGTGCGTTCGTCGGAGTACAGAGAATCGTGCGCGGCGGCGCCATGCGGTCCAGCAGGCTGAATATCTCCAGCTTGGACTCCAGTTCGTCGGGCACAAAGTCAATCGCCAGGTCCGCGTCGCGCACCGCATCTTCCACGGTCAGCGCCACGCGCAGCGACCCCGAAGCCTCCACCCCGGCGAGCTCGCCGTACTCATCCTGCGCGCGCCGCAGGTTGCTGGGCATCACGTCTTCGAGCAGCACGCCGAACCCCGCGCCCGCGCAGCGCAGAGCAAACGCCCGTCCCGCCGCGCCCGCGCCAATCACCGCGATGGTCTGCATCCGTTACTTTGCCGCAACGGCCGTCACTACCGACTCGTAGCTCGGCTCGGACTGGCGAATGTGCTCCGCCACGCGCTCGCGCTCTTCAGGCGTCAGGATCGGCAGCACCGAAAGGATGCGGCGCAGCGTCACTGAAATGTCGTCAACGTAGTTCATGGTGCGAATAGCTTCTCCGGAAAGTGGCACTGCGTTCTCCTTGGACTTCATCTGTATCAGTTCAGGCACGGAATCCTCACCGCCTTTCCCTAAACTTCTATCCTTACACTCTATCCTCTACACGCCGTCGCGGTCCGTCATCTCTGTAATCGCCGCGAGCTGCGTCGCCAGGTCAGGATGCAGCGCATCGCTCGCGTACCTCCACGTCCAGTTGCCTGACATCTCTGAGGGCGTATTCATCCTCGCCTCACTGCCCAGATGCAGAATGTCCTGCAGCGGAAAGATGCAGGTCTTTGCCACAGATGCGGACGCGGCCTTGATCATCGTCCATACGATGTCCTCATCATGCTCGATGGGATGCAGGTAGGTCGCCACGTGCACGCGCTCTTCGGCGGATGCGCCTTCGCGCCACCATCCCAGCGTGGTGTTGTTGTCGTGCGTGCCGGTGTAGACCACCGTGTTCTCCACAAAGCGGTGCGGCAGATAGATGTGCGCCCCACGGTCGCTGAAGCCGAACTGCAGCACGCGCATCCCGGGCATGCCGAAGAACTCGCGCAGCTCATCCACCTCGCGGGTAATCACGCCCAGGTCCTCGGCGACGAACGGCAGCTCGCCGAAGATATCCCTCAACCGGCAGAAGAGCGCGTGTCCCGGAGCCTTGACCCACTGTCCGTGGATGGCAGTCGGCTCTTCGGCGGCGATCGACCAGTAGGCCTCAAAGCCGCGGAAGTGGTCCAGGCGTATCCCGTCATAGAGCGCCAGTGCGCGCCGTATCCGCGCCACCCACCAGTCGAACCCGCGCTCCTCGAGCAGCGTCCAGTTGTACAGGGGATTGCCCCAGCGCTGCCCTGTAGCTGAAAAATAATCTGGTGGCACGCCCGACACCCGTATCGGATTGCGCTTCTCATCCAGCTCGAAGATCTCCGGATGCGTCCACACATCGGCCGAGTCGTAGTTCACAAAGATCGCCACATCGCCGAGGATCTTGATCTTCCGCTCCGCGCAGTACCCGCGCAACGCCGTCCACTGCTCAGTGAACAGAAACTGCACCGCCTCTTCGACAGCGATCTCCTGCGCGCTCTCCTTCAGCAGCGCGGTCATGGCCGCGGGCTTGCGATAGGCATACTCCTCCGGCCATTCGTTCCAGCTCACATACGCAAAGCGCCGGCGCAGTACGTTGAACATCGCATAGTCGGTCAGCCAGGAGAGGTTTTCCTGGCAGAACTGCTGAAAGCGCAGCCGCTGTTCGTCGTTGGCGCGGTCCAGGAAGTTCGCCGCAGCCTCTTCCACCAGAGGCTGCTTCTGTTGGAACGCCGCAACAAAGTCGCATGGACCATCTGCTCCGGCCAGTCCTGCAATGCGCTCGCCGGCGAGCCAGCCGTCGTTCACCAGCCGCTCCAGGCTGATCAGCAGCGGATTTCCCGCAAACGCGCTCAACGCCGAGTACGGCGAACCACCGTAGCCCGTTGGGCTAAGCGGTAGCACTTGCCATAATCCCTGCTTCGCCGCGCTCAGAAAGTCCACAAACGCATGCGCCGCCGGCCCAAAGTCACCCACGCCGCCATACGACGGCAGCGACGTCACATGCAGTACAACTCCTGAGACCCGTTCAGACGTCATCGCGCACAACCTCCACTATGAATGTCGTGCACCTCGCCGAAGTAGCCCGAGCTAGTTGCCCAGCGGCGACTCCGCCGGTTTCCTGCTGTAGACCACCGCGCCGGCCTTCTCATAGCTGTCAATCAGCGAGCTCGCAAACACGCCGAACGCCTCCTGGCGCTGCTGATCCAGCAGCTTGGACTTGGTCGCAGCGAAGTTCGCAGCGATGTCGGCTGGGCTCGGCTCCTGCTTGTCCAGCACCTGCAACACAGCCCCGTTGGCGCCCTCATTCACCGGCCCGGAGATCCCGCCCTTGGGCAGCGTAAACACCACCGAAGCCGCTCCGCTCAGCGCGCCAATCTGCGGCACCTGCGCATCGCGCCCCACCAGGTCACTGGTCTGGAGCGGCACATTCAACTCCGCGGCTGCCTTGCCCAGATCGCCCAACTGCTTCGCGCGATCAGAAAGTTTGCTCAGCTTGGCGTTCAGCAGCTCTGGCGTCTTCTGCTGGCGATAGTCATCCAGCAGGTGCGACTTGTAGTCCGCAAACGCCGGCGCGTGCGCGGCCTTGATGTCGTCCACCTGGAAGATCGCGTAGCCCTCTCCGGTGGAGGCCACCTGCGGCGCGCCCTTGTCCGCTGCGAACGCTGCACTCAGCAGGCTGGTCGAATCCGGCAGGCTGGGGATCACGCCCGTCTTGCCGAGGTAATCAGTCTTGATCACGCTCAGCCCGTGCGCGGCGGCGGTCTTCTGCAGCCCATTCTTCTTCGCCTCGTCGGCGAGCTGGCTGGAGAAGCTCTGTTCCGCCGCGGCGCTCTTGCTTGCCTGCAGCGTCTGCACAATCGAGTCCCGCACATCCGCCAGCGACTTCACCTGCGCCGGCTGCTTCTGCTCCGTCTGGATAATGTGATAGCCGAACTGCGACCGCACCACATCCGAGGTCTGCCCCGGATTCAGCGCCATCGCCGCCTGCGCATACGCCGGGTCCAGGCTGCTGGTCGGAATCAGCGGCAGTTCGCCGCCCTGGTCCTTGCTGCCCGGATCGTCAGAGAACTTCTTCGCCAGGTCCGCAAAGTTTCCGCCCGACTTCACCTGCCGCAGCACGTCCTCAGCCTTGGCCTTGGCGGCGGCGTCCGTCTTGGCATCGGCGTCCTTGGCCACCGAGATTAGAATGTGCCGCGTCTTCACCTGCTCCTGCGACTTGTAGTCGCTCTGGTGCGCGGCGTAGTACGCCTGGACGTCCGCATCGCTCACCGCCTGCCGTCCACCGGGCAGGTTGGAGCTGTCCACGCTGAAGAACTCGATCGACCGCGTCTCCGGCATCGCCGTCGCGTAGCGCGCGGCACTCTGCTGGAAGAACGCCTGCAAGTCGGCGTCGCTTGGGTTGATCGTCTGCTGGATGTCCGCGCCGTTGACCACCGCATACTCAAACTTCACCTTGGTGCCGGACTGCAGGTACTCCGCGCGCACCGCGCCGTCGGAGACCGAAACCCCGCCCGTCACCAGGGCCTGCAACCGTTGCAGCTCGAGCTCCTGCTTCAGCTCGTCCTGGAACTGCGTGACCGGAATCCGGTACTCCTCTTCGACAAAGTCGATGTAGCGGTCCTCGCCGATGAACTTGCCGTTGGGAAACAGCACCTGCGCGAACGGCCCGGTCTGCAGGAAGGTGCGCAGAGCGTCGTCGCTAACCTCCAGGCCCAGCTTGTCAGCCTCATGCTTCAGCACGGCCTGCGCCACCAGCTGCTGGCCGGCGCGGCCCATCATCAACTGCTCATAGATCGGCGAGTCCGGCAGGCGCTGCTGCTGCAACTCCTGCTCGGCCTGGCGCTGCACGTCCGTAACCTTGATCGGCGTGCTGTCGCTGGTGAGCCTGCCCAGGATTCCCGGCGTGCGCACCGTCGCGTACACAGACGCGTCCGTGGTATCGCCGTTATCAAAGATGCCCGGAACCAGGGTGATGGTCATCGCGCCGATAGCGAAGATGATGATGACCGCAAAAACCGCTTTGATGAGCCAGTTGTCCTGCTGAAGAATACGAATCATGCTTAACTTGCGACCTAACCTTCACGCGGCGCTGTTGGGCAGGCCGCGTTGCCCCGGATGTTTTGCGCACGTTCGGGCGCTGTCCCCTGCTCGGCAGACGCACCACTCCTGCGTGCAGGGGCTCGCTGACAAGTATAAATCAGGAGGGAGAAGGGTCCTTCAGGCCCCTGTCCGAGCCTCCACCTCAAGCCTCCGGGCTTCAGCCCCGGAGACTCAATACCGCGGCGGATACGGATAGTACCCCGGCCCGTAGTAATACCCGCCGTACGGGCTGTAGTACCGCACCCGCGGAGGCCCCTGCGGCTGCTGCGGCCCGGCCGAGTAAGACAACCGCGCCATCTCCGCCTCCGACACCGTCTTCACCGTCTCCGGCTGCGCCGTCCGGAACGTCAGCACCGACTCCGGCGGGATGATGATCTGTCCGCGCGGAGTCGCCGCCGAGCCCGCCAGCCCTGCCGCGCCGCCCACGCCCGCGCCGATCGCTGCTCCTTCGCCGCCGCCCGCGACCGCGCCGATGATAGCGCCCAAAGCGCCCATGCCGACCGTATTGTTCACGGTGCCGACTGTCTTGTCGCGGCCCTCGCGCTGCCAAACCTCTGTGCTCACCGGGTAGACGTTGCCGCCCAGAGTCAGGCTGTTAATCTGCAACCCGAGCTCGCCCTCACCCTTGAAGGTGCCAGCCTTCTTCGCGTCCACAACTGTACCCAGCACGGTCGCGCCGCGCGGAATCGCTACGGCGCCGTCGGCCACCACGTCATTCAGCACAGTGCCGTCAAACGCCGTCCCCGGCTGTATGTGCTGCGAGTCCAGCCCACGGTTGATGCGCACACGCAGCACGGCTCCTGCCGGAACCGTCACGTCCAAGCCGGCACGCTGCCCGCCTGCAACTCCCGGAGGCGGCGCATAGTGCTGGTAGAGCGGCTGGCGTCCCGGAGGCGGCGGCGGCCCCTGCTGATAGCCGTTCTGGTTTCCGTTCTGCGCATTGCCGTTCTGCGAATAGTACCCACCCTGCGGCGGTCCTTGCGGGGGCCCGTTCTGCGCCTGCGCAGGAGGTGGAGGTGCGCCCTGGTCCGAAGGCGCTGCCGGGGCATACGTCCCATCCGACTGCAACACCTGACCCTGCGGCACGTTGCCGTTCTCCGTATCCGGCTGAGCAGGCGCATCATTGCTCGCCGCCGTCGCTGGAGTATCGCCCAACACCAGCTGGTCCACGACCTTCTTCACGCCCACGGCTCGCGCGGCCAGGTTCTCGGCCTGGGTACGCAGCGCCTCATCATGAACGTTGCCGCTCAGCGTCACCACGCCATACACCGTGGTCGACTGAATATTCTGCGTCGAAAGCTCCGGCGCGCTGGCCAGTGCGCGCAGCACGTTGGCCTCGACCTGCGCATCGCTCTGCGCCTTATCTTGCGCCGCTGCCGGCAGCGCCAATCCAGCGGCAAGAACCACGCCACCCAAACTATGCATCACCTTCAAGTTCATCGGTTCACTCCTGACGACTACCCAACACCCTATTCAGACGCAACTTTTGGGGAAAAGTTCCGCTTTCTTCCCCATCGCGCCCCTGGTGGGCCTGCCCAATTGGATGCACCTGCACCAGGCCCCAGCCGGCCGCAAGACAGCCGCCAGACTGCCGCAAAATTGACCCACCCGGCGCAGCAGACGTATACTCATTTTGCGGGGTGGAGCAGCCCGGTAGCTCGTTGGGCTCATAACCCAAAGGTCGCAGGTTCAAATCCTGCCCCCGCAACCAAAGAATCAATTAGTTACAGACTTCGATTTCCCAATTAAGTCCCCGTTATCCCACAATCGGAAATGGCTCCTCCTAAAACAGTCCTTCTTCATTGAAGGACTGTGGTGTTCAAGTCCCCCTTTCTCACATCCAGCGTTTCGCCAAACACCAGCCCGACGACCTGACTGTTGGCTTTGCGCTTCGAATCTGTCATCGCCCTTCCGTAGACGTTCATCGTCGTCTGGATGGAGGCGTGACGCATCAACTCCTGTTGCACCTTCATTGGCGCGCCCGTCTCATCAAGCCAGGAGCGATAGGTATGGCGGAATGTATGCCAACCGATGCCTTCCGGCAGACCAATGAGTTCGGCGACCCTGCGAAGCTGGCGTTTCTTAAGGCTCTCCTGGTGATACGGCTTCCCAGTCTGTGGATTGGCGAATACCCAATCCCCATCCTTGGAATAGGTGCTGAAGCTCCGCCACCGAAGCAGCAGTTCTTCAAGACGCAGGTCGAGCGGAACGTAGTCCTTCGAGTATTCCGTCTTCGCCGCGTCGATCCGTCCACCGACAGAGCTGCGCTGAACCATAAAGGTGTGTGCCCCGAAATCGAAGTCACCCCACTGCAGGCCAAGGATTTCGCTGATGCGAAGTCCCGTGCACTGGGCCACCATGACCATCGTGCGGTAAGGCTCCGCGAGATGCTTGAGCATCTCGAAGAACTGAGCCACTTCGAGGATTTGGGGCCGCTTCAGCCGCTTGCTTGCATTCTTGACGCGCACAAGAGTGACGGGGTTCTTGCCGATTTCGATAATTCCCCACCGCTCTGCACACTTCATGACAAGGTGCATCAGGCTTCGTATATGAACCTTTGACTTTGGAGCGAGTGGCAGATCCCGCAGCCACTGCTCCATCGCCATCGGCTTCATCTTGTTGATGGGTAGCTCACTCCAGCGCGGTCTGATGTGTTTCCGAATGTTCGACAGATGCGAACTCCGTGTGGAGTGTCGCTCTGGCAGTTCATGCTCGATATATTTATCGAGCAGAACCCCGAACGTCGGAGCGTCCATCTCAGCGCGTGGAGCTTCATCGTTGAGCCGCATGAGAAGTGCTTGCGTTGCCTTTCGTGCGTCGGCTTGCGTCCGGTACAAAGCCTGGTCCCCAAGGATCACACTTTGCCGGATACGCTTGCCTTCCAAGTTGGTCTCGTTATAACGAAACTCCCACACGTCAGGACCTCGCTCGCGCTTCCGTAGCCGCAGACTGCCATATTGAAACCGTGTCCGAACAAACATGGATTACCTCCTGTTAGTTGCGGGCACGAGTGGTACTTAAAGCGTACCGCTCGGCAGTGTCGGAGTCGAGTGTGGAAGAAAATCCGTCGCCGCGCCCTTCGAGATCGGAGGCGTGAAAGCGCCACAGCTTGCCCACCCGGTATCCGGGGACTCGACCGTGGCGGGCGAGGCGTTGCAGGGTCTTAGGGTGAATGCGAAGGATAGCGGCGGCTTGATCGCTATCCAGGAACGGCTCCGTTGAAAACTTGAAATCGGACATGGCTCGTACGCCTCCTGAACAAACGATCAAGGCCTGCGTGAGGTTTGTCCAGATGCTCGCGAAGCCCTGTGGGCAGAGGTCTTTCGGACTCTTAGGTCTTTATTGTCGCTACGGTGTCTTCTAAGGAATTGATGGGAACGCTTGGGACAAGGTTCGCCTGTGGAAAACTAGCAAAATATTTCTTGGCCCGAGTGTACGTATGCGCAAAAACCGGGTCTTGACCCCGTGTCACAATTTCCTATGCGCAAAATCATGGAACTAAAGGCCAACTCGCTAGTGGATGCCTTGGGCCACGCACAAGCCTGGATGAAGACTAATGCTCCATTAGATGTTTGCTGGTTCAGAGGAGTGAAGGATTCGAAGCTACCATTGCTTCCCGGAGCTTACTGGCGCAGCAATTACGATGAGTTCAGTACGCTCTTACAGTTCTCTCAAGAAGGAAGGGCCTTCGCAGATGTGGGAGAACTCGACGACTGGAAGACCTACTATCTCGCTCAACACAATGGCGTCCCTACCCGACTTCTTGATTGGACAGAGAACTTCATCACCGCCTTATTCTTCGCAACTGACGGATGGAGCGGAGATACAACTCCATGCGTCTGGATAGTAAAGACGTGCGATATCAACAGGCTTTCACTCGGATGGTCCGGTCTAATCAGCCCTGAACGGAATGTCGAATTGAATGCGTGGATGCCTACTTCCATTGTCGCGGGAAGCCAAAAGATCCCAACGAAGGATGGTAAATGGGTCTATGACAGCGCTAACCCCATCGCACTTTACCCGCGAAAGAACAATCCACGGTTGATCGCGCAGCAAGGAACATTCACTGTCCATGGGACCGAGCGGGAGCCCCTTGAAAGTTGGATTGCAAGCAATGCGCCCGGCAACCATCAATCGCTGATATGCAAAATAGTCTTCTCCAGGAAGGTCAACCACTTTGATTTCGTGCAACAGCTTGATGATTTAGGCTTGCGGCGAAGCACGATCTACCCCGATCTTCACAACTTTATCCTCGAGATGAAGGAACAGCATCAATGGGAGTGAGACCACCGGCAATAGATATGACTTCAGTCGCATAAACTTGCTATTCCAGGCTTTTGACAATATCGACCGCTCCATAGCAGGCAACAGACCTCGGCTAACTACAACAGCTGCTCAGAGGTGAAACGAGCAGACGTTCGTTAGCTGAAACCCCGACGTTGCGCTACAGGAGCAATCAGCTATTCGTGTAGCTGGTTGCCGGGTAGAGCGCCGGAAACCAGCGCTCTACGACCAGTAGCGGAAAGCCCAGCTTCAGACGCGCGACATGACTTGGAGAGACGAGCAGCCCAGCATCAAGCAGCTTTGAAACGACAGTCCGCGCCATTCGTTCCTTGTATCCCGTTAGCGAAGGGGCCAGTCCCCGCTCAAACTCACCGGCAAGCAGAGCCTCACGCAGCAACGGAAAACTGCCCTTTGGAAGACGGCCCGCGCGTGTCTCGTCTTCTACATAGATTTCCATGCGGCGAAGCAACTCCGACGGTTGAAGGATTGAACTCATGTACGTCACTTGATCGTTCGAGACGCGCAGGAAGAAATGACAGAAGGCATCGAGAGCCGCTTGTGAGAGATTGCCGCGCCCGTCCAGATCGCCACGGCGTGGACCGTCCGCAGCCATCAGCAAGGCCTTGTAGTCGCCAACATTCCGAGCAAGACCGCGCGCTACGGACCAGAGGCTGTTCCCCACGCCAAGGCGACGCAGCAACGCGTGTGACATGAGCCGCGCAACACGACCATTACCGTCGTAAAAGGGGTGAATCCAAAGAAAGCGATGATGGGCAGCTGCGACAGCAGTCACCTGTCGCACCTTCGAGAGATTCTGCGGACTGTATACATGCTCGAAGCGCTTCAAGAACTCGGGAAGCGTCGCAGCCGGCGGGGGCAGATGCAGGCCCACGACAACTTCCCCGTCCCGTAGCGCCCCAGGCGTAAGCTTTACGCGGCGCGAAGACTTGGGATCTTCCACCCAAAGAAGCTCATCCGGCAGGCGACGGCAGAACTCACGGTGAAGCCAGAGGGCGTATGCAGATGAGGCCGGAAAGTCCTTCGGGTCGGTACCTTCGTCGATCATCTTTTGCACTTCGATATGCGCAACCGCTTCGAGCTGTAGGGCCCTCTTGCGAGGTTCGGTCGAGTAATCTTTATGCAGGGCGCGGTCAATGTCACGCGGATGCGTGTCGTGTCCTTCGATGAGGTTTGAGTAGTAGCAGTTCATCGACCGAACCAGGTTGCCGACCGATTCGGTGACGATAGGATGAATCTGTCCCGCCAGAGCATTGGCGTTCGATATGAGGTCGAAGGCCACATCTTCCAGTGCTCTGCTGTCGGATGGGAGCATCGGCTCCATCCACGAAGGCATGATAACGGGTTGTCTTTTTGCCGGTTCCATTTCAGTACCAAATTATACAATATAAGATGCTTATCTTGCTTTATAACTACCGTATTGCCGGTATCATTGCCGGTTCGAGCGCCGGCCCGACCCCCTGTTACAAACTGAGTTCGAATCCCTGCCCCAGACTGATTTCGACCTGTGGCGTAGGCAGGTCGATGGATAGCTTGGGTCCGAGATCGACGGACGGCTGCTTGGATTGAGCTATCTCGTTTGCCAGTTCTAGCGCGGATGGACGGGCCATCGAAACGCCTAGCGACTCGCCCAGGCGATTCACGTCAGAGGTCAAGATGGCGATGTCCTCCCGACCTCGCGACGCCGAGACGTAGAACAGCTCCTGCTTCATCACATCCGCCGAGATAATGACACTATCGACCGTCTTGCCTTGGCTACGATGGGCCGTGACTGCATACCCATGCGTGAACTCGCGATAGTTGGCAGGGATGCTCCGCCCATCGTCCAGATGAATGCCGTCAGAGTCTACGCTGCGCACGGTGGTCAACTCGCCATTCGTGGCGCGGAAACCATCATCCTTGCGATTCGCAAGCATGAGGAGCTTGTCACCTGCAGTTACCTCTATCGACTGGCGATCATGGACGGCGAAGGAACGAGCCTGCCCGATACCCACCATCGTCTCCACACCCCGCTCGTTGCGTGTGGTGATGAGTTCTCCCGAGGCTGACGTGACAGTGAGTGCCTCATGTTTCTCAATACCCCGTGATGTCCGATGAAAGACAAGAACCTGTCCAGGCTGATAGTTGGCAATGTCCTTCTTTTGAGCCTCAGTCCATTGCAACGGTACATGGCGGTCTAGTTCCACTCCGCCGCCAAGTTGCCCATGCTGTTTGAGATCCTGACGAATTGCATGGGTGACGCGGCCTACCTCTTCATGCGTCGCAGCGACGACGAGAACACTGCGACCTGAGTTCGCCGTCATCTCCCGGTAGACATCAGCCACCGCGCCTGCTCTTTCGAGATACGGCACCTCGCGGACAGCGCCGATCTCCTGCAGCTTGGCGAATCCTTCATCCGGCGACTGCCGGAACGTCTGGATCGCCTCACGGTATTCAGGATTCGACTGACGCTGAATGCCCGTCAGCGACACACTCGTCATCCTCGACTCACGCTCCAGGATGCGCAGAGCATCGGATGACTCCACACTCTGTATCTGTCGGGTATCGCCGGAGAAAACAATCCGGGCTTTCTGACGCTCAGCCAGGTCTAGGATGCCCTGCATCTGACGGCCAGAGACCATTCCAGCTTCATCCACGACAAGCACGTTCCCGCGCAGTCGCTGTTGCGCCGTTTCATCTTCCATGAGGCGGGTGATCGTCATAGCGTCGCGGAAGCCGACCTTGTGCAACTCTTCAACCGCGCTCCTCGTTGGTGCCACCGCAAGTACCTCATGCCCCGCATGATTCAACCCACGATGAACCTCCCGCAGAGTTGCCGTCTTCCCGGTGCCGGCAGCACCTCGCAGATTGATCGCCAAATCGCGTGACTTCAGGATCGCCTCAACGGCCCGAAGCTGCTCTTCCCGAAGACCGCCAGTGACGCTTAACTTCTCTTCTCCTCCCAGTGCAGCATATCGGCCTATGCCACGATCCACCGCTGCCACCATAGAACGCTCTCGTTCGAGACTGCACTCCGTTGCGACGTTTCCATCCACATGAAGCAGCTTGCCGCGAGATACCTCCAGTTCATAGGATCCACGAAGTTCGTTTAGATCGACGCTGCCTCTTCCATGGCGTAGAGCCTCTGTCAGCAGCTCATAGTCCTTTGCGACCGTCTTACGCTCGAACAAGTGGTCTTCAGCATGTTGGAGCGATGAATAGGATTGCAGCATCTCGACACCGACCGTTCGCGAGTGTTCAAGAGCGCGCTCATGCAAATCCGCCAGTGACTTCTGTTCTTCGGAGGAGATGCGCTCTAGTTGCTGACGACGCACATCCGCTGTGCTGATCTCATGGAGCTTGTCTGGCCGCGTATCCCGCACGAGTACCGCGACCTCATTGTCCGTTGGCTGTCGTCCCTGAGTAGCAACGAACTGCCGTATGGACTCGTCTCGCTGTTGGCTCCGTTGCGAGTAACGTTCCAACAATTCCTTGGAGACTCCCTTGATCTCGAATCCGTTATCGGGGCCCTTTGCATTTCGTTGGCTTTCGATTTCATAGCCCAATGCACGGACTTCGCGAGCCAGGTCGTTCCGGTAGACCTCGGTCAGATAAGCACGCCGCTCATAGATGCCCGACGCCTGCAGCGCCTTCCAACGACCCTCCGCACCGTCATAGCTGATGTTCGCGGCGACAGCGTGAGTGTGGAACTGTGGATCTAGTTGCCGGCTGCAGTCGTGGGTGTAAGCCGCAATGATGAGATTTCCAGTTTGGCGATCATGATTCGCGCCACTTAAACGAACCCGAGTGCGGGCATAGCGTTCCGTCTCTTGCAACGCTACAGAGACCGCGTGACGGTGCGCTTCGAGCAACCGCTCATCTCCACCCACCAGAGCTTGCACTGACACAGACTTCGGTGCTGATAGCGTGAAATCGTAGAGTGACCGCGCTTTGCTCTCGACTTCACCGTCCGTTCCAAGCCGATCCGCGCTATGGCGGGGACGCAGGAATTCTCCTGTCTCAGGGTGGAGCCCCTCACGGATGGTCTCGAATTGCTCCTGTGAGACCTTCCCGTGAAGTCCGAGCAGTTCCGCGCCCCGGCCATGCCATTCGCCCTGCACCGTGCGCTGCTGGTCATAGTAGTCGCTATGCTCCAGATGCCGTTGTGCATAGCCCTTACCGCCGGTCATGGCCCGAATCGTCAACATTCAATGACCGTAGGGCTGTTCGAATTGCGAATGCAAGCGACCGTGATAACCAACAGTTCACTGGCGATAACGAAAAGTTATCGAGTAAAACACCCATGATTAGGGCATTTTCGGCGCTTTGGAATAGGGGTCACGCCCTAAATGCAATGGATACAACGATTTCCAAGCGATAACCTACAGCTATCGACCGATAACGAGAAACTATTGGACACAACCAGTCTTTCCCTCGAAGCTCTTGGATTAGGGATTCGGTACGCAATAGGCCCCCAGCAGGGAGATTCGCAATGGAACTCGGAAAGAAGCCACCCGCCAAGGCTGCGACGTACACTCACCCGCACTTCGAGCCTCTCATGGACACCGAAGAGGCCGCAGCGCTGCTGCAGATTCACCCCAAGACCCTCCAGCGCATGGCGCGAAGGGGCGACGTTCGAGGCTACCAACTCGGCAAGCTCTGGCGCTTTCGCGCCTCTGATCTTGTAAATAGCTTCGCCTCTGAGATCGCATCCTGAACAGGTCATACTCGTTTGACATCGCAAGAAGCACATGCAATATGCCAGATGCCATTCGGACAATAAGCGCTCTATCCATCTCGATCGAATTCCACTTCTTTCAGATAGTCCAGACAATGTCTGGGCAATTGACAGTTGGCTCGGCCTCAGTAGGTTGTCTAGGATGGTGAGCAAATCGCGAGACGATGAGATCTACCAAATAGCTGTGGCGACGCTCTGACTTTGAGCGCCGCCACAAGGTAATTAAATTTGGGTCAAGAGTAATCGTGTTAGAAAGTGACCTTCGCTGCGAGCTGAACCTGACGCTCAAGGCGCTGGAAGGTAGGTTCAGTGCCTGCCGAGGACACCTTACCTAAGGCCGGCCCTATCGTTGTTCCAGGATTGTTGAACTGCGGCGTGTTGGCGAGATTGAATGTCTCTACCCGCAACTGCAGCACCGACCTTTCTGTGATGTGGGTGTTCTTGAAGACTGAGAAATCCACATCCTTTGTGCCGGGGCCCTGAAGCAGGTTACGTCCCGTATTTCCCCACGTTCCCGCAGGAGCGTTGGTAAAGGCAGCGGTGTTGAACCACGTCCCGCCATTTGGCGGGTGCTGACGTTGGGCAGGCGGTAGCGATCCGTTGCCAAAGCCGGGCAGCAGTTGCGCCCGTGGCGTCAACCCGTCACCCACGCCGGCGTTCGAGAGAACCGAGAAGGGAGTGCCATCGAAAAAGCTGAAGACGGAGTTGATCTGCCACCCATTCACCAGGCCTCCCAGTGTCCCTCTTCCCTTGAACGGAAGTTCATAGGTCACACTGCCAACGACGCGATTCGGAATGTCCGTATCTGCATTGCCGTAGTCGAAGGAGATGTTGGCGGGGTTGGTAACGGTGCCGGGGCTGCCGGTCGAGTCATCCAGCGCGTGACTGTAGGTGTACGAGACGAGGAAGCCCACGCCATGCGCACGACGCTCTGCCGTGACCTGCAACGCGTTGTAGTTGGAGACCTGCCTTGTCTCAAGCTCGTTGATCGACAGGAAGAACGGATAGGGCCGATTGACCGCGATCGTTCCAGCTCCAGCAACAGCCGTAATCGGAGCAGCGTTGATGTCCCGCAGGTGATCCAGGTGCACACCCTTCGTTCCTACATAAGTAATCTTGAGGACCGTAGCAAATGGAATCTGTTGCTCGATGGTTGCATGCCACTGCTCACTATAGGGCGTCTTAGCGTTCGGATCCTGAGCATAGGCAGGAGTATTGGCGACCAGCGCGTTACCTGAGGTAACCACAGGGTGCACAAAGCCATTCGAGGTGTAGTTGAATGCCGCACCATTGCTGGCTGCGCCATAGACAGTTGAGTTAGTGAAGGCCCAGTAGTTATCGATTGGAACGTTGGCGGAGAGACCACTCGAGTTGGTCACGTTCGGCGCGGAGTAATAGATGCCATAGCCGGCATGGAAGACCGTCTTGCTGGTTGCCTGATAGGCAAATCCAATACGCGGTGCGAAGTTCAGATTATTGCCACTCAGGCCGCTGCGTGGAATGCCACTGGTTCCGACCTGCTCGAGCGCAGTCGTTGAAATTGAGGGAACAAAGTCATACTCTTTGTTGTTGACCTCAGTCCAGGGCCAACCCAATATGTCTTCATAGCGAAGGCCCAGGTTCAATGTCAATCTCTTATTGAACTTGTAGTTATCCTGCGCGTAGAAGGCGAGATCGCTCTGCCGCAATCCCACCGTACCGCTGGGATAGGAGTAGCTTCCGCTCGTAGGTGCCCCGAAGAGCAGATCGGTCCATGCCAGGCCGGAGTAGCGCGTGGCGTATGCGCCTGAGCCATGCTCTGCAGAGGTCTGGAACATGTTGTACTCGAGACGCACAAACTCGAACCCGACATCCAGCGAATGCTTGCCGTGCACGAAATTCACATCGTCGTCTGTCTGATAGTTGTTGGTGCCGATCTGCGAGGGGCTGTTGGCCGCATCGCCGATTGATGTATAGCCCGAGAAACTGAACACTGGTAAGCCGTCGGACCGTGGTTGTCCCGCGACCTCTACGCCCGGAATGCCGAGCTGGGTGGGGAGGTTAAGCCCAGCGTCCCAGTTCCCTGCATTGACGAAGAAGCGCGACCAGCCGAAACGCGCCGTGTTGATGATCGTGGAGGAGAAGATGTGCGTCTCACTCCCCACGAATTGATGGGCTGGATTGGTTGCCGGGCCGACGATCGTCGCTCCGACCAGAGGTGTAGGCAGAATGCCGGGGATTTGGAGACTATCCTCCGATTGGCTATACCGGAAGAAGCCATTATCTTTCTCGGAGAACTTGTGATCGATCTTTATGTCGAACTGGTTGCCGTTGTCGATACGGATCGGGTTGTATTGAAAGTTGTTGGCTATGGTCGTTCCCGGTCTGTTGGGAGAGGCATATTTTTGGTAGAACTTCAAGACATTCGCGCCCGATACATTAATGCTCGGGTCAGTAAAGGGAATGAAGTTGTTGGGATATATTGAGGCGGGTGAGGCGGGGTTATGGATATTGCCCACGCCCGGAACAGTTTCGTAAGCGGAGAAATCGTAACCCGTAGTGGTGATATTGAAGTCGGGAACGCTATCGATGTTGGCTTGCCCCTGGCCGAGGCGTGATCCGGCGAAGTCGGCAAAGAAGAAGGTCCTGGGATTCGCCTGCTTCCAAAACAGCGGGCCACCGAAGGTAACGCCGAACTGGTTTTCACGTAGCGGGTTCTTGGGGCCAGTCACAAAGTAGTTCCTTGCATTCAACGCTGTGTTGCGAAAGAACTCGAATACATCTCCGTGGTACTGGTCGGTTCCTGACTTGAAGAGCAGGTTGACGGTGCCGCCATTTCCGCGGCCATAGCGCGCGTCGGCATCGGCAATATCTTCGGAGAACTCCTGAATAGCTTCGATCGGCGGGAAGATCACAACCGCGAGGCCGTTATGGTTCTCGTTATCTCCAATTCCGTCGAGGAGCAGGCGATTCTCCTGGTAGCGAAGGCCGTTGAACGCAAAGTTTGTCGCACCGCGCTGCATGGTGTACGGAACACTCGTGATCTGGATGTACGCCGGCTGAGCTCCTGCGCCAAGCCCGATCAAGCCGGCAAAGTTGCGACCTTCCAGAGGGAGGTTCCTGACAGCTTCCTCAGTGCGGAGGTTGCCGATGGATGATGAGTCGGTTTCGAGCAGCTGGCCTGACGCCTGCACCTCAACGGTATCAGTGGCTGCGCCGATTGAAAGAGAGGCGTCTGCAGAGACACGTTGTCCGACTTCCAGGCGGACGTGCTCCACTTGCTTCTTGAAGCCGGGCGCCTCAAGCACAACGTTGTAGTTGCCGGGATGCAGTGGTGGCGAGACGAAGATTCCCTCTGCGGTCGTGACCGTGTTGGTCGAGATTCCAGTGTCGGTGTTTTGGATCTGGACGTGTGCATTCGGGATAGCGGCACTCGTGTTGTCTTTGACGATGCCAGTGATGATTCCGGTTTCGACGATCTGCGCCGGCAACGCGGCAACCATGACGATTGAAAATGCCAGGGTCAATAGCTGTTGAAGCTTCTTCTTTGTCAAATCTCGAAATGAAACGCGTACTTCAGACATTCTTGCCTCCAATAGTTGCGGCCGGCTCTGACCGCAAAATGGCCCACGAAAAACTTTCGTGGGCCAGCGCAATGGGTGCGTACTTGTGACACACCTCCGCTATATGGGAACGATGCACCTGCCCACGAAGCAGGAAGCATCCTCTTGGGGGAGTTGAGGTGTGCGACAACAACGCGCAGCGTGGGCGGCTATTGGAAATCTAGTAATCATCTGTCTGTCTTCTCTCTGAATCTCATCAAGTGTGCGCGACCCATGCAGCTTGTAGAGCCGCATGGACGCGAGAGTTCGCTTATAGCTGCACGCTTAGACTCGCAACTTCAATCCTCACTAGGCCTACGAGGAGGTCACGTGCTCGCAGAGCACTGGCGCGCAGAAAAGATCTGTGGGTGGAGGAATTATGCAGGAGTCAACAATTCGAGCCACGGAGGCGCGGCTCTGAAGCGGGCGATGGAGTTGCCAAGATGTGAATTCGCTCCTGCATGAGTTGTATTGGGCCACAAACTTAAAATCGTGTCAAGCATTTTTATGCTAATTCTCTTGACAGCTTTCAAATACGCGTGCATCATCGAATGAGTTTTCCGTCAGACCCGTTTCAACGTCCGGCGAAATCTTACGAAGTAAGGAATACAGCCTCATGCAGTTTCGCCACGCATTCCAACGCTGTTGCTTCCCTGTCATCACTCTGACAGTTGAGAAGCCTCGTGGGAATGCGGCGTTGATGCGGCCATAGCTGACCGGTATCGCCTGAACCTTCGCAATCCACGCCCACGAGACCCTATCTCGCGGGCTTTTTCATTGGGCGATCCGCCCTCTGACCGATTGCGATTCAGGAAGTGAGCTGCGCTCCGATGAAACCGTTTCACATCATGGCCAAGCCGCATGGGCCAATCTGCAACCTCGACTGCACCTACTGCTACTACCTGGAGAAGGAAAATCTCTACGCCGGCAAAGGGCGCGACTATCGCATGGCCGACGAGGTGCTCGAAGCATACATCCGTCAATACATCCAGTCGCAGCCCGCGCAAAATGTCAGTTTTGCATGGCAGGGTGGCGAACCGACGCTGCTTGGCATCCCGTTCTTCGAGCGCGTCATTGAGCTGCAGAAGAAGTATGCGAACGGAAGGACGGTCGATAACGCGTTTCAAACTAATGGAACACTCCTTGACGATGCGTGGGGAGAGTTTCTCGCGCGTAACAGGTTCCTTATAGGGCTCTCCGTGGATGGACCGGAGGAGATCCACGATGTTTATCGCGTGGATAAGGGCGGCAAGCCCACCTTCTCGCGCGTGATGCGCGGCCTCGACATTCTCAAAAAGCATGGCGTGGAGTTCAACACGCTCACCGTCATCAACCGCAAAAACTCCTACTATCCGCGCGAGATCTATCGCTTCCTCAAGGAACTGGGCAGCACCTATCTGCAGTTCATTCCCGTTGTGGAGCAGGTCGCAAGTCAGCCGGACCCCAACGGCCTGGTCCTCTTGAAGCCATTTTCCCGACAGGAATCTTCGGTCTCCGAGTGGTCGGTTGAGCCGCTTCAGTTTGGGCGCTTTCTTCAGGAGATCTTTGACGACTGGGTGATCCAGGATGTAGGCCAGACCTATGTCCAGGTCTTCGATGTTGCGCTTGAGTCCTGGTATGGCGTGCCGCAGTCCCTCTGTGTCTTTGCGCCGACATGCGGCTCTGCATTGGCGGTCGAGCACAACGGCGACGTGTACTCCTGCGATCACTTTGTCTACCCTGACAACCGCCTCGGCAATCTGATGCAGAAGTCGCTGGCCAGCATGGTGAGCTCACCGCAGCAGACGCGCTTCGGCGATGGCAAATTGGCTGGGCTCCCCTCTGATTGCCGGCAGTGCGATGTGCGGTTTGCCTGTAACGGCGAGTGTCCCAAGCATCGCTTCACACAAACGGCGTCCGGCGAGTATGGGCTGAACTATCTCTGCGCCGGATACAAGCACTTCTTCCATCACATCGATCCCTACATGCGCTTTATGGCGGAAGAGCTCAAGCAGAGTCGAGCGCCGGCGCGAGTGATGGAGTGGGCCAGAGCCAGAAGACAGGTAGCTTCTTCACGGACCTCGGGGCAGAAGACGCAGGAAGCGCTTGTTGCCTAGCAGCTTGACGCACGTGCCGTTGAGTAGAGCTCTTCATTTTTTCGTCTTCGCTGGTCGCGGCGTTGGCGTTTGAACATCGCTGGTTGGTAAACGACCCCTAACCAAGTCGTCTCTGGATGACTTAAACCAATAGGAGCCTCATGAAAGAAAAAGGCGTACTGAATGCGTTGGCCTCGGCGCTGATACTTGCGACGGGTGCAAGACTCTCACTCCATGCCCAAACGGCACAGCCCTATGGCGGGGTTGTTGGCAGGACCCTCGCGGATTCGAAAGAGTGGTGGCCGGAACCCGTGAAGGCTCCCGCCGGCGCCCCCAACGTAATCTGGATACTGCTGGACGACGTGGGCTTTGGCGCATCCGGTACATTCGGTGGCCTCATCCAGACTCCTACCTTTGACGCCCTGGCCAGCAATGGTCTGCGCTATACGAACTTCCATACCTGCGCGATCTGCGCTCCGACCCGTTCGGCGCTGCTAACTGGCCGCAACAGCGCATCGGTGCATGAATCTGGATTTTCAGACATTACCTCATCTGCAGGCTTCCCCGGCTGGGACGGCAGGGTTCCTTCCACAGCTGGTACGATCGCCGAGATCCTTCGCGACAACGGCTACAACACCTTTGCGGTCGGCAAGTATGGCATAACACCTAACGATGAGGGGACCGACGCCGGCCCGTTCGATCACTGGCCTACCAGCAAGGGCTTCGATCACTTCTTCGGCTTCCTGGGCTCCGCAACCGACCAATATAAGCCGGACCTTGTGGAGGATCAGGCGCATGTGACTCCCGACGGCCGCCACCTCAGCGACCAGATCACTGACAAGGCGATCTTCTATATCGACCGTCAGGAAAAGGTCGCGCCGGGCAAGCCGTTCTTCCTCTACTACGCCCCGGCCGCCACGCACGCTCCGCACATGGTCGACAAATTCTGGAGCGATCAGTACAAGGGCAAATTCGACAGCGGTTGGGACGTCTATCGCGAAGAGGTCTTCGAGCGCCAGAAGAAGCTCGGCGTGATCCCTGCCAATGCGATCCTTCCCGATCGCAACCCGAACGTCAAGGCATGGGATTCCTTATCTCCGGACCAGAAGAAGCTCTATGCGCGCTTTATGGAAGTGTATGCGGGCTATCTTACCTACACGGACTTTGAAGTCTCCCGCTTGATCAATCATCTGAAAGAGGATGGTCAGTTGGACAACACGCTGATCTTCATCTCCATCGGCGATAACGGAGCCAGCAAGGAAGGATCGGAAGAAGGCAGCATCGACCGTGTAATTATCCGCAAGCCGATTACCGAGGAGAATAATGTCGTCTACAATCTGGCCCACATCGACGAGATCGGCACGCCTGCCTCACATCTGGGGAATTATCCGCTGGGCTGGGCGCAAGCCATGGACACTCCGTTCAAGTACTGGAAATCGGATGCCAACAGCGAAGGCGGAACTCACAATCCTCTCATCGTCTACTGGCCCAAGGGCATCAAGGACCCAGGCGGCATTCGCACCCAGTACAGCCATGTGATCGATCTTCTTCCCACCACGCTCGATCTGATTGGCATCAAGGCCCCCGAAGAGATTCGCGGCATCAAGCAGCAGCCTATTGAGGGGATTTCGCTGGCCTACTCAATCAACGACGCCAATGCGCCCACCCGTCATACGCTGCAGTACTACTACATCTTTGGCTCGCGGTCGATCTACGACAACGGATGGAAAGCCGAACTGTCATATCCAAACGACGTCGAAACCAAACACGTACTCAGTAACCCACCCTTTGATGAAAATACGTGGGAACTTTACAACCTGAAGGACGATCCGACCGAACGCATCGATCTGGCAAAGGAGGATCCCGACAAACTGGCTCAACTAAAGGCCGAGTTCGACGAGCAGGCCAAAGAGCATCATCTCGCCCCCTACATCACATGGGACGATCTGTATGGCGGACGCATTCACCACACTTACCTGCCCCAGTGGTATATCGACCAACAAAAGGCGCTGGCACAGCCGAGCACCGGCAAGTAACATCGCCGGCATATTTTTGGGATCTTATCCGGTTTCGATTGCAGTCAGCCCGAGCAAAGCCGCGGACTGACTGCAGATTTTCTAATCATCGGTTCACCGAGTCATCTCCGAGTGACTCAGACAAAACAGGAGACCTATGAACAATAAATACGCATGGAATACATTGGCCTCGACGCTGATACTTGCTACGAGCGCAAGACTCTCACTGCATGCCCAAACGGCACAGCCCTATGGCGGCGTTGTTGGAAGAACCCTCGCGGACTCGAAAGAGTGGTGGCCGGAACCCGCGAAGGCGCCCGCTGGTGCACCAAACGTCATCTGGATTCTGATTGATGACGTTGGCTTTGGCGCATCCGGTACATTCGGGGGGCTCATCCAGACTCCCACCTTTGATGCGCTAGCCAGCAATGGTTTGCGCTATACGAACTTCCATACCTGCGCGATCTGCGCCCCAACCCGTGCCGCGCTGCTGACTGGCCGCAATAGCGCCTCCGTGCACGAATCCGGCTTTTCACACACGGTCATGTCGGCCGGCTTCCCCGGCTGGGACGGACGCGTGCCTGCCACCGCCGGTACGATCGCAGAGATCCTGCGCGACAACGGCTACAACACATTCGCGGTGGGCAAGTATGGCATAACGCCGGACGAAGAAGCGACGGACGCTGGCCCGTTTGATCATTGGCCCACAGGAAAGGGCTTTGACCACTTCTTCGGATTCCTAGGATCACAGACCGACCAATACAAGCCGGACCTTGTGGAAGATCAGGCGCATGTCCGTCCAGATGGCCGGCACCTGAGTGATCAGATCACCGATAAGGCCATCAGCTATATCGATCGCCAGAATAAGGTTGCTCCCAACAAGCCGTTCTTCTTGTATTACGCACCCGGCGCCACGCATGCTCCACACCAGGTCGACCAATACTGGAGCGATCAATACAAGGGCAAGTTTGACGCGGGATGGGATGTCTACCGCGAGCAGGTATTTGAACGTCAGAAAAAACTTGGCGTTATCCCTGCCGATGCAAAACTTCCCGAGCGCAACCCGGACATCAAGGCCTGGGATCAACTGACTCCGGAAGAGAAGAAGCTCTACGCACGCTTTATGGAAGTGTACGCAGGCTACCTGACCTATACGGATTTTGAAATCGGCCGGTTGATCAATCACCTGAAAGAGACCAACCAGCTGGACAACACACTTATCTTTATCTCGATCGGTGACAACGGCGCCAGCAAGGAAGGCACTCTCAACGGAACCATTGATCAAGGTTTGTTGGCGAGGCAGACGTCGGAAAAAGCCAATATTGAACATAATCTCAATGAGATTGGTGAGATCGGTACACCCGCGGCCGTCAATGGCAACTACCCATTGGGCTGGGCGCAGGCAGCCAACACACCTTTCAAGTATTGGAAGCAGGATGCCAACAGTGAAGGCGGCACGCACAATCCTCTGATTGTCTTCTGGCCGAAGGGAATCAAGGACAAAGGCGGCATTCGCACCCAGTACAGCCACGTCATCGACCTTCTACCCACGACACTCGATCTTGTAGGCATCAAGGCACCCGAGGAGATCAGGGGGATCAAGCAGCAGCCCATTGAGGGCACGTCCTTGGCCTACTCAATTGACGATGCGAACGCGCCGACCCGTCACATGCTGCAGTACTACTACATCTTTGGTTCACGATCGATCTACGACCACGGGTGGAAGGCTGAATTGGCTTACCCCAGCAGCTTTATCACAGGAAATGCTGCCAGCAAGCAGCCCTTCGATGAGAACGCCTGGGAGCTTTACAACCTGAACGACGACTATACGGAGCGAATCGATCTCGCCAAACAGTACCCGGAAAAGCTGGCTGCGCTAAAAGCTGAGTTCGAAGAACAGGCCAAAGAGCACAATCTCTACCCTTACATCACCTGGGACGATGTGTTCAATGCACGGATTCACCGCACCCCAGGCTCTAAATCATTTGTAGATGCTGTGAAAGATGTAACGAGGAGCAACAACAGCAATTAGTTCGAGTGGATTTCACCATGACGTGTACCGGCGAGGTCGTTCGGTCGGGCTGGTGTTGAGAGGTTCCAGCTCGCCGCACTACCCAGAGCGTTCGTCCTCGCTGGTCACATCTGCCCTCAGTCCGCGGACGCTAAGCCGATTCCAATCTAACAATCGAAACATTCTCACGGAGACCTTCCAATGAACCTCAAGCAACAGGTAGGAGTACTACTGAGCGGAACAATGGCATTGAGCTCCTGGTCGACAGCCTTAGCCCAAAACGGCGATCCAGTAAAGTCGAACGCAGCATCGCCAGACACGACGCTGCCACAGCGGCAATCCGATAAGCCCGCATGGCCTGCGCTACCCAAGGCTCCGAACGGAGCGCCGAATGTCGTGCTCATCCTTGTGGATGATGTCGGCTTCGGTGCAACGTCAACCTTCGGCGGCCCAATTGCCACTCCTACCTTTGACAAGTTGGCAGCGGATGGCCTGCGGTACAACTCATTTCACGTCAACTCCCTCTGCTCACCTACGCGCGCCGCGCTGCTGACCGGGCGCAACAATCACGAGGTTGGCTTTGGCTCCATCGCCGAATGGTCCAACAGCTACCCCGGCTACAACACGCTTCTGCCGAAGAGTTCATCCACCATTGCGGAAGTGCTCAAGGAGAACGGCTACAGCACTGCGGCCTTCGGCAAGTGGCACAACACGCCGACCTGGCAGGTGAGTCCCTCCGGCCCGTTCGATCGCTGGCCAACCGGCCTGGGCTTCGAACACTTCTATGGTTTCATGCAGGCCGCCGACAACCAGTACTTCACGCGCATCTACCGTGACACGACCCCGGTGGAGCCTTCCACGTCCCCGGAGCAGGGGTACCACTTCACGACGGACATCACGAATGACGCCATTCGCTGGCTGCACCAGCATGACGCTGTCGAAAGCGAGAAGCCCTTCTTCATCTACTACGCCACCGGAGCCACGCACACGCCGCATCAGGTACCGCAGCAGTGGGTGGATAAGAACAAGGGCAGGTTCGATCGCGGATGGGATGTGATTCGGCAGGAGGCGTTCGAGCGGCAGAAGGCGCTCGGCGTGATTCCTGCGAATGCAGAGCTGACCCCGCGTCCCGCCGGACTGCCCGCGTGGAATTCTCTATCGCCCGACCAGAAGAAGCTTCTTGCACATCAGGCCGAGGTCTACGCGGGCTTCGCCGCACAGACGGACTACGAGATCGGCCGGCTGCTCGATGCGATTCGCGAAGAGGGACAGGCGTACAACACCGTTGTGCTGGAGATCTTCGGTGACAACGGAGCCAGCGCAGAAGGCGGACTGGAAGGCACAGATGCGCACGACATCAACGGAAAGCCGCTCACCGTCGAAGCCCGTCTTGACACCGCCGACCTGCTGGGCAGCGAGACGTTCATGAATCATTATGCCGCGGCCTGGGCCTGGGCCCTCAGTTCGCCCTTTCAGGGGACCAAGCAGGATGCCTCCCACCTGGGCGGCACTACCGATCCTCTGGTCATTACCTGGCCAGGTCACATAAAAGACCCTGGCGGTTTGCGCACCCAGTTCTCTCACGTGAACGACATTGCGCCGACGATCTATGACATCGTTGGAGTCAAGGCGCCTGATGCCGTCAACGGAGTTGCACAGACTCCGCTTGAAGGCACCAGCCTCACCTATACCTTCGATAATCCTCAGGCGCCCAACCGTCACACCCTGCAGTACTTCACCACCAGCGGCAACCGCGCCATCTACAAGGACGGCTGGTGGGCGGGTGACCTCTTCCATTCAACATGGGAACCCAATGGAATCGTGAGAGTCGGAGTCAGTGACAAGGATCTCGGCAATCATCCGTGGGAGCTCTACAACCTGAACGACGACTACAGCCAAGCACACGACCTTGCTGAGACCAATCCAGACAAGTTGAAGGAGCTGCAGCAGGCATTTGAGGCCGAGGCGACGCGCAATCAGGCCTTTCCGATCCTTCCCGGTTACGAGACCTATCCGATCCGACAGGCAGGCGGCCAGAAGGTC
>Ga0302157_10001821_pt1 | contig 25540 bp, 22 predicted proteins | sample I_Bog_N3_3_FD_193502 | JGI IMG/M metagenome (GOLD analysis project Ga0302157, IMG submission 193502) | Peat permafrost microbial communities from Stordalen Mire near Abisko, Sweden - I_Bog_N3_3 | ecosystem: Environmental > Terrestrial > Soil > Wetlands > Peat | place: Sweden: Abisko, Stordalen... | reverse complement strand
CGCGAACAGCGGCCTGCGGAACAGGTCGACCGGCAGCATCGGCGCCGGATGATCCGCCTGCCTGCGAATAAGAACCCAGCCGAGCAGCAGCGCCGAGACCAGTTCGACCGCGACCAACGCGGGCGGCGCGTGATGCGCGGCGCTTCCGATCCCCAGCATCAAGAGGCCGAGACAGGCCGCCGCCAGCAGCGCGCCGGGAAAATCGAAGGCATGGGTCGCTCTCGGGGTGCGCGGCAATGTCTTCAGCCCGATCACGATCGCAACCAGGCCGAACGGAATATTGACGGCGAACAGCCAGCTCCACGGCCCGACCGCCAGAATGGCGGAGGCGATCGTCGGTCCGAGCGTGAAGGCGGTCGCGACCACCATGGCGTTGTGGCCGAAACCGCGGCCCATCAGGCGGCCCGGATAAACGAAGCGGACCAGCGCCGTATTCACGCTCATAATGCCGCTGGCGCCGAGCCCCTGCAGCACCCGCGCCGCCAGCAGGCTGGGCAACGACCAGGCGCAGGCGCAGGCCAGTGACGCCAGCGTGAACAGCACAAGGCCTCCGAGATAGATCCGGCGATGGCCGACGATTTCACCGAGCGCAGCAAGCGGCAGCAGCGTCGCCACCAACGCGATCTGATAGACATTCACCACCCAGATGACGTCGGCCGGACCGACATGCAGATCGGCCGCGATGGTGGGAAGGGCGATGTTGGCGATCGCGGTGTCGAGCGAGGCCATCGCGAGCGCGGTGAAAATCGCGGCGGCGGCCCATCTCCGGCGCTCCGGCGGCAGGTCATCGGTCGCAGCCGGTTTGTTCGCCGAAATTGTTTCCGTCGACATCTTTGCGGGGATCTCCAGACCGTCGAGATGTAGTCCGGATACCGGCCGGACAGCAGGCAGCTGTCTGCATAACGCGTATGCGCGCGGCAGGGCGGGCGAGCATGGGAGCGCCGCCGCCCCGTTTTGCGACGTTTATCCGATCGGCACGGCGCCGCGGAGTTGCCCGGCGCCCGCGGCAATGACCATCAACGCGCCGGCAATGGCGAGGTCCTTGATGAAGAGGGTCCGTTCCGCCTTGTCGGCGAAGTCGAGATGAAACAGCAGGGCGGTGGCGATACAGAACAGGGCGAGCGCACCCGCCGACCACGGCAACTGCCAACCCATCAGCAGCGCCGCGCCAGCGCCCAGTTCCAGCGCGATGACCGGCGCCAGCAACACGCTGGGAAGGTGGTGGGCGGCCATGTGATCCAGGAAGGGCCGCGGACCGGCGATCTTCGCGGCGCCGGCCAGGATGAACAGCAGGGCGAGCAGGGCGCGGCCGAAGACCGCGACGGCGGTGACGGACATGGTGTGCCTCTATGCGTTGGCGGCGGGTTGACCGGATGTCCTCGCCCGCGAATGAAACAAGACGGCCGAGAGGATGAAGGCGAAGACGAAGAAGATCGTTCGTCCGAGGACCAGCGCCTTGGCCGATTCAACCGGGATCACCGAGATCAGCACGCCGCAGGGGATGTAGCACCACAGCACCAACGCGATGATCCGGCCCAGCCGTCCGAATCGCAGGAAGCCGAACGAGAACAGCAGGACCGCGAGATAGCTGGCGTGAAACTTGACCTGGGAGGCGATCATCTGCAGTTCCCCGTCGGTCGTCGACAGCGGCAGCCCGTTCTGGATCGCGTGCACCATCGTCATGATGTAATGGTTCTCGATCGAGTCCAGAACGACGGTCAGCATCATCGCCGCCAGCGCGGTGCCGAGCAGGCGCGGGTCCACGAGGTCGCGCAGCCGGACGCTGAGCACGATGAAGAAGGCTCCGTAGAAGACCATGAAGAGGTTGTCGAGGCCGAGATTGAGCCGCAGGCCGAGCGGAACGAGGGGAATGGCCAGATACGCGGCGTAGGCTTCGACCGAGCGTGCGGTCTGGAAAAAATCCTGCGAGCCGCGGGTAACCAGGATGGCGACGACCATGGCGGCAACCGTCACCGCGGCCAGCGTCGCCAGGATCGCGAGTACGCGGTCCAATAATCCGGTCTCCATGATATAGCTCCTTCCGCCGCCACACCGGCTGACGGATTACAAATACCAATTGTTATCCAAAAATCAACTGCTATCTTAAATCCGGGAGCTGGATTCTGTGCCGAGGTTGAATCGCGAGGAAAGTCAGGCCCGTACCAGGAACCTCCTGATCGAGGCGGCGCGCCGCGAGATCGTGAAGAAAGGCTTCGCACAGGCCTCGGTTCGCGACATCGCCGATGCGGCCGGATTTTCGCAAGGCGCGTTCTACTCGAATTTTCCCGACAAGGAGGCGATCCTGCTGGAGTTGGTGCAGCGGCATCAATCGGAGGAGCGTGCCAAGATCGAAGCCGCCTTGAGCCAGGCGCCGGACGATGCGGCGAAGGCGATGGCCGGCATCGAAAGATGGGCCGCGACCGTCAATTCCGATGCGGATTTCGCCGTCCTGGCGATCGAACTGCAATTGCAGGCATTGCGCAGCCCCTCATTCGCGCAAGGCTATAACGAGCTCAACCGCAAGCATCGCCGCGCGCTGGGCCTGCTGGTGACGAAACTGTTCGGGCTGCTCGGCCGGCAATTGCCCGGCGATCCCGTGGAGATCGCCACCGGCTTCATTGCGCTGGGCCGCGGCATGGCGCTGGTGTCGGGTGAGGGGGAGGCGAGCCGCAGCGGCCGGATCATCGTCACCTTTCTCAAGGCCCTGATCGCCTCGGCGCCAATCCGGGAAAACAGCAGGTAATAGCCGCGACCGAAATTGGCGGCCGCCCGCCCTTGAATCTTGCCAGCCAAAGCACCCGTATTATATCAGGCGTTTCCCCAGCCCTCGAGCGAGACCGATCATGACGACGGACACCATTGCCGAACACAAGCCGTTTCAGGCCGAGGTCGCCGAGCTTCTGCACCTGATGGTGCACTCGGTCTATTCGGAAACCGACATCTTCCTGCGCGAGCTGGTTTCGAACGCCTCCGACGCCCTCGACAAGCTGCGCTACGAGGCGATCGCGGCGCCCGATCTGGCCGCCGACGGCGAGCCGCCGAAGATCCGCCTGGTGCCCGACAAGAAGACCGGCACGCTTTCGGTGATCGACAACGGCATCGGCATGGACCGTCAGGAGCTGATCGACAATCTCGGCACCATCGCCCGCTCCGGCACCAAATCCTTTCTGTCCCGGCTGACCGAGGCCAAGGACGGCGCCGGCCTGATCGGCCAGTTCGGGGTCGGCTTCTACGCCGCCTTCATGGTCGCCGACCGCATCACCGTCACCAGCCGCCGCGCCGGAACCGGCGAAGTCTGGACCTGGTCGTCATCGGGCGGCAACGGGTTCGACATTGCGCCGGCCGGCGACGACGAAGCCAAACGGCTCGCGCGCGGCACCGAAATCGTCCTGCATCTGAAGGACGATGCGAAGAAATATCTCGAAGGTTACGAGATCGAGCGCATCGTCGGCGCCTATTCCGACAACATCCAGTTTCCGATCCTGCTGCAGCCGGAAGAGGGCGAGCCGCGCCAGATCAATTCGGCCAGCGCGTTGTGGCAGCGGTCGAAATCGGAGCTGACGCCGGAGGACTATACCCAGGCCTACAAGGCGATTGCCGGCGCCTTCGACGAGCCGGCGATGACGCTGCACTACCGCGCGGAGGGCCGGCAATCCTACGCCGTGCTGTTGTTCGCGCCGTCGACAAAGCCGTTCGATCTGTTCGAGCCGACCCGCAAGGGCCACGTCAAGCTCTATGTGCGCCGCGTCTTCATCGCCGACGACGCCGATCTGTTGCCCGGCTATCTCCGCTTCATCCGCGGCGTCATCGACAGCGAGGACCTTCCCCTCAATCTTTCCCGCGAGATGCTGCAGAACAACCCGCAGCTTGCGCAGATCCGCAAGGCTGTGACCGGCCGGGTGATCGGCGAACTGGAAAACCTCGCCGAGAAGGAGCCGGAGACCTTCGCGAAGATCTGGGACGCCTTCGGCTCCGTGATCAAGGAAGGCATCTGGGAGGATTTCGAGCGCCGCGAGAAGCTGCTGGCGCTGTCGCGCTTCACCACCACATCGGGCGAGAAGCGATCGCTGAAGCAATATGCCGAAGGCCTCAAGCCGAACCAGACCGAGATCTACTACCTGGTCGGTGACAGCATCGAGCGGCTGAAATCGAATCCGAAGCTGGAATCGGCCACCGCCCGCGGCATCGAAGTGTTGCTGTTGACCGATCCGGTCGACGCCTTCTGGACCTCGGCGCCGCTCGATTTCGGGGGCAAGCCGCTGAAATCGCTGAGCCAGGGTGACGTCGACTTTGCGCTGATCCCGCTGCTCGACGATACCGCCGAGGACAAGGACAAGCCCGGCGCGGACGAGGCGGCGACCATCGCGGTGATCAAGGACGCGCTCGGCGACCGGGTCTCCGACGTGCGGGCGTCGCGGCGGCTCACCACCAGCGCCTCATGCCTCGTGGCGGGCGGCATGGGTCAGGACCGCCAGCTCGAGCGGATCCTGGCGCAGCAGAACCGGGGCGCGGTGACGAAACCGGTTCTCGAAATCAACCTGCGACATCCCCTCGTCGCAGCCATCGCCGCCCACGGGGACGCCGCTGCCGACCTGTCGCTGCTGCTGCTGGAGCAGGCGCAGATTCTCGATGGCGAGCTGCCGGAGGACCCTGCCGGCTTCGCCAACCGGCTCAACGAGCTGGTGCTGCGCGGCCTGAAGCCGTAACGGGAAGCTCCATTCGCCGTATTTCGAGCGGTGCTGCGCGCGCGTCGCATTTTTCGCGGCGCAGCCGCTCTGATTGGAGCCGGCGCCGTAAGCAAAGCTTAAGAGGTTGTTATTAGTTTTGGCATCGAACTTCGCCAGGCTGCATGCTTTTGAAGCTTCCGCTGATTTTGAATTTTCTGCGTTTGAGGTCGTTGATGCCCCGTTCACTCATCGAAACCGGCAATCTCCTCGTCAGCCTGACGCCGCGGCCCATCGAGCCTTCCTGGATCATCGAAGGCAATCCGGTGGCGCAACGCTGCGTGCTGTCCGAAAGCGCGGACGGGCTGGCCTCCACCATGGTCTGGGAGTGCAGCGAAGGGAAGTTCAACTGGTACTACGATTTCGACGAGACGGTCCTGATTCTCGAGGGTTCGATCGTGCTCGAGAACGACACCATGCCTCCGACCCGCTACGTCGCCGGCGACTATATCTTCTTCAGGGACGGCGCCCATGCCAGATGGCATGTCGAGGGCCGCGTCCGCAAGCTGGCGTTCTGCCGCAAGACCCAGCCGGTGCTGCTCGGCTTCGCGCTGCGGGTGTTTTCCAAGATCAAGCGAACCCTGATGCCATCGGGCAAGCGCCAGTCGGCGAGCCTGATGGCTTCCGGCTGAGCGTTCTCGGTCACCAGTTGGCGCATCCGGTGCGAGGATTTCAACCTAGCTTCAGGCGGTAGACATCCGCAGCCGTTTGCGAAAACAGCGCGGTCTTCTCGGCCTCGCTGTACTGTGCGGCGATACGCTTGAAGGCGTTGAAGATCACCTGATAGCTGCATTGGCCCTTGTCCGGCGGAAAATTGCTCTCGAACATGGCGCGTGAGGGGCCGAACGCCTCGATGCAGGTCTCGATATAGGGCCGCCAGGCCGCGGCGGCTTGTTCCGACGATGGCGGCCTCGGCCGTTGGTGAAAATCATAGCCGAGCAGACACATCGCCAGCCCGCCGAGCTTGACGACCACATTGGGGCATCCGGCGATGTCCCGGATCGAGGCCTTCCAGGCCTCGAAAATTTCCTCGCGCCGGTTGGCATAGCCGCCGACGCCGATCGGGCCGCCGCAATGATCCAGCACGATCCGGGTGTCCGGAAAGGCGCGGGCGAGATCGGCAAGCTCGCCGATCTGCGGATGAAACAGCCAGGAATCGTAGCTCAGTCCAAGCGGCGCGAGGCAGGCAAAGCCCTTGCGAAAGGTCGGGTCCAGCAGCAGGCCCTTCGGGCGCAGGGCATACATGCCGGCGACGTCGGGATCGGCGTCCCACGGCGACGAATGCCGGATGCCGCGGAAGCGGCCGTTGCCGGCGGCGATTTCCGCCTCCAGAACCTCGGCTGCGGCCTCGCCCAGCATGAGGTTGACGTGGCCGACGATGCCGGCGCAGATCGCAGCATTGCCGTAGCCGCCGCTGGCGCTCATCGCCGCCGCGCCGCACGCGAATTCGACCTCGCCGACCGGGCGCAGCGCTTCCGCGCCGCCCGCGCGATACATCGAGCGGGCCTCGACATAGACGGTCGCAACCACATTGTGGCCGGAGGCGATGTCGGCCGCCAGCTCGTCGATCAGATAACGCTGGCCGCCGCGGTCCCACAGATGGTGATGCGGATCGACGATTCGCCGCGCCGGATCGATGACGTCTTCGCTGTGCAGCGCCAGCCAGTCCTCGCGCGGATCTGCATAGAGCCCGCTCTTGGACGCAGGCAGGTTGCTTGCCATGGATCGTTACTCCCTTTCTTCTTCTGTCGAGAAAGTTCGAAGGCGTGTCAAACACCGCGGAGAATGACGACCGTCGGTGTCGACGGCAGCGTATCCCGCGAAATGGTCAGGGTCCGCTCGGTGCGCATGTCGACGGCGAACTGCTGGCCGATGCGGCGCATGAAGTCGGCGAGCGGAGTCATGAAGCGGTGCATCGGCAGCACCACCGAGGCGCGCAGCCGACGCGTGATGTCGGCGATGCCGTCGAGCGACATGGTATAGGTGCCGTCGATCGGCACCATCACGATGTCGAGCCGGCCGATCGCCGCGAATTGGCTGTCGTCGAGCTTGACGTGCAGGTGGCCGAGATGGCCGATGCAGAGGCCGGCGACCTCGAAGACGAAGATCGAATTGCCGTCCTTGATCATTTCGCCATCAGGGCCGTCGCCGAAATAGCGGCGGATGTCGGTGGTCACGTTGCGGATGAAGACGTCGCCGATGCGCTCGGCGATCTTCGCCGGCTGACCGTCATCGCCCCAGCCATGCAGCACATGGGGAATGTGCGGATCCGGGAACAACGTAAAATGCGTACCGTGCGCGCGGTTCATGGTGACGACGTCCGGCAGCCGGCCGGTGGTATAGGCGCCGCTGAAGTCGGTCGCGATCCGCACTCCCCCGGGGGTGTCGATGTAATAGGTCGAATGTCCGGCATAGGTGATCGCGACCTCGCCGGCCTTCGCATCTGCTGCGTGAAGGCTGACCGGCGTGGCGCGCGGCGGCGCATGGGCCATCGCCAGGCACTCGCTGCGCGGCGCGTCCTCGGCCGCGGCGACGGAGGCGATCAGCTGACACAGCAGCGCAAGAACGGCGGGGAAGCATCGCGGCATGGCAGGGCCCGGGCACCGGTAAGGCCGGCACTGTACCGCGCAAACGCGCTTCCGTCATCGCGGCAATCAGATGCCGCTGGCGCGCCGAGAGGGTGCCCTCGGCGCGCCACGGCTTGGGTTGTCCCGGGGACGAACCTTGTTCCGCCGCCGGCTCAGTCGTGCTCGTAGCCGTAGACCTCCGGCAGGATGAAGATCGCCGCCAGCAGCCCGATCAACGGGAAGATCGCGACGAACAGCGTCGCGTTGGCCTGGCCGATCGCCGCGAACAGCGACGGGAACAGGAAGATCGCGAGGAAGGACGGCAGCTTGACGAACATGTAGGCGAATCCGCTGGCGGTGCCGCGGTATTCGGGCTTCGCCACCATGGTCGGGATGGTCATGCAGTTCGAGGCGTCCCAATAATGGCCCCACAGCATGCCGGCCGCCGCGAACGGCAGCACGTATTTGTAGTCGAGATAGAGTGCGGCTGCGGCGATCAGCAGCGAGACCAGCACGATCGAGAACCCGGCGATGCCGATGCCGCGGTGGCCGATCTTCGGAGTCAACAGCGGCCCGACCCAGCCGGAGACCGCGGCGAAGGAGAACAGCGCCATGGTGACGAGGTTGTTGCCGAGGATCGAGGAGACCCCGACCATCGCGAACAAGACCGGCAGGTAGAAGGCAAAGGTCGAGAATTCGCTGGCCTGGGCGAAACAGGCGATCCAGCCGTAGAGCGTGGCGCGCCAGCGGATCGGATCCTTGCGCAGATCGGCGAGGAAGGCCGAGGGCCGCGCCTTCGGCAACACCACGTCCTCGTTCGGCAGCATGTCGAGATTGTCGTGGTACATCTGCTGCGCGACCTGCTTGGCCTCCTTGAAGCGGCCCTGCTGCACCAGCCAGACCGCGGTCTCTGGCACGTCGTGCCGCATGATCAGGATCACCAGTGCCGGCAGCGCGCCAAGTCCGAGCGTCACGCGCCAGACGGTCTCGTGATCGAGGTTGAGAATGAGGAACACCGCGATCACCGCCAGCGTCATCACCTCGCCGATCGCGAACATGAACTGCCAGCGGTTGCCCATCACCTCGCGCTCGCCTTTCGCCATGGATTCCATGATGTAGGTGTAGCCGGTCGAGATGTCGCTGCCGAGGGGTATGCCGAGCAGGAAGCGGATGACGATCAGCCAGCCGACGCTGGGCACGAAGGCCTGCGCCAGCGCCAGCACGATGAACATCATCATGGTGGCGAGGAACATCACGCGCCGGCCGATCTTGTCGGACAGCCAGCCGCCGATCAGGGCGCCGATCAGCGCGCCGCCCTGGGTGCCGGCCGCAGCCAGTCCCAGCATGAAGGGATCCGGGTGGTACTGGTCGCGGATGAAAATCAGCACGAACGCGATCGAATAGAGGTCCCAGGCTTCGACCAGGATCGAGGCCATCATCAGCCATCCGACCTTGTTGCCCTTGGGACTGTATTTGCCGATCAAGTAGCGGACGGCGCTATCCATCGCCGCTTTTTGTGGAAGAGCTGCCGTCGTCATCTTCGTTTCTCCCTGTTATCGTTTGTCTATTGCTATGCGCCGAACAGCGGCTCGATGCTGCAATCGAGCAGGCTCGGATCGATGCCTGATTCCATGCCATCGAACATGGCGTCCATGTAATCGATCAGCGCGTCGGTCGCCGCGACCGCGCGGTCGATGCGCCGGTTCGCGAAAGCGTTGAGGATGGAGACATGGTGGTCGATGGTGCCCGACAGGTCGGACTGGCCGGGCATGTAGCGATGATGGATGAAGCCGATGCGGCGGTAGATGGTGTGCAGCGGCCGCAGCGTATGGGTCAGGAACGGTTCCCCGGAGGCCGCCAGCAGCAGTCCGTCAATGCGGCGATCGAGCTTGTTGAATGCGTCGAGCGTGATGGTGTCGCGCTTCTCTTTCAGCGCGCGTTCGATGTGCAGTGCCTGGTTGCGGTGCGACAGGCTGGCGCGCTCGGCCGCGAGCTTGACGACGAAGCGTTCGATGTCGCGCCGCAGTCCGAGTAACAGCCGCTCGCGCGCCAGATCGATCGGCGCGATCTGCAGGCCATGGCGTGGCCGGATCAGGATCAGCGTATCGGCCGCGAACTGGTTGACGGCATTATGCACCGGCGTCCGTCCGTACCCGGTCACGGTCTGCAGTTCTTGCACCGTCAGGAATCGTCCGGGCTTCAGCCCGCAATTGACCAGGAGATCCTCAATGCGCTGGTAGGCGAGCTCGAAGAAATTGACACGGTTGCGCCTGATGACGCCGTCTTCGTCCGAACGCACCAGTTCGAGAGCGCCCTTGCGCCGTGCCATCCCGTTTCCTCCGCCCGCGTTTTCGCCGGGTCGCCCGAACGATAAAACATGTTGTGATATATTACAAGCGAGGCTAGGTTTTGCGGTGTCGCGGCCGGCAAAGAGCGGCCGCTTCGACCAACAAGAGCCCGTCGGATCAGGCGAAACGCCGCTGACGGGCCGTGTCCCATGGGAGGAGGCCTGCGGTGAAGATCACAGCGATCGAGACCCTGCGCACGGAAGAATTCGCCAATGTGATCTGGGTGCGCGTGCACACCGATGCCGGCCTGATCGGGCTCGGCGAAACCTTCTACGGCGCCGGCGCCGTCGAGGCCCAGATCCACGACACCTTTGCAGCGAGGCTGATGGGCCGCGATCCCCTGCACATCGAGGCGATCCATCGCGACATGCTCAATCTGCCGATGGCGCAGTCCTCCACCGGCGTCGAATACCGCGCCGCGTCCGCGATCGACATCGCGCTGTGGGACCTGTTCGGCAAAACCTGCCACCAGCCGGTGCATCAGATGCTCGGCGGCCTGTGCCGCGACAAGCAGCGCATCTACAACACCTGCGCGGGCTACCAGTATGTCCGCTCCACCAACATCAAGCCGGTGTCGAACTGGAATCTCGGCGTCTCCGACGGGCCCTATGAAGACCTCGACGGTTTTATGAACCGCGCCGACGCGGTCGCCGAAAGCCTGCTGGAGAGCGGCATCAGCGCCATGAAGATCTGGCCGTTCGATCCGGCGGCGCAGGAGAACCAGGGCCTGTTCATCAGCGCCGAACAGATGAAGAAGGCCGTCGAGCCCTTCGAAAAAATCCGCAAGGCCGTCGGCGACAGGATGGAGATCATGGTCGAATTCCACTCGCTGTGGAACCTGCCGACCGCCATGAAGATCGCCAAGGCGCTCGAGCCCTACAACCCGACCTGGTACGAAGACCCGATCCGGATGAATTCGCCGCAGGCGCTGGCCGAATATGCGCGCTCCACCGATGTCTGGGTCTGCGCCAGCGAGACGCTGGGCTCGCGCTATCCTTACAAGGACATGCTCGATCGCGACGCGATGCATGTGGTGATGGCGGACCTGTGCTGGACCGGCGGGCTGACCGAGGGACGCAAGATCGCGGCGATGGCCGAAACCTATCACCGTCCGTTCGCCCCCCACGACTGCATCGGCCCGGTCGGATTCGCCGCCGCCGTGCACATGTCGTTCAGCCAGCCGAACACGCTGATCCAGGAATCCGTGCGCGCCTTCTACAAGGGCTGGTATAACGAACTCGTCACCAACGTCCCCGTGATCGAGGGCGGCTACGTCTATCCGATGCAGGGAGAAGGCCTCTGCATCGACCTGTTGCCGGCGGTGTACCAGCGTTCCGATCTGACCGTGCGCCGCACCAACGCCTGAAGGGTTTTCCATGTCGCAAGCCTTGTTCGACCTCTCCGGCCGCACGGCCCTGGTGACCGGCTCCTCGCGCGGCCTCGGCCGGGCCATTGCCGAAGGGCTGGCGCGTTCGGGGGCGCGGTTGATCGTCAACGGCGTCGACCCTGGCCGCGTCAAGGCCGCCGTGGCCAAGATGCGCGCGGCCGGATATGCGGCCGAGGGCGCGGCCTTCGACGTCACCGATGAAGCGCAAATCGTCGAGTCCTTCGCGCGCTTCGATGCGGCCGGAACCGAGATCGACATCCTCGTCAACAATGCCGGCATCCAGGTGCGCAAGCCGCTGGTCGAATTCACCTCGGCCGAATGGCGCAAGGTGATCGAGACCAACCTCACCAGCGCCTTCGTCGTCGGCCGCGAAGCCGCCAAACGGATGATCGCGCGCAAGCGCGGCAAGATCGTCAATATCGGATCGCTGGCGAGCGAACTGGCGCGGCCGACGGTCGGGCCTTACACGGCAGCCAAGGGCGGCATCAAGAACCTGACGCGTTCGATGGCGGTCGAATGGGCCGCGAGCGGCATCCAGGCCAACGCCATCGGACCCGGCTACATGCTGACCGACATGAACGAGGCGCTGGTGAAAAACCCCGACTTCAACGCGTGGCTGATGTCGCGCATTCCCGCCAAACGCTGGGGACGTCCCGACGAGCTGGTCGGGGCGGCCGTGTTCCTGGCCTCAAGCGCCTCCGACTATGTCAACGGCCAGATCATCTATGTCGACGGCGGCATGCTGGCGGCGATGTAGCGGGCGTCCGGGCGCGAACGGAAAATACGGGAGAACACCATGCGAGCCGTTGTCATCCATGCGCCGAAGGATCTGCGGATCGACAGTTTTCCCGATTCCGAACCCGGACCGGGTGAGGTGCGCGTGAAGATCGCCGCCGGCGGCATCTGCGGTTCGGACCTGCATTACTATCATCATGGCGGCTTTGGCACGGTGCGGATCCGCGAGCCGATGACGCTCGGGCACGAGATATCAGGCGTGATATCGGCGCTCGGCGGCGGCGTGACGCATCTGGCTCAGGGCATGCGGGTGGCGGTGAATCCGAGCCAGCCCTGCGGGACTTGCGTCCATTGCCGCGAGGGCATGCGCAACGAGTGCCTCGACATGCGCTTCATGGGCAGTGCGATGCGCATGCCGCATGTGCAGGGCGGCTTTCGCGAGCACGTCACGGTCGATGCGTCGCAGGCAATCCCGATCGCCGACAGGCTTTCGCTCGGCGAGGCCGCGATGGCCGAGCCGCTGGCGGTCTGCCTGCATGCCGGAAACCGGGCCGGCGCGCTGCTCGGCAAGCGCGTGCTGGTGACGGGCTGCGGTCCGATCGGCGCGCTGATGGTGGTGGTGGCGCGTTATGGCGGTGCTGCGGAAGTGGTGGTGACCGATATCGCCGAGGCGCCGCTGGCGGTCGCGCGCCAACTCGGCGCCAGCCGCGCGGTCAACAGCCTGACGGAAGCCTCCGCGCTCGATCCCTACCGCGCCGGCAAGGGCGTGTTCGACGTCCTGTTCGAGGCCTCCGGCAATCAGGCCGCGCTGGTTTCCGCACTCGATCTCCTGCGCCCCGGCGCGGTCATCGTGCAGCTCGGGCTCGGCGGTGAAATGACGCTGCCGGTGAATACGATCGTGACCAAGGAATTGCAGCTGCGCGGTACCTTCCGCTTCGATCCGGAATTCGAACTGGCGCTGCGCCTGATGGGCGAAGGCCTGATCGACGTCAGGCCGCTGATCACCGCGACCTTGCCGTTCGACGCCGCCGTCGCCGCGTTCGAACTGGCTAGCGACCGGTCGAAATCGATGAAGGTGCAGCTCGCGTTTTAAGCGAGAGGGGGAGTTGCCGCGATGAAGTCCGAATCACCCTTGCAGCGGCTGGAGCCGTTGCGCCATGTCGATGCCGGCGTTCTCGACGTCGCCTATTTTGAAGCCGGACCCGCGGACGGCCCGGTCGTGATGCTGCTGCACGGCTTTCCCTACGACATCCACTCCTATGTCGATGTCGCCCCGCAACTCGCCGCCAAAGGCTGCCGCGTCGTCGTTCCCTATTTGCGCGGCTACGGTCCGACCCGGTTTCGCGATTCCGCGACGCCGCGTTCAGGCGAGCAGGCGGCCATGGGCGCGGACCTGATGGCGCTGATGGATGCGCTTCACATCGAGCGTGCCGTGTTCGCCGGCTATGACTGGGGCGGGCGCGCCGCCTGCGTGGCCGCGGCGCTGTGGCCGGAGCGTTGCATTGGGCTGGTCTCGGTGAACGGCTATCTGATCCAGGATATCGCCAAAGCCATGGTGCCGGCGAAGCCGGAGCGCGAAGTGGCGCTCTGGTATCAATACTATTTCCAGCTCGAGCGCGGCCGGGCCGGCCTTGCCGCTGACCGGCGCGGTATCGCCCGGATCCTTTGGGAGCAATGGTCGCCGAACTGGGCCTTCGACGATGCGAATCTTGAAAGGACGGCTGTGGCGCACGACAATCCCGACTATGTCGATGTCGTGATCCACAGCTATCGCCATCGCTTCGGCCTCGCCGACGGCGATCCGCGCTATGCCGACATCCAGCGCCGGCTGGCGGCGCTGCCGGTCATTACGGTCCCCGCCATTACGCTGGACGGCGATGGCGACGGCGTCGCTCCCGCGACCGATGGTGCCGCGCAGGCCGGCAAGTTTACCGGCCGCCGCACCCATCGCGTCATTCCGGGCGCAGGCCACAATCTGCCGCAGGAAGAGCCCGATGCATTCGCGGCTGCGGTGATGGAGATGATCGGGGCGTAACGCTCACTCCCGGCGCGGGCTCAGTTTCCATGTCGCAGCGAGGATGGCCGCCGTCATCAACCCGCTGATGACGGCGATGACGGGAACCGCGAGCGCCAGTGCTCCGGTGGCGGCCCATCCGATCGAGGAGAAGGCTTCCGCGAAGGTTGCGAGCCGCGAGGAGGTCTGGCGGCGGCGGAACTGGCTGCGCTTGCCCTGCACCCGGAACCAGAGCTGGATCGCGGTGGCGGATGCCGCGGCAATGATAACGCCGGCCGCGGTGACGGCCGCCTGCGGCGGCGAGGCAAAGCCGAGCGCCACGACCAATGGCGCGAAGATGACGGAGATCACGATCAGCACCACCTCGATCTTGGCGCGGACCACGCGTGAGGGATTAAGCGGCGCGGTGGCGACCAGGTCGGCGGCGTCCTCGCCCGAAATCGTCAGCCAGGCGAGACCGCCGGCGAGCTGGCCCGCCGCCATTACGACGACCGGCGTGACCAGCACGATGGCCAGCGCGCTGTCGGAAAAGCTTCGCCACAGCATCACCGCCGGCGGCACCAGATAGAGCAACTGCATCAACGTCTGCGATACCAGCCAGGGATCGCGCCATAGCAGCTGGAATTCCTTTCGCCGCAGCGCCTGTTGCCGCGATCCCGTTCGGAACGCCCTCGCCCGGGAGCCGCGATGGTCCGGCGTCACGGTGGCGGAAGCGCGCGCCGCGGTGTCGGCAAAGCGCGGCGAGAACGTCGCCATCACGAGGCCGAGCAGGACGAGGCCCGTGGCCAGCAGCAGCAGCAGCGCCTCGCCATCACCGAGCACCGCGCGCGCCGGCCACCACACCAGGCTGTCGGCATCGGGCGCGAAGCGGGCGGCGGCATCCGAGGTGAGAACCGCGAAGCGCGACAGGGTTCCGTAGGACAGGATCGCCGCGATCTGCAGCGCGATGACGAAGCCGGCGCCGATGACGGCGGCGAGGATCTGCGCCACCAGCCGTGTCCGGCTCGGGCCGATCAGGCGAAACAGCGCGATCGTGACCGCGATCGCCACCGCGGCGGCCGACAGGCCGATCGCGATGACGACGCCATAGGCAGCAAACCATCGCGCGCCGCCGCCGATCACCAGCACGTCGACGAACGGCGTCGACAGCAACAGCGCCATCGCGATCACCGACAGCGCGATCGCGGCGATGCGCACCGAAAACACTTCGGTCAAGCGCACCGGCGAGGACATGATCAGATCGAGATCGGCGCGGGCGTAAAACACCCGCGTCACCGATTCGATCGCCTGCGACAGCATCAGCGCCCAGGCCAGCAAGATGGTCGCCGACATCACGATCAGGCTGCTCTTGTCCAGCGGCGCCTCGAGACCGGCGAAGCGGCCGATCACGGCATAGGCCGGCAGGTGCATGACCGCGGCAAAAACGATCAGGCCGATCACGGCGCGGCTGCGCTTGCGCCGGCCGCCGGTCATCATCGCGAGCCATTCGCGCCATGCCAGCCGGATTTCGTGCCGGGCAAACCAGGTGAGCGCGGTGGCCTGGCTCATGCGGCGGTGGCCTCGACATCGACCAGCGCGATGAACAGGTCTTCGAGGCTGGTGTCGGTGTGGCCGTTCTGCTGGCGCAATTCGGCCAGCGTGCCTTCCGCGACCAGCCGTCCGGCGGCGATGACGCCGATCCGGTCGGCCATGCGTTCGGCGACTTCGAGAATATGCGTGGTCATGATCACCGTGCAGCCGGCGCGCACCCTGTCGCCGAGCAATCCCTTGACGTGGCGCGCGGACACCGCGTCGAGTCCGGTCAGCGGTTCGTCGAGAATGATCAGGCGGGGGTCGTGCACCAGCGCGCCCGCCAGCGCCACCTTCTGGCGCATGCCCTTGGAAAATCCCTCGCAGCGTTCGTGCAGATGCGCTTCCAGCCCGAGCGAGACCAGCAGTTGATGCGCGGCCGGCTCGGACATGGCGGGATCGATGCCCCAGAGCCCGGCGACGAATTCGAGATATTCCAGCGGCGTCAGCTTGTCGTAGATCATCGGCTCGTCCGAGACCCACGCCGTCACCTGCTTGGCTGCGACGGGATCGCGAAGCGCGTCGATGCCGAACACTTCGACCGAACCGGCATCGGGCCGCAACAGGCCCGCCACCATGCGCAGCGTCGTGGTCTTGCCGGCGCCATTGGGGCCGACCAACGCATAGAATTCGCCCGTGCGAACGGTGAGATCGAGCGCGTCGACCGCAAGGCGGTCAAAACGCTTTGTTAACCCTCGCACCTGAAGCGCGGACTGTTGCGGTTTCATGACGCCCGGACGATCCATGTTGGCCGGCGTGCACCATGGACCGAAAGAACTTTCGGCACGGTGAATCGGCATCGGCAAATCCCGCCGATGCCGGGGCGGCTGCGCAAGCCCGCGGCTGGCTGGCGGCGCTGCCTGCTGTCATTTCCGAAAGATCTTCTGCCAGATGTCGCCGAGGACCGCCGGCTCGCGCGGCGGCAGATAAGTGAGCCCGGCCGCGCTGGCGAGCGAGGCGATGGTCCCCGCGGTCTGCAGATCGGATAGGGCCTTGTTGACTGCTGCAAGCAGCGCCTCGTTGCCGGCAAGGCCGACATAGCCGCGATTGACCCCGATCGGGTAAAAATATCCGGAGGCCGCGATCTTGCTGTCGGCATGGGCGGCGCGCCAGGCGTCGAGGCGGCGCAAGTCGAGCAGCGTGGCGTCGAGCTCGCCGCGTTCGAGCGCGCCGAGCAGATCGTCACGGCCCGGGACCAGATGTGTGATGTCGTCGATCAGTCGCCCGTTCTCGAACGTCATCAGGATGGCATCGGCAAGCGTGCCGCTTTCGATGCCGATGCGCATCCCCGCGAGGTCGCCGATGCCGGCAATCTGGCGATCGTGCGCCTTTTCGCGCACCTTGGCGCCGAGCGCGATGGTCAGCGATGAATAGAGGTAGGGCCGGCTCGGCGCCAGCACACCGAGCGGTACGCGGCGTGTGCGGTCGGCGCGGGTGGCGCCGTCGAAATCCGGCAGCTTCGCGGTCTTGACGCCCGGCACCGTCAGCGAATCCTCGGTCAGCGCATAGCTGCCGACCAGCGTACAGCGGCCATCCGACAACAGCGCGTTGGCTTCCAGCGCGGGGCTGGAATCCTCGTCGAGCTTGCTTTCGAACCACTGGATCCTGAGCGGCCGGCCGAGTCGGTCCGCGACCGCCTGCGCCAGCGCGACGTCGAAGCCGCTGTCAGGCTTGCCGCGATGATGCGCCGAAAGCGGCGGCAGATCCTCGTCGAGACAGAAAGTCAGCGTCTCGCCGGCGGCGCGCGCCGGAATCGCGCAGGCCGCCATTGTCGCAACCACCACGACGGACGCGGCCAGAAAGCTCTTCATGGATTTCTCCGGCTCGACACATAGGCCCACAGCGAGCCGATCTGGTCGTCGTCCAGGACGTCGGCCCAGGGCGGCATCCTGCCGTTTTTGCCCGACTTCACCGTGGTGAGAAAGCGCGCTTTGTCGTCCGGAAACCTGCGCAGGTCCGGCGCGATCGTGCCGGCGTTGACCATATTGGGGCCGTGGCAATGCGAGCATTTCTGGGCAAAGGTCACCTTGCCCTGGTCGATCTGCGCCTGATCGATCGTGGAATTCTCGCTCGGCGGCGTAGGCGCAGTCGTCTGCGCATTCACCGTTGTTGCGGCGGCGAACCAGGTCGCCGCCGCAATCAAGGAAGCCTTGTTCATTCCGGAACCACTATTGGGGTTTTACCGCGAATACCCACAGTGATCCGCCGGCCGGCACGTTGGCGAGGCGTTCGTCGCCGGAGAACAGCGAGTAGACGCCGCCATATCCGCTGTTCACGGCGACATACTGGACGCCGTCCTGCTGCCAGGTCACGGGCTGGCCCTCGATGCCGGAGCCGGTCTGGAACTGCCACAGCTTCTTGCCGCTATCCGCGTCGAACGCCTCGAACTCGCCGGTCAACTGGCCGGAGAACACGACGCCGCCCGCGGTCGACAACACGCCGGAGAAGCGTGGAATCGCGCTGGGTTGTTCCCACTTCGTCTTGCCGGTCATCGGATCGATGGCCTTGAGGTGGCCGCGCGGCCCTTGTCCTTCCGGCCAGTCCCAGAGGTCCGTCAGGTCCATGCCGAGATACCATTCGCCGGCCTTGTAGGTTGCAGGCTCGGTCTTGTAGTGACCGCCGAACGCCAGCGTATTGGCATAGGCAAGTCCGGTCTGCGGATTGAACGACATCGGCTCCCAGTTCTTGCCGCCGAGAATCGACGGGTACACCACGACCTTCTTGCCGTCGCGCGCGTCCTTGGTGACGTCGGTCTCGATCGGGCGCCCGGTCTTCAGGTCGACTCCGGAAGCCCAATTGACCTTCACATAGGGATTGGCCGCCAGCAGCTTCCCGTTGGTCCGGTCGAGGACGTAGAAGAAGCCGTTTCGGTTGGCGTCCATCAGGACCTTGGTCGGCTTGCCCTCGATATTCAGCTCGGCGAGCACCATCTCGGCGACCGAATCATAGTCGAACGGATTGTTCGGCGAGAACTGGTAATGCCATTTGATCTTGCCGGTCTTCGGTTCCAGCGCGAGCACCGCGCAGGTGTAGAGATTGTCGCCGGGGCGCACCGCGGCGTTGAACGGTCCGGGATTGCCGATGCCCCAATAGACCGTGTTCAACTCCGGATCATAGGAGCCGGTGATCCAGGTCGATCCGCCGCCGAGTTTCCAGGTGTCGCCCTTCCAGGTGTCGCCGCCGGGCTCGTCGGGGGTCGGGATGGTGTGGGTGCGCCACAGATGCTTGCCGGTTTCCGGGTCCCAGCCGTCGATGAAGCCGCGGGTGCCGAACTCGGCGCCGGAGATGCCGGTCAGCACGACGCCGTCGGCGACCAGCGGCGCCACCGTCATCGAATAGCCTTCCTTGATGTCGGCGGCCTTCTGACGCCAGACTTCCTTGCCGGTCTTGGCATCGAGCGCGATGACATTGGCGTCGAGCGTGGTGCGGAAGACCTTGCCCTCGTAGAGCGCGGCGCCGCGATTGATGATGCCGCAGCACACGATCCGCGGCGTTTCCGGCGGATATTCGACCTTGGTCTTCCAGATCTGCTTGCCGGTCTTGGCGTCGACCGCCATCGTGGCTGCGTGGGTGGTGATGTAGAGGACGCCCTGGTAGACGATCGGCTGCGATTCCTCGCTGCGGTCGTCGGCGAGGCTGTAATTCCACACCGGCACCAGGTTCTTGGCGTTGTCCTTGTTGATCTGGGTCAGCGGACTGAACCGCTGCAGATTGTAGCCCATGCCGTAATTGAGGACGTTCGACGTATCGGTCGCCCCCTTGATCAACTGATCGGCCGTTTGAGCGCTCACTCCCATCGGAGCGAACATGGCAAGGCCGGCGGCCAGCGCGATGCTGCGTTTCATTCATTCCTCCCAATGATCTCTAACGGATCTGCGGAGGATGCTACCTGAGATTAGAGCGGCGTCAATCGCGCGACGACGCGAACGCGCGAAAGAGAAAATTCGTACTGTCGTTATTTCGTCAAGCGAAATGCCGCGCGCATTTCGAATGCACCGCAGCATCGGAAGGCGAGGCGTTGTATATTGTATTTTTGAAGCGCGACTAGCTTCGGCTCGGCTGGCCCGATCGGTCGATGATCATCGCGACGACGGCGCTGAGGATCCTGTCGATGGCGGCGCGCCGATAAGCCCAGCGTTCGTCGGCGCTGGGCACGGCGATCACCATGGTGGCGTTGGCCTCGAACAGCAGCAGATCGCCGTCGGGGCCAACTCCGAAATCCACGCCGGCATAATCGAGGCCGAGCGCGTCGCGGATCCGTTCCAGCGCTGCGAACGCCTTGTCTCCGAGGGTTGCCCGCATGTCGCGGAGAAAGTCCGCTTCTTCCAGCCGGTGGTCCGGCTTGTCGGCCATATCGGAAGTGAAATAATGCACCTTCCAGTTTCGCGATATCGCCAGATGCAACGGATAAAGTTGTCCCGCGATCATCATCACGCGATATTTGCGCGCGCTGCCGTCCTTGCCGCGGGCATCGAGATACTCGATCGCCAGAAGCTCGTCGCCGGGAAGGCCGGCGGCCGCGGCCGACAGGCCGTCTGCCGCTTCGACCAGGACGAAATTCCGGCCGGTGTGATAGCCGGGAGAACGCAGCAACAGCGGGAACGAGAACCCGTGGCGCGCGATGACGGCCGCACCGTCCGGGCCGGCCAGCACGTCGCGCGCGATCGCGATGGTTTCCGGGGTCACCACGCCGGGCAAATCGCGTAGCCGCAGGGCATTGCCGATGCGGCCGGTCTTCAAGACCTCCCGGGGATCGTTGATGACCGGTGCGCCGGTCCGCGCGATCAGTGCGATGGCGGCCTGCAGCGCCGGTTCGCAGAGGTCGGCGTCGCCGATCGCATTGAAGATCAGCTGGTGTGGTGGCAGCGGCGCCTGCGGATCGAGATAATCGGTGACGATGACGGATGTCAGAAAGACGCGGTCGTCCAGAAACGAGGCGGTCGGGATGTTGCCGCCGCCCGAGGAGACCAGTTGCAGCAAGGTCACCGGCGGCCTGGTGCCGCGATACGGCAGGCTCGAAATGGCATGGTCGCGAAAGCCCTTGTAGAAATGATAGCGGGCGCCGGCGCGGTCGCCGAAATCCGCGAGCACGGCGCCGAGGCCCTGGTGGGCCGGCGCGTGGTCCGGTTCGATCCGCAGCGCCGCTTCGTAGTGCTCGCGGGCTTCGGCGTGGCGGTTGGCGCGCAGCAGCAGGTTGGCGAGGTTGACATGTCCGATCGGGTTCAGGGGATGGTGAGTGATCGCTTCCGCATAGACCCGGCAGGCGGCATCGATCGCGCCCATGTTGGTCAGCAATGTGCCGAATTCGTTGAGCGCGCTGAAATGTTCCGGCGCCCTGCGCAGGATATCGACGAAGGCCTGCTGGGCGTCCTGTTGCCGGTTGAGCGCGCCGAGCAGAACCGCGCGTTCGATTTCGGTTTCGATGGCATCGGCCGGGCCCGCGGGCCGCGCCAGAAGCTCGTCGAGCTGCCGCAGCCTCGATTCCTGCGCCAGCCGGGGAGCCCAGCCATGATCGTTGCTGGGAATATCACGCCCGGGAGCCACGTTCTGTTCCAGTCAGGTCACGATGTGCGGGTCGACGCCGCGAGCGTTCGTTCGCGGCACTCTCCGCTGATTCGCGGGGCCGGGAACCGCGATCATCCTTGCTGAATATTTCCGTGCCCACCAGTTGAAACATCCGGACGCAAATATTCTTCAGCGCCGTCGCCCCGGCAGGGTTTTGTTTAGCAAGAGCCGTCATGGTGAACGAATCGTAACCAGCAACAAAGCGCATCCATGACCGCAGCCGCGTTAGCCGCCTCCCTGCCCGAATCCGATACCGTTTCCTCCCATCTTGGCCGGCAACTCGCCATCGGGCGGGAATATTATACCGCCGGCCGGATCGACCAGGCGATCGAGGCGTTTCAAAGCGGCCTCGCTGCGGTCGAAAGTGAGGCCGCCCGGCTGGCTGCCGTCGACACCGTATCGGAATTGCATTCGAATCTCGGCAACGCCTGCATGATCTCTGGCGATCTCGAAGCCGCGGCCGCGAACTACAAAGCCGCGCTGCGGCTGGCGCCGCATCTGGTCTCGTGCTGGTGCAACCTCGGCAATGCGCTGGTCCAGAGCGGGAAGCCGCAGGACGCCATCGCATATTATGTCCAGGCGCTGACCCTGAATCCCGGCCATTGGCCCTCGCGCACCAACCTGGTTCAGGCCCTGATGGCAACGCGGCAATACCTGCTGGCCAAGGTGCTTCTGATGGAGCTCGTCGAGGAAAGGCCGCAGGATGCCGCGATCCACAATCGGCTCGGCAAGCTGCATTACGAGCTGAATGAACTGGAACCCGCGCTGCAATGCTTCCGGCAGGCGGTCGCGCTCAACCCGCAGGATTCCGACAGCATCTACTGGATCGGCAGCATCCGGCAGAAGATGGGCGATCTCGAAGCCGCCCAGGCGGCCTATGCGGATGCCGCCAGGATCAATCCCCTTATCCGGCGGCCCGCGGCGAAATATCCGGCGGACTTTCGCGTCCTGGCGCTGTTTGCCCCCTTCGCGGGCAATCTGCCGACCGACTACTTGTTCTCGGATGCGGCCTACGACACCGATACGCTGGCGCTGCTGGCCGGCAGCCAATTCGATGCCGAGCTCCTGAAACAGGACGTGCAGGTCGTCGTCAACCTGATCTCCGATGCCGACCAGGCCGACGGCCTGTTGCCGCTGGCCGCCGAGTTCGCCGGCCGGTTCGGCAAGCCGGTGGTCAACGATCCCGGCAGGATCCAGCGTACCACCCGGGATTCCGTCGCCGTGCTGCTGCAGGGAATTCCGGGCTGCCGGGTCGCCAAGGTGTTCCGCCAGAAGGCCGGTGCTGAACTTGCCGCCGCGACGTTGCAGGCCGAACTGCCGTCGTCCTCCACCCTCCTGGTCCGGCCGGCCGGGACCCATGGCGGCGACGATTTCGAGAAGATCGAAGGCGCGGACGCGCTTGCGGCTCTGCTCGAACAAGGCGCCGACGGCGACCGCTATTTCATCGAATATGTCGACTACCGCTCGGCCGACGGCTATTTCCGCAAATACCGCTTCATCTTCGTCGACGGGCAGATCCTGCCCTACCACCTCGCGATCGCGGACGACTGGAAGGTGCATCACGACTCTACCGACATGGCCGATTACGCGTGGATGCAACAGGAGGAAGAAGCCTTCCTGGGCGATCCCGGCTCGGTCTTCAATCCCGGCCACTACCAAATGCTGCGGGAAATCCAGCAGCGTATCGGCCTCGACTATTTCGGCATCGATTGCGGGCTGGATCGTTCGGGCGATCTGGTGGTGTTCGAAGTCAACGCCTCGATGCTGGTCCACGGGCAAAACGACGACTTCCCCTACAAGACCCCGTTCGTCCAGCGCATCAAGGCGGCATTCGACGAGATGCTGCGGAAATTCGCCATGTCCGGCGCCGGCCGCGCCGGCTGAGATCTCGCCGGCGTCGGGACCGCGCTCAGGCCGCCGATTGCCGGCTCGGCTGGCGCAGCGGCATGCGGATGCGGACGATCAGTCCATGGGGCTGCCGGTCGTGCAGCGACAGCTCGCCGCCATGCGCCAGCACGATCGAGCGCGCGATGGAAAGCCCCAGACCGAAGCCCGAGGCTTCATCCATGTTGCGGGCGTCGTCGCCGCGCACGAACGGCTCCAGCATCACATCCTTGCGGGAATCGGAAATGCCGGGGCCGTCGTCCTCGATCTCGATCGTCATCTGCTCCGGCGACGGAATCAGGCGAATGGTGGCTTCGGCGCCGAACCGGACGGCGTTCTCGACGAGATTGGTAACGGCGCGATGCAGGTCGTCGGGCCGGACCGTGGCCATGGCGTGTCCGGGGCCGTCATAGGCGACCTTGTGTCCCATATCCGCGAATTGATCGGTGATCAGTTGCAGCGTGCTCGCGATATCGGCCAGCGTCATGGGTTCGAGTTTGCGGTCATTGCGCAGGAAGGAAAGTACCGATTCCAGCATGGATCGCATCTGGTCGAGATCGCTCAGCATGCGCTCGCGATGGGCGCCGTCCTCGATGAATTCCGAGCGCAGGCGCATCCGGGTGATGGGCGTCCGCAAATCGTGGCTGATCGCGGCCAGCATCCGGGTGCGGTCGTCGATCAGCGCGGTGATCCGTTCCCGCATCCGGTTCAGCGCCCTGGCGACGGAGCGGATTTCTTCCGGGCCGCGCTCGGGCAGCGGTGCGGCAGCGCCGTTCAGGCTGAAGCTTTCGGCGGCCCTGGCGAACGACGACAGCGGCGCAGTCAGGGCGCGGGCAGCCCACAGGCCCAGCAAGGTGACGCTGATCACGGCGAACAGCAATGTCATCATCCAGGGGCCGCCCCAGAACGGAGGTTGCCGGTGGTCCGGCGGCATCTTGGCGGAGATCATCGCGCCGTCCGGCAGCGCGATGCCGACCTTGTGGTCACCTTTCGCGTCGGCGAGTGAAAAGATCCGGTAACCGCTGCCAAGACGGCGACCCAAATTGTGCAGGTCGAGGTTATCTGTCTCTTCGGCCGCGGCCGCGGCCGCGGCGGCGGCATCCGGCGGCAGGCTCTCGAGGTCCAGTTGCGGAAACGCCTGTGCGATATCGGCCAGCAGCCGCGATCGCCCGGCCGCGGGCGTCGCTCCGAGAAGCTGGGCAATCGTCGCGACCTGGCTGTGCCGGAGGCCGCTCGACAGGTCGGGCTGGTCCGGTCGATGGATCAGAAAGGTCGCGGTGATGATCAGGTGAATGGCGACGATCGAAGCCACCACCAGCGCCGCGATCTGTCCGCTGATGCCCCTCAGGTTGAGAAAGCCGGCGAGCTTCATGGTCAGCCGCCGGTCGGGGGTGCGACCGCATCCACGGTGGGGGTGAACATATAGCCGCCGGAACGCACCGTCTTGATCATGGTGGCGTCCTGCGGATCGGGCTCGATCTTGCGCCTGATCCGGCTGACCAGCACGTCGATGGAGCGTTCGAACGAGCCGGCGCTGCGGCCTTGCGTGAGATCCAGCAGGCTGTCGCGTGACAGCACCCGGCCGGGCCGCTCGCAGAAGGTTCGCAACAGGTCGAATTCGGCGCTGGTCATCGCGACTCGCGCGCCCGCCGGATTGCGCAGTTCGCGCAGCCGCAAATCGATCCGCCATCCCAGGAAGCCAAGGACGTTCGCGCCACTGGTGGCGCTGGCGGTCTGGGCGGCGGCCTGCCGGCGCAGCACCGCGTTGATTCTTGCCAGCAATTCGCGCGGGTTGAATGGCTTGGCGAGGTAGTCGTCCGCGCCCATCTCGAGCCCGAGAATCCGGTCGACGTCCTCGCCGCGCGCCGTCAGCATGATGATCGGCGTCTGCGATTCCGCGCGAACCTTGCGGCACAGGCTGAGGCCGTCCTCGCCCGGCAGCATCACGTCGAGGATCAGGAGGTCGACGCGGTGATCGATCATGGCCCGGGCCATTTCGCGCCCGTCGGTCGCGGTCGTGACGTGGCAGGCGTTGGTACGAAGATACTTCGCGATCAGCGTCCGCGTCTCGCGGTCGTCCTCAACGACAAGAATGTTCGGGGCTGACGTGGCCATGCGCTCCTTTTGTCCGTGATTCGGGGTAACTTGCGAGGGAATTTTGTTTCCGGATGTTTCTGGGACGTGCGCCGCAACAAGGGGCAACATCCAGCCGTCCGTTGAAAAGGTCCTGTTAACATTATTAACCATATGGTCCAGCCGCCAACCAGGAACCCTTGGAGCCATCATGACCTCCATCTCGGCGGCCTCCAGCAGCAGCTACCAGAGCCCCCTGCAGAAACTCGAGGCCGAGTTGCAGTCGGAGGTAAATTCGGGCGCTATCAGCTCGTCCGATCAATCCGCGCTGTCTTCGGCGCTGAACGACATCAATTCATCGCTGCAGAGCGGCTCGACGAGCGATTCCGCAAGCAGCACGAGCTCTTCGCCCGGCGATCTGAAATCGAAGATCGACACCCTGATCGCCAACGAGGTGTCGAGCGGCAAATTGACCAGTGACCAAGCCACCGAATTGCAGGGTGTGTTCAAGGCAGCGTTCGCCAATGGCGGCGGCAGCGGGGGTACCGCAGGCGGTCCGGGCGGCGCCGGTCTTCCCGGCGGTCCGGGCGGCACCGGAGGTTCGGGAGATGCCAGCCGCGCGCATCATGGTCATCACGGTGGCCACGGCGGTCCGCCGCCGGTCGACAGTTCGT
>Ga0302157_10001817_pt1 | contig 25565 bp, 20 predicted proteins | sample I_Bog_N3_3_FD_193502 | JGI IMG/M metagenome (GOLD analysis project Ga0302157, IMG submission 193502) | Peat permafrost microbial communities from Stordalen Mire near Abisko, Sweden - I_Bog_N3_3 | ecosystem: Environmental > Terrestrial > Soil > Wetlands > Peat | place: Sweden: Abisko, Stordalen... | reverse complement strand
TGCGCTAACTGACCCGGCATCAACACGCCGTCGGCGTTGTCGAACACTGCGCGCACGCGCACCGTGCCGCTCTTCGCGTCGACCTGGTTGTCCACCAGCTGCAGATGGCCGCCGATCGGCGTCGCGGTGTCGCCCGAGGTGCCCATCTGCACGGGAATCTTCTCGATCTGCGCGCGCGCGCTGGCGCCCGCGGGCAGCTCGCGCAGTGCGCGCGTGACGATCTGCTCGTCGGCGTCGAAGCTCGCGTAGATCGGGCTCACCGATACCAGCGTCGTCAGCACCGGCGCGCCCGGGCCGGCGGCCACGAGGTTGCCGGTGGTGATCTCCAGCTTGCCGACGCGGCCCGACACCGGCGCCCTCACCTGCGTGTAGCCCAGGCTCAGGCGCGCCGTCTGCAGTTGCGCCTGCGCGGAGCGCAGGTTGGCGTCGGCTTCGCTGTTGGCGTTCAGGCTGTCGTCGTATTCGCGCTGCGAGATCGCGTGGTCTTCCAGGAGGTGCTTGGAGCGTTCGAAATTGCTCTTGGTGTTGGTGAAGCGCGATTGCGCGGCGAACACCTGCGCGTCGGCGCGGTCGACGTCGGCCTGGTACGGCGCCGGGTCGATCGTCAGCAGCAGGTCGCCTGCCTTGACGAGCGCGCCTTCACGGAAATGCACGCCCTGCACGGTGCCGGCGACGCGCGAGCGGATGTCGACGCGTTCGACGGCTTCCAGGCGACCCGAGAAGTCGTTCCAGGTGGCGACGTCGCTCTGCACGACGGTGGCGACCGACACCGGCGTCGCCTGCGCGGCGGGCGACGGCGTGGCCACGGCCGGCCCGGCCCGCAGCATGAACACGGTGACGAGGGCGGCCGCGACCGCCGTCAGCGTGGTGCCGGCAACCCAGAGGCGGCGACGGGCTTGGAGGGGAACCTGGTTCATGGGAGCTCCTGGAATGGTGCGAAATGACTGAAAACGAAGACTTGTGAAACTTTGGACAAGGCAGCGGCTCAACCAGGGGTGGCCCTGCTTTGCGCTGCCGGATCGGGAAAGTTTTATCGTAGCGATCACTACGACATGTGGCACAATGTAGCCATACCGCAAGGGCACGTCAAGACATTTTCGTAACGACCGCTATGAAAAAGACGAACGAGACAACGGAAGGCTTTTCGGCTTCCCTGGACAGTGGTGCCGTCGGCCTTGCCGAAGCGCCTGAAGTCGCGACGCCGGCCAAGCCGGCGCGCAAGCCGCGCGGGCGTCCGCTGTCGTTCGACCGCGACGCCGCCCTCGAGACCGCGATGCACGTGTTCTGGGAACGCGGCTACGAGGCCGCCTCGATCGCCGACCTCACGTCCGCGATGGGCATCACGCCGCCCAGCCTGTACACCGCCTTCGGCGACAAGGAACAGCTGTTCCTGGAAGCCATCGAGCGCTACGCACTCGGCTACGGCAGCGCCGGCGCCCGCGCGCTGGAGGAAGAACCCACTGCGCGCGGAGCCATCGAGCGCTGGATGCTCGAGTCTGCCAACGAACTCACGCAGCCGTGCCACCCCAAGGGCTGCATGGTGGTGATGGCCGCCACCAATTGCTCGGCGGCCGCGGAACGGGTGCAGGACGCACTGCTGCTGCGCCGCACCGAAGCCATCGCCAACGTGGGCCGACGCATCCAGGGCGGCATCGACAACGGCGAGCTGCCGGGCGACACCGATGCCAAGGACCTGGCCAACTTCTACGCCACCATCTACCAGGGCATGTCGATGCAGGCCAAGGATGGCGCCACGCACGAGAGCCTGACGGCGACGGTACGCACGGCGATGCGATCCTGGCCGCGGATCTGAATCGGCGCGACAAAAAAGGAAAAGCCCGCGTGAAGCGGGCTTTTTTCTTCCGGGCATCGTGGCGGATCACGATGACGGTGCGCGGGTACTGGGTGACGGGTTCCCGATGTTCCGCCCAATGTGCGGCCGGTTGCGTACCTGCGATGAAGTCATTATGAGCCGGGATCGTGACAGTTTCGTGTAGGAAAACGTGCCGTCGCAGCGATACCCCTAAGGTGTATCCCGCACCATGCGCTCACGCGGGACGCGCGTGCGCCCTCAGGCGCGCAATGGCCCGCGCGTAATCCTCCGAACCGAACACGGCCGAGCCCGCCACCAACGCATCCGCACCGGCGTCCACCGCCTGCCAGGCGTTGTCGCCGTTCTGGCCGCCGTCCACTTCTATGTAGGGGTGGAGCCCACGCGCGTCGCACAGACGGCGCAGCGCGGTGATCTTGGGCAGCACCTCGGGCAGGAACTTCTGGCCGCCGAAGCCGGGGTTGACGGTCATCACGAGCACCACGTCGCACAGGTGCAGCACGTTCTCCACGAAGGCGATCGGGCTGCCCGGGTCGATGACGACGCCGGCCTTGCAGCCCAGTTCGCGGATGCGCGAGAGCACGCGGTGCAGGTGGATCGTCGACGCCGGCTCGCACTGCACCAGAAGGTGATCGGCGCCGGCCTTGACGAAGTCCTCCAGCATGCGTTCGGGCTCCACCATCATCAGGTGCACGTTCAGCGGCTTGGCGGTGGCGCGGCGGATCGCCTCGATGACGACGGGGCCCAGCGTGATGTTGGGCACGAAGCGGCCGTCCATCACGTCGACGTGGATCCAGTCGGCACCGGCCGCGTCGATCGCCTTCACCTCCTCGGCGAGTCGACCGAAGTCGGCGGACAGGATCGACGGGGCGACGACGAGGGGGTTGCTCATCGGGTCAGCTTAACTTGGCGACGTCACCGTGAGCTTGGTGACCTTCTCGTTCAGCCCGCCGATCAGCGAGTTCCACGATTTCGCGAACGAGTCGCCGCCTTCGAGCTGCAGCTTCGTGGCCAGCGCATCGATGTCGACGCCCTCGCGGCGGAACTCGTCGAGCACCTGTTCGGCGTAGCCGCCGTCGACCGGCATCGGCGCGCCGACATGGCCTTGCGCTGCAAACGCCTTCAAGGTCTTCTCGGGCATCGTGTTCACGGTGTCCGGCGCGGCCAGTGCCTCCACATACAGCGACTCCGGCGCTTTCGGATCCTTGGTGCCGGTGCTGGCCCAGAGCAGGCGCTGGGGATGCGCGCCCGCGGCGGCGAGCTTGCGCCAGCGTTCCGATGCGAGCAGGTCCCGGTAGGCCTTGTAGGTGCGCATCGCGATCGCGATGCCCAGGCGATTCTGGTACTCGGGCGACACCGTCTCCTTGACGCCGGTGTCCCAACGGCTGACGAACAGCGACGCGACCGACTCGATCAGCGGCGACTTGCCGTCGTTGAGCCGGCGCTCGATGCCCTTCATGTAGGCCTCGGCCGCGGCCAGGTACTGCTCGCGCGAGAACAGCAGCGTCACGTTGACCGGGATGCCCTGGAAGATGGTTTCCTCGATCGCCGGGATACCCTCTGGCGTACCCGGGATCTTGATGAACAGGTTCTTGCGAGCGGCCTGCGCATGCAGGCTCGCGGCGGCCTGCATGGTGCCGTGCGTGTCGTTGACAAGCAGCGGCGAGACCTCCAGCGACACCCAGCCGTCGACGCCGCCGCTGGCCTCGTGGGCGGGGGCGAACAGATCGGCGGCCTTCTGGAGGTCGTCCACCGCCAGCGCGAAGAACAGGTCTTCGGTGGAGCGGCCGTCGCGGGCCATCTCGGCGATGGCGTCGTCGTAGGCGTCGCCCTGTCCCATCGCCTTCTCGAATATCGTCGGGTTGGACGTGAGACCGGTGACCGAATAGTCGGAGATCAGCCTGGCGAGCGATCCATCGCGCAGGGTCTCGCGGCTGATGTTGTCGATCCACAGACTCTGGCCGAGTTCATGGAGTTGCTGCGTGGTCTGGCTCATGGGGGGCTCCTTGGGATCTGTTCGCGGACCCCTGAGGAAACCACCCGGCAATATTCGTGCGTGCCAGGTCGCCGATGTGGTCGACGACGATGTCGGGCATCGGATACTTCGCCACTTCCTCGGCATCGAACGCGTAATGGCCTTGACGCGGAAAGATCGTCGTCACGTCGTCGCCCCACGCGGCCTTCAATGCGCCCAGGATGCGCGGCTTGTCGTCGACCATCACGTAGTGACGCGCCGCAAAGGTGCGTTTCACCTCGTCGAGCATCAGTTCCTTGTGCACGTAGATCAGCACGCGCCCCTCGACGGCGCGCCACAGGCCCGAGCGCTGGATCTTGCGCGGCTGGAACACGACGTCGCCGTCGGACAGGATCACCGTGGGACCCAGCTTGTTCATGCGCGCGAGTGCGTCGAACGCGCCGGGGTACACGCGATCCTGGAACGGGTAATCGACGAGAAAGCTCGACATCTGCAGCAACTGTTGCCCGTAGGCGCCCTTGCCTTCCACTTCCTTGCGGTACAGCTGCAGCGCGCCGAGATAGTCGGCGTAGCCGAGTTCCTCGCGCAGCTTCTCGAACAGCGTCCAGTAGCGGCCCGAACAGGCGACGCCGAACTCCTGCGTGAGGTGATCGCGCAGGTCGGAGATGATGCGGTCGTTGTCGAGCAACGTGTTGTCCACGTCGACCAGGAACACCACATCGTGGAGGATGGCAGCCATCGGCGAATCGTACCTTTGTTGTCGCTCTTGCGGCCAGCATGCCGCGGGCAAGCTGCTTGCTGTGCAAGCCTCCTGGTCGCCGAATGCTGAGCAAGCCCCATACCCGCTTTTTCGAAGCTGACACGCTGGTGCAGCGCATCATGACGGCGCCCCCTCCTTCATCGCCTTGCCGAAAGACCTCCCATGTCCGATTCGCTCGACCAGCAATGCATCGACACGCTGCGCTTCCTCTCCGTCGACATGGTCCAGAAGGCCGATAGCGGCCATCCGGGACTGCCGCTGGACGCGGCGCCGATGGCCTACGTGTTGTGGACCCGCTTCCTGAAGCACCACCCGGCGAACCCGGCGTGGGCCGACCGGGACCGCTTCGTGCTGTCCGCCGGCCACGGGTCGGCGTTGCTCTACAGCCTGCTGCACGTCACCGGCTACGGCCTGACCATCGCCGACCTCCAGCAGTTCCGCCAATGGGGCAGCAAGACGCCAGGGCATCCTGAGCGCGGCCACACGGCGGGCGTGGAGGTCACGACCGGCCCGCTGGGCCAGGGCCTGGCCAATGCGGTCGGCATGGCGATCGCCGAGGCGCAACTGGCCGGCACGTACAACCGCGACGGCCACCCGGTGGTCGATCACCGCACCTGGGCCCTGGTCAGCGACGGCGACCTGATGGAAGGGGTGGCCTCCGAGGCCGCGTCGCTCGCCGGCCACCTGAAGCTGGGCAAGCTCGTGTGCCTGTACGACGACAACCAGGTCACGCTGTCGGCCGGCGCCGCGATCACGTTCACGGAAGATCGCGCCAAGCGCTTCGAGGCCTATGGCTGGCAGACGCTGCATGTGGCCGACGGCAACGATATCGAGGAGATCAGCCGTGCACTGGCCGCCGGCATGGCCGACATCACGCGCCCCACCTTGATCCTGGTGCGCACCCACCTGGGCTTCGGTTCGCCAAAACAGGACAGCTTCAAGGCACACGGCTCGCCGCTGGGCGCGGACGACGTCGCGGCCACCAAGGTCAGGCTGGGCTGGCCGGCATCACCGGACTTCCTCGTGCCGGAGCCCGCCAGCCGCAAGTTCCTGGCCGCGCAGAGCGAAGGCGAGAAGGCCGAGGGGCAATGGAACGAGCGCATGAAGGCCTATGCCACGGCCTTTCCCGATCTCGCCAAGGAATTCGAAGGCCGCCTGCGCGGCGAATTGCCCGAGGGCTGGGACGCGGACATGCCCGAGTTTCACGCGGATGCCAAGGGCCTGTCCACGCGCGTCGCCGGCAAGCAGATCCTCGCCGCGATCGGCAAGAAGGTGCCGTCGTTGTTCGGTGGCTCGGCCGACCTGGACCCGTCGACGTTCACCAACCTCGTCGGCCTCGGCGACTTCAATCCGGTGCCCGCCGCCGACGCGAAGAAGATCGAAGGCGCCGACCCCGGCGGCGCGAGCTGGGCCGGCCGCAACCTGCACTTCGGCGTTCGCGAGCACGCGATGGGCGCGATCGTCAACGGCCTGGCCGCGCATGGCGGCTTCATCCCCTACGGCTCCACGTTCCTGATCTTCTCCGACTACATGCGCCCCGCGATCCGCCTGGCCGCATTGCAGAAGCTGCACGCGCTGCACGTGTTCACGCACGACAGCATCGCCCTCGGCGAGGATGGCCCCACGCACCAGCCGATCGAGCAATTGCTCAGCCTGCGTGCGATTCCCGGCCTCACCGTGATCCGTCCGGCCGACGCGAACGAGACCGCCGTCGCATGGAACGTCGCGCTGACGATGAAGGATCGGCCGGTGCTGCTGGTGTTGACGCGCCAGGACCTGCCGACGCTGGACCGCAGCAAGCACCCGAGCGCCAATGGCCTGGCCAACGGCGCGTACATCATCGACGAGACCGCGCATGAGACGCCCGACCTGATCCTGATCGCCAGCGGCTCCGAGGTGGCGCTGATCACCGCGGCCGCCGAGACGCTGGGCCAGGACGGCGTGAAGGTGCGCTGCGTGTCGATGCCCAGCTGGGACCTGTTCGACGCGCAGCCGCCCGCCTACCGCGACGCGGTGCTTCCACCGGCCGTCACGAAGCGCCTCGCCGTCGAGGCCGGCGTCACGCTGGGCTGGGAGCGCTATGTGGGCCAGGCCGGCGACGTGATCGGCATCGACCACTTCGGCGCGTCGGCGCCGGCCAAGGTGCTGCTGAAGGAGTTCGGCTTCAGCGCCGACAACGTCGTCGCGCGAGCACGCCAGTTGCTCGGCAAGTAATGGCCGACGCCGGTCCGCACGGTGGCGACGCGGGCTCCAAGGGCGTCGTCTGGGCCGCGCTGATCGGCAACGTGCTGGTGGCCGTCACGAAGGCGGGCGCGGCCCTCCTCACGGGCAGCTCCGCGATGCTCAGCGAGGCGGTGCACTCGTCCGTCGACACCGCCAACGAGGTGCTGCTGCTGTACGGCATGCGCGTCGCCAAGAAAAAGGCCGACCGCGACCATCCTGCCGGCTACGGCCGCGAGCTGTACTTCTGGAGCTTCATCGTCGCGCTGCTCGTCTTCGCGCTCGGCGCAGGGGTGTCGATCTTCCAGGGCGCGTACCGCCTGCTCAACCCGCAGCCGATAGCGAACGCCATCGTCAGCGAGGTCGTGCTGGCCGCGGCCTTCCTGTTCGAGGGCTACTCGTGGGTCGTCTCGTTGCGGCAGTTCAACAAGGTCAAGGGCGATCTCGGCTACTACGAAGCATTTCGCAAGAGCAAGGATCCGCCCTTGTTCATGGTGCTCTTCGAGGACAGCGCCGCGCTGATCGGCATCATGATCGCGGCCATCGGCACCGTGCTCGCCGCACACTGCGACATGCCGCAGGCCGACGGCATCTCGTCGATCCTGATCGGCCTGGTGCTCGTCTGCACGTCCACGCTGCTCGCCCGCGAGAGCAAGAGCCTGTTGATCGGCGAACGCGCCGACAGCCGCCTGATCAAGGCCATCCTCGATATCGCGAACGGCGCCTGCGGGTCGTCCAGGGCCAACGGCGTGCTGACGATCCAGATGGCGCCCGACGAGATCATGGCAGCCATGAGCTTCGAGTTCGACGATCGGCTCACGGCACCGCAGATCGAGGAGATGGTCGCCGACATCGAACGTCGAATCCACGCGGCGCATCCGGAGGTGACGTCGCTGTTCATCAAGCCGCAGAATCCGCGGCAGTACGAGACCACGGTGCGCGAGCACTTTGGCGAGAACGTGGCCGAGGCCACGCAGACGCCGCAGACGTCCGTCACGAGTTGAGCGCCGGGCCGACGACCCCGGGTCAGCGGACCTCGGCCGCCCAGGCCTCGGCGTCGGCGCCCGCCGGGATGCGCATCGGCGCCGACGGATCGGTCGCCGCGCGCCACACCGCTTCCGCGACGTCCTTTGCGTGCGTGACCGGGGACGACGTGTCCGCGAACTGCGCGAAGACCTTCTTGACGAGGCCTGCATAGGCTTCGTTGTCGAGGCCGTGCATGTGGGCGCGCGCGTTGTCGCCGAAGCGGGTCTCGGGGGAACGGCCTGGCAGCACCAGGCGCGTGCGCACGCCGAACTCCTCCAGCTCGACCGCCATCGACTCGGTGAACGCATTCACCGCCGCCTTGCTCGCACGGTAGGCGGCGATCAGCGGCAGCGCCTTGAGCGTCACGCTCGACGTGACGTTCACGACGACGCCGGCCCGGCGCTGCCGGAACTGCGGCAGCACCGCCTGCGTCAGTGCGATCGTGCCGAAGGTGTTGGTCTCGAAGACCTCGCGCACCGCGGCCATCGGCGTGAGCTCGGCCGGTGACGCGACGCCGAAGCCGGCGTTGTTGACGAGGACGGCGATGGGCCCCGCGGCTTCGACGGCCTGGCGGATGCTCTCCGGATCGGTGACGTCGAGCGCCAGCACGCGCAGGCGTTCGGAGGGCGGCAGCACGTCGTCGCGCGGCGTGCGCATCGTCGCGACGACGTGCCAGTCGCGAGCGAGGAAGTGGCGGGCGATCTCGAGGCCGAAACCGGACGAGCAGCCGGTGATGAGGACGGTTTTCATGTGGATTTCTCTGGTTGGGGTGTACGTCCACGATAGGTCGCCGAGGCCGTACTCACTACAATCAAAAGTCCGACATTCATTTGCAGGAGTCCGGCAATGGTCGATCCGCTAGCCGAAGTGGTCACGCTGCTGCAACCGAGCGCGCGTTTCTCCAAGGTCGTCCTCGGAGCCAGCCCCTGGCGCATCAGCCGTTCGGATGCCGGCGAGCCCTTCTATGGCGTGATCCTCGAAGGCGGGTGTCGCATCGCGATCGACGGGCACGAGCCGCTCGAGCTCCTGTCGGGTGACTTCATCCTGATCCCCGCGGCCTGGGGATTCGCGATGTCCAGCCTCGAACCGCCGCCGAACGGCATCGAGACGCCGCCGCCCGCCGCGCTGGGCAACGGCGAATTCCGGATCGGCGCAGCCGACGGTCCGATCGACGCGCGAATGGTGGTGGGCCACTGCAGCTTCGGTTCGCCGGACGCGGCCCTGCTGGTCTCGTTGCTGCCGCAGTTCGTGCATGTGCGCGGTGAACAGCGGCTGGCCACACTGGTGCAACTCGTGCGCGAGGAGTCGCGCGAGCAGCGCCCGGCGCGCGAGGTGGTGCTGTCACGACTGCTCGAGGTGCTGCTCATCGAGGCGCTTCGGTCCGCGACAGGCACGAACGCATCTCCGGGGCTGGCGCGCGGGCTCGCCGACGGCCGCCTCGCGGCCGCGCTGCGCGGGATGCACGAACGCCCGACGCACGCATGGACGGTCGCCGAACTCGCGAAGGAGGCCGCACTCTCGCGCTCGACCTTCTTCGAACGCTTCAGCCGCGCGGTCGGCGTCGCGCCGATGGAGTACCTCCTCACCTGGCGCATGGCGCTCGCCAAAGGCCTGCTGCGCCGCAACGAGGGCCGGATGGCCGAGATCGCGGAGCGCGTCGGCTACAGCTCGGCGAGCACGTTCAGCGTGGCCTTCACCCGGCACGTCGGCCGGCCGCCGACACAGTACGCGCGCGAGCAGGCCTTGGTGGACGCCGCGTGATCGAGCTGCGCAAGATCGAGGGGGGTGCGGGCCGGTCGGAGCTCGGCGGCATCAGGCCGCATCCAGCATCGCCGGCGCCGCCGCCAGGAGCGCCCGCGCCAGCACCCCGATGCGCATCAACGCATGCCGCTGCGTATCGTCCCAGCGCCCGCCCACGCCCAGCCGGATGCAGTGGCGGTAGCGGTCGCTGGCGCTGAACAACGTGCCCGGCGCGATGGCGATGCGCTCGGCCAGCGCCGCGCTGAACAGCGCCTGCGAATCGACGTCGCGCGGCATCTCCACCCACAGGATGTAGCCGCCGGCCGGGTCGGTGACGCGCGTGCCTTTCGGAAAGCTGCCGGCGATCAGGCGGCGCGCCTCGTCCACGCGTGCGGCGATCGTGTGGCGCATCTGGCGGAAGCCGGCTTCGTTGCCGGTGTGGCCCAGCAGTTCGGCCATCGCAAGCTCGACGAACGTCGTCTGCGAGCCGCTGGTGGCCATCTTCATGCGGCGCACGGCTTCAGTCCAGCGGCCGGCCTCGACCCAGCCGACGCGCAGGCCCGGCGCGATCGTCTTCGAGAACGAACCGCACAGCATGACGTGGCCACCGGGGTCGAACGAGCGCACCGCGCGGCGCTTGTCTTCCTGCTCGGCCAGGTCGTTGTGCAGCACGTCCTCGATCATCGCGACGCCGTGCGCGGCGACCATGCGCGCCAGCCGCTTGCGCTCCGCGGTGGGCAGGCTGCCGCCCATCGGGTTGGACAGCGTCGGCGAGATCAGCAGTGCCTTGACCGGTTGCGTGTCCAGCGCCAGTTCCAGCGCGTCCAGCGACAGGCCGTCGCGCGGATGCGTCGGGATCTCGAGCGCGCGCAAGTGCAGGCTTTGCAGGATCTCGAGGAAGCCGAAATAGGTGGGCGATTCGAGCGCCACGATGTCGCCCGGCCTGGTGACGGCGCGCAGGCACAGCGTGATCGATTCGAGGCAGCTGTTGGTGGCGACGATGTCGCGCGGCTGCAGCTGGCAGCCCAGGCGCAGCGCGTAGCGCGCGACGGCGCGGCGCAGCGTCTCGTGGCCGGAGCCGAGCGCGTATTCGCACAGCACCGCGCGATGGCGCTGGGCTGCGCGCATCACCGTGCGGCGAATCCGCTCGACGGAGAACAGCTCGTCGCTGGGACTGGCCGCGCCGAACGAGATGTAGCCCTCTTCGTGTGCGAAGCGCAGGGTGTGGGCGGCCAGCGCGTCGATGTCGACCTCGCGCGAATCGGCGGGCGGCTGCGTCGTCTCCGGCTCCTGCGGACGCGGCGGCCGGGCGGCGACGAAGAAACCGGAGCGCGGCCGCGTCTCGACGAGACGCATGTCCTCCAGCGCGCGGTAGGCCTGGACCGCCGTGGACAGCGACACGCCATGCTGGGCCGCCAGGTCGCGCAGCGAGGGCAGGCGCTCGCCGCGCGCGAGCACGCCGGTGCGTATCGACGCGGCCAGGGTCTGGGCGATCTGAAGGTAGAGCGTGTCTTCGGAGTCCATGCCCCATTCTGTCTGCGTCGCGGCAAGGCAGACCAGTACAGATGCCCCGAAATTCGACCGTGACAGGGCCTCCGGATGCGAATCTGTACTGCAGCAATCAGCCTGTCGTTGTGGCTGTTTCGCTTTGGCTCGCACTCCTAGAGTCGATGCCATGGACCACACACTTGAACTCCACCCGCCCCTTCGGCAACGCCGCGCCGAGGCTCACGACAACGCCGTCCGCCTGGGCGCGCACGCCACGATCGCACGTCACTTGCGCGCAGGCACCTGCATCGCGGTGCAGTCGGGGCGGATCTGGCTGACGCAGACCGGGGACGCGAACGACTACTTCGTCGATGCGGGCCAGCGCCATGTCGTGGCGCGGCATGGACGCGTGGTCATCGAGGCCTTCTCGCCGCAGGCGACGCTGCGCGTGACGACAGCCGCACCGGCGGCGCGCCCCGGCTTTCCGTGACTCGCGCCGGAGGTCGGCCTGGCGCCCACCTCAACCCATCGATGGCAGGTATTCGCCCAGCCGCGCCAGCCGATTCAGGCGTGCGCGTTCCACCAGCGCCTTCTGCGCGGCCACGACGTTCTCGTTCTTGCCGGCCCAGGCCTTCATCGCCGGATCCTGGATCGCGCGGGCGAACGAGAACGCGAGCGGCCACGGCAGGCTGTCCCGGTGGCGGACATGCATCGCATTGAGTCGCGCCGACGCGTCGGGGGCTGCCTGCCCACCGGACAGGAACGCGATGCCGCCGACCGCGGCCGGCACGCTGCGCCTGAACACGCGGATCGTGGCATCGGCCACGTCGTCGACGCTGTCCTGCACCGGGCATTTCAGGCCCGGCACGACCATGTTGGGTTTGAGGATCATGCCTTCGAGCAGCACGCGCTGCGTGCGCAGCGCATCGAAGACGAAGTGCAACGCACGCTCGGTGACTTCCGCACAACGGGCCAGCGTGTGCGCGCCGTCCATCAACACCTCGGGCTCGACGATGGGCACGATGTCCGCTTCCTGGCACAACGCCGCGTAGCGCGCGAGCGCCTGCGCGTTGGCCTCGTAGCAGCCGCGTGACGGTGCATTCCGGGCATCGGCGATCGTGATGACCGCGCGCCACTTCGCGAAGCGCGCGCCCATCTTCGAATACTCGGCCAGGCGCTCGCGCAAGCCGTCCAGCCCTTCGGTCACGAGCTCGCCTTCATGCAACGCCAGCGGCTTCGCACCGGCGTCCACCTTGATGCCGGGAATGATCCCGGCCTTGTCCAGCGCCTGCGCGAACGGCACGTCGGCGAAGGTGCGCGTGCGGATCGTCTCGTCGTACAGGATCGCGCCGCCGATGGACTCGCCCAAGCCCGGCGCGTTGACGATCATGTCGCGGTAGGCGCGCCGCATCTCCGGCGTCTGCGCGATGCCCAGCGCGGCGAAGCGCTTGTCGGCGGTGGGATTGCTCTCGTCCATCGCCAGCAGGCCCTTGCCGTTCGCGGTGAGGGCGGCAGCGGTGGCCTTCAAGGTCTGCTCGTTCATTTCAGGTGCTCCAGTTCCAGTTGCGGATCTCCGGCAGATCCTGTCCGTTGATGTCGATGTATTGCTTGTGCTCGACGAGCTTCGCCTGCAGTGTCCGCTTGACCGAAAGACCGCGCTCGCCAGTCTGCGGCAGGCGGTCGATGGCGTCCATCGTCAGGTGGAAGCGATCCAGGTCATTGAGCACCGTCATGTCGAAGGCCGTGGTGATCGTGCCCTCTTCCTTGTAGCCGCGCACGTGGATGTTGTCGTGGTTGGTGCGCCGGTACGTGAGCCGGTGGATCAGCCACGGATAGGCATGGAACGCGAAGATCACCGGCTTGTCCCGGGTGAACAGTTCGTCGAAGGCGCGATCCTCGAGCCCGTGCGGATGCTCCGAGTGCGGCATCAATCGGCACAGGTCGACCACGTTGACGACGCGCACCTTCAACTGCGGCAGGTGCTCGCGCAACAGTTTCACGGCGGCCATCGTCTCCAGCGTCGGCACGTCGCCGCAGCAGGCCATCACCACGTCGGGGCCGGTGTCCGATCGGGCATCCTCGTTGCCGGCCCAGTCCCAGATGCCGATGCCCGTGGCGCAATGCGCGGCGGCCTGGTCCATCGTCAGCCACTGCGGCGACGGGTGCTTGCCGGCGATCACCACGTTGACGTAGTGACGGCTGCGCAGGCAGTGATCCATCACCGACAGCAGGCAGTTGGCGTCGGGCGGAAGGTACACGCGCACGACCTCGGGCTTCTTGTTCATCACGTGGTCGATGAAGCCGGGATCCTGGTGCGTGAAGCCGTTGTGATCCTGGCGCCAGACGTGCGATGCGAGCAGGTAGTTCAGCGACGCGATCTTCGCTCGCCAGGGCAGCTTCGACGTGACCTTCAGCCACTTCGCATGCTGGTTGAACATCGAGTCGACGATGTGGATGAACGCCTCATAGCAGTTGAACAGGCCGTGGCGGCCGGTGAGCAGGTAGCCCTCCAGCCAGCCTTCGCACTGGTGTTCGCTGAGCACCTCCATCACGCGTCCGGTGCGGGCCAGGAACTGGTCGTCGGCCACCACCGCGCCTTCCCATTGGCGTTCAGTCTTCTCGAACACGGCCTCGAGGCCGTTGGACAGCGTCTCGTCCGGCCCGAACAGGCGGAAGTTGCGCGTGGGCTCGTTCAACGCAATGACGTCGCGGATGAACTTGCCGAGCACATGCGTGTCCCCGATGCCGGGGGTGCCAGGCTTGCCGACGTCGGCCGCATACGCGCGAAAGTCGGGCAGGTGCAGGTCGCGCAGCAGCAGGCCGCCATTCGCGTGCGGGTTCGCGCCCATGCGGCGTGCGCCCGCGGGCGCGAGGGCGGCGATCTCCTCCCTGAGCCGGCCGTCCGCGTGAAAGAGCTCGTGCGGGCGGTAGCTTTGCAGCCAATCCTCGAGCATGCGCAGGTGTTCCGGATTGACGCGCGGGTCCGACAGCGGCACCTGGTGCGACCGGAACGTGCCCTCCACCTTCAGGCCGTCGACCTCCTTCGGCCCGGTCCACCCCTTGGGCGATGCGAGCACGATCATCGGCCAGCGCGGCCGTTCGCCGACGCCGTCGCGGCGCGCCGCCTGCTGGATCGCGTGGATGCGCTCGATGCAGGCGTCCAGCGCACTCGCCATCGCGTCGTGCATCGGGTCGGGCTCGTGGCCTTCGACGAACAGCGGCTCCCAGCCGTAGCCCTGCAGCAACTGCGTCAGCTCGGAGCGCGGGATGCGGGCCAGGATCGTCGGATTCGAGATCTTGAAGCCATTCAGGTGCAGGATGGGCAACACCGCGCCGTCGTGCACCGGGTCGAGAAACTTGTTCGAGTGCCACGCGGTGGCCAGTGGCCCGGTCTCGGCCTCGCCGTCGCCGATCACGCAGGCCACGACGAGCGCCGGGTTGTCGAATACCGCGCCGAACGAATGCGACAGCGAGTAGCCGAGCTCGCCGCCCTCGTGGATCGAACCCGGCGTCTCGGGCGAGGCGTGGCTGGGGATGCCGCCCGGAAACGAGAACTGCTTGAACAGGCGGCGCAGGCCGACCTCGTCGCGCGAGATGTCGGGATAGATCTCGCTGTAGCTGCCTTCCAGGTACGTGTTGGCGACGACCGCAGGGCCGCCGTGGCCAGGGCCGCTCACGTAGATCATGTCGAGGTCGTACTTCTTGATCGCGCGGTTCAGGTGCGCGTAGATGAAGTTCTGCCCCGGGGTCGTGCCCCAATGGCCCAGCAACATGTGCTTGACGTCGTCGACCGCGAGCGGGCGCTTCAGCAGCGGATTGTCGAACAGGTAGATCTGCCCGACCGAGAGATAGTTCGCTGCGCGCCAATAGGCGTCGATGCCGGCGCGCAGCGCCGGTGTCAGCACAGCGGCGGCGGGTTGGAGCGGCGTCATCGTGAGCTTTCCTGCCGGGTGGCAGCTAGGGCAAGCAGATCGCGAACGGCGCGCGCGATCACGTGCGCCTCGTTCGTGTGGATCACGTGCACCGCGACGCGGCCCGTGGGAGACGAGATCAGGCCGCGCGCGTCGGCGTTGCGCGGGCCGTCCACCTCGACGCCAAGAAAGCGCAGGCCGTCGCAGATGCGCGCCCGGATGGCCGGCGCGTTCTCGCCGATGCCGCCTGCGAACACCAGCGTGTCGAGCCCGCCGAGCGCCGCAGCGAAGCTGCCGATCGCCTTGCGGGCCTGGTAGCAGAACAACGCGATGGCGTCGGCGGCGTGCGGATCCTGACCTTCGGCGTCCAGCAGCTCGCGCATGTCGGCGCTGCGGCCAGACACGCCCAGCAGGCCCGACTCGTGGTTGACCATCTTCAGGAACCGCGCGCTGGCCATGCCGGCCGTGCGTTCCAGGTACGGCGCCAGGCTGGGGTCGAGGTCGCCCGAGCGCGTGCCCATCACCAGGCCGGCGGTGGGCGTGAAGCTCATCGTGGTGTCGATGCAGCGGCCGTCGCGCACCGCCGCGAGGCTGGCGCCGCCGCCCAGGTGGGCCAGGATCACGCGGCCCCGGGCCACCCTGGCGCCCGCCGTGCGTTCGAGCTCCTGCATGAGGAAGGTATAGGACAGCCCGTGGAAGCCGTAGCGACGCAGCCCCTGCGCCTCGAAGCGGCGCGGGATCGGCAGCAGCGCGGCCACACGCGGCAGGTGGCGATGGAACTGGGTGTCGAAACAGGCGAACTGAGGTACCCCGGGCAGCGCTGCCTGGGCGGCCTCCACCAGGCCGATCTCCAACGGCAGGTGATCCGGATCGACGGGCTCGATGCGGCTCAGGTCGGCCAGCAGGGCCGGCGTGATGCGTTCGGGATCGAAATGGCTCATGCCGTGCACGACGCGATGGCCGACCCCGGCGAGCGATGCGGTTTCGCCGCGTTGCTGCAACCATTGCACCAGCGCCTGGACCGACTCGCCCTGGTCGCTTGCCCGGATGGGCTGGTGCGAATCGGCGGGCGCGACGTCGTCGATCGCCAGGTGCGCATCGCCGTGGCCGATGCGTTCCATCGTTCCGCTGCAAAGGCACGTCAGTTCGTCGTTCGCACGCACCAGTGCGAAGCGGATGCTGGAGGAGCCGCCGTTGAGAACGAGGATGCTTTGAGAGGGCGTCGGCATGGCCAGAGGGTAGGAAGCCGTGCAAGGGGCAATTCACGCACCCGACAGTTCGACTTTGCCTTGCGTTTGCCTTTCGAGCTCTGCCGTTGGGCATGGCGCTTGCCGCTCGGCCAAACGGCCACTTTCTCGCAATCAACTCATCCGTGCGCGATGATCACGCCACTCCACTTTGAAAGACAGCTGTGCAACTCGGAATGATCGGTCTGGGACGGATGGGCGCCAACATGGCGCGTCGCGTGATGAGCCGCGGCCACACCTGCGTGGCGCAGGACTCGCACCCCGACGCCGTCGCCAGGATGGTGGGCGAAGGCGCGGTGGGTGCCGCGACGCTGCAGGAGCTGGCATCGAAGATGGCCAGACCGCGCGCGGTGTGGCTGATGGTGCCGGCGGCCGTGGTCGATGGCGTGCTCGACGACCTGATCGCCCACCTGGATCCGGGCGACATCATCATCGACGGCGGCAACTCCTACTACCGCGACGACATCCACCGCGCCAGGAAGCTCAAGGACGCCGGCTTGCACTACGTGGACTGCGGCACCAGCGGCGGCATCGCCGGCCAGGATCGCGGCTACTGCCTGATGGTGGGGGCCGAGCAGGAGATCTTCGACCACCTCACGCCGATATTCAAGGCGCTGGCGCCCGGCGTCGGCATCGCGGAGCGCACCCCCGGGCGCACCGGCGAGCCGTCCCCCGCCGAAGAAGGCTTCCTGCACTGCGGCCCGAACGGCGCCGGCCACTTCGTCAAGATGGTGCACAACGGCATCGAGTACGGAATGATGGCCGCGTTCGCGGAAGGCTTCAACATCCTGCGCCACGCCAACATCGGCAAGCAGGCAGTGACCGTCGACGCCGAGACGGCGCCGATGCGCGAGCCCGAGTACTACCAGTACGACATCGACCTGCCGCAAGTGGCCGAGGTGTGGCGTCGCGGCAGCGTCGTCGGCTCGTGGCTGCTCGATCTCACCGCCAAGGCGCTGTTGGCGGACCCGGAACTCGCCGCGTTCGGCGGCCGCGTGTCCGACTCCGGCGAAGGGCGCTGGACGATCCAGGCCGCCATCGACGAAGGCGTGCCCACGCAGGTGCTCAGCGCCGCGCTGTACGACCGCTTCTCGTCGCGCGGCGAAGGCACCTTCGCCAACCAGATCCTGTCCGCGATGCGCAACGAATTCGGCGGCCACGCCGAGAAGAAAGCCTGAGCCTCATGACCAACGACACGAAGACCAACGCCCAACACTCCGACGCCCTGGTGCTGTTCGGATTCACCGGCGACCTCGCCAACAAGAAGATCTTCCCCGCGCTGTACGCGATGGCGAAGCGTGGTGAGCTGGTGCCCCGTGTCGTCGGCGTCGCCGGACGGGAACTGACGGATGACGAGGTGCACCAGCGCGTGCGCGACTCGATCGAGAAGGAAGGCGGCATCGACGACGGCGCCGCGTTCGACAAGCTGCAGCAGGCGATCCGCTACGTCAGCGGCGACTACAAGAAGCCCGAGACCTTCGAGGCCTTGAAGAAGGCGCTGGAGGGCGCGAAGCGACCGGCGCACTACCTCGCGGTCCCGCCGGTGCTGTTCGAGACGGTGATCAAGAGCCTGGGCGCGGCCGGCCTCGCGAAGGACGCCCGGCTGATCGTCGAGAAGCCGTTCGGCCGCGACCTGGCCTCGGCCAGGGAGCTCGACGCCGTGGCGCGCGCGGTGTTCCCGGAAGACGCGATCTTCCGCATCGACCACTATCTCGGCAAGGAGGCGATCATGAACCTCCTGTACTTCCGCTTCGCGAACTCGTTCCTGGAGCCGCTGTGGTGCCGCGATCACATCACCAGCGTGCAGATGACGATGTCCGAAGACTTCGGCGTGGGCGACCGCGGCGCGTTCTACGAGACGGCCGGCACGCTGCGCGACGTGGTCGAGAACCACCTGTTCCAGATCGTCGCGCTGCTGGCGATGGAGCCGCCGAAGTCGCGTGGCTTTGCCGACCTGCAGGCCGCCAAGGCCGAGGTGTTCAAGGCGATGCGCCCGCTCAAGGCCGAAGACCTGGTGCGCGGCCAGTACGACGGCTACCGCAAGGAAAAGGACGTGGCGCCGGATTCGGACGTCGAGACTTTCGTCGCGCTGCGCCTGTTCGTGGACGCGCCGCGCTGGCAAGGCGTGCCGTTCTACCTGCGTGCCGGCAAGCTGCTGCCCAACACCGCCGTCGAAGTGCAGATCCAGTTCAAGCCGCCGCAGCAGGCGCTGTTCGAGGATGCCGGTGGCCGTCCGAACTATCTGCGCTTTCGCCTGCAGCCGACGTCGGCCATCGCGCTCGCGGCGCGCGTGAAGAACGTCGGCAAGGAATTCGTGGGCCAGCAGCGCGAGCTGTATGCCTGCGAAGACCTGAGCGGCGAAGAGGCCCCGTACGACCGCTTGCTGGGCGACGCGATGATCGGCGACGGTTCGCTGTTCACCAGCCTCGAATCGGTGGAGGCCGCATGGTCGGCCGTCGATGCCATCCTCGTCGACCATCCTGCCGTCGTGTCCTACGCGCCCGGCACCTGGGGTCCGCAGGAGGCCGACGCGCTGATCGCGGACGATGGCGGCTGGCAGGCGCCAGTGCCCGAGAACGGCTGCGGCCCTACCGCGAAGAAGGCATCCTGATGAGCAAGACCCTCACGCATCGTTCGAGCTGGAAGTCGCTCGCGAGCCATCACAGGAAGATCGCGAAGCAGCACTTGCGCGAGCTGTTCGCCGATGACGCGACGCGCGGCACGCGGCTGACGCTGGAGGCCGCCGGCCTCTACCTGGACTATTCGAAGAACCGCGTCACCGACAAGACGATCAAGCTGCTCGTCGAGCTCGCCGAGGATTGCCAGTTGCAGGAGCGCATAGACGCGATGTTCCGCGGCGACCGCATCAACACCACCGAGAACCGCGCGGTGCTGCACGTCGCGCTGCGCGCACCGCGCGGGCAGCAGATCACGCTCGATGGCGTGGACGTGGTGCCCGGCGTGCACGAGGTGCTCGACCGCATGGCCGCGTTCTCCGACCAGGTGCGCGACGGCACCTGGCGCGGCTACACCGGCAAGCGCATCCGCCACGTGATCAACATCGGCATCGGCGGCTCCGACCTCGGCCCGGTGATGGCCTACGAGGCGCTGCGCCACTACAGCCAGCACGATCTCGATTTCCGCTTCGTGTCCAACGTCGACTCCACCGACCTGACGGAGGCCACGCGCGGGCTCGATCCGGCACAGACGCTGTTCATCGTGTCGTCGAAGACGTTCACGACGCTGGAGACGATGACCAACGCGAAGGCCGCGCGCGACTCGCTCGTCGCGCAGCTGGGCAGCGAGGACGCTGTCGCGCGCCATTTCGTCGCGGTGTCCACCAACGCCGACGGCGTGAAGGCGTTCGGCATCGCTTCGTCCAACATGTTCGGTTTCGAGGACTGGGTGGGCGGACGCTACTCGATGGACTCGGCCATCGGACTGTCGACGATGATTGCCGTCGGCCCGGCCAACTTCCACGCGATGCTGGCCGGCTTCCACGAGATGGACGAGCATTTCCGCAGCGCGCCGCTCGCGCAGAACCTGCCCGTGCTGCTGGGCCTGCTCGCGCTGTGGAACAACAACTTCTTCGGTTTCTCGACGCTGGCGGTGCTGCCGTACGAGCAGTACCTGAAGCGCTTTCCGGCCTACCTGCAGCAGTTGACGATGGAGAGCAACGGCAAGCACGTGACGCTGGAAGGCGACGCGGTGCAGTGCGACACGTCGCCCATCGTCTGGGGCGAGCCTGGCACCAACGGCCAGCACTCGTTCTACCAGCTGATCCACCAGGGCACCCGCATCGTGCCGTGCGACTTCATCGGCTTCTGCACCGCGCTCGCGCCGATCGGCAGCCAGCACGACATCCTGATGGCCAACCTGATCGCGCAGGCCGAGGCGCTCGCCTTCGGCAAGACGGCCGAGCAGGTGGCCGCCGAAGGCACGCCGCCCGAGCTTGTGCCGCATCGCGTGTTCGAAGGCAACCGGCCCACCAACACGATCCTCGCCGACGCACTGACGCCCGGATCGCTGGGCAAGCTGATCGCGCTCTACGAGCACAGCGTGTTCACGCAAGGCGCGATCTGGAACATCGATTCGTTCGATCAGTGGGGCGTCGAACTTGGCAAGGCACTGGCCTCCAAGGTGATTCCGGAGCTGCGCAGTCCCGACGATCCGGAGCTGGCCCACGACAGCTCCACCAACGCGCTGATCCGCCGCTACCGGCAACGCAGAACCGCCTGAAGAGGCTCCCATGGCCCAGATCATCTCCCCACTCGCCGGCAAGCCCGCGCCGCGCTCGTCGCTCGTCGACATCCCCAAGCTGGTCAGCGCGTACTACACCGGCATCCCCGACCCGGCGGAGCCGGCGCAGCGCGTCGCGTTCGGCACCTCGGGCCACCGCGGCAACGCGTTCGACAACTCGTTCAACGAACGCCACGTGCTGGCGATCACGCAGGCGATCTGCGACTACCGCGCCAGCAAGGGCATCGACGGCCCGTTGTTCATCGGCATCGACACGCACGCGCTGTCCGAGCCCGCGCTGCGCAGCGCGCTGGAGGTGCTGGCCGCCAACGGCGTCGACACCATGCTGGCGATGAACGACGAGTACACGCCCACGCCCGCGGTGTCGCACGCGATCATCACGCACAACCGCGAGCGCACGTCCAGGCTGGCCGACGGCATCGTCGTCACGCCGTCGCACAACCCGCCCGACAACGGCGGCTTCAAGTACAACCCGACCAACGGCGGCCCGGCCGCCGAGGACATCACCCAGGGCGTGCAGGACGCGGCCAACGCGTACCTGGAGAAGAACCTGGCGGGCGTCAGGCGCATGCCCTACGCGCAGGCGCTGAACGCGCCGACGACGCATCGGCGCGACTACCTCGGCTGGTACGTGGCCGATCTCGGCAACGTGGTGGACATGGCCGCGATCCGCGACTCGAAGATCCACCTGGGCGTCGATCCGCTGGGCGGCGCCGGCGTGCACTACTGGGGCCGCATCGCCGAGCAGTACGGGCTCGATCTCACCGTCGTCAGCGACGTCGTCGATCCCACGTTCGGCTTCATGACGATGGATTGGGACGGCAAGATCCGCATGGATCCGTCATCGCCTTACGCGATGGCGCGCCTGGTGGAACTGAAGGACAAGTTCGACGTGGCGTTCGCCTGCGACACCGACCACGACCGCCACGGCATCGTCACGCGCGGCGCCGGCCTGCTCGCGCCCAACAGCTACCTGGCAGTGGCGATCGACTACCTGTTCCGCCATCGCCCGCAGTGGAGCGAGCAGGCGGCGATCGGCAAGACGGTGGTGTCGTCGCGCATGATCGACCTGGTCGCGCGGCGGCTTCAACGCAAGCTGATCGAGGTGCCCGTCGGCTTCAAGTGGTTCGCCGCCGGCCTGGCCGACGGCAGCCTGGGCTTCGGCGGCGAAGAGAGCGCGGGCGCCGCATTCCTGCGCCTGGACGGCAGCACGTGGACGACCGACAAGGACGGCCTGACGATGGCCTTGCTCGCCGCCGAGATCACCGCGAAGACGGGCAGCGATCCGGGCGCGCTCTACGAGAAGATGACGCAGGAGCTCGGCAAGCCCATATCCGATCGCGTGGAAGCGCCGGCCGATGCGCAGCAGAAGAAGCGCCTGTCGGCACTCGCCCCCGATGCGATCAAGACCCAGGAGATCGCCGGCGAGCCCATCACCGAGATCACCGCCACGGCGCCCGGCAACGGCGCCGCGATCGGCGGCATCCGCGTCAGCTCGAAGAGCGGCTGGTTCGCGGCGCGGCCGTCGGGCACCGAGGAGATCTACAAGATCTACGCCGAGAGCTTCGACGGCGAGGCGCACCTGAAACGGCTGTTGGGCGAGGCGCAGGCGCTGGTGGACAAGGCAATCGCCTGAGCGTCGCGGCGCGTCCGCTGTCGCGTTGACCGGTAGGCTGGATGGGAAGGACGGACTGACTACCGTCTTAGGGGGACGCGTCGAAAGTGCGACCGCTGATGGAGGGCAAGTACTAAAGTTTGCACCTTGCCTATTCAGGGGGATTCCCATGGGTCACGTCTTGAACCGGTTTCTGGCGGCCATCGGGATGGTCGCCGTGTCACTGAGCGTTTTCGCCGATCCCGTGACGATCGGGACGCCCTTCATGAACCTCGAAAACGACGGCATCAATTCGGATGGCTTCAGCGTCGGCGAGTTCCTGCGGATCGGCGCCAATTCGGTCACGCCCAACGGGGACAACGGCACGACCGCCTACGGGACGACGACTGACCTCGTCACCGATCAAACGGTGAGCCATACGATCTATTTCGAGCCTGGCCCGTACATTCCCAACTTCTTCGAGCGCAAGCTCACGGACAACCCTGCCCTGTATGGGCCTTGGACGCTGAATTTCACCAACGGCTCCGACACCGCGCAGGCCATCGTTTCACTGCCCAGCGGCACGACGCAGGCAGCATTCGTCAACTCGGTGACGCTGTCGGGCACGAGCGCGAATCCGACCTTTTCCTGGGCGCCCCCGTCCGGCGCCGTCGTCAACGGCTACCGAATCAATATCTACGACAAGTCGCTGATCTCGAGCACGAACTCGGGCCAGGTGGCCGGCGCCAACATCGTGCCCAGCATCACGTCGTTCACGGTGCAGGCGTCCGATTTCACGGTCCCGGGCTACAGCTTCCAGCTGGGCCACCACTATTCGATCGAGATCGACATCATCAAGACGAAGGACGGCACGTCGAACAACCTGGGCAATGGGAACCTCGCAGCGATCTCTCGAGCCTACGCGGACTTCACTCCCAGCACCAATTCCGGGCCCGCGGTCAACCTGCCCGTGACACTGGTCAATGGCCAGTTCCAGTTCGACATCGCCGTCACGGCTGGCCAGACTTACTACATTGATCCAGCCGTGGCGACCGGGTATGACTACCGAATCGGCGCTGGCGATCCGGACTTCAAATCGGTGGTGTTGCCGACGAACGTGGGCGATGGTCTGTACGATATCTACGGTCTTGGGCCTGGCAACCAGTCGACGCTGCTCGCGCATGACTGGGCCGGCGGATCGGTGTTCGATTTCGCGGGCACCGGCGTATCGGCCTTTCGCGTCAGCGGCATCGATCCGTCGGTCGGACTGAATCCGTCGGATGTGACCGCGTTCGTCACAGGCTTGACTTTTGAGGGTTCGGGGCTCTTCACCGGAACGCAAACGCCGCTGACCACCAACCTCGCGGCCGTACCGGAACCGCAGGTCTGGAGCTTGATGATGTTGGGGCTCGCGCTGGTGGTTCGAGGCGCCAAGGGCCGCGTCGCGAAGCAGGGCCCTCTCGTCAACGACTGACGGACGGGGGTTGGTCGTCGCATTGCGCCTCATGCCAGGTGCTCCATGTCTTTCGGCATGGCTGCCCAGCGCTGCATTCGATCCTCGTACTCGGAGAACGAGGGCGCTGGGAAGCTCGGGGCGGCGAATGCACCGACCGGGATGGCGATTGCATCGTTGCAATGTTCGAGGACGTAGAAGACCGTCGCTCCGCACGTCGGGCAGAACGTGAAAGTGGCCTTGGTGCCTTCATCGCCGACGCGGCCGAACTCCGTGCCTCGCCCCGAGAGGTCGAGACAGCCGCGCGATGGAATCTCGCCTGCACACCGAAGACACTGCCAGTGCGGCGCCGACATGCGAGGCAGTGGCAGACGGACACCCGGATCGGCGTGAGCCCTTCTTGTCGCTGAACGCTGGCTGTGTATTCGCCCTCAAGGGGTGAAGCGCTGCGCACACCCGATTATTTGTCACGGACACGTCATGTGCGCTTCGCACAGTCGCGGGTTGCTCTCAATCAACTCACTCCAAGACCTATGAACTCCATATCTCCCCGTGCCGGACTGTCTCTGCTTGCAATCCTCCTCAGCGTTGCATTCCCGGTCGCCCAGGCCCAGGCCGCCAACGTCTTCAAGTCCGGCGACCTCGTTCTCAGCGTCTATGGCAATGGCAACCAGAGCGGCACCTACTCCGACAACCAGGCCGCGCCGATCGTGCTTCGCGACGTCACGACGTCGGGCTCCTTCGTGGATCAGATGACCTTGCCGCAAGCCAGCTTCTACAGCGCCGGCGGGGTTCTCAACTCCGCCATCTCCGGCGAATACGGCTCGTCGTCAGAAGGCACGCTCGAACTCTCTGCCGATGGCCATCTGCTGACGATCATGGGCTACGGCGTGAACGCCAGCACCTTCGACGCCGCGACTGTCAACGCCACGAACGCCTACGGCACGCAGGCGCTCGCGCAGACGACGAGCGTGAAGGGCGGCTCGTCGATTGCTGTGGCGCGCGTCGTTGCCGCGGTCAATGCGCAAGGCAGCGTCGATACGAGCACTGCGCTCTACAACTTCGCCAACACCAACAACCCGCGCAGCGTCGCCACCGTGAACGGTCAATCGTTCTACGTCGCAGGCCAGGGCGTGAAGGGCGACGGCACGCAAGGCGTCCAATACGTGATGGACGGCGCGTCCAGCGGGACGGTGCTCTATCACGGCACGGACACGCGAACGGCCATGATCGTCAATGGCCAGCTCTACGTGTCGACAGACAGCAAGCAAGGCGGAACGACAGGCGCCAAGGGCTCGTCCAACATCGCGGTGTACGGCGCCACGCTCCCCACGACAGCCACCACGCCGACCATCCTGGCCGGCATCAGCAACAACGTGACGCTTGCGCAGGGCGAAGGCAACGGCATCAGCAACACCGGCAAGGTCAACCTGAGCCCGGAGAACTTCTTCTTCGCCAACTCGACGACGTTGTACGTCGCTGATGGCGGCCAACCGAAGCAAGGCGGCCTGGGCGACGGCGGCCTGCAGAAGTGGTCGTTGACAAACGGCACGTGGCGGCTCGACTACACGCTGTCGAGCGGGCTGGGGCTGGTCGCGAATACAGCGAGTGCCGGCACGACGGGCCTGATCGGGTTGACCGGCAAGGATGTCGGCGGCGAAGTCGAACTCTTCGCGACGAATTCGACGATCGGCGATCTGGACCAGACCTACCTGTATGGCATCGACGATTCCCTGTCCGCCAGCGTCCTGCCGACCAGCGAGACGTTCTCGGTGCTGGTCACGGCGGAGGCGGACACCAACATCCGCGGCGTCGCATTCGCGCCGACTGCAGCCGTGCCGGAACCCGCCAACGTGGCTTTGCTGGCGGCCGGGCTGGGCCTGATGGCCTTCGTGAGCCGTCGCCGCAAGGGCTGAGCTTTTAGGCGATCGCGCAGGAGGGCGGGCCCGTCGTCACGAATGCTGACCGACTGACCGTCCTCCGATTCGAGTCCAGTCACGACAACACGCGCCAGGTTGAACCGGGATCTGACGCACGGGCGCCCCGCATCGGGGCGTCCC
>Ga0302157_10001815_pt1 | contig 25589 bp, 21 predicted proteins | sample I_Bog_N3_3_FD_193502 | JGI IMG/M metagenome (GOLD analysis project Ga0302157, IMG submission 193502) | Peat permafrost microbial communities from Stordalen Mire near Abisko, Sweden - I_Bog_N3_3 | ecosystem: Environmental > Terrestrial > Soil > Wetlands > Peat | place: Sweden: Abisko, Stordalen... | reverse complement strand
AGTGTAGTAGCCAATTCGGAAACTTATCTGCGATGTCCCGACTGGGATGCCCGCAACGAGCTCGCGCGCGACCGAAAATGCAGGGCTCAACTTGGCTGCCGACGCCCCGCTTCACGGCGCCGCGCCTTCCAGCCCTCGGTCACTCTGCGTCGCGGCGTCGATCTTGCGATGCACGTATTTCAGATCGCGCCAGATCGCAGACAACGGCTGGCGCAGATCGCGGCAGATCAGGATCGGCCGCTGGCGCTCGTAGGGCATGGCCAGCGGCGCGCCGAACTCGCCGACCTGCTCGACGCCGCCGCAGCGCCCTCGCCACCGATCCGGATCGCCATTGACGACGATGACATCGCGCGTATCGTCCGGGGGCGGCCCCCAGAGATAATATTGGTCCTCGCCGCTGGCGGCGCGGGGAAGCGAGTCGGCGGCGCCGAACACGTCGATCGCGGCGGCTTCGCCATAGTTCGCGGCGAAGATCGCCGTTTGCGCCTGTTCGGCCTGAGGCAAAGCGCGATAGATCCGCGCGACTTCGGCCTCCAGTTCGCGCCAACCGAGCTCGTCGGCAAAAATTTGCGTGATCGGCGCGCCGAGGCTCGCGCCTTCGTCGGGCTCTATCTCGATCTTGGCCTTGACCATGTAGTCGCGCAGGCCGAACGGCGTGAGAATCGGCAGCACCAGCGGCGCCGCGAGCGCCGCAAACGCGATCGCGACCGTCAGCCATGCGCCCAGCGCCCAGCGGTTGAGCCGCGCCGCGGCGACCGCGCCCGCCGCGAACAACGAGGGAAAGACGGGGAAGAGATAATATTCCTTGCCATGGGTCACGTAGACGACGGCGACGGTCAAAATCGAAGCGATCGCGACCACGCGCGCTAGCCTGAGTTCGGCGAGCAGGAACGGCGCGACAAGTCCCGCGAGCCACAGCGGCGCCAGCGCAATGTCCATCGCGTTCGCCTCGATCATCGCGAAATGGGCTACGGATCCGTTGAAGATCGCGCCCTCGGCGCCGTGATAGGCGACGATGTCGAGAAACGGCCAGCCGTGCAAGGCTTGCCAGATCAAACTCGGGGCTCCGATCGCGGCGGCGAGCGCGGCCCCGAGCGCAAATCCGCGAGTCGACGCGATATCGCGTCGACCGATCGCGAAAAGGCCGAGCAACAGCCCCGCCAGCCAGACGACGATGCTATACTTGGCCGCGAACGCGAGGCCCGCGACCAGCCCCGCGCCGATCAACAAATCGGCGCGGTCGCGCTTGGCCGCGAGCAGCGCGAGATACGCGGTGATCGTCCACGTCAAGGGTTCGAACGCCGGCGTGCTCGTTATCGCGGAAATGGCGTTCAATCCGGGCGAGATCGCGACGGCGATCGCGGCGATCAGCGCCGCGCCGCGACCGCGGCCGAGCAGTGAGGCCGTCGCCGCCGTCGCCAGCGGCAGCGCCGCCGCCGCAAGAACCGCAGGCAGACGCAACAGCGACAGGCTTTCGCCGAAGGCCTGCGTCGCCGCGGCGATCAAGGGAACGAGCGGGGGCTGGTCGGCGTAGCCGAAGGCGGGATGGCGCCCGCACACGATGAAATATAGCTCGTTGCGCATGAAGCCGTAACGGCCCGCGCAGGCGAGATGGAGGCCGAGCGCCAGCGCGGCGACCAACCACACCCATGGATATGAGAAATCCCGCCTGATATCGGCGGCCACGCGGAGCTGTTCTAGCGATTGCGCCTCGACCGAAGCCGCCATGTCTGGTCCCCAACCGGCGCGAAACGTCGACGCGCGTATCCCGAATTGGCTTAGCGCCTTGGCGAGGTTTCGCTGCAATGCGCCGGTATTGCAAGTCCAGTTGATCGACCCTGCCGTGGCCCGCTAAAATTCGTCCAAGAGAGACCAGAGCGGTAAAAGATCGAGGCGGATCACGAACTGTAAAGCGATTCAAGCGGTTCCGGGACGAAAATGTTTCCGTTTGATCGGACCCTGCTGCAGAGCGCGTTCCGAAGTTGCGCGGCCAACGGCGGCCGCTCACGCTCGCAATGACGGCAAGCACGCATGAAACCCGCCAACTGATTCCTTTATTTGCTGACGCCGCCATGCTCTTTCCCACGCCAAAGCGGAGCGGCTCGAGTCGCGCCGGATCGTCTTCGGCGCGGGCTGCGTGGGATGGACATCGGTCGCGGCGCGGAACCGCCCGGAATCCACCTGCCGCAGGAACTCGGGGAAATCGACTACGCCGGCGCGGCTCATCAACAAAAAGACGTGCCCGGGCCGGAAGCGTTCGGATTTGCGTTTTCCCAAAAAGCCCCGGTTTTCGCTGGTGACCGAGACGAAAACTACGATCACGCGGTTCGTCGAAAGCGCCTCGTCGAGCGAGAGGGAGCGTACGCCTGGATCAGGCGCAACTCTTTGAAACGAAGCCCTCATCCGGCGTTTCGCGTCCCGCAAGCGCGAGAATGGTAGTCGCTGGGCAGGGCCAGCCCTACCTGCCGAACACATCATTGGTCTGCGCCGTCACCAGCACGAAGGTCGTGCGCTTCGACACTTCCTTGAGCTGGGTGGCGCCGATGTAGGTCATCATCGAGCGCACGCCGCCGAGGATTTCCAGCATCGTGTTTTCGACCGGGCCGCGATAGGGGGTTTCGACGCTCTTGCCCTCGGCGGCGCGGTAATGGGCGACGCCGCCGGAATGTTTCTTCATCGCCGCCTCCGACGACATGCCGTAGAAGCCCATGCCGGCGGGGACCATGATTCCGTCGCGCTCCTCGTAGCGGATCTCGCCGTCGCATTCGTCGTGGCCGGCCAACATGCCGCCCAGCATGACGAAATCGGCGCCGGCGCCGAACGCCTTGGCGACGTCGCCGGGCACGGTGCAGCCGCCGTCGGCGCAGACCTGACCTTTCAGGCCATGGGCGGCGTCGGCGCATTCGATGATCGCGGAAAGCTGGGGATAGCCGACGCCGGTGACGCGCCGCGTCGTGCACACCGAGCCCGGGCCGATGCCGATCTTGACGATGTCGGCGCCGGCGAGGATCAGCGCCTCCGTCATGTCGCCGGTGACGACGTTGCCGGCCATGATGACGGCTTTCGGGTTGTCGTCGCGAACCTTTTTGACGGTCTGCAGGAATTTTTCCGAATAGCCGTTGGCGACGTCGACGCAGATTTTGGCGATCGGCGCGCGCCGCTTGACGTGTTCCAGCTTCTCGAGATCGCCGGCGGCGATGCCGACGGAGTAGAACGCATGCGCGCCGTCGTCGCTGGCGAAGAACTCCGCGAGCTCCGCGACCGGATAGTGCTTGTGCAGCGCGGTCAGCGCGCCGTGGCGGCCGAGCGCCCTGGCCATCGCCATCGTGCCGGTCACGTCCATGTTGGCGGCGATCAGCGGAAAACCCTTCCAATCCGAGCCGGTGTGGTAGAAGCGGAACTCGCGACGCACGTCGACCGCGTTGCGCGAATTGAGCGTCGAACGCTTCGGGCGGATCAGCACGTCCTTGAAATCGAGCTTCGGGTCGGTTTCGATACGCATGGACAAGGCCTCGTCAGGATGGTGTCGGCTCGGCGCGCCAAGGCGCTCCGCATCTCTCGTCGATCCGCGGATTGTGCGCCGCCGCCGTTCCGACCCCAAAGGATTTACGCGTCGATTTAGCACGGGGCGCCCGCGCGCGCCATTCCGGGCTTGACGCGCGCCGCGCTTACGGGCAAGCGCGCTGCCTATCGTGGAAGGAGGGCGGGATGAACGAGGCGAGCGAAAAGGTTTCCGAGACCCAGGCCAATGAATCCCAGGTCTTTGAATCCTACGATATCAAACGGTTGCTCGCCCTCTTGCCGCACCGTTATCCGCTCATGCTCGTCGACCGCATCATCGAGGCCAAGGGCGACGAATCCTGTATCGGCATCAAGAACGTCACGTTCAACGAGCCGCAGTTCCAGGGCCATTTCCACGAAAACCCGGTCATGCCCGGCGTGCTGCTGATCGAAGGCATGGCGCAGACGGCGGGCGCGCTGTGCGTCGCCAGCCAGAAGGGCAACGCCAAGCCGAGCGTGGTCTATCTGATGACCGTCGACAAGGCGAAGTTCCGCAGGCCCGTCGTGCCCGGCGATCAGGTGCGCTTCCACATGACCCGCACGGCGAAACGGCGCAACATGTGGTGGTTCAGCGGCCGGGCGATGGTGGACGGCGTGCTGTGCTGCGAAGCGGAGGTATCGGCGATGCTGGTGACCCAATGACATCGGGCATTCATCCGAGCGCGGTCGTCGAAGACGGCGCCAGCCTCGGCGAAGGGGTCGAGATCGGCCCGTTCTGCCATATCGGGCCGCAGGTCAAGCTCGGCGACGCGGTGAAGCTGCTCTCCCACGTGGTGGTCGCCGGCGACACGACGGTCGGCGCTCGCGTAAAAATATTTCCGTTCGCCTCGATCGGTCACCAGCCGCAGGATCTCAAATATCGCGGCGAGCCGGTGCGGCTGGTCATCGGCGAGGAATGCCTGATCCGCGAAGGCGTGACGATGAATCCGGGCACGGCGGGGGGCCGTTCGCTCACGGAAATTGGCGCGCGTTCGGTGTTTCTCGCCAATTCCCATGTCGCCCACGATTGCCAGATCGGCGAGGGCGTCATTCTGTCCAACAACGTGATGATCGCCGGTCATTGCCAGATCGGCGATTTCGCCATTTTCGGCGGCGGCTCGGCCTGCCACCAGTTCACGCGCATCGGCGCGCACGCCTTCATCGGCGGCCTCGCGGGCGTCGAGAACGACGTGATCCCCTACGGCATAGCGCTCGGCAATCGCGCCGCGCTGGCGGGGCTGAATTACGTCGGCCTGAAGCGTCGCGGCTATTCCTCCGCCGCCATCCAGGCGCTGCGGCGCGCCTACAAGCAATTGTTCGGCGAAACCGGCACGCTCAAGGAGCGCATCGAGGACGTCGCCTCGAGCTATGCCGACGAGCCGGCGGTGCAGCAGATGGTGGCCTTCCTGCGTGCGGGCGTCGACCGCGCGATCTGCACGCCGCGCGAGGGCAGGGACGAGGCGAATTGAGCGCGGGGCCTGCGCTGGCCATTCTCTGCGGCGGCGGCGCGCTGACGCTCGAGGCGGCGCGTCAGGCCAAGGCCAACGGCCGCGAAGTGTTCCTGGTCGGTCTCGTCGGCTCGGCCTCGCCGGAGATCGAGGCTTTCGACCACATCTGGGTCAAGATCGGCGAACTCGCCCGGTTTACCGGGGCGCTGCGCCAACGCGGCGTCGAAGAGGTGGCGATGCTGGGCGCGGTGACGCGGCCGGAATTCGCCGACGTGCGCCCGGACTGGGGCGCGGTCAAACACATCGGCGAGATCGCCCGGCTTTTCCGCAGCGGCGACGATGGGTTGCTGCGGGGCGTGGCGCGCATCCTCGAACGCGAGGGCCTGCGCATCGTCGGCGTCGGCGATTTCGCTCCGCAACTGGTGGCGCCGGTCGGCCGCATCGCCGGCGGCGCGCCCGCCGACGACGCCCGGGCGGACATCGCCTTCGGCGCGGCGCTTCTGGGCGCGCTCTCCCCCTATGACGTCGGTCAGGGCGCCGTCGTCGCGCGCAAGCGCGTGCTCGCCGTCGAAGCCGCCGAGGGCACCGACGCGATGCTGGCGCGCGTCGCCGAATTGCGCGCCAGCCGCAGGCTGCGCTTCAAGGGCCGGGCGGGCGTGTTCATCAAGGCGGCCAAGCGCGGGCAGGACTTGCGGCTCGATCTGCCGGCGATCGGCGTCGCCACGCTGGAGGCGGCGGCGAGAGCCGAACTGAAGGGCGTCGCGGTCGCCGCCGGGCAGACGCTGATCGCCAACCGCGCCGCTTTCGCCGCGGCGGCGCAGGCCGCCGGCCTGTTCGTCGTCGGTTTTGCGCCAAGCACCTCTGAAACATGAGCCCGCCGCGCATCGCCATGGTCGCCGGCGAGCATTCCGGCGACCAGCTCGGCTTCAAGCTGATGCGGGCGTTGCGAAAGGCGCGTCCGGAGGTCGATTTCCTCGGCGTCGGCGGCGAGGCGATGCAGGCGGAGGGGTTGTCCAGCTTCTTCCCCCTCAGCGACATCGCCGTCATGGGCATCCTGCCGGTCATCGCCCGGCTGCCGACCCTGATCCGGCGCATCAACGAGACGGCAGCCCGCATCGTCGCGGAGAGGCCGGACGGGCTGGTCATCATCGACAGCCCCGATTTCACCCACCGGGTCGCGCGCAAGGTTCGCGCCGCTTTGCCGGATCTCCCGGTCGTCGATTACGTCAGCCCGTCGGTCTGGGCCTGGCGCCCCGGCCGGGCGAAGAAAATGCGGGCATACGTCGATTGTGTGCTGGCGCTGCTGCCGTTCGAGCCGGAGGCGCATAGGCGGCTGGGCGGGCCGCGTTGCGTCTATGTCGGCCATCCCCTGATCGAACGGCTCGACGAACTGCGCGGCGGCGCGCACGGCTCTGGGAGCCTGGTCGTGCTGCCCGGCTCGCGCCGCTCCGAAATACGCCGGCTGATGCCGGATTTCGGCGCCGCCGTCGGGCTGGTCGCCGCCGGGCGGGGCGGCCTGGACGTCGTGCTGCCGACGCTGCCGCACATTGCCGAGGAGGTCGCCGCTCGGGCCGCCGATTGGCCGGTGAAGCCGCGCCTCGTGCTCGGCGAGGCGGAGAAATTCGCCGCCTTCCGCGGCGCCCGCGCGGCGCTCGCGGCCTCGGGCACGGTGACGCTCGAACTGGCGCTCGCCGGGACGCCGCTGGTGGGCGCCTACAAGGTTTCCAAGCTCGAAGAGCAGCTCAAATATCTGATCAAGGTCCCCTCGATCCTGCTGCCGAACCTGATCCTGGAACAGCGGGCGATCCCGGAACTGGTGCAGGGCGATTGCAATCCGCGCGCGCTGGCGGCGGCGCTGGGGCCTTTGCTCGACGACGGTCCCGAGCGCGCCGCGCAGGTCGCGGCGCTGGCGAAGCTCGACGCGCGCATGCAACTGCCCGACGCCATCGCGCCGAGCCAAGCGGCGGCGCGGGCGGTTTGGGAGACTTTGGGCGCGTAGGCGCGTGAGTAGTTTCCGAACCTTGCCCGACCTTCTCCCTGGGGCTGAATGCCGTCGAAGCCACTCAAAAACCCGGTCGGGCCGAGACGCGCGACATGAGCGACGGACAAGGGGATTCGGCGTGAAAATTCCTCGCTCGGTTCGTCTGAGCGTGGAGGGTTCTGGTCGGGCGCCGGTGGCCGTTTCAATGGCGATGTTCGCGAACGGCCCGGCGATGCAGGGCTTCGCCGACGTCTTCGAGCGGACGGCGGCCTGAAGTCCGTTTCGGTCGCCCGCTTCGCCGTGACCTTCATGAACCTGACCTGCCCAGGGCCGCAGGTTCCTCGGCGCCAATGGATAGACCTCCGCTCATGACCGAACTGACAACATGCGACCGGGAACCGATCCACATACCCGGCGCGATTCTGCCGTTTGGCGCCATGCTGGTCCTGGACGGCGCGGATTTCGAGGTGTTGCAAGCGGCGGGGGACACCGAGGCGCTGCTGGGGCGATCGATAGAAAGCCTGCTGGGACAATCGGCCGACCGATTGTTCACGACCGAGCAAATGAAGCGGCTGCGCGGCCTCGGCGCCGAGGCCAACCTCGTGAAACCCAGGCATCTGCTCGATCCCGTGCTGCGCTCGAGGCGCGACACTCCGCTCGACGCCAGCGCCCATCGCAGCGACGGCGCCTTGATCCTCGAATTCGAAGCCGCTGAAATCGGCGATCCCTTCGCCTCTCAGCCGCTCGCCGCCGTGCAGTTCATGGTCGAGGGGTTTGGAACGGCCGCCTCGCTCGAGGAACTCTGTCAGATGGCGACCGAAGCCGTGCGCAAGGTTGCCCGTTACGACCGGGTGATGATCTATCGCTTCATGGACGACGAGTCCGGTTGGGTGATCGCGGAGAGCCGCGATCCCAGGCTCGCGCCCTTTCTCGATCTGCATTATCCCGCCGCCGACATTCCTCAACAGGCTCGCGCGCTCTATCTGAAGTCCTGGCTGCGGCTGATCGCGCGGGTCGACTACGAGCCGTCGCCGCTGATCCCCGCGCTGAACCCCAGGACGGGAAAGCCGCTCGACATGAGCTACGCGGTGCTGCGCGACGTCTCGCCGATTCATCGCGAGTATCTGCGCAACATGGGCGTCGACGCCTCGATGTCGATCTCGATCATCGTCGACGGCAAGCTCTGGGGCCTCATCGCCTGCCATCACAATAGCGCTCGCCAATTGCCGCGCCATTTGCGCGCCGTGTGCGAATTGTTTGGTTCCTTCTTTTCCCTTCAGCTGGCGGCGCTGCAAAGAAGCGAACAGTTCGAGGCGCGGCTGACCAGCCGTAAAGTCCTGCAAGAGTTGATCGTCAATCTTGCCGAGATCGACGACTACGCGCTTGGCCTGACCCGGCAGTCGCCCAATCTGCTCGACTACATCTATGGCGGCGACTCGACGCCCGATGGCGAGCGCCGGGGCGGAGTCGTGCTGCGCGTCAACGGCGCCATCACCGTCCTGGGCGCGACTCCGAGCATTGACCAGATCGATGCGCTCAGCCTTTGGTTGACAGCGCCCATGGCGGAAGGCGAGGGCGTGTTCGCGACCGACCGGCTCGGCGAGCTCTGGGCGCCGGCCCGCGAATTCGCGACCCGCGGCTCCGGTCTCCTGGCGATTTCGGTCTCGCGCGACCCCTCGGATCTCATCCTATGGTTTCGTCCCGAACTGGTGGAAACAACTTCCTGGGTCGGCGCGCCCGACGAGCGCAAGGCGCACGGCGCGGACGCCGATAGTCTGTCGCCGCGTAAATCCTTCGACGTCTGGAAGCGGACGGTGCGCGGGCGCGCGCTGGCCTGGACCCCGGCCGAACGGGACGCCGCGCTCGATCTGCGCGTCGCGTTGCTGCAAGTGGTATTGCGGCGCATCGAAGTCGCGACGTACGAACGCGCCAAGGCCCACGATCGGGACCGGCTGATGATGGCGGAACTCGATCACCGCGTGAAGAATACGCTGGCCAACATTCAGGCCCTGGTGATCCATTCCAGCCGCCACGCATTATCGCTCACCGCCTTTGTCGACGGTCTCGACAAGCGGCTGCATGCGATGGCCAAGGCGCATAGTCTGCTGACGCAAAGCCGCTGGGAAGGGGTGTCGATCGACACGCTGGTGCGCGAGGAATTGGAGCCCTACAGCGAGGCCGGCGCGAATGCCGCGTTCGGCGGCGCCGACGTCGTGCTGACGTCGAAGTCGGCGTTGGCGCTGTCGCTTGCGCTGCACGAACTGGCGACCAACGCGGCCAAGTTCGGCGCCTTCTCGAAACCCTCCGGCCGGGTCGACGTGAACTGGCATTACATCGACGGCAGCGGCGGCGTGGCGTTGACCTGGCGAGAATCGGGGGGCCCGCCGGTGGAGCCGCCGCGGCGGCTCGGCTTCGGCTCCTCGCTGATCGAACGCGCGCTCGCGCTGGAGACCGGCGGCGCGGTGAAGATATTCTATGAGCGCGGCGGCGTGGCCTGCGAAGTCTCCTTGCCGCCGACGTCGCTGTTGACGATGGCCGCGCCTGCCGGCGACGCGCCAAGCTTCGAAGCGGCTGAAATCGAGGCGCCGCCCGCGGACGCCGCCCGCCGTCCCCGCATATTGTTCGTCGAGGATTCCTACATGCTCATCGTCACGCTAGAAGAGATGTGCGAGGATTTGGGGTGGGAAGTCGTCGGGCCGGCGACGCGCCTGGCCGACGCCATGGTTCTGGCGCGCAACGGTGCGTTCGACGCGGCTTTCCTCGACGTCAATCTCGACGGCGAAATGTCTTGGGAGGTTGCGGGCGTGCTGAAGGAGCGCGGGATAAAGTTTGCTTTCAGCACGGGCTACGACGGCGCGAGCATCCTGCCGCGTTCGCTGGCCGACTCGGAAATCCTGCGAAAGCCCTACCGCATCGAGGATATCGAGCGCTGCATCCGGCAGATGTTGGGGTGAGAGGCGCGCCATTGGCGCTAGGTTAAGCCCGGCACTTTCCGTCATGCCCGTGCTCGTCACGGGCATCCACGTCGGGCCATCGCAGAAAACTTTCCGAACGAGACGTCGCATGACGACGTGGATGGCCGGGACAAGCCCGGCCATGACGGAAACGGCGGTGGAGAACCCCTGAAAACTCTTAACCGAGCGCCATCGGGGGAGGGCGCGAGGCGGCGCCTCGCTTCCGGATACTTTTCGCGGCCCGGCACAGCAAATCGTAATGACGCTGTCGTTACAACATGGAATGCTCGCCAAGAAAGGGGAAGTCAATCATGGCGACCACCGCGGCCAAACGCGAGACCCTGAATCTGCGCATAAAACCTGACGAGCGCAGCCTGATCGACCGGGCGGCCATCAGCCTTGGCAAGACGCGAACCGATTTCGTGCTCGATGCCGCGAGGAGCGCCGCCGAGGAAGCGTTGCTCGACCGCACGGCGCTGACCGTGACCCCCGAGGCATACGCCGAATTCCTGGCCCGGCTCGACGCGCCGCCGCAGCCCAATGACAGGCTGCGACGCGCGATGCAGACCCCGGCCCCCTGGGATCGCGCGTGAAACTGTCGGCGCCGGAACTTCTGAGCGCCGGCCAGCAACTCGAGAATTTCAATTGCGGCGTCGCGGGCCTCAGTGATTGGCTACGCAAGCGCGTCCTCGTCAACAACAGGGAGGGCGCCTCGCGCACTTACGTCGTCGCCGAGGATCGAAACGTGGTCGGGTACTATGCCTTGGCGGCGGGCGAAATTGCGATCGCCGAGGCGGCCGGGCGATTTCGCCGCAATATGCCCAATCCCGTTCCCGTCGCGCTTCTCGGGCGCCGCGCGATCGACCGCCGATATCACGGGCAAGGCCTCGGACGAGCCGTGTTTCGCGACGGCGCCAACCGGGTCCTCAACGCCGCCGATACGCTCGTCATCCGCGGCATGATTGTCCACGCGATCTCGGACGAGGCGCGCGCGTTCTATATCGCCCTCGGTTTCGAGCCCTCGCCGATCGAGCCGCTGACGCTGATGGTGACGCTGGCGGATTTGAGGGCGGCGCCGTGTCATAATGGGTGATCGAAATCTGAGGCTTGGCGCCAACGTCAACTGGCCGTAGTCGATGAACCCCGGCCGGGAAGGCGTCGAACGTCAGCCGGCGGTCACGGTCGTTCGCAACTTCAACGGCGAGTCGATATTATCCAGTCTTTCGAAGCTGCTGCCGGTGCCGCGGATCGTAATGTTTCCAAAGTCGAACAGCCGGCCGATCAGGCTTTGATCGACATCGACGCTCTCGACCTTTTGCATGTTCATTTCGACGGTATGCCGTCGGATCAAACCGCGCTTCAGGATGATCCGTCGATCCGTGACGGCGATTTCCGTCGTCAAGCGGCGATACCAGGCGGGCAGAAACAAGACGACGGCCAACAGGAAGAATGCCGCCGCGGCTATCCACGCCATGACGCCAAAGCCGGCCCCCAACCCGGCCATCGCCAGCCCGCAAATTGCGAACACCAAGGCCGGAATATAAATTGTCCGGCTTACGCTGGCCTGGTATCGAATCTGCTCTCCCGATTCGAGTATGCTGTCGATATACTTCATGGCTCGAGCCCCGCATGCCGAGTGTGTGGAAAAAGAAGCGCCTTCGGTTGAGCCAGCCTTCGAAAATAGCTGAAGGTTCGTCTATCAGCCATGCTGTTTCTTCAAATCCGCGAGCGCTTTTTTCGATTCTTCCATCAGCGATTTCGCCTTGTCCGTCGAGAATTCCGCCAGACTGTCCCACATGTCGCGCCATGACGACGCTTCAGGCTGGAAGGACTTTTGATCCACCGAGCCCAGGCGCTTGACGGTTTCGGCGAGACGCCGCTTCTGGATATCGTCCGCGAGTTTCGCGCTGCCGGGATCGCCCGTGATGAGGGCGACCGTCGTGCAAGCGGTCTGGACTTCCCTTCCGCCGCTCCAGCCATGCGCCACCTTGAGGGTCATGAACTTGTATTTGTCTTCCAGATCGAAATCGACGACGGGAACGATCGTCAGGCCGGAGTCCGCGATCGACCTGAAGACATCGCTTTCCGGATCCGGGCGCATGACAAAGAAGCCAACCGTGTCGGCCTTCTGCTTGACCACCTCTATTATGTCGCCGATCGAGTTCGTATGCAGCACGGGGACGGGTTTCAGGTCGGGATAGATGCCTTGCAAGACCTTCCAGGTGCCGAAAGACCCGGATTTTTCGCCGCTGGTCGTCACTGAGAGTTGCCATGCGTTGCCCACGACATCTCCGAAGGTTTTATAGTTCTTGTCCTTTGTCACGAGGTACAGACACTCGGGCCCCAAATCCGGCTTCAAGATGGTGAATTTGTAGCTTTCGCCCTCGCGTCCGGGAATCGGCTGGTCCTTGATCAAACCAAAAATGTCGAGCTGGCCGACCGCGAGATGGGTCGGATGATCCGTAACCATCTCCGCGTTGGCGACAGTGCCTTGGGAGACGCCGCCCCAAGCGTATCCGGACAGATGCTGGCTATCGAGCACCTCGATGACCTTGGGCACGTAGACCGAGGTATAGGCGGATGATGACGCCGGTCCTCCGCCCCATACTACTTTCAGACTGTCGTCGGCGCGGGCGGAAAGGGTCACGGTCGCCGTGAGGACGGCGGAAAGGGCGAGTAGCGATAAGTCTTTGCTCACGGAAGCCTCGTGGTCGAATCCGCTCTCGGCATGAGAGCCCTTGAACACCGTTATTGTGCCGATAATAGCTAAATTTTCGGTTGCTTACCGCGGCCACAGCCTATGTCATCGCCAATCCGCGACACGATGATTTTCAGACCCCGCGCGACAATCGTTTCGCCAACCACGCGGCGTCATGCCCCTCACTGCTCGGAAAGCTTCATCTCCGGCGCGTAATGCTTCCCGTCGACTTCCTTCACGATCGCCTGACCGCAGATCACCCGCCTCTGCTCGGGGTCGTAAGTGAGGCTCGGCGAACCGTACAGGCTCCAGCCGTTGTTGAGCGCTTCGGTGACGCGATGGCAGAAGCCCAAGTCGTCGGGGCCGGTGAGGAAGCGGTAGACGTTCATGTCGCGATTCTCGGGTCGAGGCGCGGCGCTGTCAACCCCGCGCAAGCGAAACCCCCCGCTTTCGCGAGGGGTCTCGCAACCTTATTTCCGATTGCCCATCGGCGGATAATCGCGCAGCGGCGCACCGGTGTATAGCTGGCGCGGGCGGCCGATCTTCTGCGCCGGGTCGCCGATCATTTCCTTCCACTGGGCGATCCAGCCGACCGTGCGCGCCACCGCGAACAGCACGGTGAACATCGCCACCGGGAAGCCCATCGCCTTCAGCGTGATGCCCGAATAGAAATCGATGTTGGGATACAGCTTCTTCTCGATGAAATAGGGATCGCTGAGCGCGATGCGCTCGAGTTCCATCGCCACGTCGAGCAACGGATCGTCCTTGATGCCGAGTTCGCGCAGCACGTCGTGGGCGGTGCGCTGCATGATCTTGGCGCGAGGGTCGTAATTCTTGTAGACACGATGGCCGAAGCCCATCAGGCGGAAAGGATCGTTCTTGTCCTTGGCCTTGGCGATGAACTTCGGGATGTTGTCGACGCTGCCGATCTCGCCGAGCATTTTTAACGCGGCTTCGTTGGCGCCGCCGTGGGCGGGGCCCCACAGGCAGGCGATGCCGGCGGCGATGCAGGCGAACGGATTGGCGCCCGAAGAACCAGCCAGACGCACCGTCGAGGTCGAGGCGTTCTGTTCGTGGTCGGCGTGCAGGACGAAGATCCGGTCGAGCGCGCGCGCCAGAACCGGATTGACCTTGTATTCCTCGCAGGGCACGGCGAAGCACATGCGCAAGAAATTGCCGGCGTAATCGAGGTCGTTCTTCGGATAGACGAACGGCTGGCCGACCGAATATTTATATGCCATCGCCGCGATGGTCGGCAGCTTGGCGATCATCCGGATCGACGCTATTTCGCGCTGCCAGGGATCGCTGATGTCGGTGGAGTCGGGATAGAACGCGGCCAGCGCGCCGACGCAGGCGACCATCACCGACATCGGATGGGCGTCGCGCCGGAAACCCTGATAGAACCGAGCCATCTGCTCGTGGACCATCGTGTGGCGGGTCACGCGATAGTCGAAATCCGCCTTTTGCGCGGCGTTCGGCAGATCCCCATACAGCAGCAGGTAGCAGGATTCGAGGAAGTCGCCGTGCTCGGCGAGTTGGTCGATGGGATAACCGCGATAGAGCAGGACGCCCTCGTCGCCGTCGATATAGGTGATCTTGGATTCGGTGCTCGCCGTCGACGTGAAACCGGGGTCGAAGGTGAACATGCCGGTTTGGCCATAAAGCTTGCCGATGTCGACGACGGACGGCCCGATCGTGCCGTCCTTGACCGGCAGCTCTACCGATTTGTCGCCATATTTCAAAGTTGCGGATTGTGGCGCCATCGACAGACTCCCTGTGCGCGCCCGAGGCGCGATGACCATTTTGTGCGTCGCAACAAAGCTAGCGGATAGGCCGCTTCGCGACAAGTCCATAATAAGGCTAGTTTGTGGCGGGGGGCTTGTCTGAGGCCGACGCGCCTACACCGGGTTTTCGTAGCTGAACGTCTGCGCGTGCTCGTCGTAGGCGAACACTTCTCCATAACGCGCGAGGTTGATGACGGTCCTCATGGTTCCTTCGGCGTAGTCCTCGGACATGTAGTCCTCGAGTTCCTCGCGGAATCGGCTCGCCGGCGCGCGGTGCGAGGGACGTTCGTCGAGCACGCGCTTGATGTGGGCGGCCAGCGGGATGTTGACGAGCAATTGCTCGCCGATCAGCTTCTTGCGTTGGTCGACGTCGCTGTCGACGAAGCGCTGACCGATCGGGGTCAATTTTATGTCGGCGTCGGCGAACTCGGCCAGGCGCAGCATTTGCAGCGTTTCGCCGAGCGGGAACAGATCGTCGATCTCCAGTTGCAGCGAGTCGGCGAGATGGGGCAGGTCGGCCTGGCCGTTGTAAGGCGAGGCCGCGATCTCCTCGAGCATGCCCGCGAGCGAGTTGGTCGACACCTGAGGCAGCGCGACGCCGAGGCCGGGGCCGGTCGGTTGCGGGCCGACGAGCTTAGGCTCGGGGCGCTGCGTCATCAGGGCGTAAATCTTCTCGACGAGCTGACGGAAATCCGTCTCCAGCCGATCGCGGGGATGGGCGAGCGGAATGGCGATCTCGGCCGCGATCCGGCCCGGATTGGAGGCGAGCACGACGACCCGGTCGGCCATCAGCACCGCTTCCTCGATGTTGTGCGTCACCATCAGGATCGCCTCGATGGGAATGCGCTTTTCCTGCCAGAGTTCGAGCAGGTCGGTGCGCAGCGTTTCGGCGGTGAGCACGTCGAGCGCGGAGAACGGTTCGTCCATCAGCAGGATCTTGGGCTGCACGACGAGGGCGCGGGCGAAGCCGACGCGCTGGCGCATGCCGCCGGACAATTCCTTGGGATAGGCCGATTCGAATCCGTCGAGGCCGATCGTGTCGATCGCCTGCAGGGCCCGCTTACGGGTTTCCTCGAGCGGCACGCCGATGGCGCGCGGACCGATCTCCACATTGTCGAGCACGTTGAGCCAGGGAAACAGCGCGAAGCTCTGGAAGACCATCGCCACGCCCGCGGCGGGGCCGTCGACGGGCTTGCCGTCGAGCGTCACCTTGCCGGCGCTGGGGCGGGTGAGGCCGGCGACGAGGCGCAGCAATGTCGACTTGCCGCAGCCGGAGCGGCCGAGCAGCGCGACGATCTCGCCGCTGCGCAGCGTCAGGGACACGTCCTGCAGAACGGGCGCGCCCGGTTCGCCGGAACTCCTGGAGAAAATCTGGCTGACGTGGCTGACTTCGAGCAGCGCCGGGGAGGGCGTATCGAGCATGGCAATCTCCAACAAGGCCGGATCAGAGGCGCAGGCGCCGTTCGGCGATCGCATAAAGCTGGCGCCAGAACAGCCGGTTGAACAGGGTGACGAAGATCGACATGACGGCGACGCCGAGCACGATCTTCGGGAAGTCGCCCTTGTCGGTGGCCTCGGCGATATAGGCGCCGACGCCGTGCGCGGCGACCGTCTGGTCCTTCCATTTGACATATTCGGCGACGATCGAGGCGTTCCACGAGCCGCCCGACGCCGTGATCGCGCCGGTGAGATAATAGGGCGCGACGCCGGGCAGGATGACCTTGCGCCACCAGTCCCAGCCGTGAATGCGGAAATTCGCCGACGCCTCGCGCAGATCGTTGGGGAACGCCGCGGCGCCGCCGATGGTGTTGAACACGATGTACCATTGCGTGCCGAACACGATCAGCACGCTCAGCCAGATGTCGGGGTTCAAGTGGAAGGTCAGCACCAGGCTGACCGCCGCGCCGAACAACAGATTGACCGGGAACGCGGCGAGGAACTGCGCGATCGGCTGGACCGACTCGGCCCAGCGCGGCCTGAGGCCGACCCAGATGCTGATGGGAACCCAGAACAGCGTCGCCAGCGCCATCAGCACGATGACGCGCAGCAACGTGTAGAAGGTGAGCAGGACGACCTCGCCGACGTCGGACCAGCCGAGTTCGGTCGCGACGAAGGCGATCAGGCTCCAGGCGGCATAGATCGAGACGACGGCGATGACCGCCAGCCACAAAACGTCAATCGCGCGCGACGCATTGGCCGACCGGGGAACGGCAATGGCGGGCGACAGTTTGGGAAAGCCGATCCGCAACAGACTGACCGAACGCAGGCCGGCGAAGATCGGCTGGAACGCGATCCGCACCCAGTATGTGCGTTGCAGCAGGTTGAGCACCCAGGATTCTTCGACCTGCTGGCTCGCCGACAATTCGACCCGGAATTTCGCCGCCCAGGCGATGATCGGGCGGAACAGCAACTGGTCATAGGCGAGAATGACGATCGCCATGGTGACGACCGCCGCGAACACCGCGGACCAATTGCCGGCGTCGTTCGCCTTGGCGATGAACGAGCCGACGCCCGGCAGGGTGATCGTCGTGTCGCCGACCGTGATCGCCTCCGACGCGACGACGAAGAACCAGCCGCCGGACATCGACATCATCGTGTTCCAGATCAGCCCAGGCACGGCATAGGGCGCCTCGAGCTGCCAGAATTTCTGCCAGCCGGTCAGGCGCAGGCCGCGCGCGACTTCGTCGAGATCGCGCGGCACCGTCCGCAGCGACTGATAGAACGAGAACGCCATATTCCAGGCCTGGCTGGTGAAGATGGCGAAGATCGCCGCGCATTCCGCGCCGAGCACGTTGCCGGGGAACAGGCCGAGAAAGAACGTCACCGTGAAGGAGAGGAAGCCCAGCACCGGCACCGACTGCAAGATGTCGAGCACGGGGATCAGCACCATCTCCCAGCGCCGGCTCTTGGCGGCGAGGGTGGCGTAAGTGAAGGTGAAGATGAACGAGAAGAACAACGCGGCGAACATCCGCAGCGTCGTGCGCAGCGCGTAATAGGGCAATTGCCAATAGTCTAGCGAGACCACGGGCTGGTCGGCGGGCGGCAGCGGCGCGGCAATGCCGTGATAGGCCCGCGCGATCGCCGCGAAGATCGCCATGATCACGACCAGCGAGATCAAATCCCATTGGTTGGGCAGAATTCGGCGCCCCAGCGAGGCGTTGTCGTTGAGTCGGGACATCGACAGGTTCCGAGCAGGGGCTTGGGAGGTTTCGGGGTGACTGACCGAAGACCGGACGGGCGCGTCCATGGGGAACCATATCGACGCCCGCTCTGGCAAACGAAAAATGAATTCCGCGCCGCTGTCGCCGGGGCGTTGCGGCGGGAAGCGATCCCGCCTTGCCCAAGCCATGTGACAGCCTGACGACAGCTCAGGCGAGCGCCGCCTGATCCCTCAGCCGCCCCAGGCTCTCCTCTCGGCCCAGCACCTGGAGAACGTCGAAGATCCCCGGCGAGGTGGCGCGGCCCGTCAACGCGGCGCGCAGCGGCTGGGCGATGATTCCCAGCTTCGCGCCCTGTTCGTTGGCGAAGTCGCGGACGGCCGCCTCGGTCGTCGCCGCGCTCCAATCGTTGAGCCCTTCGAGCCGCGGCAACAGGCCCTTGATGTGCATACGCCCGCCGCGCGCCAAAACCTCGTCGGCCTTGGGCTCGATCGCCAGCGGCCTCTGGGCGAACAGGAATTTCGCGCCCTCGGTGAGCTCGACGAGGGTTTTCGCGCGCTCCTTCAGCCCGGGCAGTGCGGCGGCGAGTTGGGCACGCTTGTGGCTGTCGAGTTCGGCGACGATTTCGGGCCCTCCCGGCAGATAGGGCAGGGTTTCCAGCCAGATCTTCAGCAGTTCGTCGTCCGGCGTCGAGCGCATGAAATGGCCGTTCATGTTCTCCAGCTTGACGAAGTCGAAGCGCGACGGAGAGCGGCCGATCGCCGGCAGGTCGAAAGCGGCGATCATGTCGTCGCCAGTGAAGAATTCCTTGTCGCCCTGGCTCCAGCCTAGGCGCACGAGATAATTCCGCAGCGCCGAGGGCAGGTAGCCCATCGCCCGATAGGCGTCGACGCCGAGCGCGCCGTGGCGCTTGGAGAGCTTGGCGCCGTCGGGGCCATGGATCAGCGGGATATGCGCCATGACGGGGACGTCCCAGCCGAGCGCCTCGATGATCTGTATCTGCCGCGCGGCGTTGGTCAGGTGATCGTCGCCGCGGATGACATGGGTCACCCCCATGTCGTGGTCGTCGACGACGACGGCGAGCATATAGGTGGGGTTGCCGTCGGAGCGCAGCAGGATGAGATCGTCGAGCTCCTTGTTGGAGAACACGACCTTGCCCTGCACCTTGTCGTCGACGATGGTCTCGCCTTCCTGGCGCGCTTTCAGGCGGATGACCGGCGCGACGCCCTCGGGGGCCTCCGAGGGGTCGCGGTCGCGCCAGCGGCCGTCGTAGCGCATCGGCTTGCCCTCGGCGCGCTGTTTTTCGCGCATTTCGGTCAGTTCCTCGGGCGAGGCGTAGCAGCGATAGGCCCGGCCGGTCGCCACCAGTTGCATCGCCGCCTCGCGATGTTTTTCCGCGCGGGTGGCTTGGCGGACGGCCTCGCCTTCCCATTCGAGGCCGAGCCAGTTCAGGCCGTCGAGAATGGCCTCGACCGCGGCGTCGGTCGAGCGCTCGCGGTCGGTGTCCTCGATGCGCAGCAGGAACCGGCCGCCGAATCGTTTGGCGTAGAGCCAGTTGAACAATGCCGTGCGGGCGCCGCCGATATGCAGGAAGCCGGTCGGCGAGGGCGCGAAACGAGTGACGATCTGGGACATGAGCACCTCGGTTACTGGCCACGCGCCTCTACCAGAATTCTCGCGGCGGCGCCAAAGCCCAGGCGGGATCCGCGCCCGCCATTGATTTTCTCCGTCGTGCGGCGCCATCCTCTCGTCTGGGATAGATCAGGGACAGCTTTTACGCGATGGCTCGCGCCAGGGAGATTTCATTCTGTTCGGCTTCAAGAAAAATTCGCGTGACCCAAAGCGGGCGGGGCCCCCATGCCCGATATGCCCGTCGTCGACGAGCGCTCCGTTCAGCGTCGTCGAGGGCCTGAGTTATTTCGAATGCGCGGGCTGCGAATCGATTTTTGTCGAACCCGAAACCCTGCGGGCCATCGAGGAGGGACGCTTCGTCCGCCCCTATGACGAGGCCTATTGGATGAGCGAGGACCGCGCGGCCTGGTCGCGGTCGCACGGGCCATCGCTGGCGCGCGTCGCGGAAGTTTTCCTCTACGCGCGTCGGCCGATCCGGCGTTTTCTCGATGTCGGCTGCGGGCCCGGCTATCTGCTCGATGCGCTCGCGGCGTACCTGCCCGCGTCGAAGGACCTGTTCTGGGGGGTGGAGTTGTTCCCGCCCGCAGTTCATAGCGCGCATCCGCACTATCGCCGCGGCGGCGTCGCCGAACTCGATGGCGTTTTCGACGCGGGAATATGCATGGAAGTGGTCGAGCACATGACGCCGGCGCAGGTGCGCGGCCTCGCCAGGGACCTCGCCGCGGTTTCGGCCCCTGACTCGCTCTATCTCATCAACACAGGCATGCCCGCGTTCGTGAAGACAATGGCCCCGGACTATCTCGATCCCTACCGGCGCGGGCATATCGTCTCCTACAGCGTGAAGGGGATCGATGCCCTGTTCGCGCCCGCGGGGTTCGTCACGCGTCGCCTCGAGGGCAAGGACTGGGCTTGTCTGATCGAGTTTCGTCCCACCCGAACCGAGCGCAAGAACGTCGCCGAACGGATCTGGAGCCCGGAGCCGAGCAACGCCCGCGCGCTGCGCGATCCGCAAATGGGCGAATTGCTTTACGTCCTGGGAATTGACACGGCGCGAGCCTACCGCTGATCTAGCGGCGCGGCGATGATCCTGGGATGCCGCTCATTCCGGCCGACAGCCCCGGGTCCTTTTCCGGGCCGCGCTCGACGGGGAGTTCGCGATGGATTTCATTTTCATGCTGACCCGAAACGACGCCACCGCGCCGAACGCGCGGGAACTCGTGGCGGCGGCGCGGCCGTTGGGCCTGAAAATCATCGGCTTCAAGGACGTCGGCGCGGACCCGGACACGTTGCGCCGCCTCACCCAGGCGATCCGCGAGGCCGGCGCCTCGCCCTGCATGGAGATCGTCGCGACGAGCCGCGAGGCGGAACTCGAGGCGGTCGCGCTCGGCCGCGACCTCGGCGTCGACACGCTCCTGGGCGGCGTTCATGTCGACGCCGCGCTGGCGTTGCTGGCGGGCTCCGGCATCGACTATCTGCCGTTCTGCGGATTTCCGCGCGGGCATCCGACCGTGCTCGACGGCGCGCCGGCCGCCGTGGAGGCGCAATGCCGGGCCTTTCTCGCCAAGGGCTGCGCGGGGACCGATCTGCTCGCCTACCGGGCCACGCAAGCGCCGCCCCTGGAATTGATCGCCGCCGCCCGTAAAGGCCTCGGGGCCGGCGCGCGGCTGGTCGTCGCGGGCTCGATCCATGGCCGCGAGCGCATCCGCGCCATCCGCGCCGCCGGGGCCGACGCGTTCACCATTGGCACGGCGGTGCTCGACGGCTCCTACGCTCCCGGCGCCGGGCCGCTGGCGGCCCAACTCGGGGCCGTACTGGCGGATTGTCGCGGCTGATCCGAGCCTTGGTTAACACAAGGTAAACCTTAAGGAGTCCTATCCGCGATCGTTCAACACCATTGATTCAAATTTAGCGGGTAAGAAGGGGTTGCCGACGCAGACTTAACCGATGTTTTTCCGGCGCCTTCGCTCGAGGGACCGGGGAGCCAAAATCAGGATTGCGGCCGCGCGACCTCTCGAGGAGTGCCCATGCGCAAAGTCGCCCTGTTGACGCCGACCTACATCAAGGATCTCGAGCGTTTCGAGTTGTTGTGCGAAAGCATCGACAGCATGGTCACCGGCTTCGACCGGCACTATGTGCTGGTCAATCCCGACAGCGACGCGCATCTGTTCCAACGCTTCGCCAGCCCCAGACGCGTCATCGTGCCGTGCTCGAAACTGCTGCCCAAATATCTATGGCCGGCGCCGAAGTGGCTGACCAGGAACGGCCGTCGCATCTGGCTGTCGCCGTTCACGTTGCCGGTGCATGGCTGGCACATCCAGCAAATCCTCAAGATCGCCTGCGCGCTCGCCGCGCCTGAGGATCGTGTCTGCATCGTCGATTCCGACAATCTGTTCTTCCGCCCCTTCGATCTCGGCGCCTATGCGGGCGACGACAAATGCCCGCTCTATCTCGATCGCGGCCACGTCCGCGCCGACATGCCCAATCATTCGGTCTGGACGCGCAACGCCTACAAGTTGCTCGGCCTGCCCGAACCCGCCTTTCCCGCCGACGATTACATCGGTCAGGACATCATCTGGGACAAGCGCGCAGTGAAAGCGTTGACCGAGCGGATCTTCGCCACGACCGGTTTGCCCTGGCAATTGTCGCTCTGCCGCACCCGCCAGTTCTCCGAATATCTGCTTTACGGCGCCTTTGTCGCCCATTCGCCCGAATTCGCCGCGCAGCACGAAACCGTCGAGACCAGCCTCGCCTATGCGCATTGGGAAGAAACCGAACTCGACGAGCAATGGATCTCGACGATGATGGCCGACGCGCATCCGGCTCAGGTCGCGCTGTGCATTCAGTCCTATTCCGGCACGGAAGTCGACCGCATCCGCTCGGCGATCAAGCTGACCAACGCCGCCTGAGCGGCTTTGGCTGCCTTTTTCGTTCTCGCGGTTTGTGCTTAACGTTGCGGCATGTCAGCCCGCGCCCGCTCCGGCGTCCTCACAGGCGCGACGTCTCGCGCCCTGGCGCTCGCGCCGAATTTCCGGACGGGCTTGGCGGCGGCGCTTGCCCAGGAGGCGGAAGGGCGGCGGTTCTTTCTCTGGCTGCCGGTGGCGGCGTTCGGCGGCGTCGCGCTCAATCTCGCCGCCGACCGGGAACCCGCGCTATGGCTGCCGGCGCTGCTGGCGGCCGCCGCCGCAGGGCTGGCATTGTTCTCCCGCAAGAACGCTTTCGCCCTCGGGCTCTGGCTGGCGCTCGCCGCCGTCTGCCTGGGCTTCCTGTCGATGGGCCTGCGCACGGCGCGCGTCGCGACGCCTGTTCTCGACCACGTCCGCATCGTAAAACTGAAGGGCTACGTGCTGGAGGCGGATCTGCGGCCGGTCGGGGCGCGGTTGATCGTCGAGGTCGTCGATCCCGGCGACATGCCCGCGTCGATCGCGCCGCGCCGCGTCCGCGTCACCACCCGCAAGGCGCCTGACGTCGCCGCCGGCGACTTCGTCGCCCTTCAGGCGCGCCTGCTGCCGCCCTCGCACGCGGCGCTGCCGGGCGGCTATGATTTTGCCCGCGACGCCTATTTCTCCGGCGTCGGCGCGGTCGGCTCGACGCTGGGCGCGATCACGCTTCTGCCGCCGCCGGGCGACGCCTCACTCTCGCGCCGTTTGTTCGCCGCGGTCGACCGCGGCCGCAACCAACTGGCGGTCAGGGTCGACCAGATCATCGGCGGCGACGAGGGCGCGATCGCCGCGGCGATGGTGACGGGCAAGCGCGACTTTCTGTCCAACGACGCCAAGGACCTGATCCGCGAGGCCGGGATCTTCCACATCATCACCATCTCCGGGGTGCAGATGACGCTGGTCGCCGGCATCTTCTTCTTCGTCACACGCGCGCTTCTGGCGCTTTCCCCGGCGCTGTCGCTGAATTTCCCGATCAAGAAATGGGCCGCCGCCGTGGCGATGGTCGGCTCGGTGTTCTACGACGTCGCGACGGGCTCGCGCGTCGGCACCGAGCGCGCCCTGGCGATGACGCTGATTGTGCTCGGCGCGGTGCTGATCGATCGCCGGGCGCTGACGATGCGCAATCTCGCGCTGGCCGCGCTCGCCGTCGTCGCCCTCGAGCCGGAGGCGGTGATGGGGGTCAGTTTCCAGCTGTCGTTCGCCGCCGTCGGGGCGCTGGTCGCCGTGATGGAAGCGCGGCTGGAGCGGAGGGAGAACGGGCCGGACCCCTACGTCGCCGCGCCGCGCGAGACCGGGCGAGCGCATCGCGAATGGTGGCGCGGATTGTGGGAAAAGCCGCGCGCGCTAATGTTCGCCACGCTGTGCGCCACCAGCGCCACCGCCTCGTACATGGCCTATCATTTCCACGATCTCAGCCCCTACGTGCTGATCGGCAATCCGCTGACGCTGACGATCATCGAGTTCTTCGCCGTGCCCGGCGCGTTGCTGGGCGCGGCGCTCTATCCGCTGGGGCTCGACGCGCCGGTGTGGCATTACGTCGGCTTCGGCATCAAATTCATTCTCTGGATCGCGCGGTTCATCGCCGAGGCGCCGGGATCGACGCTGCATGTGCGCCAGTTCCAGCCCTATGCCTTGCCGTTCCTCAGCCTCGCCGTGCTCAGCGCCATTCTGTGGCGGAGTTGGCTGTTGCGCTCGACGGCGCTGATTTTCGCCGCCCTCGGCCTTGCCGGCGCGCTGACGGGGCCGGGCTACGACGTGATCGTGCCGCCCTCGGGCGATCAGGTCGCGGTGCGCGACGCCGACGGCCAATTGCTCATCGTCGGTAAACGCTTCAACGCATTCGCCGCCGACCAATGGCTCTCCGCCGACGGCGACGGCCGCGCCTCCGCCGCCGCGCGCGATGCCTCGCCGAGCTGCGACCGCTTCGGTTGCGTCGCCGACCTGCCCGAGGGCCAGTCGCTGTCGATCGTGCTCGACCGCGAGGCCTTCGAGGAGGATTGCGACCGCGCCGCCATCGTCGTCAGCCCGCTGACCGCGCCCGCTTTCTGCAAACCTTTGGAGTTGCTAGACGAACGCCGCCTCGGCGACACCGGCGCGGTGGGGCTGACGTGGGACGGCAAGCGCTATGGCGAGGTCACGGACCGCGCGCCGACGCTGGATCGCCCCTGGTATCCGGCGCCGAAGCGCCCGCATACCGACCGCGTCGTGCGGCCGGGCGAACACGCGGCGCCGGCGGGGGCGGACCCGGCGGACGCGGTGGAGGAGGGGCAGTGACACCCCCGCCCGTCATGAGGCGTTTAGTAACGTAACAGCCCGTCGAGGCGATAATATCCGCGCCGTGACGCCCCCATTGGCTCATTGCAATTTTATAGTCGAGAATTGACCATGAATTATGTAGGAATATATTGCATTATTACCAAAGCTAACCGCGATACCTTCGGCGTCAACAATCAGGTCTTGACCTGAACTGTTATTTAACGCCGTATTTCCGTTCAGGATTCCCGCCACCGCCGCGCCAATGTATAGTCCATAAGTAGCGTTGAATGAAAATTGGCAATTGGTGACGGTCAAATCAAGCCCGAACAAGCTGCTGATCACATAGGCGCCGTCGCCGGTGCCTCCGTTGCCGCCATTATTGTTGAATTGATCATTTTCCAAAATTCCGTAAATTCGGGTCTTGCTTAAATTTTGAACGTTATTCTGGGCATTGACGTATAACCCCTCGTACCGATTGTCCGTCAATTGACTGTCGTATATCTCGAAAGTCAAATTATTCGAGGTTTGCAGAAAAATCCCGGCGGAAAATCTCCGCGCGACCACGTTTCGAACGATCAGTGTGCCAAATACGAGTCCTTCGATTCCGATATTTCCATTGTCAAGTCCGTCCAGTGTGATACCTCGGATTTCCACGAAGTCCGTGGGCCCGGCGTTGACCACGATCGCATTGGATCCGCCGCCTTTGGCGATGGTGGCGACGCCCGCGCCCTCGTTGAGGATGCGGATGCTTTTGCGGATGGCGATGGCGCCGTATTCGCCCGAGTCCTTGATCAGGATCTCGCCGCCCGCCGCGACAATGTCGTCATGGGCATATTGCAGCGTTCGGCAAGGATTTTCCCCCGAACCGCATCCGGCTTTGTCGACGCCACTGCTCGAAACCTCGGCTTGGCGCGCCGTCGGCGCCGCCTGAACGACGGTCACGCTCAGACTGGAAAACAACAGGCCGAAAATCAACGCGCGAAACGCCATGTTCCGGCCTTCCTCTTCAAAAGGGGCCAGGAGAACCCTCCGCGCCAGGGTAGCAACCGAAATAATATGATGTCAATTTTGTACGCTCTCGTGGCGAACTTTGCTGATATTGAATTGCGTGGGAATTACGGAATTACGCATTACGGGGACGCCATATCAATTGCCAATTTGCAGGCCGTCTCCGCACGCGCGAATGGGGACTTGAGACG
>Ga0302157_10001814_pt1 | contig 25591 bp, 25 predicted proteins | sample I_Bog_N3_3_FD_193502 | JGI IMG/M metagenome (GOLD analysis project Ga0302157, IMG submission 193502) | Peat permafrost microbial communities from Stordalen Mire near Abisko, Sweden - I_Bog_N3_3 | ecosystem: Environmental > Terrestrial > Soil > Wetlands > Peat | place: Sweden: Abisko, Stordalen... | reverse complement strand
CACGCTCGCCGCGTTGCGCAACGCGCATGATGCGCACACCCATGCCGTTCCGCAAGGCGGCGTAACCGGGCTGCCTTCGGTGAGCGTGTAATGCCCGATCTCGCTTTGCAATTCGGTGGCGATCTTTCGGTAGGGCCGACGGGAGATCTGCTGCTCAGCGCAGGTCCGGTGCTCACCCAGCAGCGGGTGTTGCGGCGGCTGCTGACAAATCCTGGCGATTATCTCTGGCAACTCACCTACGGCGCGGGCTTGGGCCAGTTCGTCGGCCAGCCCGGCGCGCCTTCCGCCATCGCCGGGCTGGCGCGCGCGCAAATGCTTTTGGAAAGCAGCGTGGCGGCAACACCCGTGCCCGTCATCACCGCCAATTCCGCGGATGACGGCACGATCATGCTCTCCGTGAATTATGCCGACGCGGCCAGCGGGCAGACTTCCCTCCTCTCCTTTTCCTTGTAGGTTTTCATGCAATTATCGCTGCAGAATTTCTCCACGCTGGTGGAGGGCATGGCGGCCTCTGTGCAAGGCGCCGCGCGGAGCCTGCTGGACCTCACCACGGGCTCCGTCTTGCGCGCGATATTGGAGGCCAATGCCTCCGTGGCGCTTTGGCTGCAATGGCTGATCGTGCAATGCCTGGCGACAACCAGGCTCGCCACCAGCACGGGCGCGGATTGCGATAGTTTTGGTGCGGATTTCGGTTTCATGCGGCTGGCTGCCGTGGCCGCTACGGGGCAGGTCACGTTCGCGCGTTTCACGCCGAGCATCTCCGCCTTCATTCCCGTCGGCACGGCGGTTTCAACCGCCGCCAACACGCAGCGTTTCGTGGTCGTCGGCGACCCCACGAACGGCGCGTTTAGCGCGGAGGCGAACGGCTATACCCTGGCATCGGGCGTGGCGAATCTGAATGTCGCCATCGCCGCAAGCGTTGCGGGCAGCGCTGGAAATGTCCAGCCAGGCGCGATCAGCCTGTTGAGCAGCGCCGTGCCGGGCTTGGATACGGTGACAAATCCCTTGGCCCTGACCGGCGGTATAGATGCGGAAAGCGATGCATCTTTCCGGGGCCGGTTCGGCAACTACCTCGCCAGCCTCTCGCGTGCCACGAATCTCGCCATCGGCTCGGCCATTGCCGGCATCCAGCAAGGGCTGAGCTACGCGATCAACGAGAATATCAACCAGGCGGGCGCCACGCAGATGGGGTTTTTCGTGGTGACAGTCGATGACGGCTCCGGCAACCCGCCCGCCAGCCTGCTTGGCACCGTGCAGCAGGCGGTGGAAGCCATCCGCCCCGTCGGCACCGGCTTTGCCGTGCAGGGGCCGGTGGTTTCAACCGCCAATGTCGCGGTCTCGCTCACCACCGCGCCGGGGACGTCCCATAGCGCGGCCGTAGCCGCAGTGGCGAGCGCGATGGAGGCCTATATTGCGAGCCTGCCGATCGGCGGCACGCTGAGTTACACGCGGCTGGCGCAGCTGGCTTACGATGCTTCTGCCTCGGTGACCAATCTCTCCGGCCTGCTGTTGAACGGCGCGGCAGCGGATCTGGCGCCGCCGGTCTTCGGCGTCGTGCGCGCCGGTACGGTGAGCGTGGCATGAGCACGACCGGCGGCATTGCGGATTTCGTATCCCGCCTGAAACTGGTGCTGCCGGCGCGCTGGTTTGCCGACACCACGCCTGTTCTGGACGCGCTGCTGACCGGCTTCGCCAGCGCCTGGAGCGGGATTTTCGCAACTTTGGCCTATGTGAAATCCCAGACGCGGATTGCGACGGCAAATGGTATTTTTCTCGATATCGCGGCGGCTGATTATCTGGGCGGCGCATTGCCGCGCCGGGCCGGGGAGGCGGATGCCGCCTATAGCGCCAGGATCATCAAAAATCTCATCGGCCCGCGCGCGACGCGCGCCAGTCTGGTCGCGCGCCTTGCCAATCTCACTGGCCGCGAGCCTGCCGTGTTCGAGCCGCTGAATGTCGCCGATACCGGGGCGTATAACGTGAATACCGGCTATAATATGGCCGGGGGGTATGGCAGCGCAAATCTGCCCTACCAGTTTTTTATGACTGCCTACCGCCCGAACAGCGCACCGGTGAGCAATGCGGGCGGCTATGGCGGCGGCCCGGGCGGCTACAACACCAGGCCGATGTTCTATGCGGATGTTTCGGAATTCGCAGGCACGGTCAGCGATTCCGAAATTTACGCGACCATCGCCGCCGTTCTGCCGACCTCCGGTATCGCCTGGACGCAAATTTCCAACTGAGGATCATTCATGGACCGCAACATCGTCTATCCCGCGAGCATCCCGCTGGATACGGATATTCTGTACCCGAACCGCAACGCGATGATCGGCATCGCCGCGCTGACCGCCGCCGTGCTGGGCAGCGCGACGGTGGTGGACGGGCTGGCCTGCCTGCCATCCTCGCCGGCTTCGCTCACCGTTTCCATCGGGCCCGGCAGCATCACGCAGCTCTGCGATGTGGATGCAACTTCCTATGGTTCGATGGCGGCGGATGTCACCGACCAGATCGTAAAAACCGGCATCAATTTGCAGGCGACAAGTTTTACCCTGGCCGCACCTGCAAGTTCCGGCCAGTCGGTCAATTATTTGATCGAGGCCGCATTCTCTGAGACCGATACCGATCCCGTCGTGCTGCCTTACGTGAATGCGGCGAACCCGGCGCAGGCTTATTCCGGCCCGGGCAATTCCGGCGCGGCGCAGAATACGCAGCGCATCCAGCGCGTGCAGCTGCAGGTAAAGCCGGGTGCTGCGGCCACCGCCGGCGCGCAAACCACCCCGGCGGTGGATGCGGGCTGGGTGGGGCTTTACGTCATCACCGTGAATTACGGCCAGACTTCGATTACGGCAGCCAATATCGCCGTGCTGCCGGGCGCGCCATTCCTTGCGTATAAATTGCCCGGCTTGCGGCCCGGTTTCTCGAACATGCAGGTTTTCACTTCATCGGGCGTATTCAGCGTGCCGAACGGCGCGACCTGCGCGCGCGTGACGGTGATCGGCGGCGGCGCATCGGGCGGGTATCACAGCACCATGCCGAGCGGCGGCGGCGGTGCGGGGGGCAGGGCGGAGGGGATTGTCTCAGGCCTGTATGCGGGCCAGCAAATTCCCGTCACCATCGGCGCGGGCGGTGCCGCACTTGCCAGCCCGGGCACGGGCAATAGCGGCGGTACGTCGAGCTTCGGGGCCTATGTGCTGGCTTCCGGCGGCGCGGGGGGCATTGGCGGGACGCAGGTTAATTTCTCTAACGCCGGCGGCGCGGGCGGTGCGGGGTCCGGCGGATTGGTGAACTTCAACGGCTCCCAGGGGGGCGATGCCATTGTGGTGGCGTGCCGCGGCGGCGATGGCGGCGGGCCCGGTAATGGCCGTGCCGCCAGCGGCCCGCTGAACGGCATCAGCGCGCCGGGCTATGGCGGCGGCGGCGGCGGCGGCGGCACGTCCACCGGGACGAACCCGGTGGGCTATGCGGGCGGCGCGGGCGGTTCCGGCGTTGTCATTGTCGAATATTAAGGGAGCAGCGCGATGAGCACACCGGCCAGCCATTTATGGCGCCCGTCCAATGCGCGCTACGTGCAGGTGGACGGCTTTGTACCCACCCCGCGCGGCCCGCAAATCCCGCCCCCCAAGGCGCTCGCATGGCCCGCCAAGGACCCGGGCGACACGCTGGATTATGTGTTCGACATTTCCCCGGCGCTCACCGCCAATCCCGGCGATTCCATCGCCACGCTGGATGTCACGGTGAGCCCGGATCATCCGGGGGATCTAACGCTGGTGTCGGCGGCGGCGGATGGCCCGCGCGCCGTGCTCTGGCTCACCGGCGGCCAGGCGCTCACCAGCTACACCGTCACGGTCAACATCACGACTCTGGGTGGGCGCACGCTGGCGCGCAGCATCGCCTTGCCGGTCACCGCACTCGCCTCGGTTCCGGCACCGGCCAGCGCGCTCACCACCCCATCCGGCCAGGCGCTGACCGACCCGACCGGCATCCCCCTTACAACGCTCTGATTCCAACGCTCTGAGGTTTCCGCCCCATGCCGACCATCGGACAATTACCGCCCGCCACTTCCGTTTCCGATACTGACGAACTGCCGATTTTCCAGAATGGCCAGACTCTCGCTGCGACGCGCGCGCAGGTGCTGGCCGGCGTGCAAATGGCACTCGCCATGCCGCAGAACACGCTGCTGGGCGGGGTAGGGCCGGGCACCGCAGCGCCGGTTTCCATCACCATCGGTGCCAATCTCGCGCTCTCCGGCACCACCTTGTCGGCGGCGGCCGCACCGTTTCAAATTCCTGCCCTTGCCACGGGCAATCCGCCAGGGTTGGGCGATATTGTCCCGCTCGGCCAAGCCGGCGCGAATGTCGGCGTGTCCTATGCCAATTTTCTGGGCGCAATGGGCGGCGTGCCGGGCCTGCCCGGCGGCGCGCTCACCGCCACGGCCAGCGGCGGGACCACCGCGCGCACGCTGGCCGCGCTCGCGGGTAACGCCGTTTCCATTGAGGATTTCGGCGCCAAAGGGGATGGCGTGACCGATGACAGCGCGGCCTTGCTCGCCGCACTGGCCAGCGGCGCGCCCGTGCGGTTCGGCGCAAAGACCTATGCCATCGCGGGCGAGTGCGATATCGGCGGCGCATCCTGCACCTTGCTCGGCGTTCCGGGGCTCACGATCCTCACGCGCCCCGCGCAATCCCGGCTCGGCACCTCCGCCACCGCCGCCTGGCTCAGCATTTCCGCGGCGGCGCTGGTTATCGACGGCATTATTTTCGACGCGAATACCGCCGTCACTGCCAATACGCTCTCCATCGCCATTCAGCCCGGCTGCACTAAATCGCTCATCACGCGCAGTCTGTTCCGCAACGCCAAAGGCAGTTCCAACGGTGCGGGGCTCACCTTCATCGCCAGCGACCCTGCGATCACGCAGCACCATGTCGACAATTGTGAATTCACCGCCAACGCCACCCATCGTATTTACGCCCAGGCGCTGGATGCGCTCAGCATCACCAACTGCCGGGTGCATGACAACACGCAGGATGGGATTCACATCGACAGTGAAGACCCCGCCTTCCTGCTCAAAATCCGCGAGCTGCACATTCTTGGCAATACGTGCTGGAATAATAGCTGCGGCATCATCGTCGGCAATTTCAACGCAACGAACATCCAGGTGCAGCCTTTCACCTATGGCAATGCCAATCCCGATGTGCTGGGCGCGGTGATTCTCGGCAATAACTGTTATACCAACCGCCAATACGGCATTTATATCTCGGGCCGCAACATTCTGGTCTCCGGCAATCTCTGCACCAATAACAGCTCGATCGCGGCGAGCGGTGCGGGCATTCTCTGCGATACGGGGTATTGCAAGATCACCGGCAACATGGTGAGCGGGGCTTCGGCCTTCGGCATCGATTGCGGCGGTTCGATTTATACCGAAGTCGATAACAACTATATCAACGGCGCGCTGATTGGGCTGAATATCGGCGGCGGGCAATATTGCACGGCGCGCGCCAATTTCATCCAGGATTGCACGGGCTCGTCGATTGCCGTCCAGAATGTCGAATCGGATGGCGGCGGCGATAATTTCTTGCTTGCCTGCACGGATCTTTCGATCATCGGCAACTGGATCAATTACAGCGGGAATGTCTATGGCATTCTCATCCGCGATGGTGCGCAGAATATTCTGGTCGCCGATAATATCGTGCTTGCCAACCCCGGCGCCAACCTTGCCAACGCGCTTTCGGCCTATACCGATACGATCACCCTGCGCGGCAATCTGCTGAATTTCACGCCGCGCTGGCCGGTCAATCCAGCCCTGGTCGCAGGGATCAACACGCTCACCGTGCCGGATCTTGTGGATGCGGTTTCGGTCACGCAAAGCAGCGGCACGGTCGCGACCATCCAGACTTCGCAGGCCGTGGCCACCGCCGGGCAGATCACCTTCGCGAAAGTAACGAATGCCGGGCTCGGCTATACCACGGCCGCGGTGAGTTTTCTCGGCACCGGCAGCGGCGCGGCGGCGACGGCCTGGATCGCCAATGGCCGGATCATCGGTATTCAAATGACCAGCAACGGCACCGGCTATGGTTCCGGCACCATCGTCACCATCAGCGGCAACGGCACCGGGGCAACCGCCACGGCGCAGGTCGGCCTGCCGGTGCCGCAGAACCGGCAGCTCGCAGTGGACTGCCTTGCCGCCGCCAGCTTTGCCCAAGGGGGCGCGTCCCCGGCGCTGAGCAATTGGACGGGGGCGGCGATTACCGTTCCAGCGGGCGCGACGATCGACTGGGTCGGCACCGGCGGCGGCTGGCGCGCGGCGCGCTTTTCGCAAAGCGATTACGTCTCGCCCAACGGCGATGGCAGCGTCACGTTGCGCACGCAATCGGGCGATATCTCGCTGCACCCCGCGGGCGCAGGCATGGTGCGGATCATCTCGGATACGGAATCCACCGGTGCGGTGGAACTTATCGGCCGCGGCTCACCGTTGAATGCGGTTTCCGCGCCTGCGGGCTCGACCTTTCGTAATCTCAACGGCGGTGTCGGCAGCACCTTTTGGGTTAAACAAGCCGGCACAGGGTCGGCCAACTGGGTCGCCGTGGCTTAGGCCGTTTGAAAATTCTACTCCGGTGGCCGTTCGGCGCGCTTCTCTGCGCTTCCTGTACTCACGTACCGACGTACGCTCCGTTCCGGTTCTCGAGAATCACGCTGACCGACTCACCGGAGCGAATTTCTAAAAGGCCTATTTGCCGATGGCGCAGATCAACCGCGCACACCGTTTCTAAAAACTGAAAGTTTTCCGCAATGACAACGATCGCCCAACTCCCGCCGGTCACCGCCGCCGGGCCCAGCGACCTGCTGCCGCTCTCCCAGGCCGGGCTGGTCTATGCCGTCACCGTCGCGCAGCTCACCGCCGCTTCGCAGCCGCTCATCACCGTGCCGACGGGCGATCTGCTCGGCCGCCAAAGTGCAGGTGCCGGCGCCCCGGAGAGCATCGACATCGGCACTGGCCTCGCGCTCAATGCGGGGGCCCTGGCGGCGAATGGCTCGGACCATGCCGGCTTTCCCTTGCAGGCGGCGATGTCGCTATCCGATGAAATCGTCATCAACGCGAATAACGCGCCGGGCCTGTTGCCGGTCTCCGCCCTGCGCGGGCTGTTCTCGGCGGGCAGCGGTGTGGCGATCGACGCCAACGGCGTCATCACAGTTACCGCCTCCACGATTGCCGGGCCTGCGGGTCCGCAAGGTCCGGCAGGCCCGGCTGGCCCTGCGGGGCCGGCGGGGAGCACCGGGCCGGCCGGGGCGGGCCTCGGCGGTCCCGCCGCCGGCAATTCCGCCAGCGCGATCAGCGCTTCGGACTATGTCGCCCTCTGGCAGAACGGCGCGCTGGCCTGGATGCCCTATGGCCAGTTTTTAGGCGGCCAGACCATCGATGAACTGCCCGCAGCAGGCCCAGCTGCCGATAGCGACGAATTGCTCGTCGCCCAGGGCGGCAATACGCTCAGCGTCCAGAGCTTCGGCTCGGTCTGGACCTATGTGCAGAACAAACTTCCCAGCGTTCAGCAGGGGATTGTCGAACTCACCAGCAACACGGTGCTGGATGCCACGCAGCATAATAACCGCATTCTCATCGCCAGTGCCGCCCTCACGCTCAGCGCCAATTTCACCAATATGGGGCCGGGCTTTTCCTGCACGCTCATCAATCTTGCCCCGGGAGCGGTCACTATGGGCACCGGCATCACCTCGGGCTCGGGCAGCACCACCCTGCCGCCCGGCGCCGCCACCACCCTGCTCGGGCTCAGCTATTCCGGCGGCTCGCTGGTCTGGTGGACCGGCATCGTGCCCAATGCGCCGACGCTCACCATCGCCTCCATCTCGCCGCCGGCGCTCAATACGCGCTTCATCGTCACCGGCGGCGTGTTCAACGACGCGCCGGTGGCCCTCGACTATTCCACCGATGGCGGTGCCAGCTGGCTCGCCGCGCCGGGCCCGGTGATTACGCAGAACGCCTATAGCTTCACCGCGCCCGGCCTGGCCGCAGGCACCTACACCCTTCGCGTGCGGGACCATGGGAACCCCGCCATCCTCGCCGTCTCCAACGGCTTCACCATCGCCGCTCCCACCATCAGCCTGGCAGTACCGCCCGCCAGCCTGCCGTTGAACGTGCCGGTAGCGCTTTCCGGCACGGTCTCTCCCGCCAATAACGCCGTGCAGGTCGGGCTTTCCGCCAGCGCCACCGCCGCGCCCGCCAACTGGGTCAGCGCCGCGGTGAGCGATGGCGATTGGAGTGTCAGCCTCACCCCCGCCACCGCCGGAATCTTCTACATCTGGGCGCAGCAGAATGCGGAACCTTCCGTCCAGGCCATCTCCGGCCCGGTGGGCGTCGTCGCGGCGGCGATTTCGGTGAGCGCGCCCGCCACGGGCACGGCAGGCACTGCACTCAGCATCGCCGGCACCGTCAGCCCCGCTTCGGATAGTGTGAATGTGCAGCTCTCCACGCAGAACGTTGCGGTGCCGACCGGCGGGTGGAGTGCCGCCACGAATGCCTCCGGCAGCTTCACCGCGAGCCTCACCCCCGCCAGCGGCGGCATGTATTATGTCTGGGCGCAGGATGCCGAGACCGGACTCGGCGCCGTTTCCGCCGCCATCACGGTCGCCGCTGCGCCCTCGCTCACCTTCAGCATCAACAATCCCGGGGGCAGCTATGTCCATGGCGTCAGCACGATCGGCCTGAACGGATCGGTGACGCCGCCGCAAAACGTCGCGACCCAGGTGGCGCTCTCCACCTCCGGCACCATCCTTCCCAGCACCGGCTGGGAGGCGGCGACGATCTATTACAATAACGAGCTTTGGGCCGTGTATTATGTCACGCCCGCCACGCCGGGGAATTATTACGTCTGGGTGCAGACGAGTGCGGGCGCCAGCACGGTTGTCAGCAGTTTCACCATTCCGGTGAGCTGAGCGATGGCGCTGATCTTCAACACGCCCGGTTCGCCGCTCGCGACTAACCCGGCGCAACGCCTGCTGGCGGGGCCGCTCGCGGCGGGCGGCGGCCCGGTGGCCGGACTCTTCGCAGGCCCGTATCCGTCCGCAATCGCCGGGCTATCGGGCTGGTGGGATGCCGGACTCCCCGGCGGGCTGCAAGGCGCAGATGGCGCGGCGCTCGCCGCGAGCAATACGGAAGTCAGCGCGATCACGGATCGATCCGGCGCGGGGAATAATCTCACGCCTTTCCATATCAGCGCCGACACCAGCCCCGCCGCGACCATGGCGGTGCCGCGCGTGAACGGTTTCCTGGGCGCGGTGGGCGCGCTGGATGCCGCCAGCGCCGCCTACGGCCCAGTGCTGGACGCCGATTGGGGACTCTCGCATCCCGGCTTCGAGCTGGGCGCCGCGTCGGCCTGGACGCGCTATCTCGTCTGGACGCGCCCGAACTGGCGGCAGGGCACCTATTACGTGAACAGCGACCCGATTCCGCTGCTCCACACCACTGCAGGCGCGGGCGCGACTATTCTTCAGGCGGATAGTGCGGAAGGCAGCAACCTCACTTTGTTTCCGGGTACCGCGAGCCAGATTGCGCTGTCCGCCACCCTGGCCAGGCGGCACAGCCATGCGATCATTCTGCGCAACACGCCGGGGGAGGGGGTGGATGTCTGGCTGGACGGCGCGCCGGTTGCCACCGGCATCGCCAACCCGCTGCCCGCCAGCGCCAATGCCCAAGTGCGCCTGCTGCATGACGGAACCATCCAGGGCTCGGCGCAATGCTGGTTTCATGAGGCCGCGAATTGGGAACGCGCGCTGAGTGTCACGGATATCACGACGCTCATCGCCGCCCAGGGAAGATGGGTTCTGGGTGCGCGCAGAGGGGTCAACCTGCTCGTCATGGGCCAGTCCAACGCGGCATGGTTCATCAATGCAGGCGGGGCGCTGGCGCTGACCCAGGGCATCGCCTGGTATCTGGGTGCCGCCTCCTATGCCTACACGGCGGCGATTTCCGGCAGCTATCTCTCGCCCAACCGGTATTCCGTCATCTCCGGCCACCCGATCTCGAATTCCTCGCCGCCGCTTTTCCCGCCCGGTGTCGGCAACGGCACCTTCCTCACCAATCCCGGCGACGGCTCGGACCCTTCCACCTGGAGCGGCGGGCCGGATTTCGCGGCCCTCACCGCCTATCTCACCGGCAGCAGCACCTTGGTTTCCACGCTCGATGAATCCGACATCGCCTTCCTGGTCTGGCCCTGGTCCGAGCAGGACAGCACGATGCCCTATGCCAATAAATCGCTCTATAAAGCCTCGGTGCTCCGGCTGCTCTCGCTCACGCGCGGCCTGCTCGGCCGTACGGCCGCCAATCTGCCGCTGCTGGCTTGGAACGCGATTCCCTATGAGACGAATAACGGCGTGCAGATGGTGCGCGAATCCATCGCCGACCTCGCCACCGTCAACGCCAACAACATCCTGGTCTTCGCACCGCAAACCGCCGATTCCAACCCGTTGAACGCCGCCTATGACCCGAGCACCGGGCTGTTCATCGGCGGCGACCCGGAGCATCGCGACCAGCCGGACCTGTTGCGCTATGGCCGCATCGGCGCGTTCACCGCCGGGCGCGCGGCCATTGCGCTCGGCCTGTCGGATTCCATTCCGGCCTCGGCGCTCCCCGTCTCCGGCCTGCCGGCCTCGGGCGGACCGCGCATCGCCCATGTCTATCGCGCTTCGAATACCAGCCTGATCCTGACCATCGCGCATGATTCCGGGAATGACGTCATCATCCCCTTGCAAGCGGCCTCCGGCGTGGGTTTTGCGGTGATGGATGGCGGCAGCGTGGCGAGCCCGGGCAATATCATCGCGGCCATCGCGGCGGCGCGCGTGGATGCCACGCATCTCCTGATCACTTTGGCCGCACCTATCACCAATGCCTCCCCCGGCGTGTCGTTCTTCTATCCCTATGGCAGCACGCAGATCGGCCGCGGCGATGCGGTGACGGATAACGCCGCCAGCCTTTCCCCGCCCGCCAACTGGAATATCGGCGGCGATCTCGGGAGTGCCTGGAACGTCAATCTTCCGCTACAGGCCACGACCTATCCGATCACGCTGTCGGATACGCCGGATTAGCCGGCCCGAAAATCGTTTTACGCCCGGCTGCAAGGAGATATCATGGACTCAGACTCCGTCGCCATTCTGCGTTCGGATATCGCCGCCTTGCGCAACGATGTGAACGGCATCCGCCAGGATATCAGCATCCTCGAAGCCAAGGCGGATTCCATCGAAACCTGGCGCGTGCGCTATCTCGCCCAGGAGGATCAGGTGATCAGCAAGCTCTTCGCCAAGGTGGATGAGCTGGTCTCCGGGCTGAGCGACATGCGCGCCGACATCGCCCGCATCCGCGGCGAGCGCGACGCCGAGCGGCGCACCAGCATGACGATCGTGAGCCTGCTCTCGGCGGCCTGCGGCGGCCTCATCGCGAGCCTGTTCCATGGATAATTTTTCGCGCTGCTTCGCCTTCACCCTCGGCTCGGAAGGCGGTTTTACCGAGAACGCCGCCGATCCCGGCAACTGGACCGGCGGGGCCATCGGCCAGGGCGCCTTGCGTGGCACGAAATACGGCATCAGCGCCGCCGCCTATCCAGCGCTCGATATCGCTAATCTCACGCAGGCGGACGCGCAGGCGATCTACCGGCGCGACTACTGGGCAAAGCTGCAAGGTGATGCGCTGCCATTGCCGCTCGCTTTCGTTGCGTTCGACGCGGCGGTGAATGCCGGGCTGCGCCGCTCCGTCATCTGGTTACAGCAAGCCGCCGGACAGGGTGCCGATGGCGCGTTGGGCCCGGCCACGCTGGCGGCCCTCACCCGGGGCGATGCGCTGGCGCTGGCCCGGGAGGCGCTGGTGCGCCGGCTGGAGTTCTCATCGCGCCTGCCGGATTGGCAGAATTTCGGGCTTGGCTGGTCGCGGAGGATCATCGCGCTGGCGGGGGAGATTGCGGGCTGATCCCGGCTATTCGTGCAGCGTCTTGATCAGCGCCTCGGCCTCGTCGCGCGCCAGCCGCAAGGCTCTGCGTGCAACACTTTGCGCAAATCCGCCGCGCGCCATCGCGCCCAGAATCTTCTCCTCCGGCGCATCACCAAACGGCCCGGCGCGGCGTCGCCGCAAATAGGCGCAGGCCGCCGCCAGCTCGCGTTCCGGGTCGTCCTGCAAAACCGGGCGCGCCACGCCCTTGGCGGCCAGATGCGCCATCGTCGCGCGATGCGACTTGCCTTCCCGCCGCAGCCTTTTGGCGCGGGACGCCGCGAAGGCATCGTCATTCAGCACGCCCGCCTCGCGCAGCCGGGCGATCACCGGCGGAATCTCCGCTTTCGCGCGCCGTGCGGCGGCTCCAACCTCCTCCGGCTCGGCATCCTCCCCGGCTTGCAGCCGCGCCCAGCGGTCGATCTTGCGCCCGAGCACCCGCGCCAGCCCGGCCTCGGTTGCCGCAAACCGCGCCAGATGGTTCAATGCCGCCTCGTATAATTTGGCCCCGTCCGGGGCTTTGTCCGCCATGGCGCGGAGTCTTGCCGCAACAAGGCGCGCATGCAACCCCCGCCTCTGGCACTCTTGTCACGCCCCAACTCTCCCTCTATACGCCCCGCTTCACCGTAAAACGTGATGCGCGCGCGCTTGGGCCATTAGGCATGCCCGGCCGCCGCCCCGATGTTCGGGAGCCCTGCTTGCAGGGATATGCGATAGGAGACCAAAATGCCGAAGCTCAAGACCAAGTCATCGGTCAAAAAACGGTTCAAGATCACCGCCACCGGCAAGGTTCTCGCCGGCCCCGGCAAAAAGCGCCACAACCTGATGGCCCGCAGCCAAAAAGCCAAGCGGCAGAATCGCGGCAGCCAGACGCTAACCCATGCTGACGGCATCACCGTCAAGCAATGGGCGCCGTACGGTATCGGTTAAGGGGGCAGATCAATGGCACGTGTAAAACGGGGCGTCACCACGCACGCCCGTCACAAGAAAATTCTCGACCAGTCGAAGGGCTTCGTCGGCCGTTCGTCCACCAACTACCGCATTGCGCTGGAACGCCTGGAGAAGGCGCTGCGCTATGCCTATCGTGACCGCCGGGTCAAAAAGCGCGAGTTCCGCTCGCTCTGGATCCAGCGCATCAACGCCGCCGTGCGCGAGCATGGCCTGACCTACAGCCAGTTCATCTTCGGGCTCAAGCAGGCCGGGCTGGAGCTGGACCGTAAGGTTCTGGCCGCCATCGCGTTCGACGATGCCGCCGCCTTCGCGGAAATCGTCCAGGCCGTGAAGGTTGTCGGCGCGGCGGAGTAACTTTCCGCATTTTCACTTGTCTCATGTCCGGCCCAGACACATGTCTGACCGGACATGAAGACATACCATCCCATGCCCGATACATTTGCCGACACGGCCTCCTTCCTCACCACGTATGAGCAGGACCGTCTCTGGCGTGCCGCCATCCTCATGGCGGATTCCCGTGGGCTCGTCATGCGTCTCACCGCCATGTTCGGCCGCCGCATCGAAGCCCTTCGCAGCCGCATCAGCAAAACCGGAGACCGCTTCGGCGGTCAGGCCTGGGCCGAGCTTGCCCAGCAGGCGCAGGATGCGGTGGAAGACACGCTCTGGAACAGCTACGGCCTGGCCACATTCGGCCTGACAGCCATCCCCCGCATTGCCAGGCCCAGCCGGCCGCGCAACAATCGCGCCCATCGCCTGGCCACGGCCGCGAGCGGGGTGGCCTCCGGCTTTGTCGGCCTGCCGGGCGTGCTGTTCGACATTCCCTTCACCACCGCCACGATCCTGCGTTCCATCGCCGAGGTCGCGCGCGATAACGGTGAGGATATCGAAACCGAGGACACCAAACGCGCCTGCCTCGAAGTTCTGGCCTTTGGCGGCCCGAATGACGCCGATGACGAGACCGAGATCGGCTACTGGGCCACCCGCATCGGCGTGAACCATTTTTCGATCAACCTGCTCATCAAAAGCGCCGCCGGCCGTTTTGGACTGGTGCTGTCGGAAAAACTGCTGGCCCAGGCGGTGCCGATTGCGGGCGCCATTACCGGCGGGGCGCTGAATTACGCGTTCACTGATTATTATCAGAATATGGCGCAGGTGCATTTCTGCCTGCGTACGCTGGACCGCCGCACCGGCCAGCCCGCCGCCGTGCGGGCCTGCTTCAACCAGATGGTGCGCGCCGCGCGCGACAGGCGGCGCATCACCCGCAAACCTAGCAAAGAAGCGCCCGTGACCTATCTGCCCAGTTAGGCCGCGGGCCGTTCGCGATTACTTAAACGAGATCAGCTCAACGTCGAAAATCAGCGTCGCACCCGGCGGAATCACGCCGCCGGCGCCGCGCGCACCGTATCCATGGGCGGCTGGAATGATCAGCGTGCGTTGCCCGCCCACCTGCATGGTGGAAACCCCGATATCCCAGCCTGAGATCACCTGCTGCACGCCGAGCTTGAAGGAAAACGGTTGCCCGCGGTCGCGCGAAGAGTCGAATTTCTTGCCCTTGGCGCCGTTATCATCCAGCCAGCCGGTGTAATGCACGGTCACGGTCTGGCCCTTGGCCGGGCTCTCCCCGGTGCCGACCACATGGTCTTCATATCGTACGCCGGATGGCAGGGTAATGATGTTGGTTTCGGCCATGTTCTGCTCCTCCTGAAGCTGCATTTCGCGCGGCCTGGGTAGACAATAAATCCACGCCCCGCAAATCCGGGGGCGCATTGCCCCCGGACGCGTCACACCGTCTTAGTTCTTGGCGGCGTGGAAACCGGCGGCCAGGGCCTCGCTCTTGCACACAAAGGCGCCGTGCTTGGTCTTGCCGTAATATTTGGACCCGGCAAGGTGGAAGCTCTTGCTCTTGGAGAGCGTGGACCACACCACGGCATCGCCCGGGCAATGCGCGGTGGCAGCCCCAAGGGTCTTGAAGGAGGCGAGCTTGCCGGCCATCGCCTTTGCGGCGGGCGCGACAGGCGCAGCCGGGGCCATGCTGGACATTGGGGACATCGCGCCGCCAGGCGTGTTAGGGGACATCGCGCCGCCCGGCGCGTTAGGGGACATCGTGCCGCCAGGCGCGTTAGGGGACATCGCGCCAGCCGGTGCGGCCATCGTCTGCGCGCTGGCAAGCGGTGCGAAGCCCATGGCGCAGGCGAATGTCAGCGCGGGCAGCAGGTGCCGGGAAATACGGGTCATTTTCATGCGATAAATTCCTGTGATTTTGACGTCCGCCTGCTTGGGCGGCCGGTCATTGAGGTGTGACACGCCTGACCACCGGGTTTCCCGTGACGGTCATGCGCGTCTGCGCCCTATGCCGAATCACCGCGTGCCGCAAGCATCCGGGGCGCATTCCGCGCGGCATTTCATGGTGCTGACATTTGCGTGTCCTGCGGCAGAGGATTAGGGTCCCGCCGCCTTCAACCGCGTAGACCAAGACCGAGAACGAGACCGAAAATGAGCATCATCGCCGACCGCCTGAACCGCATCAGCCCGAGCCAGACCATCGCTATTTCATCCAAGGCGCGGGCGCTCAAAGCCGCGGGGCGGGACATTATCAGCCTCTCCGCCGGCGAGCCGGATTTCGACACGCCCGAGCATATCAAGCAGGCGGCCATCGCCGCGATCCAGTCCGGGGATACGAAATATACCGATGTCGCGGGCACCCCGGCTTTGCGCAAGGCGGTCGCCGATAAGTTCAAGCGCGATAGCGGGCTGGACTACAAGCCTGAGGAAATTATCGTCTCCACCGGCGGCAAGCAGGTCATTTTCAACGCCATGCTGGCGACCGTGCAGGCGGGCGACGAAGTGCTCATCCCCACCCCTTGCTGGGTCAGCTATCCCGATATCGTTGCACTGGCTGAAGGCAAACCGGTCTTCATCCCCTGCAGCCAGAATTCAGGCTTCAAGCTGCGCGCCGAGGATCTGGAAGCCGCGATCACGCCAAAAACCAAATGGCTGTTCCTGAACTCGCCCAACAACCCGACCGGTGCGGCCTATTCCGCCGAGGAATTGCGCCCGATCTGCGACGTGCTGCTGAAGCACCCGAATATCTGGGTCTTCACCGACGATATCTACGAAAAACTCACCTATGACGGCTTCAAGCCCGCCACCATCGTGGAGGTGGAACCGCGCCTGCGCGAGCGCACCATCACCATGAATGGCTGCTCCAAGGCCTATGCGATGACCGGCTGGCGAATCGGCTTCTGCGGCGCGCCCGTGGCGCTCATCAAGGCGATGGACAAGTTGCAAAGCCAGTCCACCTCCAACACCTCCTCCATCAGCCAGGCCGCCGCCGTCGCCGCGCTGAACGGGCCGGAGGACGGGCTGCACGAGATGGTGCGCGTGTACAAGGACCGCCGGGATCTGGTGGTGGACATGCTGAACGCGGCACCCGGGATCACCTGCTCGAAGCCGGAAGGTGCCTTCTACGTGTTTCCCGCCATCCATGGCTGCATCGGCAAAACCACGCCGCAAGGCGTGAAGATCAACAATGACGAAGACTTCGTCATTGCGCTGCTCGATGAGGAAGGTGTCGCCGCCGTGCATGGCTCGGCCTTCATCTATCCCGGCCATTTCCGCATCAGCTACGCCACCTCGACCGAGGCGTTGCGCGAAGCCTGCACGCGCATCCAGCGTTTCTGCGCGGCGCTGAAGTAAAACAAGCTGACGTAAACCAAAAAGGGGAGGGGTTCGCATGCCTCCCCTTTTTGGTTGCAGCCAGCACGCGAAGTCAGTCCCACATAGAGCTGAATCCGCCTCTAAATCGCCCTCTAGCGCTATCCGAAGCGCGCGCTGCCCCAGGCTACCGCAGCCGCGCCGAAAGGGAGAAAAATCAGCGTCCGAGCGTTGAAATAAACCGCAAACCCGGCGACCAGCGCGCCGAAAAAATAGAGCAAAAACGACGCGATCTGCCGCTTCGTGTCCACCGGCACCGCAAACCGTTTATCCGCCAGCAACTCGGTGAATGCGATCACGATATTGGTCAGCGTACTGGTGAACACGATTGTCGGAATGTTGGATAGATTAACCCGCTTGCCGACCAGGCTCTGCAGCCCCATCGAGAAGGCCAGCAGCGCGATCACGCCATCCCCGCTCAAACTCCCATTGCGATGATGCGTCGGCAGCCAGAGCGCCACGGCACACGCCAGCAGCACGGTCTCAACCCCGAGCAGCCAGCGCAGCGCGCTTTGCTGCTCCCGCCCCCGGCCGAGCAGCGTGCCCGCCGAACTGCCCGCCACGAAGGCCACCAGCGCAATCGCCGAGCCGGTTGCCGATGCAAAAGAGGCGCGGCTGATATAAAACGCCAGAAACGCGAGATTGCCGGTCATCGCGGATGCCAGAATGCCGCCCAGCTTGGCAAAGGCGATGATATCGACCGTACCGGCGGCGAACGCGGCAAGACCGAGAATGAACTCCAGCGCGGGTCTCGGCGCGGAATACCCGCTCATTGCGCGTCAGGACTCGTCGCGCGCCGCGACCTCTTCGGCCTCGGGCGTCACCGTCCGCCGGGCGCGCAACCGCCGTATCCGCCGCGCATCCGCCTCCAGCACCAGGAATTCGATGCCCGAAGGATGCAGCACGATCTCGCCTTTGGTCGGCACGCGGCCCGCAAGGTTGAAGACCAGCCCGCCGACGGTCTCAATATCTGCGTCGCGCTCATCCTCGGAGAGCACCGCGCCCAGCTTTGCCTCGAATTCCTCCACCGGCAGCAGCGCATTCAAATCGAGCGCCCCGTCCGGGCGCTCCACCAGCATCGGCCCCTCGATCTCGTCATGCTCATCGGCAATATCGCCGACGATGGTCTCCACCAGATCCTCGATCGTCACCAGCCCGTCGATTCCGCCATATTCATCGACCACGAGGGCCAGATGCGTGCGCGTCTGGCGCATCTGCAGCAGGAGATCGAGCACGCCGATCTGCGGCGCCACCATCAACGGCTTGCGCAGGATTTTCTCGGCCGAGAAACTCTCCGGCGCGCCGCTGAACGCGAAAACATCTTTAATATGCACCATGCCCAAAAGGTCATCGAGATGTTCGCGGAATACCGGCATCCGCGAATGCCCCTCCTTGCGGATCTGGTCGATGGCCTGTTCCAGCGTCACATCCGCGCGCATGGCGATAATGTCCGGGCGCGGCACCATCACGTCATCGGCGGTGATTTCGCGCAGGCGCAGCACGTTGGCGATCAACGCGCGCTCCTGTAGATTCAGCCCGATCGGCGCGCCATCACTGCCAAGCGCCCCGTCGCCGCCCGATTCCTGCACGAGTTCGGCGATTGAGTCGCGCACGGATTGCTCGGTATTGCGCAACCGCCCCAGCAACCGGCCCAAAGCCGAACTCATCGGTTTTTCCATGGATTCGCGACCTTGAGGCGCGCAAGCAGCCGCGCCTCTTCCCCCTCCATCCGCCGCGCCTCACCGGCATGGTGATGGTCGAAGCCGTGCAAGTGCAGCGCCCCATGCACCAGCAAATGCGTCAGATGCGCGGCGATGCTTTTGCCCTCGCGCATGGCCTCGCGCCGTACCACGCCAAAGGCCAGCAGAATTTCCGGCGGCTGTTCGTAGGTCAGCACATTGGTCGGCTTGTTCTTGCCGCGGTCGCGGAAATTCAGCCGCTTTACCGTGGCGTCATCGGTCAGCACCACATCGGCCTCGCAATCGGCTGCCTGCATCGTACGCGCCACCAGCCGGGAGACATCCCGCACATATACGCGCCAGCGCCGATCCGTCACCATCACTTCGCCCCCGAAGGGGCCGGTACTTCCAGGTTCCATAATTATCCGTGTCGCTCGCGCGAATGTTCGCGTGCCGCTGCCTGGCGCTGGTCATAGGCTTCCACAATCCGCCCGACCAGCGGGTGGCGCACCACGTCGCCATTGCTGAACCGCGCCACGCCGATGCCGGAAATCCCCTCCAGCGTATCCAGCGCATCCGCCAGGCCCGAGCGCGTGCCCGCCGGCAGGTCGATCTGCGTCAGATCCCCGGTGATCACCATGCGCGTGCCTTCGCCCATGCGGGTTAAAAACATTTTCATCTGTACCGGCGTCGTATTCTGCGCCTCGTCCAAAATCACGAAAGCATGGGCCAGCGTCCGCCCGCGCATGAAGGCGAGCGGGGCGATTTCGATTTCGCCGGTCGTCATTCGCTTGGTCAACTGGTCGCCCGGGAGCATGTCATTCAACGCGTCATAGAGCGGGCGCAGATACGGGTCCACCTTCTCCTTCATATCGCCGGGCAGGAAGCCCAGCCGCTCACCCGCCTCTACCGCCGGGCGGGAGAGCACGATCCTGTCCACCTTGCCCGAGGTCAGCATCGCCACGGCCTGTGCCACGGCCAGATACGTCTTGCCGGTGCCGGCCGGGCCCATGGCGAACACCATCTCATGGCGGGCCAGCAAGTCGATATAGGCGGTCTGTGCAGCACTTCGCGGACCTATCGCGCCTTTGCGCGTGCGGATCGCGGGCAGGTCCGAGAGCGGGAGGCGCGGGTCCGCCGTCGGGTCCGTCAGGCGCATCGCGGCATCGACTTTCGGCCCATCGATCATCTCGCCGCGCTCCAACTGCCGGTACAAGGCCGCCAGCGCCGCCTCGGCAGCGGCGACCTGGGTGGTGCTTCCAGTGATGGAAATGCGGTTCCCCCGGCAGGCCAGCCTAACACCGAGACGCTGCTCGATTCGGGCGAGATGCCGGTCATGGTCCCCCAGCAGCGCCGGCAATAAGCCGTTATTCGCGAAGGTGAGGGTAAGGGACCGCGGGGGCGGGACGGGTTGGGTAGCCGAAGACGCGATGATCTGGCTCAAGCGGCGATAAGCTCCTTTTCCAGGCTTCCTAAGAGAGAGTTGGGGTTGGCATGGGTGATTTTCACCTCGTGAATTTCACCGGTCAGCGCGACCGGCGATTCGACCACGACCGGCTGCGCATAAAGCGAGCGCCCGGCAATCTGGCCGGCATGGCGGCCAAGCCCGGTGAACAATACCGGCGTCTTCAGCCCGACCGTCGCGGCGTTGAACGCATCCTGCTGGCGGCGCAGCTCCGCCTGCAATTCATAAAGCCGCGCATCCTTCACCTCAGCGGGGAGTTGCGGCAGGCCGGCTGCCGGCGTGCCGGGGCGGGGCGAATAGTTGAAGCTATAGGCCAGGGCAAAACCGGTCTCGCGTACCAGCGCCATCGTCGCGGCGAAATCCGCATCGCTTTCACCGGGATGCCCGATGATGAAATCCGAGGTGAACGCCATGTCCGGGCGAACCTCGCGCAGCCTTGCGACGATCCGCCGGAAATCATCGGCCTTATGCTTGCGGTTCATTGCCGCCAGAATTTTATCCGAGCCCGACTGCACCGGCAGATGCAGAAACGGCATCAGCGCCGGGTTGCGCCCATGCGCGAGGATCAGCTCCTCCGTCATGTCGGAAGGGTGGGAGGTCGTGTAGCGCAGCCGCATCAGGCCGGGGATTTCCGCCAGCGCCTCCATCAGCCGCGCCAGCGTCCAATCCTGCCCATCCGGCCCTTCGCCGTGATAGGCATTCACGTTTTGGCCGAGCAGCGCAATCTCGCGCGTGCCCTGCGCGACCATGCGCCGCGCCTCCGCGATGACGCTGGAAGCCGGGCGCGAGGCTTCGGCGCCGCGCGTATAGGGCACCACGCAGAAGGAGCAGAATTTATCGCAGCCTTCCTGAATGGTGAGGTTGGCGATAACCCCCTGCGGCGCTGCGGCCTCCGGCAGAAAGTCGAATTTCTTCTCTGCGGGAAAATCCGTGTCAATCACGGAGTTCTTGGTCCGGTGCACCTGGGCGATCAGCTCGGGCAGGCGATGATAGGCCTGCGGCCCGACGACCATATCCACATAAGGCGCACGGCGGCGGATGATCTCGCCCTCCGCCTGCGCCACGCAGCCGGTGACCGCGATCATCATCCGCCCGCCGGTCGCTTCCTTCATATCCCGCAGCCGGCCGAGGGCCGAGAATACTTTCTCGGCGGCCCGCTCGCGGATATGGCAGGTATTCATAATGACCATATCCGCCCCTTCGGGGCTGTCCACGGTCGCGTATCCCAAAGGCGCCAGCACATCCGCCATGCGCGCACTGTCGTACACGTTCATCTGGCAGCCATGCGTCACGACATGCAGTTTACGGGTTTTATTACGGGTTTTCGGGTCCGTCGCGTTCATACGTCTGATTCCATCCGGTTCTCCCGGACGGAAAAGCGCTTGGATGCCAGCCTGGTCAAGGTCAATTCCGTTGGAACCCTCCTGATCGTCACGCTACTCCGCTATGTTTCCCCGCGCCGTGTCAAGAAAATTTGGGGGACCGTTCAATGACAGCCCATGCCCCAGCGCCACCCGCCGGTCGAACACAAAACACTCGCCGCGCCAACGGCTCTCCGTTTCGGGAACCTCCTCCAGATAGCGCAATATGCCGCCCTGGAGCTGGAAGACCTCGGGAAACCCTGCTTCTATCATATAGGCGCTCGCCTTCTCGCATCGTATCCCCCCGGTGCAGAACATCGCGATCTTCTGTCCCTTTACGGGCGGCGCTAGCGCATCCACAAAATCCCGGAAGGCGCTGAAGCTGGTCAGGCCTGGATTCACCGCGCCCTCAAATGTGCCGAATTCGACCTCAAAGGCGTTGCGCGTGTCGATCACCATCACATCGGGTTCGTCCAGCAGCGCGTTCCAATCCTTCGCCGCCACATATTCTCCGGTCCGGCGTCCCAGCATCGTGTCGCCGAAGGTGATGATCTCGCGTTTCAGCTTGATCTTCAGCCGGTCGAAATGCGCCTCCCCGGCGCCTGAGAATTTCAGCTCCAAATTCGTAAAGCCGGGGCGGTGCGCCGCGGGGCGGTGCAGCACGTCCACAAAGGCATCGATGCAGGCGGGCGGTCCCGCCAGGGTGCCGTTAATCCCCTCCGGGCTGACCAGCACCGTGCCAAACAGCCCCAGCGCCGAGCATTCCGCCAGAAATTCCGTGCGCACCGCTTCGGGGCTTTCCAGCCGCACGAATACATAGAACGCCGCCACCTTGTTCATCGGCGGCTCTGCCGGACCATCGCCGCGTTCAGCGCAAGCCTTGCTTCCAGCGCGGCGGAGAGCGCCTTGCGGTTGGGAAAGCTGCCAGGCGCGATCGCCGCGTCCAGAATGATCGTCGCATGCAGGCTGCGCCGCCGGCCGATGCGGTTGAAATGTGATGCCAGGTCCATATCGCCATACCAGGAAATGCCGGGCCGGTCGTATCTGCGCACCGGCAATCCGTCCAGCCCGTCATAAACCAGCGTCACCGGCTGCACATAGGGCCGCGCAGGGTCATCGGCAACGGCGAGGAAGGCGGAGGCGAACGGCAAAACCCGGTTCCCGTCGGAGGTCGTGCCTTCCGGGAACAGGATGATATTATCTCCCGCCGCCAGCCGGTCCGCGAGCACGCCCCGCTCGCGCGCCACGCTCGTGCGGTTACGGCTGACAAAAACCGTGCGCCCCAGCCTCGCCACCCAGTTGACGAGCGGCCAGTTCGCAATCGCGCTTTTGGCCACGAAACATCCCGGCAGCACGCTCCCCAGTGCGACGATGTCGAGCCAGGAGGAATGGTTGGCGATGAACAGCACCGGGCGGTGCGTATCGAGAATCCCGGTCACACTCACCCGCAGGCCCAAAATCCGCGCCACGCCGCGCCAGTAGAATTTCGCGAACCGCTCCTTGCACCGTCCCGGCAGCAACAGAAACACCGCCTGCACCGGCATGGCAGGCAAGGTCCAGAGCAGCACCGCCAGCAGCCGCAACCCCATACGGATCAGGGCGCGCCGCCTTTCAGCATGGTCCGCAGGTCAAGCAGTATCGGCTCCGGATCGGCCGCCAGAACATCACGCACCACTTCCACCCAGTCTCCCACATCCTCAACCTGCGTCGGGTTGCCGCGCAGCAATTCCCGCTTGATGAACGGAAACCCGGCGAGCAGCAAATGCCGCCATAAATCCGAGGTCGGATTCAGCGCCACGCGGCGCGCCACACCGTCGCGAATACGCAAAATCTGCAGCTTGCGCGTGATATGGATCGGATCGTTCCGCCCAAGCTCGCTTTCTTCCGTCTCGATCAGCTTCTCCAGCCCCTCGCTATTGGCGCGCTTCAACAGCGCCTGGTACTCCCAGATGGCCGAACAGCGCAGCCCGCCTTTCACCATCGCCTGCGTAATCCCCACCTCATAGGCATGCACGATAAAGGATTTCACGGGCACCGGGCGTACGGTTTTCCAGAATTTGCCGAACGCCTCGGCGCGCAGCGCCGCCGGGCCGAAGGCGAGGAAGAAGGATTGCAGATGGTAGCGGTGCTGCCAGCTTTCGGTCAGCCCCCAGATATCCGCCTTGTTGTAATTCAACCGGCGCAACGTATCGCCGAGCGGCACCAGCGGGCCGAACACGCTGTCATTGGCGAAGATCACCTCCTCCGTCCCGGCGCGCGGCAGGCCGAGATAGTCCAGCGCTTCCCGCCAGGCTCCGAAATCATAGCCTATATTCCGCCGCACGATCACGGAACTGCAGATCCCTTGCAGCGCGTGCATGTCTCCCGGCTGCAACCGGCCCGCATTGCTGACAAAGACGATCTCGCGGCCGCTGGCCTTCAGCTCGCGTAAATACTCGTAAATCTGGGCCCGCACGACGCCCCGTGCGTCGAAATGCATGAACAGCACGATTTTTGGCCCGAGGCCGATTTCCCCCTGCGGCCAGACGCTGACGATCTGCCGGGTGCTGCGCATCCGTCCGTAGAGCCGCGCCAGCGGAATCCAAATATACCATTTGCCCAGAACCAGGAGGCGCTGGGTAAGCTCCCGCAATAGCTTCCTCACGCGCTCATGCTTTCCATTTGTTGGATGAGGTCATAAGGCGCGCCGGGATACGCGACGATGAACGCGCTTAGCAGCGCGGTCGCCTCCTCAGCCCGGCTCAGCCGGTGCAGCGCCACCACCTCGCCGCGCAGCGCGGGCCAGAACAGCGCATCCGGCGCGCTGCCCGGCGGGGCCAGCTTCACCAGCGCATCGCGCAGCCGGGCGAAGCAGTTGGCGCTGCGCCGCCAATCCTCCCGTGTTTCGAGAAACAAGATGCCTGCGGCGAACAAAACATCACGCGCTGCCGCATCGTCAGGCGGATGGCGTTTCAGGAGCACCGGCTCGACAAGGTCCAGCAATTTCCGCGCATTGGCAAAATACCCGGCATTCACCAGCGTCACGAAGGTGGCGAGCGCCAGCCGCTGCACGCGTTCGTCCTGCAGCCCGCCTTTGCGGGCTTGCTCCAAACGCCGCAGGATCAACGCGCCATCGTCCATTTTCTGCAGGTCGAGCAGCAGCAACGCCGCCAGCGCATCCTGGCGCAAAGCGGGCAGGCATGCCGACAGCTGCCGTTCGACGTTATGGCCGCGCGCCATATCCGCCGCCGCGGCAAAATCCCCGTCATTCACCAGCCGTACGAATGCGTCCATCCGCAAGGCTCCAAGCACGGCTTCGTCGACCTCGCCGGCCAGCAAGGCCAAGCACTCCATCGCCGTTCTCGTCCGCCCTGCGTGCAGGTTCAGCATGACGCAAGCCAGCCTCGCATCCCGTGCGGCATCGCCCTGCAATTCGTACAACCGCGTAAAACAGGGTTCCGCCCCGGCCAGAAGCTCCGCCTCCGAATAGCGCCCGGCATTAATCAGCCCCGTAAAGGCTCCCAGAAGCAAATCCGACCGGCGATCCTCCGGAACCGCAACGCCGGCAAGATGCCGCGCGACCAGCGCAGCATCGCCGATGGCCAGCTCCATCACGGCCAGGGCAATCGCCGCATTCGCGCCCACCGCTTCGGCATGTTGCCGCGCCAGCGCAGCCACGCCATGCGCCGCCGATAACATTGCCGCCTCATCCAGTCGCGAGGCGTTCACCAGCCGGATGAACGCCTCGACCAACAATATCTCCCGCCGCGCGTGTGGCAGACCCAGCCCCGCCAGACGCTGCGGTATCTCGGCCGGGTCCCCCACCGCGAGGTCCAGCACGGCTCGTGCCAGCCCAACATTGCGCGCCACCTCGCCGCCATGGCGCGCGGCCAGCGCCGGGACATCGTGATCACGAAGGAAAACAATCGCTTCATCATAGCGCGCGGCGTTTACCAGCCGGATGAACGCCTCCATCAGCAGCACGTCCCGCCGGTCGGGCGCGACCTCCAGACCCGCAAGGCGCAAGGGGATATCCGCCGCGTCGCCCGCCGTGAGGTCTAGCACCATGCGCGCCAGCCCGACATTGCGCGCCACCTCGCCGCCATGTCGCAGCGCCAGCGCGGGAATGTCATACCTCTCGATAAAGCCCAGCGCCTCGTCATAGCGCGAGGCATTCACCAGCCGGATGAAGGCTTCCATCAGCAGAACATCCCGCCGGTCCGGCTCGATCTCCAACCCATCCAGCCGGTTCGGGATTTCGGCCGGGTCGCCCGCCGCCAGATCCAGTACCATCAGCGCCATCATCGCATCGTGCGCCGTTTTTCCGCCCGGCTTCTGCCGCGCTAGCCTGTTGACATCGTAAGCCATCGCTGCCGCCTGCGCCTCGGCATAGCCGGATGCGTTCACCAGCCGGGTGAAGGCTTCCAGCACAATCCCATCCGCCGCTTCCCCCAGCTCT
>Ga0302157_10001812_pt1 | contig 25598 bp, 21 predicted proteins | sample I_Bog_N3_3_FD_193502 | JGI IMG/M metagenome (GOLD analysis project Ga0302157, IMG submission 193502) | Peat permafrost microbial communities from Stordalen Mire near Abisko, Sweden - I_Bog_N3_3 | ecosystem: Environmental > Terrestrial > Soil > Wetlands > Peat | place: Sweden: Abisko, Stordalen... | reverse complement strand
ATCACCGCGCTGATCGGGCCGACCGGTTCAGGCAAGTCCACCTTCCTGCGCACGCTCAACCGCATGAACGACCGCGTGCCCGGGTTCACGCGACAGGGAGACGTCACGCTCGACGACGAGAGCCTGTGGGCACAGCAGGTCGACCTCCTGACACTGCGCCGGCGCGTGGGCATGCTGTTCCAGCGGCCGAACCCGTTCCCGATGTCGATCAAGGACAACGTGGTGGCCGGCGTCAAGGCGCACCGGATCGCCAAGGGCAAGCAACTCGACGTCGTGTGTGAACGCCGTCTCACCGAAGTCGGGCTGTGGGACGCAGTAAAGGACCGGCTCAATGATTCGCCCTTCCGGCTGTCGGGCGGCCAGCAGCAGTTGTTGTGCCTGGCGCGCGCCCTTGCCGTCGGGCCCGAGGTCCTGTTGCTCGACGAGCCGACCTCGTCCCTCGACCCCGTGACGACCGAGGCCATTGAGGCGTTGCTCAAGACGCTGGCCCCCGCGCTGACCTTGATCGTGGTGACACACAACCTCGGCCAGGCCATGCGGGTCTCGCACCAGACCATGTTCTTCTACCAGGGGGCGCTCGTCGAGTACGGAGCGACGGACGATCTGTTCAACAGACCGTCGCATCCGGACACCGAACGCTACGTCACGGGACGGATGGGCTAGCACAGCTGCTCCGATCCACGCTTCTTGTTCGCGACACCAAGAGACCGAACCAGACCCAGAGCAAGCAACAAACCACACCAACACCAACACCAACACAAGGGAGAAAATCTGTGAAGACCTCGATGCGCGCGGCACGACTCAAGCGAGGAGTGCTCGTCGCCATGGCGTCCGGACTGGCGCTGGGCTCGGCGGCGTTCGGATTCGCCACGGCGGCCTCGGCCGCCAAGGTGACACTGAACACCGTGGAGAAGCCCTCCGGAGGCTCGGTGACGGAGACGGGCAGCACGCTGCTGTACCCGCTCTTCAACCTGTGGGCCAGCGGGTACAACGAGAAGTTCTCGAGCACCAGCATTCAGACGGCCGGGACCGGGTCCGGTACCGGCATCTCCGAGGCGGAGAACGGCACCATCGACATCGGCGCCTCCGACGCCTACCTGGCACCCAGCGTGACGACATCAAACCCGGACCTGATGAACATCCCGCTGGCCATTTCGGCGCAGCTGATCACCTACAACGTTCCGGGCGTCACGGCACACCTGAAGCTGAGTGGCAAAGTCATTTCGGCGATCTACCAGGGAACGATCACGAGTTGGAACGCCTCGCAGATTGCCAGCCTGAACCCCGGCGTGAAGCTTCCGGCCACACCGATCGTGACACTGCACCGCTCGGACAGCAGTGGTGACACGTTCTTGTTCACGAGCTACCTGTCGAAGGCCGACCCGAGCGGTTGGGGCACCAAGATCAGCTACAACACCACGGTCCCGTGGCCCAACGCACCCGGTGCGCTCGGTGAGACGGGCAACTCGGGCATGGTGGCGGGCTGCAAGGCCACGGTCGGCTGCATCGCCTACGTGGGCATCAGCTACCAGACCCAGGCCCTCCAGGCCGGCCTCGGCTATGCCTCGCTGCAGAACGGCAAAGGCCAGTACGTGCTCCCGAGCGCCACGTCCATCAACGCTGAGGCGGCGGCCTTCGTGAAGAAGACCCCGGCCAACGGCACCATCTCCATGATCTACGGTCCCGCTCCCGGCGGCTACCCGATCATCAACTACGAGTACGCCATCGTGTCGACGAACCAGCAGTCCTCGTCGACGGCCAAGAACGTGCGCTCGGTCCTGGAGTGGGCCGTCAGCCCCAAGTACGGGTCCGCCACGTCGTACCTGGCCCAGGTCGACTTCCAGCCGCTCCCGACCAAGGTCGCGGCACAGTCGATCAAGCAGATCCTGAAAATCAAGTAGATGACATCCGTCGGCGGTGTGGCGGGGCGCGTCCCCGCCACACCGCACGCGGAGTCAATGGGGAAGCCCTCCGCGCCCAGGCGGGTACTGGACTTCTTCCGCCGGAACGAGGAGCACGCGTGGAGGGGGTCGGCGTGGATCGCCGTCGTTCTCCCCCTGGCCGCCCTGGCGTTCGCCGTCTCAGTTCTGGCGGTGAAGGCGTGGCCGGCCGTCCGGGTCAACGGGTGGTACTTCCTCTACGGCCGCAACTGGACCTACGGCAGCGGCTACGGCGCCGTGGTCCACACCGACGGCGTGGCCCATCCCATGGGTGCCCAATTCGGCGCCTGGGCGATCATCTGGGGCACCATCGCCTCGTCGCTCATCGCCATCGTCATCGCAGTCCCGCTCTCCATCGGGGCGGCCTTCGCCCTCACGGAGCGCCTCCCGGGTTGGATCTCGCGACCGCTCGGGTTCACCATCGAGATCCTGGCCGGCATCCCCAGCGTGGTCATCGGCCTCTGGGGCATATTGACCTTCGGACCCTGGCTGGCCCACCACGTCTATCCGATCATCGCCGACCACATGCCCGACGTCCCGGTCCTGCAGTACTTCCGCAACCCGGTCGGAGGCGGTGAGGGCCTCATGTCAGCGGGCATCGTGCTGGCGCTGATGATCGTCCCGATCATTGCGTCGACGACCCGTGATCTGTTCCAGCAAGTGCCGCCGTTGCCCAAAGAAGGGGCCTCCGCGCTGGGCATGACCGACTGGGAAGTGGCCAACAAGGTGACCCTGCCCTGGGTGCGCTCGGGCATCATCGGCGCCACGGTGCTCGGCCTCGGCCGCGCGCTAGGGGAGACCATCGCCGTCGCCATGATCGGTGGCGCCGTTCTCCACATCCCCCCGACGGCCTACCTGCCCTTCACCACCGTGGCCGCCACCATCCTCACCCAGCTCGACGGCGCCCTCACCGACGGGACCGGCTTCGCCGTGGCCACCCTGGCCGAGCTCGCCCTCGTCCTGGCTGTGATTTCGGTCGGCGTGAACCTCCTGGCCCGGCTCATCATCAACCGGACCAGCCGGACCGGGGCACCGGTCGGGGGCGCCTGATGACCTCGCTGGCAGCCGGCCCGTCGACGCGACGTCGGCGCGTCTCGACCCTCGCCTGGCGGGGCTTGACCTACCTGGCCCTGGTGCTGATCATGGCACCGGCAGCCTGGCTGCTGATCGGCGTGCTGGGCCGGGCCTGGAGCCACTGGAAATGGAGCGTGCTCTGGACGCAACTCACCCCCGAAGGTGGCGGGCTGCGGGACCAGATCCTGGGCACGTTGATCCTCATGGTCGGCGTCTTCATCATTGCCGGCACCATCGGCGTGCTGGCGGGCATCCACCTGGCCGAGTTCGCCCTGCCGCACAAGGCGAGCGGCAAATTGAGCGGCCCGTTGCGCACCGCCTCCGACATTCTGTCGGGGTTCCCCTCCATTGTGCTGGGCTACGTGGGGTACGTGGCACTGGTGGTCGGCCTCCACTGGGGCTTCTCACTGTTGTCGGCCCTGATCATCCTCTCCATCATGGTCATCCCCTATATCGCCAAGACGACAGAGAACTCCCTACGCCAGGTGCCGACCGGGTATCGCGAGGGGGCGGAAGCGCTCGGGATGTCGGCCGCGTACGGGCTGCGCAAAGTGGTCCTCAAGAGCGCATTGCCCGGCATCGTGACCGGCCTTCTGCTCGCGCTGGCCATCGCCTGCGGTGAGACGGCACCACTCATCTACACCGCCGGATTCTCCAACACCCTGCCGCACCAGTTGACGCACGCCCAGTTCCCGTATCTCACCTACGTCGTGTTCCAGTACTACAACGACCCTTCAGTGCAGAAGCACTACCTCTCCTACGACGCCGCGCTGATCCTGGTCGTCATTGTGCTGCTCCTCCTGGTGGCCAGCCGCATCGTCGTCTCCCGGACCCAGCGCCACTCCGAGAGCGCCCGAGGAACACAGCGCCGCCGGCCCGGACGCCCTGGTCCCACGGCAGCGCTGGCGGAGCCGAACCTCGAGGTGCCGACCGTCTAGAGACGGCGCCCGGACAGACCTCCTAAGGTGGAGTCACGACGCACACAAATCAGGAGGAAGACCGTTGAGCGCAGGATCCGAATGGGGCCCACTGGCCCGTCTGGCGGGAGTCTGGGAGGGCGAGAAGGGCGAGGATGTCGCCTACGCCAATCAGGACGGGAAGATCGGCCTGACCCCCTACCGCGAGCACATCGACTTCAAGCCCTTCGGCCCCGTGGAGAACGGCAGCCAGGTGCTCTACGGCCTCGACTACCGCATGGCGGCCTGGCGCGGCGACGAGGACAGCCCGTTCCACACCGAAGTCGGCTACTGGATGTGGGACGCCCGTGACAGCGAGGTGGTGCGCTGCTTCCTGATCCCACGGGGATCCGCCATTGTCGCCGGTGCCGTGGTCGGGGCCGACGACACCAAGTACACGCTGCACGCCAGTGTGGGCAGCCAGACCTACGGGATCCTCTCCAACAACTGGCTGGACAAGAACGCCCAGGCCATCCGTTACGAGGTGACGATCGACACCAGCGTGGAGAACGAATTCACCTACACGGAGACGACGGTGATCAAGCATGCCCGGCTGCCCGAAGAGGTGATCCACACCGACAGCAACACACTGCGGAAGATCGCCGACGCCTAGGGCCGACCGGTAGGGTCGGCGCGTCGGGGGTCCTCGAGGGGCGTAGGGAGGCACCACATGTTCGAGTGGTCGGAAGAGCAACTGGCGATCCGCGATGCGGTACGGCGGTTCGTCGAAGAAGAGGTCAAACCGAACGTCGAGGAGCTCGAGCACGGGGACACCCCGCCCTACGAGGTGATCCGCAAGCTCTACCGCACCTTCGGGCTCGACACCCTGGCCCGGGACTCCTTCAAGCGGGCCCTCGACCGCAAGGCCTCGGGTGCGGCCGCGCCGGAACGCGCCGAGAGCGGCGGCAACGCAGCCATGACGTTGATCCCCATCATTGAGCTGTGCCACTACTGCCCCGGCATCGTCACGGCGCTCGGGGTCAGCACGGGCCTGGCCGGCGGCACCATCATGAAGGGTGGCACCCCGGCCCAGATGGAGCGATGGGGCCTCGACCTCATGACGCTGGACAAGGTCGGGGCCTGGGCCATCACCGAGCCCGACTCCGGCTCCGACGCCCTGGGCGGCATGAAGTCCTCGGCCCAGCGCGACGGCGACGAGTACGTGCTCAACGGGAACAAGACGTTCATCACCAACGGTCCCTACGCCGACACGATCGTCTTCTACGCCAAGCTCGACGATGGCGGCGACACACCGCTGCGCCAGCGCCCGGTCCTCACCTTCATCCTCGACCGCGGCATGCCCGGGCTCGTGCAGTCCAAGCCGTTCCGGAAGATGGGCCTGCATTCGTCGCCGACCGGCGAGCTCTTCCTCACCGATGTCCGGGTCGGCAAGGACCGCCTCCTCGGCGAGACGGAGGGCAAGGGCGGGAACGAGGGGCGCGACAGCGCCAAGGGGAACTTCGTGACCGAGCGGGCCGGCGTGGCCGCCATGTCACTCGGCTTGATCGAAGAGTGCCTGAAGCTCTCGGTGCAGTACGCCAAGGACCGACTTCTGTGGGAGCGGCCCATCGCCGAATTCCAGTTGATTCAGCTCAAACTGGCCCGCATGGAGATCGCCCGCCTCAACGTGGAGAACCTGGTGTTCCGGCACATTGAGATGAGCTCGGCGGGCAAGACCCTGACGCTGGCCGAGGCCTCGGCCATGAAGCTGTACTCGGCCCAGGCCGCCTCGGAGGTCGCCATGGAGGCGGTCCAGCTGTTCGGTGGCAACGGGTACATGTCGGAATTCCGGGTGGAGCAGCTGGCCCGCGACGCCAAGGTGTTCCAGATCTACGCCGGCACCGACGAGATCCAGGTCACCCATATCGCCCGCGATCTCCTGAGCCGGTGATGTGAGGGACCTGTTCGGCCCGGCCCCGGCCGACGCCGTGTTCGACGACATGGTCGACCGGCGGCACACGCTGCACCGCCGACCCGAACTCGCCTTCGCCGAGCACGAGACGACGGCCATGATCCGCCAGCACATGGCCTCGCTCGGGATCGCCGAGACCCTCCGGACCACCGAGACCGGCGGCATCTTCACCATGGAGGGCGGCCGACCGGGGCGCAGCGTCGTCCTGCGGGGCGACATCGACGGCCTCCCGGTCCAAGAGGACGAGGCACGCCGCGTCCACTCCGAAGTCGAGGGGGTCATGCACGCCTGCGGCCACGACGTGCACGTGGCCTCCATGCTCGGCGCGGCGTCGCTGCTGGCGGCGCGGCGGGACGACCTGCCGGGCCGCTACATCTTCCTCTTCCAACCGGCGGAGGAGGCGCTCTGCGGGGCCAAGGCGATGCTGGAGGGCGGTGCGCTGACGGCCATGGAGGGCTCACGCCTGGTGGGGTTCCACGTCACCTCCCAACTGCCGGCGGGATTCGTGGCCCTGCGCGCCGGCGTCGCCATGTCAGAGGCGAGCGCGTTGCGCATCACGCTGACGGGCCCGGGGGGGCACGGGGCCATGCCCTCGGCCCAGGGTGACGTGATCCGGGCCACGGCGGAGCTGGTCGCCCGGCTGGGCGACGTGGCCTCGGGGCTGCGCTACGAGGAGACTGATTGCGTCTGCACGGCCGGCACCATCCACGCCGGCACCGCGGTGAACGTGGTGCCGACCTCGGCCCGGGTCACCGGCACGCTACGCACCTTCACCGAGGCCCAGCACGAGGAAGCTCTGGTACGCCTGCAGGACCTGTGCGATCAGGTGGGCGACGACCAGGGCGTCCACGTGGAGTTGGAGGTCCCCGAGCACACCCGCGCCGTGGTCAACGACGCCGAGGCCACCGCCCTGGTCGAGGCGGAGGCGAGTGTCGTGCTCGGCCCCGACCAGGTCTTCCGGATGCCGCCGGTGTCGCCCAGTGACGACGTCAGCGAGTTCCTGCGCCACCTGCCGGGCTGCTACTTCTTCGTCGGCGGCGGTGCGGCGGACGGCTCGAGCGGGACGCACCACAGCCCGACCTTCCTGGTGGAGGACGAGTCCCTGCGGGTCGGGGCCAGCGTGCTGGTGCGCAGCGCGCTGGCACTGGCCGCGCCGTGACAGCGACGGGCACAATGGAGCGATGAGCCCCTCGGACCTCTTCGACATCGCAGGCAAGACGGCCCTCGTCACCGGGGGCACGCGCGGTATCGGCAGAATGATCGCCGAAGGCTTCGTGGACGCCGGGGCCACGGTCTACATTTCCGCCCGCAAGGCCGAGGTGGTGGCCGAGGTCGCGGCCGAGCTCTCCCGGAAGGGGACCTGCATCGGGATCCCGGCCGACCTCTCCACGGAGGCCGGATGCCGGCGCCTGGCCGACGAGGTGGCGGCGCGCCAGGATGCCCTCGACATCCTCGTCAACAACGCCGGGGCCACCTGGGGGGCGCCGCTGGCCGACTTCGACGAGGCGGCCTTCGAGCGCGTGCTCGCCCTCAACGTCAAGGGCGTCTTCCACCTGACCAAGTTCCTCGTCCCGCTGCTGCAGAAGGCGGGGACGGTCGAGGAGCCGGCACGCGTCATCAACATCGGGTCGATCGACGGCATACAGGTGCCGGCGCTCGAGACGTACTCCTACTCCGCGTCGAAGGCGGCGGTACACCAGCTGACGCGCCACCTGGCCAAGCGGCTGGCCCCGACCATCACGGTGAACGCCATCGCACCGGGACCGTTCGAGTCCAAAATGATGGCCGCCACTCTGGAGGCGTTCGGCGAGCAGATCGCGGCGAACGCGCCGCTGCGGCGCATCGGTCGCCCCGACGACATGGCCGGGGCCGCCATCTACCTGTCCTCGCGGGCGGGGGCGTACCTGACCGGGGCGATCATCCCGGTCGACGGGGGCATCGCCACCACTCGCTGAGCCACACTTCCGAAAAAGAGACGTACTGCAAAGGGGACACACCGTGCTGTTGCTGCATGAGGTACACCGGGTCGTCGGCGCCAAGGAGGACGCCTTCGACGACGCCTACCGCGACGAGTTCATGCCGGCCCTGGCCAAGTCGGACGGGAGCAGGTTGCTCTGGTACCTGCGCCTATCCCACGGCAGCGGTCAGGCCTACACGGTGGTGAGCATCACGGGCTGCCGCGATGCTGCGGCGTGGGAGGAGCTGTCCGAGAGGGTGCGCGTGGGCGACCTGGCCGAGTGGTCGTCGGAGGTCGACGCCATGCGGCACGCCAGCGAGGCGAAAATCATCCGGCCCGTGCCGTGGTCACCGCTGCAGGAACTGGACTTCAGCTCGGTGCCCGTCCACGGCGAGACCCACAAGAACTCCCTCTTCATGGAGGACACCGCCTGGCCCTTCAAGGGTGGGCTGCAGGCCTACCTGGCCAAGGCGGGCACCCTCTACGACCACACGCTGAGCAGCCAGAAGGAGGAGGGCATCGGCATGATTGAGCTCGAGGCCGCCTTCCAGCCTGTCTTCGGCACGCACCAGACGACCGAGGTGATCCTGTGGCAGCGGGTGGTGAACACCAAGGCGGTCATGTGGATGCTGGGACACGACCTGCCACCGGAGGCGTCGGCACCGGGCACGTGGCTGCACGATGCCCTCGAGGTGCGCGACCGCTGGGAGAGTCGGCTGCTGCGCAGCGCGGCCTGGTCGCCGCTGTACTGATCTGCTCAGCGCTCTGCGGTGGGCCGACCGATTCCGCCCGAGATCGCCGCCTGGTAGACGTCGATGAGCGAGGCCGTCGCCACTGCATCGGTATGGGCTTCCTCGTAGAGCAGGCGGGCGGCACGGCCGGCGTCGTCGACGGCCGCGGCGTCAGCCAGCCGACCGAGTGCACCGGCCAGGTCGGCGGCATCGCCGGGCGCGACGCTCCAGCCCGCACCTGACCGCTCCAGCCGACGGGACACCCCCACGCTCGAGCTGATGATGGTCGGGAGCCCGGCGGCGGCAGCCTCAATCGGGGCCAGCGGGCCTGCTTCATGACAAATGGAGGGAAAGACCAGGGCGCGCGCCGAGAGCATGGACTCCTGCACGGTGGCGCGATCGACACGCCCCAGCACGCGGACGCCCGGGACCTGTGCCCGTACGACCTGGTCCAGGAGCGGGCCGTCGCCACACAACAAGAGGGTCAGGCTCTGCTGTCGCAGCCGAGGCCAGGCTTCCAGGAGGACGTCGACGCCCTTTTCCTCGGAAAGGCGGCCGGCGTAGAGCACCTCGTCGCTGCGCGAGGGAGCGTTGGCACGGGGACCCGGATCGGCGGAGGAATTCCGGCGGACCACCATGCGGTCCTGGGGAATGCCCCCCGAAGCCAGCAGCGGAACGGCACTCTCGTCGAGGACCAGAAAGGCAGCGACATCCTTCTGCCACACGTGGCGCAACCGGGGCATTTCGACGGCGGCGGCGGCTGCGGCGGACAGCACCGCCGACTCCCGGTAGCACCGGTGCCGGATGCCCGGCCCGGGATGGGTCCCGACACAGAGCGTGCACGTGCGACCCTCCCGGAGGAGGAGCCCGTTGAGGCACGTGGTCCGGAAGTTGTGCAACGTCATCACCACCGGGAATCCCGCCTGCGAGAGCGCATGCACGACCGAAGGCGACAAGGAGAACCAGGTGTTGTGCACATGGACGACGTCGGCGCGGTCCCGCCGAGCCTGGGCCACCACCCGGCGCGCTGCCCGTACATTCCAGGCGGACTGCGCCAGGGCACGGGCGGACGCCAACGCACCCGTCGGATTGTCGACGAGAACCTGCGTGACCTGCTGTCCGCCCCGGACCAGCAGCGCGCGCTCACGCTCGACGACCTCGTCCTCGCCTCCGGCGACCCGGTACCTGTTGTGCACCTGCAGAATGCGCACCTAACCGCAACCACCCGTCGTCAGGTCGCACTGGACCGCCCACCCGGCGACGAGCGCCACCGTCTCGGCCAACGTTGTTGTCCGGCCACCGCGCAACTGGGTCACAAATTGCCACCCTAGGTCGGGGCTTCCCTTTATCGTCATATGCGTGACGACAGGGGACGATCAGCCCTGGATCCGCCCTTCCCCGGGCCTGTGGCGCATGCGCCGAGCGGAGGTGACGGTGCTCTCGATCCTGCTGGCCGCGCTCTCCGGATTGCTCTTCTGGGCGGCTGGTGGCCCGTGGCCCGGAATCATCGCCGCCGTGGTCGTCCTGGCGCTGGGGGTGCTCTTTGCGTGGTTCCTCCGCCGCCGCTTCGGCGCCTGGCGCTACCAGGAGCGCGACGAGGACCTGCTCGTCGCCCGCGGGGTCATGGTGCAGCGGCTCTCCGTGGTGCCGTACGGGAGGATGCAGTTCGTCGAGGTGACAGCGGGTCCGATCGAACGGCTCTTCCAGCTGTCGACCGTCAAGCTCCACACAGCGGCGGCGGCCAGCGACGCCCGCATTCCCGGCCTCGAACGCGCCGAGGCAGCGCGCCTGCGGGACCGCCTGACCGAGCTGGGCGAGTCGATGGCGGCCGGCATTTGACTGACGCCCCTCAGAAAGCAACGGGGCCCAGCGAGGGGTGGTGCCGGCTCCACCCGCTCACGCCCATCGCCCGCATCGGCCGGCTCGTCCCGGCCTTCGTCCTCCTCCTCCTCGTCTCGACCGTGCACTCCAAAGCCGAGAACGGCACGGCCGAGACGGACTACCTGATTGCGTTCACCCTGATTTCCGCCGTCTACGGCTACATCCACTGGGTGGTGACGCGCTGGCGTTTCGAGGGCGACACGCTGCGCATTGAGTCGGGCCTGCTCCGCAAGGACTCCCGCCGGTTGCCGCTGGGACGGATTCAGGCGGTCGACATCGTCCGGCCCTTCTTGGCCCGGCTGCTCGGCGTCTCCGAGTTGCGCATCCGCCTGGCCGGATCGGGCGGGACCGACGGGAAGTTGGCCTACCTGTCCGAAGCGCAGGCAGCCGAGCTCCGTCTGGTGCTGCTGGCCGGCCACGTCGACATCACGGCGGCCACCTCGAGCAATACCGGACTGCCCATGGCCAGCGTGGATACGGCGCGGCTGCTGGCGTCGGTCTTTCTCTCGCTCGTCACCATCATTGTGGTCGGCACCGTGTCGGCGCTGATCATCCTCGACCAGTTCGAACCGAGGACGGCGGCCGGAGCGACGGCGTTCCTCGCCGTCTATCTGCTCAGTGCCGCCGGCGTCATCTGGCGCCGGCTCTCGGGCCAGTACGCCTTCATCGCGGTGGAGGCTCCCGAAGGGGTCCGCATTCAGCGCGGGCTGTTGCAGACCATTTCCGAGACCGTCCCCTACGGCAGGATTCAGGCGGTCCGCCAAGTGGAACCGTTGCTGTGGCGGCCATTCGGCTGGTGCCGCCTGGAAGTCGACGTGGCCGGCGCGACGGGGCGCAACCAGCGGGGTGAGGGAACCAGCGTGGTGCGCAAGGCGCTCCTCCCGGTCGGATCGCAGCAGGACAGCTGGCACCTCCTGGCTCGACTGCTCGGCGGCCCCGATCCGGAGCGGACGGCGCCACCGGGGCGGGCCCGGTTCAAGGCGCCCCTGAGCTTCCACTTCCTCTCGGCCGGCCACGACGCCACGCACGCGGTCTGCGTGACGGGACGGATCAACCGGGCCACCACCTGGGTCCCGCTGGAGAAGTCCCAGAGCATCCGCCGAGTCCAGGGCCCGCTGCAACGACCGCTCGGGCTGGCCACCGTCCATGTGGACGTGGCGGGCAAACGGGCCCGGGCGGAGTTCCGTGACCGTGCCATCGACGAAGCCGATCAGCTGGTGGCCGAGCTGACGGCGCTCAGCCGGGCGGCCCGGTCGGGCAGCGGCAGGGAAGCCCCGATGGCGATGCTCGATGCCGCGCCTTCAGGCTGGTACCCCGACCCGGCCGGCCGGCACGAACAGCGTTACTGGCACGAGGGCCGCTGGACCGGGCATGTGGCCAACAGCGGGAGGCGTAGTGCCGACGCCCCTACCCCTTCGCCGTGAAGCGCATCGGGAAGTAGTCGATGGAGCGGATGCCCGTCGTGTAGACGAGCTCTTGGCCGGGCTCGATCTCGTAGTCGGGGATGCGCTTGTGCCACTCCCGCAGCGCCACCCGGAGCTCCAGGCGGGCCAGGTGCGAGCCCAGACAGCGGTGGACGCCACCACCGAAAGCGATGTGGCGGTTGACCTCGCGGTCGAAGCGCACCTGGTCGGCGTCGGGGAATTCGGCCTCGTCGACGTTGGCGGATCCGATGACGACAATGGCGTGATCGCCCTTGTGCACCGGGCACCCTCCCAATTCGGTGTCCTGTACCGCAACGCGTGACACCATCATGACCGGGGTCTCCCAGCGCAGGAGCTCCTCAATGGCATTCGGGATGACGTCGGGATTCTCCACGAGCTGGCGCCGGTGCTCGGGGTGCTCCGCCAGGAAGGAGAACATGCAGTCGAGCGTCGCCGTCACGGTGTCGAGCCCGGCGATGAGGAAGAGGAAGCAGATGTCGAGAATGTCGTTGCGCGAGAGGCGATTGCCCTCGACCTCGGCACTCAAGAAGTGCGAGAGCAGATCGTCTCTGGGCTCCTTCTCCCGCTCGTCGAGAATTTTGTCGAAGTACTCGTAGACCGAGTCGGCGATTTCCTGCTGGTACGCCTGGGCCTTCGCCGAACCCTGCGCCGTCCCGGTCACGTGCTCGGGGCGGATGATGCCGTCCTTCATGGTGAGGAACGTGTCGAGCTCCTCCATGGGCAGGCCGAGCAGCGTGAGAAAGACCTCGGAGGGGAAGGGGACCGAGAACTCCTTGGCGAAGTCCACCTCCCCCCGCTCGATGAAGCCGTCGATGAGGTGATTGACGAGGTCCGAGACCTGCTGGTCCATGGCGGCCATCTTGCGCGGGGCGAAAATCGGATCGAGCAGCTTGCGGAACTTCTTGTGCTCCGGGGGATCGATCTGGAGCGGGATCATCGGCCGCTTGTTCTTGAGGTCGACGGCATCAACGTTGGACGAGAAGACCTCGGTGTGCCGCAGGGCGAAGTCGATCTCCTCCTTGCGCGAGATGAGGACGCCCGGGCTGGACCCGATCTCCATGGACATCACCGGCATCTCTTCCCGCAGCATCTTGTAGATCGGCTGCGGGTTGGCCGCCATGTCGCCGTCCATGGCCGACAGCGGCCCGGCGTCGCCGTACCCACCCCCTTCGGTCTCCACGTCGGTCTGGGTCTCGGTGTCGGTGTCACTCATCGGTGGTCTCCTTCGAACTGATCTGCAGGATGCGGTTGACTGCTTGCACGAGTGAGGCGTCGTCGGTCTCGGGAATGATCCAGCTCGAGGCGAAGAGGCGGGCGATGACATCGGCCAGCTCGTCCTTGCCGAGCGTCCCTGCGGCGACTGCGGGCACGGCATCGAATGCATCGCCGAGGTGCCGCACCAGCTCGTCGCGGAGTGCGGGGAGATTGTCCAACAGGTAGCTCATCACGAACCCGGGCTCGGACTCGAAGAGAGGCCGGCAGGGGTGCGTCCGGATGAACTCGAAGGAATAGGACATGAAGGCGCTGATGCGTCGGGCAGGCCCACGCTCCACCGCCAGCGCGGCGTCCAGCCCGTTGGTGAACCGCTGGCCGTCGAACGCGGCCGCAGCGGCCAGCACATGTTCCTTGCTGGGGAAGTAGCGGTAGAGCGTGCCCCGGGACACGCCCGCCGCTTCGGCGAGCTCCCGCATGCCGAGCCGGCGCACCCCGCGCCGCCCGATCAGGATCAAGGCGGAAGTCAAGATCCGCTCCTCAGTGGGGCTGAACGAGCGATCGGTCAAGCCCGACGGGCCGGACACCCTGACCTCCTGCAGCACCACCATGCAGGTGACAGATTAGACACATTCTGTGCATTCTGTCCATCAACCCAGGGTGCAGGACGGCGGAGCTCTCTCCACCCGGCCGGCCCACCTCCGGCGCCGGCGTCTCGGCGGGAGCGCGGGATGACGCGTCGCGAACGACCGGCCGCATGCGGGCCCAGCGGGTGACGCGCCCGGAGCACGCGGTGCGCACCTCGCTCCGACGCGCCGTTCATTGGACCCGCGAGTGGACGAGCGCAGCACTCGCACCGTCGATTCGTCACGCGTGATTCATGCTGATGTCACCGAGGCAAGCGGGTGTTCACCCCACGGTCTACGCCCTGTCATTTCAGATGATTCCTGCGGTCTCCACGCGTTCTTCCGTGTGTAGCGTGCACGCCGTGCGACGCTTCCTCGGGCTCACCGCTGCATCCTTTCTCCTCGTACTCGCCGGTCTGAGCGTTCCCTCCGTCACTGCTGCGTCGGGTTCGCAGCCGACACCGGGAGCCCAACTCCTTTCGGACGCGCTCAATGCGGCGCAGGCGTCAGGCTCCATGCAGTTCGTCGTGAAGACGACCGAGAACAAGTCCACGCAGACGCTGGACGGTGTCGTGTCAGCGCCCACTGCGGGCGAAACCCTGCAGGGTGGCCAGCCTCTCGAGATCGACCTCATCGGGGGCCTGATTTACGTCGTCGGGTCAGCCAGCGCCCTCCAGTCCGCCCTGCAGATCTCCGCGCAGCAAGCTGCGCCGTACGCGGGCAAGTGGATAGAGATCCAACCGAGCGATGCGCCCTTCCAGTTGCTGGCGCAAGACCTCACCTTGGGGGCGACGCTGAACCAGTTCGCGCCGCAGATCGGCATCCGGACGGCGAAGACGCAGACCATCGGACATCAGAAGGTGATTCCGCTCGTCGGTCGTCCTTCGAACCTGCCCAAGGGGACGTCCGGGAGTGCCGCACTCCTGGTGTCGGCGAAGGCACCCCACCTCCCGGTGGGAGGATCCCTCATCCTCGTCAACAAGACGGGGCGACTGTCCGAGATCGCAGTGTTCAAGGCTTGGGGGGCCAAGGTGCAGTTACCGACTCCAACCGGGGCGACCGCATTCAGCACTGTTCTCGGCTGAGGTTCCCAGCCTGCGGTCGCAGTCATCCGACGGCAGTGGAACCGGAACTTGGACAGCAGGTGACGGGCCCTCTCCACCCCACGGCCTAGGGAGAGTCGACGTCAACCCTGTCATGGTCGACCACCAGCTCGGTCAACTCCATTGCAGGAGGAAGGTCGTCGACGCCGGCTCGAAATTGTCGGAGCCCGGCGAGCTGATGGTCACCGTCGCCGTCCCCGTGGCCGCAAGGCCGGCCAGCGCCCCAGCCGGAATGGTCCAGAAGTAATCCGTCTGTCCGGTCTCGGGATCGGTCGAAGGGTCATCCTCGCTGGCGCTGCCGGACACGACCGTGCTCGTCACATCGGTGGTGGTCCCGCTCCCCGTCGTGATGTCGATGACCAACGGGCCAGGCGGCGTTCCGTTCTCCGTATCGGGCGTACCCAGAGTGACGCTGAACTCGGTCGGCGACGAAGCCGCCACGCTGACGGTCGCACCGTCTGCGACGGGCGAGATCGGATCTGCTGCAACGGTGTCACCTGCTTCGACATTTAGCGATGTCAAGCCCACGTCGTAGTCGGCGGACACCATGGACGACGCGCTGAAGTCGCCGGGGCCGTCGCTCCACGGGAAGAACGTGGCGTCGATCTCATTGCTTCCGGGTGTCGTCGTCGGGTCGGTGCTGAACGTGGCCTGGCCGTTGACCACTTCGGAGACCCAGTCCGTGTAGTTGAAGTCACCGGCTTCGTCGAACTGGACGTATCCACTGGGCGTCGTCCCACACGCGGGTGAGCAGGCGACGGTCGCCGTGAAGTTCGCTGCCACCCCGTTCGCAGCCGATGACGGCCCACTCAACGTCACGACCGTCGGATCCGGCGTGACGGTCAGATCCTCGGTGGTGCTGGACGGCGCGCTCGTTGCGTCACCCGTGTATGCCGCCGTGACGGTGTAGCTCCCGGCATCAAGTGTGTTGGGTGACGTGAAGGATGCCTGGCCACCCACCAGTGGGACCGTCGTGATCCCGTTTCCGAGGGAGAACTGGACGAAGCCAGTCGGGCTCGCCCCTCCGGTCACCGTTGCGGTGTAGGTCTGGGCACTCGCGTTGTACGACAGGGAGTTCGGCTCTGTCGACAACGAGACCGTCGTGGGGGCGGGCATCGTTCCAGGGGCTTGGACCACCAAGATGTATTCCTCGGAGCTCGTGGCGCCGTTGTTCGCCGTCACCGTGATGGGGTAGACACCTGCCGCCGAGGCGCTGACCTTGCCATGCAGTATCTCTCCGAAGGACTTGCTCGCGGCCCGGATCGTGGAGGTCAGTCCGCCGGGTAGTCCGCCGGTGGCCGTCACGGTGACCGTCTTCGGGTACCCGGTAGTACCGCCGATCAGGAGGGGCGCCGCCAATTTCTGACCCGCCGTGACGATCGACGTCCCGCCGTCGGCGAACGTCGGCGCCTCGTCGACGATCAGCGTGCAGTTCTCGTTCTTGTCCTGTCCGTTGCCGATCGGAGGATCGTTGTCGGCCGAATACTGCTGGTGGTACTTCCCACCCGAGCCAGGCTGTGGGATGCCAGATGTCCAGCCGAAGTCCTCCGTGCTGCTGTTGGCGCTGTAGTTCTGATCCTGAGTGAACGAAATATCACTGTCCGGGTCGTTGTTTGTTCCGAGCCCGAAGAACGGCGGATAGGCGAGGACGGACTGGTCGTAGTGCGTGTACTGGCCCACCGTCATTGCGGGCGGGCAGAAGTTGTTCGCGAAAACGACGTTCTGGATCACCGTGAGGTCGTAGGGCTCGTCGGTGTCGGCTCCGGCGCTGTTGGTGGCAGTGAGGGTGATGTTGTAGTCGTTGCCCGTGCCCGCTGCCGGTGTCCCGGTCAGGAGCCCGACGCCGGGACTGGACTGGAAGGTCACGCCGGCCGGGAGCGCACCCGACTCGGTGATGATCGGCTTCGGGTAGCCAGTGGCGGTGATACGCAATGTCTTGCTCTTTCCGACGACCATCTGACCGGCTGACTGGTTTATCGACGGCGCGCTCGGGGTGGGAGCCGCGCTCACCGGAGCCGACGCGAGAATGCCCAGCCCTCCACAACCTGCGACGATCGCCGCCAGCGCCGCCACGACCAGCCCACGGCGACGCGGCCGGCGCGCCAGGAGTGCCCGATCGATCGCCATATCGGCCCAAGCTACCGACCACTCTGCCCGTCCGAACGAGAGATAACCCTGACGTCACCCAGGCTTCACGGTGCCGTCGCGTGGGCTCTGACCTGCCACAATTCCGCGGCCAGCCGCCGGTATGGTGCCGGGCACGAGGAGGCCCCGACAACGTGCAGAACCGGTTCACGACACTCCGGTGAGTGGAGCACATTTCGCTCGGCGGGTCGCCATCAGATGTGCCGTGCCGTTGACGGTTCTCTGCTCGAGCTGTGCCGTGATCACTACGACGGCGGCAGCGGCCGGCGTTTCCGGCCCGGCCCCTCCTGCGGCCACACTCGTCTCCGGTGTCCCACCTTCTTCCGCGGTGGATCTCGAGCCCAACTCGAACATTCAGGCCGTCGTCAACGCGTACCCCGATGGCGCGGCTTTCCTCCTGACGACCGGCCTCTACAACGGTTTCACCGTGACCCCCAAGGCAGGGGACCGTTTCTACGCCGATCCCGGCGTCATCCTCGACGGTGGCAACCGCCTGGACAGCGCGTTCAGGGGCCCGCCACGAGGGGCCGTCGACGGCGTCGAGCTCATCGGCGCCAGTCCAGCGAATCCACTCGTCATTCAGCATTACGGGACAAAATTCCATTCGCAGATTGCCGCCGTGCAGACCAGCTCGCAGACGTCCGGCGGGCCTGTCTACGGAAACGATTGGCGCCTGCAGTGGGTCGAGGTGACGAGCAATCTGGCGCGCGGGATCTCGCTTTCCAATCAGATGCTCGTGGTGGACTGCCAGATTTCGTCCAACGGCCGCCTCGGTATCGGGGGTGGGGGCACCGGCGTGACCCTGGCCGGCAACGTCGTGAACGACAACGGCGTCGGCGTCGCCCACAAGGGCTGGGAGGCCGGTGGGATCAAAACGGTCGCGCGCAACGTCCTGATCGATGACAACACGATTGCGGGGAACGGAGCACCCGGAATCTGGACCGACTCGGGTGCGACCAACGTCACCATCAGGCAGAACCACCTTTCCTCCAACTGGTTCGGGATGCAGATCGAGATCAGCCGTAACGTCTCCATCACGGCAAACGAGATCTCCAACTCCCAACAGCAGGCGATCCTCGTGGTGGCCTCGGACGGAGTGCGCATTTCGAACAACTCCATCAGCGACAACCACCAGGGGATCATCATCGGAGGATCGACACGGACAGGACCTGCGGGAATCCGGCTCGGCAATGTCCAGGTCGACCACAACACCTTGGACGACACCGGAGGCAACGGCCTCCATCAGCCGGTTCTGTCCGGCACCAAAATCAGTTTCGACTGGGATCACTACGTCGGCTCCCACGTCCAATGGAACGGGTCGCCGGTGACGTTTGCCCGCCTGCAGGCGATGGGGCAGGAGCTCCACGGCACCTTCGACAAGTGAAATCAGCTCTCTTCGCGCCGCGAACTGTCACGCAGTACACCCCGATGTCATCCTCCGGAAACCCGGTGTCACGCCAGGCCGATTCGGCGCCGCTTCGCGGTTGCCGCCCGGTACGCAGTGTGGTTCAGTGGGCTGCGGCGGATGGTGGAACGAAAACGACCTGAGGTGGAGGCGTCGACCGGTCCGGACGGAGCGATCGACGCGGCAAGAGGAGCATGTGACCGTGGCGATCAGCACCAGAGCCGGCTATGAGCCCAGCACCGGTGATTTTGCCTCGGAACTCCGCATCCTGTTGCGGGGCAGCTCGTTCGGGCTCGCCGCACAATGCGGCAACCTCATTTTCGCATTCTGCTTCTCGCTGATCGTCGGACGACTGTTCTACGCGCAGGGCACTGGAACTTTTTTCGAGGCACTGGCGATCTTCGTCATTGCGAGCAACGTCAGCGACCTGGGCGCTGACGACGGGCTGGCGTGGGCGGTTCCCCGGTTCCGGTCGGCGCAACGCACCGCTGACGTCCGGAGGCTCCTCCCCATCGCGTGCATCCCCGTCCTGGTCCTGTCATCCGGTCTCGCGCTCGTCCTCTTCCTGGCCGCCGACCCGATCGCGCACCTCTTCACGCACGGGGTCCACCAGACGCACCTGCGCTCGTTCATCCGTATTCTGGCGCCGTTCGTCCCCATCGCTGCGCTGGTACAGGTCGTCCTTCCCGGCACCAGGGGGTTCGACCGGGTGTGGCCGCTCGCCGGCATCTGGCTCTTCCTGACTCCCCTGCTCCGCGTCCTCCTCCTTCCGATTCTCGTGGTGGCCGGAGCGGGCATCGTCGCTGTGGCCTACGCCTGGGCCGTGCCGACCCTGTTCGGAGGCATCGCCCTCGTCTGGGTGTTGTGGAAACTCGCCGAGCAGGAGCACCGGACCACGACGAACGGGCCACCGCCTCTGGGCCGTAGCGCGCTCGCCAAGGAATTCTGGACCTTCAGCGGGCCTCGTGCGATCGCCGCCCTCTGCCAGATGACCGTCGTCTGGCTCGACGTGCTCCTGGTGGGGTATTTCATCTCGCTCCGTATGGCGGGCGTATACGGCGCGGCGAGCCGCTACCTGGTCGCGCTGAACTTCTGCACAGTGGCCGTCGGAAGCACGATCGCTCCGCAGGTGAGCCGGCTCATCGCGCTGGGGCGTCTCACCGAGTTCCAGCGCCTGTACCAGACGGCCACGGCGTGGATCATGGCCATGACATGGCCGGCCGCACTGCTCCTGGCCGTGTTCGCGTCCTTCTTCATGCGACTCTTCGGACCTGAATTCGGTGTGGGCCATACGGCGTTGACCATTCTCGCCCTGACGATGCTCTACGTCGCGGCAACTGGGAACAACCTCGGCATCCTCGTCGTGTCGGGACGGACCACGACCAGTCTGTGGATCGGCATGTTCACCCTGGCGCTCAACGTCACTCTCAACCTCATCCTCATTCCGAGGGTCGGTATCAACGGTGCCGCCATCGCTTGGGCGATCAGCCTCATTGCGTCCAATACGTTGATCAGTGTCGTCCTGTACCGCGCGTATCGCCTGCATCCATTCGGTCCCGCCTTCTCGAGGGTGGGACTCTTGGCGACCTGCGTCGTCGGACTCCCTGCTCTGGCCTTCCGTCTTGCCCTGGGCGCGCACATCGAAGCCGTCCTGCTGTCGGCCGTGGCCGCAGGCGGCGTCTACCTCGTCCTGTTGTGGCGGAACCGTGAGCGCCTCGAACTCGGGAACCTCGGAGCACTTCGTCCTGCATGAGAGTCCTCATGGCGGCCTTCGCCTGCAGGCCTGGAGGGGGATCGGAACCAGGCGCGGGCTGGGCCTTGGCGGCGGGCGCGGCGCGGGCGGGACATGACGTGACCCTGGTGACCCAACCGAGAAACCGCGCGCTGATCACGGCCGCCATCAGTGCCGACCCGACGCTGAGCGGGCTGCATCCTCACTTTGTCGGGCTCCCCGCCCGCGTCATGGGGCTCTGGGATCGACTGCTGGGACTCCGGGGACTGCAGCTCTACTACCTGGCCTGGCAACTGCCCCTGCTGGCCAAGGCGCGGAAGCTCCATGGTGTGCAGCCTTTTGACGTCGCCCATCACGCCACCTTGACCAACGACTGGATCCCGAGCGGCCTCGCCTATGCCGGCATTCCGGCCTTGGTCTGGGGACCACTCGGAGGCAGTGAGAAAGTCCCCCCTGCATGTCGCAGGTACCTCGGACCGCGAGGGCGCGTGACGGAGTCGTGGCGCCCGATTGCCACGGGCTGGCTGCGGGCGTGGGCGAGCCGCGTAGCCCGGCAGCGGGTCGACCTCCTGGTGGCGCAGAACGAAGACGAGGCGCGACGCCTTCGCCGGTGCACGCGTCCCGTGGTGGTGAGCCCGAACGTCTTCCTCGACCCGTCGTGGGTCCCGGTCGAGCGGGAGACAACGGCATGCCCCCCCGCTGGTCAGCACCACCGCGCCGTCTCCATCGGACGCCTGGTGGCGTGGAAAGGCATCCATCTGGCTCTCCAGGCCATGCGTCACGAGCAGCTGGCCGACTGGGATCTCCACATCTACGGCCGGGGGCCCGAGCGCCGGCGCGTCGGAGCCGAGATCAGGCGGTGGGGCCTGGAGGATCGCGTCTTCCTCCACGAGCCGGTGTCCCGACCCGAGATCAAGAAGGTCATGCAGGAAGCAGATGCCCTCCTGTACCCCAGCATGCGCGATGCCGCGTCCTGGGTGGTTGGAGAGGCACTCGCCGTAGGTTGCCCCGTCGTCTGCCTCGATGTCGGAGGCCCGCCGCTCCTCGTGCGGTCACGAGGCACATCCGTGCCGACCGAGGGCGACGTGCCGGGCAACCTCGCCCGTGCCCTCGCAGCGACAGTGCACACTGATCGACACGTGACCCGCTGGGGCGACGAGCTCGTCCCGGGTCTGCTCCAGGAGTGGTACGAGCACGCGCGGCACCACGACTTGGACTCGGTCGGCGAGCCGGGGCCGATGCCCTCCCGCCGCTGACCTCAGACCCGGAACGTGCCGAGCCGGTTCGGTGGGATCTCCGGCCTAGAGCGCACCCCGTATCCGAAGTGGTGCATCATCGGCAGTGCAGGGACGGTCGCCTTCCATCGATCCGCTCCGCGCAGTGCGCGCTTCCATTCCGCGTCGAGCTCGAGCCGGACGACACCCGTGCCCATTCGATTCGGATTCCCCGCCACCGTGTGCGTCGGCCCGAGCACGACCTCGTTCGAACTGCAGAACGGTAGATCTCCGGCGGAAATGCCCAACCGTTGCACCACCGCGCCGAGTTGGTCACGCGGAGAGGCCATCACGTCCTCATAACGGAGGGAGAGGTACCGCGGTCCGAGGACGGGTTGGATCATCGACTCCGCCACCATGTTCCACGTCGTCCACCAGGCCGAACTCGACAGAAGGCCGCGTTGGGGTGGACCTGACCTCGGTGACATCTCGCGAGCAGCGCCGCTGCGCTTGCTCCACGAGTAGGCGGCCCCTCGTGGATCACGCACGAGGTGAAGGACGGTCACGTCCACATCAGGACGAGAGGCAAGAAGCAACGCTTCAGCGGGGTGCTTCGAAGAGTCGACCACGATGGCCGAGTTCGTCGCAGCGCGCACCGCGGCATACATGCCGGTGAGGACGTCGCCGTACCGCACCGCATCCGGCAGGGGACGACTCCCGCCTCGCTTGGCGGTACGCCACAGTCGAACCAGATGACGAGTTCGGGACGTCTCGTCGCGCAGTTGCCGGACCGAGCCCATGGTGTAACCGCTCACCGAACGCATGGCGGCCAGAATGGGACCCCAGAGGGCGCATTCGGCCACGGTCGCACCGCAGCCGCAGAGTTGGACGGTGATGTCAGCATCCCAGAGGGAACGCAGCTCACCCACCGAAACGAAGCCGGGAGCCTCTCCGATGACGCGGTCGAGAATCGTCGAGCCACTGCGGCCCCACCCGCAGATGTAGAGGACCCGCGGTTTGGCCTGGAGACGAGTGGCCATGGCGGTAGCGTAACGCTCCCCCCAGCCGTCGAAGCAATGGATCAAGAGTGAACATTGCGTGGCCAGAAGGGAAACTTTCTCCTGCTCGGTGACGGCAGAGCGAAGAGCAACCGACCACCCGGCTTTCTCCCGAGAAGCGCCAACCCCCCGTGGTTATGCTCGCCCGCGCATGCGACGTCACGCGCAGAATCCAGCGACCGGCCCTGACGCCTCGCCGCACTCCGACATGCCCGTCGACGGGCTGCCGACGAGCAGCCGGCGTCGGCTGATGCAACTCACTGCCGCGGCCGGCGTTGCCGCGCTGGGAGCCGCCGGCGCCGCCGAGCTCATCTCACCTTCCGTCGGTGCCAACCCCGGCGACGCCATCGGCATCGACGACACGACGACGGGCGGCGGCGGGACGACAGTCCTCGAGTACACCTCAGGCTCGTCGACATTCGGTGCCGCATTCCGTGCGGCCGTTCAGGACTGGGGCGGCCAGGTCTACAACGTGCGCGCCTACGGGGCGACCGGAAACGGCAGTACGGACGACACGACGCCCATTCAGGCCGCGATCACCGCAGCGGGCGCCGGCTGTGTGCTGCTTCCCGCCGGGACCTACGTGGTCTCCGGCCTGACGGTCGCCAGCGCCGGCGCCGCCCTCCGGCTCGAGGCCGGGGCGACATTGATCGCCAAGGCCGGGATCACCGGTCCCGTTGTCACGATCACCGCTCCGGGCGTCAGCATCTTCGGGCCCGGAGTCATTGACGGGAACCAGGGATCACAGACGGCGACGACGAACCTCGACTGCATTCAGTTTCAAGCCGGCGCCGATGACGGACTGGTCCAAGGTGTCGTCACGCAGAACGCCGCTTTCCGTGGCATTGCGACACTCGGCGCCAACCGCGCCCGCGTCGTGCTGAATCGGGTGATCAACTGCAACCATGGCGGCATCGCCTGCACCGCGACGAGTGCGGCCGTCGATGGCCCCGTCATTGTGGGAAACATTGTCAGTCTGGCCGGCTCGTCCGTGGCCGTCGGTATCAACGTCGGTGGATCCAATGCGACGGCACCGGTGACGAACCCGACCATTTCGGATAACCGTGTGAGCACACCGACCGCTGGCTTGGCGTATCAGATCCAATTCTGCCCCTACGCCCGGGTCGTGGGGAACTGGGGCACCTCTCCCGGGCAGGTGTTCTCGGTGGTCGGAGGGACCGACAACGTGGTCGCCTCCAATGTCGCCGTGGCCATCGGGCCTGCGGCGGGCATCGAACTCGGATCGAACTACTCCGTCTGTACGGGAAACACGATCATCAAATCGGGGCCGAACGCCAGCGGCTGCGGGATCAATTGCGACAACGGTGCCGGCACCACGGTGGCCATTTCGAACAACAAGATCGTCGGTGCCCTCTCCCAGGCCATCCTGGTGGGCTCCTATGACCATGTGACGATCACCGGCAACGCGCTCACCCAGTCCCCCGTTGCGAAGACCGGGTTCGGTGTCATTGAAGTGTCCCCCAGCGGCCCCGGCCTGGTGGTGATCGCGGACAATGTCATGGATGCCAACAACGCCACCCAATTCGGCGTGATCCTGCACAATCTCACCTCGACGTCCATACAGACCACCATTCACGACAACACGATTGCCGGGATCCCCAGCACGGTGGGCTGCTCACCGTTTCGCTTCGACGGGGTGGGGACGGTCACCGACCTTCTCGTCCACGACAATCTGGTGTCGACGGCGTCAACCACGGCGCTCTACACAATCCTTCCCGGACTCACGCTGGGCAACAACGTCCGCTTTCACCACAACACGTCGGTCGGCGTGCCGACCGACGGCACTCTGGGCCTGGGGCTCAGCCCCCTGAGCCTTCCTGCCTCGGGAACCCCGTACACGAACCCCGGCCCCTACTCGGAGATCGTGTACCTCCAAGGCGGCAAGCTGAGCGGCACCGGGACGGCCCAGGGTGTGGTGAAGAACGGTCACGTGATCGCCCAAGCGTCCATCATTCTCAAGGTCGCTCTCACCGTCGCACTCGACCCCGGCGAGTCGGTGACCGTGTACTACAGCGTGGCACCGACCGCATTCAAGGATGTGAAGGGGTAGACCCCTTCACTGGCGCCGTGCGGGTTTCTCAGCAGCCGCAGTCGACACGGGGAGGCATGGCGACTCCCCCGACCCGCGTGGACGTGCTGGGCGTCGGCATCTCGTGCATCGATCTTCCGTCGACGGTGGACATCTTCGCCGACTGGATCGCAGAGGAGCATCGTCAGTACGTCTGCGTCACGGGTATGCACGGAGTCATGGAGTCACAGACCGACGCCACCCTGCGTGACATCCACAACGCATCGGGGCTCACCACTCCTGACGGGATGCCCATGGTCTGGGCCGGGCGGCGCGCCGGGGCAGAGATCTCCCGCGTCTACGGGCCCGACCTGATGGACGCAGTGTTATGCAGGGCCGTGGAAGAAGGATGGTCCAGCTACTTCCTGGGGGGTTCCGAGAGCGTCCTGACCGAACTCGTGGCCACATTGGGAGCCCGCTACCCGGGGCTCGCCGTGGCAGGATCCGAGAGCCCGCCCTTCCGGCCGCTGTCCGAGGAAGAGGACGCGGCGATGGTCGAGCGGGTCAATGCGGCCGCACCGGACATCGTCTGGGTAGGACTGGGAACCCCGAAGCAGGAACGGTTCATGGCGTCCCACCGGCAGCGCTTGGACGCGCCCGTGCTCGTGGGGGTCGGAGCGGCCTTCGACCTCGTGGCCGGCACGCTTCCCCAGGCGCCGCCCTGGATGCGGCGCAACGGCCTGGAGTGGGTGTACCGCCTCGGAACCGAGCCGCGACGCCTCTGGCGCCGTTACCTCCTCAATGGCCCCAGGTTCGCCGTCCGCATGGTGCGCCGACCCCCGCGGCTGATTCGCTCGAGCGAGCCGTCGGGAACCTGATCTCCGGACACGTTCGGCCCGCCCCGGTGTCAGCCCGAGCTACTGAATCACGAATCTCAGCTGGTGCGAGCTGCTCGCCTCCCGGGGGCCGACTCCGCGACCGCCGCCGTGATGGTCACCGGTTGGCCGGAAGCTGGGGCCAGTGCGGACGAGACGAGCGTCTGACCGTCGGAACGGGCGCGGCGGCGGACGGCGTGGTGGTGGCGATACAGAAGGCACCAGCGAGCACCGGGATCATCGCTGCTCCCCACCATCGGTTCACCCTCGACATCCCCCTCGTGCAGCCGGTCGTCGGCGCGA
>Ga0302157_10001810_pt1 | contig 25610 bp, 29 predicted proteins | sample I_Bog_N3_3_FD_193502 | JGI IMG/M metagenome (GOLD analysis project Ga0302157, IMG submission 193502) | Peat permafrost microbial communities from Stordalen Mire near Abisko, Sweden - I_Bog_N3_3 | ecosystem: Environmental > Terrestrial > Soil > Wetlands > Peat | place: Sweden: Abisko, Stordalen... | reverse complement strand
CCGCGCGCTACCCGATCTGTGGCTGCTCGCCGGCGCGCGCATCATCGAGCTCACCGGCCTCACCAACGCCGAAGACGCAGCCGGCCTCGCCGCCGACGACATCGCCGGCCTCCCCACGGACGCCCCAATCGCCATCATCGCCGCCCCCCGCCGCGCCTAACGCCGCCGATGCGTGCGATCGTTATCGGCAAACGGTAAGAGCGTGCGCCCCCGCAAGCAAGAGCGCATCGCCCGCCCCCTGACAAGGGGGCGCGTTTACTGTTTCGTTGCTACGTAGAGGCCCCGCGAAAAGAGGTCGGAGCGTTCGTTGCGCGGTTTGAGGCCGGCGGCTTCGAAGGCGGCGCGGTATTGGTCGTCTTCGAAGAGTTGTAGGCGGTGGGTTTCGCTGAAGCCCGAGACGCCGGTCGCTTCGCCGACGAGATACTCGTAGCGAATCACGGACGTCGAGCCGTAGCGTTCGTTGGTGCCGATGCGCGCGATCTTCAAACGCGGCTGGTCGACGAACGCGGCCTCGAGGGTGCCTTCGCGCCAATCGGCGGGCTGGAGCCACGGTTCGACGATCACGAGGCCGCCCGGACCGACGGCGGCGGCGAAGCGGGCGATCGTCGCGCGCAGTTCCGCCTCGTCGGCGACGTAGCCGATCGAGCCGAAGAGGCACATCAGCGCGTCGAAGGGCGCGTCGACGGCGAGGTCCTGCATGCGGCCGACGCGCAGCGGGACGCCCGGGAGCCGTTCCTTCGCGATCGCGATCATCGCGGCGTCGGCATCCTCGCCGGCCACCTCGAAGTGCCGGTGCAAAAAGCGCAAGTGGGCGCCGGTCCCGCACGCCACGTCGAGCACGCGCTTCGCGCCGGGATTGGCGACGCCGATCGCCGCCCGCAGCCAGGCGGCTTCGGCGGCATAATCCTTGCCGCGCGCATCGTAGATCGCTTCGTAGAACGCCTGCGACTTGGTAAACAAATGTGTGGTCCTCGGCTCCTCTTCGCTACGCATCGTTACGCTGCGGTCCACACAGCGCCTTCGACGCTCGGCGGTGGCAGGGCTCCCGTGCGCGAAGGCTCGGGGTGTGGTGAGCGGCGTCGACGTGCTGGTCGTGGGGGGCGGGAACGCCGGCTGCGCCGCCGCGCTCGCCGCAGCGCGCGCCGGGGCGCGGACGATGCTCGTCGAGCGCTACGGGTTTCTGGGCGGGACCGCGACGGCGGCGATGGTCGGCCCGTGGATGACGTTTCACTCCGGTCCCGAGCGGATCGTGGGCGGCATCGCGCAAGAGATCGTCGAGCGCTTGATCGCGCTCGGCGGCTCGCCCGGACACGTGCCCGATGCGTCGGATTACGTGCCGACGGTGACCCCGTTCGATCCTGAGATCCACAAGGCGCTGCTGTTCGATCTGATGCGCGAATCCGGCGTCCGGTTGCTGCTGCACGCGCTGGTCGTCGACGCGCTGCGCGACGATTCGGGCGCCGTGAGCGGCGCGCGCTTCGCCACCGTCGGCGGGCCGCGCGAGATCCGGGCGCGCGTCACGATCGATGCCACCGCCGATGCGTTCGTCGCCGCCGCCGCCGGCTGCGAACTGCAGCAGGGCGACGAGCGCGGACGCGTGCAGCCGGCGAGCCTGATGTTTCGGCTGAGCCACGTCGATCTCGCGGCGCTCGCGGCTTACGTGCGCGCCCGCCCGGAGCAGCTGCGCAGCTCGCTGCCGGCCGCGGAACGCACGCCTGCGGCGCTGACCGCGGTCGCCGGGCTGTACGAACTCTGGGCCCAAGCGCAAGCCGAGGGGATCGACGTTCCGCGTGAACTCGTGTCGTTTTTCGCCACGCCCTATCCGGATGAGGTGACGGTCAACATGACGCGCGTGACCGACATCGATCCGCTCGACCCCGACGATCTCACGCGCGCGGAGATCGAAGCCCGCGCGCAAGCGATGCGGCTGGTCGCTTTTTTTCGCGCGCGCGTGCCGGGCTTCGAAAACGCGCGCATCGCCGCGACCGCGACGCAGATCGGCGTGCGCGAGTCGCGCCGGATCGCCGGCGTCTACACGCTCACGCGCGACGACATCGTCGCCGGGCGTACGTTCGACGATGCGGTCGCGCGCAGCGCGTATCCGATCGATATCCACAACCCCTCCGGCAGCGGCACGACGACGCACCGCCTGCCGCCCGGAACCTCGTACGAAATCCCGTATCGCTGCCTCGTCCCGCGCGCGGTCGACGGCCTGCTCGTCGCCGGCCGGTGCATCTCGACCACGCACGAAGCGCTGGCGTCGACCCGCCTCACGCCGACCGTCATGACGCTCGGTCAAGCGGCGGGCACCGCCGCGGCGCTGGCATTGGAATCCGGGGTCGCGCCGCGGGCCGTCGCTGCGCGCGCGCTGCGCGAACGCCTGATCGCGGCCGGCGTCGACCTGCGCCGCGCGAGCGCCGCCGGTGCCTGATCCCCGCACGGCCGCGCGGGCGTACGGCATCGCAATCGAACTGGCCGATTTGGGCTCGTGGGGCGCTGCGACGCTGGTCTCCGAGTACGATCCGGACGGTCCGGTGATCCGCATCAACGTGCAAGCGCTTCCGGCGGGTTCCTCGTGCGCGGTGCGCGAGCACATCGACCGCGCGGTGGCCCACGAGCTCTACCACCACCGCGAGGCGCTGGGCGAGATCCCGCGTTTGCCGGATCGTGAAGCGCGCGAGCGCGCCGCCGGCGAATACCGGACCGGATGACCAGCACGATCGTCGCCGGCATCGACGGCGGCCAATCTTCAACGGTCGCCGTCCTCATGGACGCGCGCGGAACGGTGCTGGGGCGCGGGACCGCCGGGCCCAGCGACCACGTCGACGAGCCGGCCGATTCGCAGCGCGCCGCGCTGGCCTGTGAGGCGGCGGTCGCCGGCGCGTTGCGCGCGGCGGGGCTGCCGGCCGATACGGCGCTTACGGCGGTCGTCGTCGGCCTGAGCGGCTACGAGGGCGATTGGCACGGCCGGACGCCGGTCTTCCGCAGTTCGACCGTGCGCTACAAGCACGATGCGGTCATCGCGCTGGCCGGCGCGGTGCGCGAGCGGCCTGCGGCCGTCGTGATCGCCGGCACCGGCTCGGCGGGCTACGGCGAGTCGGCCACGCGCGAGCCGGTCCGGGCCGGCGGCTTCGGCTATCTCTTCGGCGATGAGGGCAGCAGTTTTGCGATCGCCCGCGCGGCGCTGGCGGCCGCGATGCGCTTGAGCGACCACGGGGGCACGAGCGACCTGGGTGCGGCCGCGCTGGCCTACTTCGATTGCCCGGATTTGCGGGCGCTGGCGCGAGCGGTCTCGTTGCGGGCGATCGGGCGGCCGCAGCTCGCCGGGTTCGCGCGGGTCGTGCTCGACGCGGGCCGCCTCGGCGATCCCGGTGCGCGCTCGATCGTCGACGAGGCCGCTGCCGCTCTGGTCGGCCTCGGCGTGCTGCTCGTCGAGCGGCTCGGCGGACCCGACCTCCCGGCGGTGCCGCTGGCATTCGTCGGGGGTGCGATGGAAAGCGCCTATTTTCGCGCCGACGTCGAGCGCCGGATCCTCGCTGCCACCCCGCTGGTCCGGGTCGTCGCGCCGGCGTTCGAGCCGGCCATCGGTGCCGCGCTGTTGGCCTGCGACGCTGCCGGCCTCGCGCGCCCGCCAATCTAAATGAACGTGCTCGAACGTTTACGTGGCGTGATCGTTTCGATTCAGCCCGCCGCCGATTCGGTCCTCAACTCGCCGGAAACGGTCGCGTTGCTGGCGCGGTGCGCGGTCGCCAACGGCGCTTGCGGCGTGCGCATCGAGGGTCCGGTGCGGATCGCCGCCGTACGCGCGGCGGTCGATGTGCCGATCGTCGGCCTGCTCAAGCGCGCCTATCCGGGCTTCGAGCCCTATATCACGCCGACGGCAGCGGAGATCGAGGCGGTCGCCGCGGCCGGCGCGGACGTCGTCGCCGTCGACGCGACGACGCGGCCGCGGCCCGGCGGCTTCACATTCGCCGCGGCGCTGGCGGCGATCCGCGGCCGCGGCCTCATCGCGATGGCCGATTGTGCGACCGCGGCGGAAATGCGGGCGGCCGCCGAGGCCGGCGCGCCGATCGTGGCGACGACGCTCTGCGGGTACACCGGCGATACGCGCGGCGCGTCGCTCCCGGCGCTCGACCTCGTGCCGGCGGCCGTCGCGAGCGGTGCCTTCACGATTCTCGAGGGTGGCGTGGCGTCGCCGGATCACGTGCGGCGCGCGTTCGCGGCCGGTGCGAGCGCCGTCGTCGTCGGCACCGCGATCAGCGATATCGACGCGCAAGTCCGCCGCTTCGCGCAGGCCGCCGTGCAATCGCACGCGTAATGCCGTGATCCCATGAAGTTTTTCCGGCTCGCCGCCGGCGGTGCAGCACTGCTCGCACTTGCGCTGGCCGTCTTGGGAAGCTGGGTGCGCATCAACGGTGCGGGGATGACCTGTCCCGATTGGCCGCTCTGCCGCGGCGCGCTCGTGCCCGAACTGATCGGCGGCGTGGTGCTCGAATGGTCGCACCGCGCGATCGCGTTGACCGTCGGCTTCGTGATCATTGCCGCGTTCGTCGCCGGCTGGCGGGTGCGGCGCGAGATCGCCGGCGTCGTGCCGACGTTGATCGCGCTCGTCGCGATCTTCGCGCTGCAAGTCACGGTCGGCGGGATCACCATTCACGAGGCCAACAGCCCGCGTTCGGTCGTGCTCCACTGGGCCGTCGCGATGGCGCTGCTGGCGACGCTCGTCGTGCTCGCGATGCTGGCATATCTGGCGCCGCGGGCCGATGCGGGTCTCCCGGCGGTTCGCAGCGGCGCGCCGGTCGGCGCGCTCGCCTTCGCGGTGGCCTGCGCCTACGTCACGATGTGCATCGGTTCGTACGTGAGTTCCAGCGGCGCCGGCCTTGCCTGCACGACATTTCCGTCCTGCGACGGCACGCTCGCGGGGACGTCGACGCCGCAGCTCGTGCAGATGCTGCATCGCATCGCCGCCGGACTGTTCGTGCTCTCTGCGCTGGCTGCCGCAGCCTTTGCCGCGCAAAGCGCGATGGCGCGCGTGCGCGCGTGGGCCTTTGCGGGCGCCGCTCTCGCGCTGCTCCAAGTCGGGCTCGGAATTGCGAACGTCCTGTGGCGCATGCCCGTACCGTTGCGCGAAGCGCATGCGGCAAACGCAGCTGTGACCTTTATCGTATTCGTCATTGCGACGTTTCTCGCGATGATCGATCCGATCGGTGCGCCGGCGCCGACGCGCAAAGGACTCTCAATGCGGCGGGCGGTATGAGGCGCGCGTTATGACTTCCGCGGTTTTGCCGTCGCAGAGGGTAGTGCGCGCTTGTCTCAAGTAGCTCCGTCCGCGCCGCAGGTCGTCCCCGTCAAGGGACTCGGACCCGGCTTTGGAGCCGTGACGGTCGTTCTTACGATCGTCAATATCGCGATGACGCTGGCGGTACTCTACCTTCCGCTGGACTTCTTGCTTCCGTCGGAATCGAACGCCGCGAGCGACTCGGCGCTAGCCGTCGACGGGCTGTTCAAATTCATGACGGTGTTCGGCGTCGCGATCACGATTTACGTCACCGGCTACGTGGCGTACTTCGCGTGGGTGTTCCGCCGCCGCGCCGGCGAGCCGATCAATACGGTCGGCGTGCCGATCCACGATTCGACGAAGCTGGAGATCTGGTGGACCGTTCTGCCGACGCTGCTGCTCGTCGTGTTGATGGTCTACACGATCGTCGTTTGGAAGCAGTTGCAGTTTCCGAACACGGCCGCATCGCTGACGACCGAGGTCGTCGCGCACCAGTTTTACTTCGAGTTCCGCTACCCCGGACTGCAAGGCTCGATCTACTCGCCCAAGGGTGAGATGCATCTGCCGGCCGGCCGGCCGGTGAAGATCCTCGTCACGGCCGGCGAAGGCGACGTGATCCATCAGTTCTGGGTGCCCGAGTTCCGCCAAAAGATCGCCGCCGTGCCGGGCATGGTAACGGAACTGAACATCACGCCGATCCGGACCGGGCGCTACGATATCGCCTGCTCGGAGTATTGCGGCAAAAATCACTCGATCATGCAGGCCAAACTGGTCGTCGATTCGCCCGCGGATTTCGATAAGTGGCTGGCGGCAGCGCGGGTCGCGGCCGCGAAGGCCGGCCCGACGATCGACCTCGCCACCGGCGACGCGGGCGCGGGCAAGACGGCGTTCACGCAGAAGTGCGCGGCCTGCCATAACGCGGCCGGCGGCTTCGACGCCAAGATCGTCGGCCCGGGATTGCTGCACATCATCGACGACCCGGCGCATCCGAAGCTGGTCGACGGGTCGGCCCCGACGCCCGAAGACATCGAGAATATTTTGGTCAAAGGGTACACCGGTCCGATCGGCGCGATGCCGAACCGGCAAGCGAACGGCCTCACGGATGGCGACATCGCCAACCTGGTGGCCTATCTGGTCAGTCTGAAGTAAGGGGATAGGAAGCAACCGTGGACGTCGCAGCTCATCCAGTCGAGCAGCACGAGGCTCACGATCACATCCATCCGGCACCGACCGGGTTCATCCAGAAGTACGTCTTCTCGATCGACCACAAGGTGATCGCGATCCAGTACTTCGTGACCGGCTTGCTCTTCATGCTGATCGCCGGCTCGTTTGCCGAACTGATGCGCATCCAGCTGTGGAATCCGAAGGGCACCTTCATGGATTACCACACCTTCAATCAGATGTTCACGATGCACGGCACCGTGATGGTGTGGCTGGTGCTGATTCCGCTCGTCACCGGGTCGCTCGGCAACCTCGTGATGCCGCTGCAGATCGGCGCGCGCGACGTCGCGTTCCCATGGCTCAACATGCTGAGCTTCTGGCTGATCCCCGTTTCGGGCCTGATCTTGTTCAGCGCGTTTCTGCTGCCCGACGGCGCACCGGCCGCCGGCTGGACGGAGTACCCGCCGATCTCGATCCAGCAGGGCACCGGCGGTATCTTCTACTGCCTCGCGATCATCGTGGTCGGGATCAGCTCGACCCTAACGGGGCTGAACTTCCTGGTCACGATCTTCAAAATGCGCGCGCCGGGCATGACCTGGACGCGCATGCCGCTCTTCACCTGGGCCACGTTCGCGACCGCGCTGATCAACCTGTTCGCGACGGTCGCGCTCTCGGCCGCGCTGCTGGCGCTGCTGTTCGCGCAGGCCTTCAACGTGCCGTTCTTCGATCCGGCGCGCGGCGGCAGCCCGATCCTCTACCAGCACATGTTCTGGTTCTACTCGCATCCGGCGGTCTACATCTTCATCCTGCCGGCGTTCGGCGTGATCTCGGAAGTGCTGCCGACGTTCGCGCGCAAGACGATCTTCGGCTACAAGATGATCGCGTTTTCGTCGCTGGCGATCGCGATTCTGGGCTTCGCCGTGTGGGCGCATCACATGTTCCCCAGCGGCATCGCACCCTGGCTGCAGATCCCGTTCATGATCCTGACGTACCTGATCGGCATTCCGACGGGCATCAAGATCTTCTCGTGGATGGCGACGCTGTGGGGCGGCCGCATCCAGTTCACGACGCCGATGATGTACGCGCTGGCGTTCCTCGGCACGTTCTCGTTCGGTGGCATCACCGGCGTGTATCTCGCGTGCGTACCGGTCGATTTCCACGAGCACGGCAGCTACTTCGTCGTCGCGCACTTCCATTACGTGGTCGGCGGCGGCGCGGTCGCGGCATTCTTCGCCGGCTTCTATTACTGGTTCCCCAAGGCCACCGGCCGGATGCTCAGCGAGAAGATGGGTCACCTCAGCTTCTGGCTGTTCATGATCGGCCTCACCGGGACGTTCATGCCGATGCATTGGCTCGGCCTCGAAGGGATGCCGCGCCGCTACGCCTCGTACGAAGTGTTTGCGAAGGCGTTCCCCGATGCGGTGTTCTGGAACCGTTTCGAGTCGCTCAGCTCGTCCCTGATGGTGCTTTCGGTGCTGCTGGTTGCTATTAATATCATCGTGAGCTTGCGGAGCGGCCGCCGGGCGGGTAACAACCCGTGGGGCGCGCGCACGCTAGAGTGGATGATCAGTTCGCCGGCGCCGTACTACAACTTCAAGAAGATCCCGATCGTGCTCGATAAGCCGTACGATTTCACGCAGCCGCTGCCGTATCGAAATCTGGATGACGAACACCAAGATCCGTATCCGGTGCCGAGCGAAGCGGCGCTGCCGCGCGGTGCCACGGCCGCGGTGGGTGCCTGATGGCCGTTAGCGCAAAAGCGCGGTCGTCGGCGTTTCTCGAGCGAGCGTCGGTCGAAGCGCGCTTCCACGACGTCGATCCGGTCTACGCCGAAACGCGCGATATCCGGACGCTCGGCTTCGTGCTGTTTCTGCTCGCCGACTGCATCCTGTTCTCGTCGTTCATCTTCGCGTATCTCTACCTGCGTACGTCGGCGCCGGTCTGGCCGCCGGTCGTCGACGGCAAGCAGATCGAACATCTCGACGTTGCGTTCGGCGCGATGAATTCGATCGTGCTGTTCGGTTCGGGCGTCACGATGCACTTCGCGCTCGAGAGTTGGAAGAACCTCAAAAAGGCGGCGTTCAACTTCTGGATCGTCCTCACGATCGCGCTGGGGCTCGGCTTCTTGAGCGGCCAGGCGCACGAATATCTCTCGGCCCCGATGACGTGGACCGGCAGCTCGTTCGGCGCGTCGTTCTTCACCTTAACCGGGCTGCACGGCTTCCACGTGTTCGCCGGCGTCGTGTTCCTGACGGTGCTGGCGATTCAGGCCAACCGCGGCGTCTACACCGGCTCGAAGTACTTCGGGCTCGTCGCGGGCACGCTGTACTGGCACTTCGTCGACGTCATCTGGGTGCTGCTCTTCTTCCTATTCTATCTCTGGTAATTATGACTGCTGCATTACTCGAACGAACCATCGCGCTCATCGGCTCGCTCATCGTCGGCGGCACCGCGACGTTGCAATTGCGCAACGAGTGGCCGGTCGGCGGGCTCGCCGCCGACGTCACGAAGCTACTGCTCGGGTTGATGATCCTCGGCTGCGTGCTCGCGCTGTTGGCATCGCTCGACATTCTCGGAGCGTTCGCGTCATGAGCGAAGGTCACGGGCACGGACACGCGCACGGGCATGGCGGCCATGCCGATGCGCCCTCGCAGAAGCACGGCCTGGGCATCTCGCGGCCGGCCGTTATCTTCATCTTGGTTTCGCTGGTCGTCGTGATGTGGCAGGGGTCGAACATCGTGCGCTCCGCCGGCGACGCGCACGTCTGGCCGTCGGCCGACGCGGCGAAAGTTCCGCTACCGCCCGAGCAGCACTAGTCCTCGGGCTTGGCCACGCTGCGCGCGTAGGCCGCGGGCGCGCCGATGCCGAGTGCCGGAATGTCGTCCGGGAGCACGCCCGTGGAGCGCCCGTCGATGCGCAAGATGCCGGCGCGGCGCGTGAATTCCACCAGCGCAGGCCACGGCTCGTGCCGGTCGAGCGCGTCGGGCCTTGTGTCGAGCGGCCATTCCCCGAGCACGGTGCGCTGGTCGTCCAGCACCGAGACGAAGTAGCGGACGTCGCGATTGGGCGCGTGCACGGCGCGATAGTCGACGTAGCCGTCGACGACCCAGATCGGCCCGTACGTCTCGATGACGGCCTGCGTGACCGCGACCATCAGCACGACGGCGTAGATCAGAAACAAGACCGCCGCACCGGCGAAAATCGGCGCGATGAAAATCGCGCCCTCGCGATGGTTGAGCAGCAATCCGGCGGCGAGCACCGTGAACCCGATCGCGATCGCGAGCGGCTCGACGGCGATGAAGAAGCGGCCCCAAAACCCGCGCACGACGACGCGCCGCTCGTCCGGACGCCAGGGCCGGCGGGCGATCGAGGAATGCAACCACGATTCGCTCCGGCGCATGCGAGCGGTCCGTTCGGTCGTCCCGGCGCTCGCTCCTGTTGAGAAGGATGCGGGGCCCGAACGCGAACGCGAATCAGCCCATGACGAGGTTAGCCGCCGCCGTTGCCGCCGCTGCGATCGTCGCTCTGACGATGCTGCCGGCGCGTGCCGCGGACCGCGTCGGCGGAATCGTGCTGAGCGTCCTGAGTGGGCAGGGCGAAGCGGTCGTGCGGCACGATGCGTTCGGCGGGATGCCGCCGATGACGATGGTGTTCCGCGTCCAGCCGAAGAGCGCGCTGGCCGGTCTCCACCCCGGCGACCGCATTGAGGCCCTCGGCGATCTCGGTGCCGACGAGCCCGTGCTCACGGACGTGCGCGTGATCGGCAGCGTGGCGGGCGTTGCACGCGCGGTCCACAATGTCCAGCCGCTCAACGTCGGCGACTCGCTGCCGCTGACGACCCAGTTCTTCGACCAACTCGGCCGCGGCTTTACGTTCACCGATTTCCGCGGCCAGACGGTCGTGCTGGCGTTCGTCTACACGCGCTGCCGCGATCCGCGCATGTGCCCGCTGGTCTCGGCGAACTTCCACGCATTGCAGAGCCGGCTGGCGGGGCTCCCGGTGCATCTGGTCGAGATCACGCTCGATCCGGCCTACGACACGCCGGAGGTCCTCGCCGCGTACGCGAGCCGCTTCGACGCCGACGCATCGCGTTGGACGCTCGGGACGGGTCCCGTGAACGTGGTGAACGATTTCGCCGCGCGTTTCGGCATCGCGGTCTTCGCCGATCCGGTGGCCGGCTTAATCCATTCCGAGCGCACGGCGATCGTCGACCGCGACGGCCGCATCGTCGATTTACTCGACGCGGCGGCCTGGAATCCCGACGATGTCGCGGCCGAAGTGCGAAGCTTGGCTCAAGTGCCGGCCAACCCGATCCTCCGTTTGGATTACGAACTCTCCAAGTGGAGCGCGGCGCTGTGCGGCAACAACCTCGCCGGTTACTCGGGCCTCCTCGACCTCTTGGTCGTCACGCTGATCTTCAGCGGCGCTTGCGGGATACTATATTTTGCCGCGCGCAAGATCTTCGTCGAGGAAGCGTAACCTCGCGGCGCTGATCGCCGCGCTCGTTGCATTCGCGCTCCCCGCGCTTGCCGATGCGGCGACGCAGCAGATTCACGGCATCGTGCTCTCGGTGACGCCGCAGACGGGCGAAGCGATCGTGCGTCACGACGCCTTCGGCGGGATGCCGTCGATGGCGATGACGTTCCGCATCCTGCCGCGCGAACGCGCCAAAGAACTACTGCCGGGCAACGAGATCGACGCGACCGTCGATACGTCGAAGGACATCTGGACGCTCAGCAATATCCGCCTCATCACCGAGCAAGCGGTGACGCCGATCTCGACTCAGCACGTCGATCTGCTGCGCGCCGGCGACACGGTGCCCGATCAAGCGTTCCTCGATCAGAACGGCCGGCCGTTTCGCTTCTCGCAGCTGCTGGGCCAAGACGTCGTGCTGGCGTTCATCTACACGCGCTGCCAAGATCCGCAAATGTGCCCGTTGATCTCGACGCATTTCAACGCGCTGCAACGGCTGCTGGGCGCGCGCAAGGCACACCTGGTCGAGGTCACGCTCGATCCGTCGTACGACCGGCCGCCGGTGCTCGCGCGCTACGCGCGGCTGTTCGGTGCCGACCCGCGCCGCTGGACGCTCGCCGTCGGCGACGCCCAGCCGACGCTCGCATTCGCGGCGCGCTTCGGCATCGTCGTGTTCCCCGATCCGCAGATCGGCATCATCCACTCGGAGAACACGGTCGAAATCGCGCCCGACGGCACGATCCAACGCATGTACCCCGACGCGTCGTGGCAGCCCGCGACGATCGTCGCCGATATCGACGCGCGCCGCGCCGCGGAAAACGATCCGCTGGCGCGGCTGCGCCTGTGGGCATTCGACGACGGTCCGCTCGCGCTCGGCGTGCTCGTGCTCGCCGCCGCCGCCTATCTCGCGTTCCGCCTCGGCCGCGGGATGTTCGCGAAAGACGCTTAGGCCGTTTTCGGGACGTAGCTGTTGGAAGGCGACGACCAGGTGCAGATGCTGCCGTCGCGCATGACGAAATCCTCGCAGCCGTCGACTTCGGGGTTGAAGCCGTCGTTGCGGGCCTTGGTCGCGTTCCAGTCGACGTTCGGGTCTTGGCGCGCGGTTGCGCGGGCCTTCGCGTACGTGAAGTTGCCCGATTTCGTATGGGCGTTGAGCGCCTTGGTGAGCGTCTGGGCTTGTGTCATCAGCTCTTGGCCTCCGCGCGTTCGCGTGCTTTTGCGTGCAGGCCGAGCGTCAGCACGGCCGTCACGACGGCGATCGCGGTAAACCACAGGAACGCGATGCGGTACCCCTCGACGACGTCGGTATGCGAGCCGATCACACCGCCGGCCAGCGAGCCGCCGAGGATCTGTCCGAGGATCAAACAGACCGAGAGCAGACCGACGGCCGCCGCCCGCTGCTGCGAACCGGCGCGATTGGTGACGATATAGCGCGTCGGAGCGCCGAGCAGCGCACCGAAACCGGTCCCGGCGACGACCATCGATCCGACTGCGATCCAGACGTTCGTGAAGCCGAACGCGAACACGGCGAGGCCGACGGCGGTCAGCGTCGTGCCGGCTGCCAGCACGACGCGGCTGCCGGCGGCGTCGAGCGCGCGCCCCGCACCGGGGATGACGACGACGAACATCACCGCACCGATCGTCGCGATCGCACCGGCGGCGGCATAGGTGAGATGCTCGGCCGCGACGAGCGCGGCGGGCACGAAGAACAGCGAGCCTTCGAGCATCCCGATCAGCACTTCGAGCGCATAGATCAGCGTCAGTTGGCCGTCCCGGAAGAAGCGCGGCGGGATGACCGGTTCGCGCGCGCTCCGTTCGACGAACGCAAACGCGATCAACGCGAGGATGCCGGCGCTGATGGCGATGCGCGCGTTCAGGTTGCTCGTCGCGCCGGTGACGTCGTATTGCGTGAGCCCGAGCATCAAGCCCAACAGCCCCACCGCGAGCAGCGCGATGCCCGGCACGTCGAGCGGACCGCGCACGTTCGCGACCGTCACCGGCAACGTCGTGCGCGCCATCAGGATCACGACGATCGCGAGCGGTACGTTGGCCGCGAAGATCCAGTGCCAGGACAAGAAATGCGTGAGCAGCCCGCCGACCAGCGGGCCGATGATCGCGGCGAGGCCCCACGTCGCTGCGACCAAGCCGAGCGCGGCGCCGCGCCGGTCGGGCGGGATACGGTCGGCGATCGCCGCCGTCGCCACCGGGAAGATGCCGCCCGCGCCGAACGCCTGGATCGCCCGCGCCGTGAGGAACATCGGATAGTTCACCGATGCGATCGCGATGACCGAACCGATCGCGAAGATCGTCACGCACGCGATGTAGATCGGCCGGCGGCCGTTCCGGTCGGCCAGCTTCGTCATGATCGGGATGCTGACGACGTTCGCCAGCAAGTACAGCGTGAACACCCACGGCAACGCGCGCGGTCCGACCCCGAACGCGATGCCCAGTGCCGGCAACGCGGGCGAGAGCACGCCCAGATCGAGCGCGCCGGCGAACACGCCGAGCCCCAAGGTCACGAGCAGCGGGATCGTGCTCGGATCCAGGCGATGGCCGGCGACGGACGTGGTGGCGGGTTCGGCGGGTGCGGCTGCGTCCATGGGCGTTTCGGGAATCGTGCGCGCGCTCAAGGCGTCACGCAAAAACCACGCGATCGACGACGGCGGCCAGGCACATCAGCGCCAAGTACAACAGCGAGAACTTGAAGAGCGCGCGCGCGTACGCACGCTCACCGCTGAGCAGCACGCGAAACGCATCGTAGAGGAACTTGCCGCCGACGGTCAGCGACGCGACGAGCCAGATCGGACCCATCACGTGCAGCGGCGTCAACGCAACGCAAAAGACGAAGAGCACGGCGGCGTAGATGAAGATGTCGCGTTGCGTGCGCGGCACGCCGTGCACGTTGGGCAGCATCGGAACGCCCGCTTTGCCGTAGTCGGTTTCCGTCATGAGCGCGAGCGCCCAGAAGTGCGGCGGCGTCCAGAGAAAGATCAGCACCGCGAGTGCCACCGCGGGCGCGCCGATCGTGCCGGTGACGGCTGCCCAGCCCACCAGCGGCGGGATCGAGCCGGCTGCGCCGCCGATCACGATGTTCTGCGTCGTGCTGCGCTTGAGCCACATCGTATAGACGAACACGTAGTAGGCGTTGCCGGCGAGCGAGAGCCACGCGGCGAGCGGGTTGACCAGATAGTTCAGGATCAGGAACGACACGATTCCCAGCGTCATCGCGAACGCCAGCGCCCGATTCGGCGAGATCGCTCCGCGCGGCAGCGGGCGGCCGGCCGTGCGGCGCATCTTGCCGTCGATGTCGGTGTCGTAGACGCAGTTAAAGACGCCCGCCGACGCGGCCGAGAGTGCGCCGCCGAGGAGCGTCCAGAACGTCAGCGCGAGCGGGGGCACGCCGCGCGCCGCCATCACCATCGCCGCCGCCGTCGTGATCAACAGCAACTGGATGATGCGCGGCTTGGTCAGCTCAACGTAGACGTCGAGCGTCGCGCGCCAGCCGGTCCGGGTCCGGGGCAGCGCGGTGCCCTCGACGCGCGAAAGGGTCGAACTCATCGGACCGAGCGTACCGCTAGACGCGTCTCGCGACAACGACATACGTGGGGGTTTGGGGTCGGTTCGGCCGGCCCTTCGCGCGATGGGGTAGCCGCCCGGGTAGGCGTCGAAAGCCTCCACCCGATGCGGCGCGTACTGCTGGTCCTGACGGCGTTTGTCGCGCTTGCCGGTTGCCGTGAGGTCCGCGTCGACCAGGTCATCAGCGGGACCACCTCCGTGCTCGGGTCGACCCAGGTGGTCGTCGCGCGCGATCGCCGCAGCCTCGAGCAACTCGGGATCCCGGCAACGGCCAATTTTCGCAAAGAATTCGCGGTCGTGCTGCTGATGGGGCCGCACCGCGAGACCGGGTTCACCCAGATCATCGAGTCGATCCGCGCCAACGCTGACCGGGTCCGGATCGTGGCGTTCGAGCGCGCCCCGATCGACGGCGGCGACCCGGCCGCGCCCTACCGGACCTATACGATCTGGTACGTCCCGAACATCGCCTACCGCCCGGGCGTGCGCGTCGACGTCGTCACCCCGTCGGGCGAAGCCCTCACCGCCACGACCGTTCGCTAGGGGCCCGCGCTAGAGCAGGTCGCGCAGCAGGTCGCCGAGGGCGGCGGTTTCGGCCAGGAAGGCGTCGTGGCCGTGGTCGCTGCGCATCAGCCGGAACGAGGCGTCCCAACCGGCGGCCGCCCAGCGCCCGGCGACTTCGCGAATGTGGTCGGGGAAGAAGAGCTGGTCGCCGGTGATGCCGACGAAGGTGATACGCGCGGATTCGGGCGGACGCTCCGCGCCGCGCAGGTCGAAGAGGTCCATCGCGCGCGTCAGGATGCGGTAGGTGTTCGCATCCATGCGCGCGGCGAAGCGCACGCCTTGATGCGCGAGGTATCCGTCGACGTCGAAGCGGTCGTCGAGCCGGGCGGCCGGATCGCCGCCCGCGCGATCGGGCCGGTTGGTGAAGCGGCGCTCGAAAAGCTCCTCGCTCTTATACGTCAGCGTCGCGATCGCGCGCGCGAGTTTGAGCCCTTCGCTCGGGCTCTCGTCGTACCAGCCGTCGCGAAATGCCGGGTCCAGCCGAATCGCTTCGCGCGCCAGGAAGTTCTGCGCGATCGCCTGCGCGCGCAGATGGTCGTGCGCGCCGATCACGATCGCGCGGTCGACGTCGGCGCCGTAACGCCGCGCCCACGAGAGCGCTTGGAAGCCGCCCAGCGAGCCGCCGATCACGACGGCCAGCCGCTCGATGCCGAGTGCCGCGAGCGCGCGCCGTTCGACATCGACCATGTCCTCGACCGTGACGACCGGGAAGCGCGGTCCGTAGCGCACGCCGTCGGGCGCGATCGACTGCGGACCGGTCGAGCCGTAACAGCCGCCGAGCGTGTTGACGCCGACGACGCACCAGCGCGCGGTGTCGAACAACGCGCCCGGGCCGACGAGCCCGCCCCACCAATCGGCGATCCGCGACGAACCGGTCAGCGCGTGCGGAGCGAACACGACGTTGGCGCCGTCGGGTCGCGGTTGCCCGTAGACGGTGACGCGCGCGACCACGTTCGGCAAGGTCGTGCCGCCGGTGAGGGTCACGTCGCCGATTGCGACGTCGTGATCGACGACCGATGCGAGCAATGCGTTCAGCCGGCCGCCAGCGCCTGGTCGAGATCGGCCAGGATGTCGGCGATCGACTCGATCCCGACCGAGAGCCGCACCGTGTGCGGCGTTATGCCGCTGAGCAGCTGCTCTTCGGACGAGAGCTGCTGGTGCGTCGTCGAGGCCGGATGGATCACCAGCGACTTCGCATCGCCGACGTTCGCCAGCAACGAGAAGAGCCGGAGTTTATCGATGAACGCCTGCGCGCGCTCCGTTTCGAACGTCACGATCGCGCCGCAACCGTTCGGCAGATACTTTTGCGCGGCCGCGAACGCCGGATCGCCGGGCAGTCCCGGATAACGGACGCTCACCACCTTCGCATGCGCCTTGAGGAACTCGGCGACGCGCAGCGCGTTCGAGCTATGGCGCTCGACGCGCAGTCCCAGCGTCTCGAGGCCTTGGATCAATTGCCAAGCGTTGAACGGCGAGAGCGCGGCGCCGATGTCGCGCAGCAACTGCACGCGGGCTTTGAGGATATACGCGAGCGGTCCGAACGAGGCGACGTACGTCGCGCCGTGATACGACGGATCGGGTTCGATCAGTTCGGGGAAGCGGCCGTTGCTCCAATCGAATTTTCCGGCGTCGACGATCACGCCGCCGATCGAGGTCCCGTGACCGCCGATGAACTTCGTCGCCGAGTGCACGACGACGTCGGCACCGTATTCGATCGGCCGCAGCAAGATCGGGGTCGCGAGCGTGTTGTCGACGATCAGCGGCACGCCGGACGCGTGCGCCGCATCCGCGACGGCCCGCACGTCGAGCACGTCGACTTTGGGGTTGCCGATCGTCTCGGCGAAGAACGCCTTGGTGTTCGGGCGCACGGCTGCTTTCCAGGCCGCGATGTCGCCTGGATCGACGAACGTCACCTCGATGCCGAACTTGGGCAAGGTGTAGGCGAACGCGTTGTAGGTGCCGCCGTACAGTGACGAGGAGCTGACGACGTGATCGCCCGAGCGCGCGATGTTGAGCAACGAATAGACGACGGCCGCCTGTCCGCTCGCAACGCCGAGCGCGCCGACGCCGCCTTCGAGCGCGGCGATACGCTGCTCGAGGACGTCGGTCGTCGGGTTCATGATGCGCGTGTAGATGTTGCCGAACTCTTGCAGCGCGAACAGGCGCGCCGCATGCGCGGTGTCGTCGAACACGTACGAAGTGGTCTGATAGATCGGGACCGCGCGCGACTTGGTCGCGGGGTCGACGTGCTGGCCGCCGTGCAGGGCGACGGTGTCGAGTCCGGGCTTGGGCTGGTCGGTGGTGCTCATCGTTTCCTCTCCGGGGGCAAAGGGGCGCATTCGTCCGCCACAGGACCGAGAACCTACGGCGGCGACCAAAAGGCGCAGTGCTTCGCTACTACGTGATCGCGACGGCGATCGTCGTCGCGCTGGGCAGCCTGGTGTTCGCCCGCCGCTTCACGGCGCCCGATCTGCGGATCGAAGCCCGCCCGACCGGCACGCCGACGGTCGAGACCCACCACGCCGAGGATGCGATCGCCCCGGCGGCGTTTGCCGGGCAGGGTCCGTGGGTGCTCTCAGCCCTGCCGGAGTGCTTCGACGAGCAGTCGCGCGTCCGCGGTCCGGCCGCGGCGCTCGCCGGCCGCGTGCCGCCCGCGACCGCGCGCATCCCCGCCGGGACGATCTTGACGTCGGGGGCCTGCACGTTGACGGTCGGGGCGCACGACATCCGGGTGAGGCGCGGGCCGGACCGGTTGCGCGTTCCGCCCGAGGCCGCCCTGTACCGGGTGGACGGCCGGCTCGTGCTGGTCGCGCGGAGCGGCGAGGACCTCGAGATCCGCCGCTACTGAGCGGCTTCGTCCGGCGGGCCGTCGAACCGGATCGGGTCATGGATTTACGGGCCGAAGTCGAGAATCGGCGCACCTTCGCGATCATCTCGCACCCGGACGCCGGCAAGACGACGCTCACCGAGAAGCTGCTCTTGTACGGCGGGGCGATCGTCACGGCGGGTCAGGTCGCGGCTCGGCGGCGGGCGCGCGCGGCGACCTCCGACTGGATGGAACTCGAGCGCGAGCGCGGCATCTCGATCACCTCGACGGTGCTGCAATTTCCCTACCACGGCCGCACGATCAACCTGCTCGATACGCCGGGCCATCAGGATTTCGGCGAGGACACGTACCGCACGCTGCTCGCAGCCGACAGCGCGGTGATGCTGATCGACGCCGCCAAAGGCGTCGAGCCGCAGACGCGCAAGCTATTCGCGATCTGCCGCGAGCGGCGCATTCCGCTGTTTACGTTCATCAACAAGATGGACCGTCCGACGCGCGATCCGCTCGAACTGCTCGACGAACTCGAGAACGTGCTCGGGATCGGCGCGTACCCGGTCAATTGGCCGCTGGGCGGCGGTGAGACGTTCCGCGGCGTGTACGACCGCGAGACGCGCGAATTGCACGTTTTCGAACGCACCGAGCACGGCGCCAAGCGCGCGCCGGTTTCGGTGGCCGGCGTGCACGACGAGCGCATCCGGGCGTTGGTCGACGAGGGCACCTATCGCGAATTCATCGACGGCATCGAACTGCTCGAAGGCGCGGGCGCGGCGTTCGACCCGGCGGCGATGCTGCGCGGCGACGTCTCGCCGGTGTTCTTCGGCAGCGCGATGACGAATTTCGGCGTCGAACTGTTTCTGGAGCGTTTCGTGCGCATGGGCCCGGCGCCGTCGGCGCGGCTGGATTCGGCGCGCGTGCCGATCGAGCCGACCGACGAACGCTTCTCGGCGTTCGTGTTCAAGATTCAGGCCAACATGGATCCGCGTCACCGCGACCGCGTCGCCTTCGCGCGCATCTGCTCGGGCCGCTTCGAGCGCGACATGACCGTACGCAACGTGCGCACCGGCAAAGACGTGCGCCTGACGCGCGCGATGAAGCTGTTCGCAAACGAGCGCGAATCGGTCGACGTGGCCTATGCCGGCGACGTCGTCGGCCTCGCGAACCCCGGCACGTTCGCGATCGGCGACACGCTCGCCGACGCGCCCGACATCTGCTTCGATCCGATCCCGGCCTTCGAGCCGGAACATTTCGCCTCGGTGCGCAGTATCGACACCGCGAGTTACAAGTCGTTTCAGAAAGGGATCGCCCAGTTGCGAGAAGAGGGCGCGATTCAGGTGTTCTACCCGTTCGGCCAGACGCGGATCGAACCGATCCTCGCGGCGGTCGGCGCGCTCCAGTTCGAGGTCGTAAAATATCGCCTCGAAGCGGAGTACAACGTCAAGACCGCGCTGTCGCTGCTGCCGCTGACGCTCGCGCGGCGCGTCTTGGGCGAGGCCGAGGCGGTCGCATCTGCGCAGTTGCCCTCAAACGCCCGGCTCGTCGAGGATTGGGACGGCGCGCCGCTCGCGCTCTTCGAGAGCGAATGGAGCATGCGCCTCGCTTCCGAGTGGAATCCGCGCCTGGTGTTCGAAGCGTTCGCGGCGCGCGGCCTCGCGCCGGTGGCACCGTGAAGAGCCTCCTGCCGGGCGGGATTCCGGCGCCGCGCCAACCGCTCAGTATGCCGGCGCGCATCATGGTGATCGTGCTGATCGCGGTGCTGGGGTTCGGTCTCTTTCGCGTCGTGTTCGGCCATCACGAGACGCAAGAAGAACGCATCGCCTGGGACGTGACCGTCGCCCTGCAGCAAAACGATCTCCCGGGTGTGGAAAAGTGGCAGAACGTCGAGACGGGAACGCAGGTCACGCACGCGATCGTCGGCCACGCCGCCGATGCGTTCGCGCCGCTGGGCAAGCTCGAGAAGATCCGCGAGACGTCGGCCGACGCCGCCACACGCATCCATCAGTTCGACGTGACGTTCGATAAGGGCGTGGTGCGCGAGACGATCAAGTTCGATCCAAACGATAAGATCGTCGGCTTCAAGTACGATCTGCCGGACGCGAAGTAAATGGCGTTCGCGGTCGAATTTCTCGACGTGGTGCAGGCCGCGGCGCGGTTGCGCGGTGTCGCCCACCGCACGCCGGCCGTCACCTCGGCGACCCTCGACGCGCGGACCGGCGCGACGGTGTTCGGCAAGGCCGAGAACCTGCAGCGCATGGGTGCGTTCAAGTTTCGCGGCGCGTATAACCGCCTCGTCCAACTCGACGAGCGCGAACGCGCCGCCGGTGTCGTCGCGTTTTCGAGCGGTAACCACGCGCAGGGTGTGGCGCTGGCGGCGCAACTGCTCGGTCTGCGCGCGACGATCGTGATGCCGGCCGACTCCCCGGCCGCGAAGCAAGCCGCGACGCGCGGGTACGGCGCCGAGGTCGTGCTCTACGACCGCTGGACCGAAGACCGCGCGGCGATCGCCCGCGGCATCGCCGACGAACGCGGCGCGGTGCTGGTCCCGCCGTTCGACGATCCGCGCATCATCGCGGGGCAGGGCACGGCGGCGCTCGAGCTGATCGAAGACGTGGGCGCACTCGACCTCCTGCTGGTGCCGCTCAGCGGCGGCGGGCTGCTGGCGGGAAGCGCGCTCGCGGCCACCGGACTCGCGCCCGGCATCGCGGTGTACGGCGTCGAGCCGGCGGCCGGCGACGATTGGGTGCGCTCGCTCGCGGCCGGCGAACGCGTGAGCATCCCGGTGCCGGAGACGATCGCCGACGGCTTGCAAACGACCGCGCCGGGCGAGCTGACGTTCCCGATCGTCCGCGCGCTGTGCGCGGGTGTCGTGACCGTGAGCGACGACGAACTGCGCGACGCGATGCGCTTTGCTTTCGAGCGCATGAAGCTCGTCGTCGAGCCGAGCGGCGCCGCCGCGCTCGCCGCACTGCTGAACGGCCGCGTCGAAGCGCGCGGCAAGCGCGTCGGACTGATCCTCAGCGGCGGCAACGTCGATCCCGCCACGTTCGCCCGCCTGATCGCGTGAGCGCCGCGTTACGGAGCGCGTTCGCGCGCGACGGCTACGTCGACCTGACGTCCGCGCTCGACGCCGCGCTGCGCGCGCGCGTCGCCGCCGAAGCGACCGCAGTGCTCGACGCGCACGGCCTGCGGCGCGACCTGCGCATCGCCGCAACCGGGCTGAGCCCGCGCCGCTATCGCGTCGCGCCGCGCGATGCGATCACCCAGAGCTGTCCTGCCGCCGCCGCCGCGTACTGCAGCGCGGACCTGCTCGCCTTCGTCGCGGAGGTCGCGGGCGAGCCGATCGCGCCGGTGCCCTACGTCCCCGAAGAGATCATCGCGACGCGTCTGGAGCGCACGGGCGACACGCACGGCTGGCATTGGGACGACTACGCCTTCGCGCTGATTTGGATCGCTGACGCACCGCCCGCGCGCGAAGGCGGCAGCCTGGAATACGTCGCCGGCGTCCCCTGGTGCAAGGCCGAGCCGCGCGTCGAGGAGATTCTGCGCGCGCACCGGGCCGCGCGCCGCGACGTCGTGCCGGGGACCGTTTATCTGTTACGCGCCGATACGACCTTGCATCGTGTGGCGCCGTTGCTGGCCGACGGGCGCCGCGACGCGTTGTGCTTCTCCTACGCCGCGACGAGCGAACTCGCGCGAACGGTGTCGCACGAGACGCTCGACGCGATTTTGGGCGCAACTACATCGGCTTGACGATGTTACCGCAGGCGACGTAAACCGCAGCTTCGGGGCCGGACTTGTGCACGTTGAAGGCGTGCGGCGTCGCGAGCAAGTCGGCGACCGTTGCGGGGATCACCGCGCTCGACATGCCGTCCTTGATCGGCGGCAGGCCGAACTGCGGCTTCGGATCGAGCGTCGCGCAGGTGCCCATGTGGACGTGGTTGGGCTGCGGAACGTCGGCGACGCCGGTGAGGATCTTCACCGTAACCAGCGTTCCCGTGGCGACCGGCGTGAACGTCGCGGTCCCGGTTTCGCTGGAGCCGTTTTGCGAGAGCAGTTTGATGACGAGCGACGGTCCCGTCGGCGTGAGGTTCGGCGGGGCCGGCGATGCCATCGGCATGTTCATCGGCATCGGCGAGGACTGCGCGAGCACCGAACCGGATGCGGCGAGCGTGAGCGCGGCGGCAAGCGCCGGAATACGGAAGTTCATCGTTGGGACTCCTTAGGGAAGCGTAACCAGCGTTCTTGGTACGGTTGTTCGCGCGGTATCTACAGGGACCCCGCGTCGGCGATGACGGCCGCGGCCGCGCGCCGGCCCGGGAAACCGCTCACGCAGCCGCCCGGATGGGTGCCGGAGCCGCACAGGTAGAGACCGTCGATCCCCCCACGAACGCCGAAACGGTCGCCGTAGATTTGGCCCGGCAGCAGATCGCCGTGAAAGATGTGGCCGCCGGCGATTCCGAGCGTCGCTTCGATGTCGGGCGCGGCGAGGATCTGGCGGTGTTCGATCGCGCCCGGCAGGTTCGGCGCGTAGGCGGCCAACTGCGCGACGATCCGGTCGGCGAAGGCCTCGCGGTCGCCCGGCCGCCACGGTCCGTCGCTGCGCTCGTAGGGAAAGTACTGCGCGAAAATCGAGAGGATGTGCTTACCGGGCGGCGCCAGTGCCGGATCGGTGGGCGTCTGCATGAAGCACTCGAGCATCGGTTCGGGCGAGGTCCCCAGGTGCTGCGCGTCGTCGTAGGCCCGCTGCAGGAAAGCGATCGACGGCGCGACGTGGATCGTCGCGCGGTGGTGCGGCTGCGCGTGCGTGCCCGGCCGGGCGTGGAAATCGGGCAGTTCGCCCAGCGCGAGGTTGATCTTCAGCGAGACGCCGCCGGCGCGCCAGGCCTGCGCTCGGGCGAGCAACGCGGGCGGAACGTCGGCGCGGTCGAGCAGGCGCAGGAAGAGCGTCTGCGGATCGGCGTTTACGAGCACGGATCGCGCGGCGATCGACGTGCCGTCGCGCAACTCCACGCGCGCCGCCCGGCCGTCGCGCACGGCGATACGTTCGACCACGGCGCCGGTGCGCAAGGTCGCGCCCGCCGCGCGTGCCGCACCGGCCGCCGCAGTGGAGACCGTGCCCATGCCGCCGCGCACGAAGCCCCACGCGCCTTGCACGCCGAGCGCGCGCCCGGCCCAGTGATGCGCGAGGACGTAGCCGGTGCCGGGATCGCGCGGGCCGGCGGCGGTGCCGATCAGCCCGTCGGTCGCGAGCGTCGCGGCGAGGACGTCGGAGCGAACGTAGCGCTCGACCAGATCCGCGGCCGAGCCTTCCAGCGTCGCGCGGGTCGCGGGGTCGAAACGCTCGAACGACGGCTCGGCGTCGGCGAACGTCGCGAACAGCGCCGCGCCCAGCCGCTGCGCCTCGGCCTCGAATGCGGCCAGACCCGCCACGTCGCGTTCGTCGAATCGGGCGACCTCGCGCGCGTTCGCCGCTTCGTTCGACCCGAGCAAGAGCGAGCGCCCGTCGGCGAGCGGCGTGAACGACGCCGGGTCTTTGCGGTACGCGCTGTAACCGTGCGCGGCGAGGTCGAGATCGGCGATGACCTGCGGGTCGAGCAGACTGCACACATAAGCCGCGAGCGACACCCGGTAGCCGGGCCAGGCCGGCTCGGTGACTGCCGCGCCGCCGAGCACGTCGCGCCGTTCGAGCACGATCGTGCGCAGCCCGGCGCGCGCGCAATAGGCCGCCGCGATCAGCCCGTTGTGGCCGCCGCCGACGACGGCGACGTCGGCGTCTAGCGCTTCTTTCTCCGTTTCGGTTTGAACGGATCGCCGGCGATATACTTGCCGCGCTTGGGTAGCGACGTGTCGACGTCGGAGCAGCCGATCGGCGTGAACAGGCCGCAGTCGTGCGGTCGCGCCTCGTAGATGCCGCAGTAATACTTGCCCGAGCGCGGCCCCTTGAGGAACACGCATTTATCGGAGAGGTCGTCGCCGACTTTTTTCAAGTAGCCGACGTTGTAGCCGTCGGCCGAGTCGCGCGCGACGACGTATTCCGCCATCACTTCGTCGTACGTCCAGCCGAAGTGGTCGGCGATGCGTTGCACGTCGGCGCGGTTGACGAACGGCTCGTAGCCGCTGCAGCACTCGGCGCAGCCCGGCGGGCACGCCACGTTTTCGGGCAAGTCGTAGAGGTGCTTGCGCGCGAGTTCGATCACGGCGCGCACCGCACCGACCATCTCGGGGTCGTCGTTGTACTTGAAGACCCACTCGCGGTGCGAATGCACGTTGGCATTGTACTTGCGGTCGATCGTTTCGTTGTACTTGATCGTGATGTGTTCTTCGTCGATCTCGATGTTCTGAACGAACGTCATCGGTTCGAGATCGAGTTGGTCGATGGTCGTGGGCTGCCCGGTATTGCGCGTGAAGCGGCGGAGGTTGCCGAGCTCGCGGTGGGCGATCAGATCGATCGTCTCTTGCATGGCTCTGCCTTCGCGATTTACGGCGGATCGACCCGGCCCATGGGCGAATGCCTTGCCGCATGGGACAGGCAATCGGCGTCGATCTGGGCGGCTCGCACGTGATGGCCACGGTGGTCGACGAGGCGGGCGTGACGCGCGCCAAACACGAGCGCGATATCGTCGACCGCTCGCCCGGCGCGGTCTTCGCGAGCGTCGACAAGGTCGTCGGCGAAGCGCTGGCCGACGCGAAGAGCGTCGTCGGGATCGGCATCGGGGCCCCGGGGAACATCGATCTCGAGACCGGGACGATCCGCTACTCGCCGAATTTCGGCTGGAAGGACGTCGCGCTCGGCCAGCACGTGCGCCAGGCGTTCAAGCTGCCCGTCTTCGTCGTCAACGACGCGCGCTGCGCGACGATCGGCGAGCACACCTACGGCGCGGGCAAGGGCGTGCCGGATTTCGTGCTGCTGACGCTCGGGACGGGGATCGGCGGCGGGATCATCTCGGGCGGCCGGCTGCTGCTCGGCGGCCGGGCCAGCGCGGGCGAAATCGGCCACCACCAGATTCGTCCCCACGACGGTTTCGTCTGCGGCTGCGGCAAGATCGGCTGCTTCGAAGCGCAGTGTTCGGGGACGGGGCTGATCCGCCACGCGCTCGCGCTCGCACCGTCGTTTCCGCGCAGCACGCTGCTCGACGGCCCGAAAGAGAAGCTTGGTTCGAAGGCGATCCGTAAAGCCGCGCAGGCCGGCGAGGGCCACGGGCTGGCCGCCTGGCGCAACTGGATCGACGATCTGGGCTACGGCCTGGCGAACATCGTCGCGTTCGTGAACCCGAGCATGATCGCGCTCGGCGGCGGCGTCGCCAGCGCCGGCGCCTTCATCACGGAGCAAGTCGGTCCGCTGGTCGAAGCGCGCTCGACGATGGTCCCCCCGGGCTCAACCCAAATCGTCACCGCCGCCCTCGGCAACGACGCCGGCGCCATCGGTGCCGCCACCGTGGCCCTCCGCGGAGGCCTCGACTCAATCTAGCCCCGGCGCGCTAGCGGAGCGGCGCGCAAAGCGCCCCGGCGACGGCGGGCGCGCGCAGTCGAGGTAGGAGCGTCTCTGCTACGGAGAGCCGCTCCAGTATAAAAGCGATGCGCGTGCGCCCCCATCCCGAGCGTAGCGCCGCAGCGCGCAGTCGAGGTAGGAGCGTCTCTGCTACGGAGAGCCGCTCCAGTATAAAAGCGATGCGCGTGCGCCCCCTGTCATCCCGAGCGTAGCGCCGCAGCGCGCAGTCGAGGGACGGCCACCAAGCT
>Ga0302157_10001807_pt1 | contig 25642 bp, 20 predicted proteins | sample I_Bog_N3_3_FD_193502 | JGI IMG/M metagenome (GOLD analysis project Ga0302157, IMG submission 193502) | Peat permafrost microbial communities from Stordalen Mire near Abisko, Sweden - I_Bog_N3_3 | ecosystem: Environmental > Terrestrial > Soil > Wetlands > Peat | place: Sweden: Abisko, Stordalen... | reverse complement strand
GCCCAGAGGAACGCCGGCGAGTGCCAGGGCCGGGGCCGCTCCACCGCCACCGTCAGGTTCAGCCAGTCGCCGTCGGGAAGCTGCATGCCGATGACAAGCTGCGGCAGGCCGGGGCCGCCCAGCATCCGCAGGTCATGCGGACGCAGGATCGGCGGCAGCGGCACAAGCCGCATGTTCACCTGCAGCTCGTGCTGCAAGTGCGGAGGCAGCTCCGGCATATCGAGCAGCGGCGGACCGTCGGACAATTCGGCCGACAATGCGGGGCCGCGCGGCAGTTCCTGCAGCACCGCGCCGCGCTGCAGCGGCGGGGTCAGCACGACGGCGCGGTACACCGTCATCGACCGCACCGCCACGTCGCGCACGAACGCGTAGCGCTGCAGATCGATGCGGTCGAAGGCGTGGATGGTCAGCCCCGCCACCTGCACCAGCGCCAGCCCGAGCAGGAGCACGACCGCGGTGCGCGCGGCCAGCGTCCGTGGCCAGAGACGCAGGCTCATGCGCGGCGGGTCACAGCCGCTCGACGGCGGCGGCGAGCACGTAACCGCCGCCGCGGACGGTCTTGATGAGCTGGGCGCTGCGGCCGCCGCCCTCCAGCTTGCGCCGCAGCCGGCTGATGGCGACGTCGATCGCCCGGTCGAACGGCCCGGCCTGGCGGCCACGCAGCAGATCAAGCAGCATGTCGCGCGTCAGCACCCGGTTCGGGCGTTCCAGCAGCGCCATCAGCAGGTCGTATTCGCCGCCGGTCAGCGCGACCTCGACGCCCTCGGGGTTCAGCAGGCGGCGGCGCGCGGGCTCCAGCGTCCAGTCGGCGAAGCGCAGCGCGCGGGCGGTGCCGGCCTCGGCGCGGTGCTCGGCATGGTCGCCGGCACGGCGCAGCACGGCCCGGATGCGGGCGAGCAGCTCCCGCGGGTTGAACGGTTTGGGCACGTAGTCGTCGGCGCCGAGTTCCAGGCCGACGATGCGGTCGGTCTCCTCGCCCATGGCCGTGAGCATCACGATCGGGACATCGGACTGGCCGCGCATCCAGCGTGCGAGTTCCAGCCCGCCCTCGCCGGGCAGCATCAGGTCGAGAACCACAAGCTGGTAGTGGCCATTGACCCAGGCGCGGCGGGCCTCCCTCGCGTCGCGGGCGGCGGTGACGCGAAGGCGGTTCTTTTCCAGGAAGCGACCGAGCAGGTCACGGATTTCCCGGTCGTCGTCCACCACCAGGATATGCGGCGTCTGTTCCATCAGCGACGAACATAGGCGATTTCGGGCGCGGCCGGCAGGCCCCGTTGCAATTGGTTTCAGTTTGTCTCGGGCACGGTGCCGGTCACGGGCCTAGTCTTGGCCAGTTCTGAAGGAGAGGCACGATGAGAAAGACGCTTTTGGCCACGGTCGCGGCAGCTTTGATCGGCAGCGCGGGCACCGGCATGCTGATGGCTTATGCCCAGCCGGCTCCCCCGCCGGCCCCTGGCGTGGACGGTGCGCTCCCGCCGCCGCATCCGGGTTGGGGCGGCCTGATGCATCACTGGGGACACGGGCCGGAGGGACATGGGCCGGGTGGTCATGGTCCGGGAACGTTTGCTCTGGTGTTCCGGCAGGAGGACCGAAACCTGTCGCCGTCGGACGTGAAGACGATCGCCGAGGGCTTCCTGCTGTGGAACGGCAACCATGACTGGAAGGTGACCGACGTCGCCCCCGCCGGCGACAACGCGGTTGGCTTCGCGCTGGCGACCAGGGAAGGCGCCGTCGTCGCGCGCTTCACCATCGACCGCCACACCGGGAAGGTGACGCGCACCGGATAGTTGCGACGGCAACGATATGGCCCTGGTATGGCCGTTCGTCTGACGCGGCCCGCGACGCTCGAAACCACAAGAAGCGCTGATCGTCGCGAGACCGGCGGGAGGTTACGAGAGTAGCGAAACCCGTTCGACGCTCGCCGCGCGCGCAAGAACCGCGTCGAGCGTCGCAAGCGGCAGCGTTTCGCGTACTGCCAGCTCCAGGTAGCTCGCGTCATAGACGGTCAGGCGGTGCTTGCGGGACAGCGTAAGGACAGCAGCGTCTTCCGGCGAGCGGTCAACCACGACCCCCAAGCGGGACAGCGCGCGCAGAAAGGCGGCGGTATCCGCCTCGGCCAGCCGCCCGCGCCGCTCGTTGACGATCAGGGTATTGCGCACTTCGAACCACCACAGGCTGGGCACAAGCGCCTGATCGGAGCGCATGCGCTCCAGCGCGAGAGCGGCGACAGGATGGTCTTCATCCTCGAAGGCCCAGCAAGCGGCTATGGACGCACCGAGGACGAACGGCATCAGTATTTGTGACCCTCCTGTCGTGCCGACAGCAGCTCAGCCACCGTGACCTTGCCGGTGCGCTTGCGCAACGCCTTGATGCCCTCGATCGCCTTACCAATTTCTTGCTGCCGGCGATCGGCCTCAGGGACGATCCGGGCGATGGGCCGGCCATGCCGCGTGATCACGACGGTATCGCCTCGCTCGACATCATCGAGCAGTTGGGGGAGGTGCGCTTTGGCATCGGAGGCCTGGACTTCGCGCATTGGGGGCTTTTTTTGGTCAATATGACTGGTCAATCCATACAGGAATCGGCGCCACACATCAACCAGATTATCGGTCTGATGTGAGACGATAATGGCAGACCGCCAGCGACCCCCTACAACCCGCCCGTGCCCACCCCCGTCCCGCCCCCCATCCCATCGCCCCTCCCCCAGTCAGCCCGCGAAGCGCTCGACCGCCTCATCGCCACCGACCCCGACCTGGCGACCATCGAGCCGCGAGCCGGCCCCCTGCCCTGGCGCACCCGCGCCACCGGCTTCCCCGGCCTGCTGCAAGCGATCACCTCGCAGCAGATCAGCAACCAGGCCGCCGCGGCGATCTGGGGCCGCCTGCGTGCCGTCGACGGCGCGCTGGAGCCCGCCGGGCTGCTCGCGCTCTCCGATGACACACTGCGCGCCGCCGGCCTGTCCCGCCCGAAGGTGGCGCACGCCCGCAGCCTCGCCACCGCGTTCCTGGACGGCACGCTCGACACCGGACGGCTGGCCGCCCTGCCGGACGAGGACGCCGTCGCCGCCATCGCCGCCGTTCGCGGCATGGGGCGCTGGACCGCGGAGATCTACCTGCTGTTCGCGCTCGGCCGGCACGACGTGTTTCCCGCCGGCGACCTGGCGCTCGCCGCCGCCGCCGCGCACCTGAAGGGCCTGCCGGCCCGCCCCGGTCCGGTCGAACTGCGCGCCCTGGCTGAACCCTGGCACCCGGCACGCGCGCTGGCGGCGCGACTGTTGTGGCATTACTGGCGCCACGTCACCGGCCGCCCCTCGATGGACGATGTCCCCGCGGTGTGAGAGACGATCCGCATGTATCACCCGAAGCTGGCCATCGCCCGGACTGGCCCGATCGCCGTCGTCACCTTCGACCGCCCGGAGCAGCGCAACGCCCTCAACCTGTCGATGTGGCGCGGCCTGCGCGCCACGATGGAAGCGCTGTCCGCCGACGATGACCTGCGCTGCATCGTGCTGCGCGGCGCCGGGACAGAGGCGTTCTCCGCCGGCGCCGATATCGCCGCCTTCGCCGAGGAGCGCGGCACGCGCGAGCGCGAACAGGACTACGCCGCCGTGCTGGATGCGGGCATGCAGTCGATCCGCCTGTGCCGCCATCCGGTGGTGGCGATGATCATGGGCTGGTGCCTGGGCGGCGGCGCCGGCATCGCCACGATGTGCGACTTCCGCGTCGGCGGCGAGGGCATCCGGTTCGGCATCACCGCCCGGAATCTCGGTCTTTACTACCCGTATGCCGAGATCGATCCGATCATCCAGATGGTCGGCACCGCCGTCGCCGCCGAAATCTTGATCGAGGGCCGCATCTTCACCGGCCGCGAGGCGTACGAGAAGGGCATCCTGTCGCGCGTCGTTACCGATGCAACGGTCGAGGCGGAAGCGCTGGCGCTCGCCGGACGGATCGCCGAGGGCAGCCCGCTATCGGCCCGCTTCCACAAGGCGGCGCTGCGGAACCTGCGTGGGACGCTGCCGGTCACGCCGGCGGAGGAAGCGGCGTCCAGCGACTTCACGGAGACCGAGGATTTCCGCAACGCCTGCCGTGCCTTCCTGGCCAAGCAGCGCCCAGTGTTCCAGGGCCGCTGAACCCCCAACGGAAAGCCCCAACGGAAAGCCCCAACGGAAAGCCTTCGTTCATTCATGCGCCGGTAGGATTGGGGCCGACATGGCTCCCCCCACCCCCACCCTGCCGCTGGTCCAGTCCTACCACCCGACCACGTTCCTGGATCGTGGCGTCGCAGTGCCGTTCACCACGCCGCTGTTGGCAGGAACGCGCGCGCGCCCTGCCGAGCGCGGCGGCACGGAGCTGGTGGTGCCCAACCCAAGCGGCGGGCGTGGCGTCTACATCCTGCCCTGGGGCGACCTGCGCGCGCTGTGCAATCCCACCGTGCACGACCGCCGGCTGAACGAACGGGCAGCGGCGCTGCCAGCCATCGCCCCCTCGTCGATCCGCGATGTGGCCCGGCAGGTGGCGGCCGAAGGGCTGGCCGGTCCCGCCGCACGACAGGCCGCCGAGTCCGCCCTGGAGGCCGACCGGCGCGACCGGCTGCTGACCAATTTTCTTCTGCTGATGCTGGTCGTGAAGCAGATCGGATCAGGCTTGGGCGTTCCCGCGGAAACCCCGCTCCAGCGAGCTCCGGACCTTGGTGAGCGCGCACGGCAGGCGGTGATGCTGATCGCGGCGCGCCTGGGCCAGCCCGCCGATACGGTGGCGGCCAACCTGGAAACCCTGGCCGACCTGCTCACCGGCATTGGTCTTCCCGACCAGACGGAAGAGTGCCGCATCCCCCGCCTGCTGCGGACCCTGCGCCGCGTCCATGACGAGGTCAGCGCCTGGCGCGGCCAGCGCGGCGACGGCAACAGCACCTTGTGCGCCGAGATGGTGGTCTCCGCCGGGGGGCTGACGCTGACCTGCGCCGAGACCACGCTGGCCGAGGCCCACGGCCTGACGAACGACATCACGGCCCTGCTGCGCGACTGGGCCACGGCGCCCGGGAAGATCGCGCAGGTGGTGGCGCGGCCCGACTGGCTGTTGGATGGGTGGGAACAGATTTGCAGCCTATGGGACGACGCGACCGACCCGGCCGACCGTCCCGCCGCGCTGGTCGAAATGGCGCTGCTGGTGCCCATCCTGCCGCAGGAGACCGCGTCGTGGATCGGCGTGGTGGTCGATCCGATCAAGATGGCTGCCTACCGGCGCAAGGTGCTGCTGAACGAGGACTGGCGGACCGGCATGGCGGTCTTCGCCCTCATCGCGCGCAACGAGCGTCTGCGGTCGATGGCCGCCTGACGCGAAAGGAGCGGCGATGGACCAGTCCGCAAACCGGCTGCCGGCCCAGGACCTGCGCGTTCTGAGCCGGAACCTGGCCACCGCACGCGACGAGCAGATCATGCGGGTGGTGGCGATGGTGGACGGGCTGGACCGGCGCGGCGCGGCGGACGGCATCATCGCTCCGCTGCGCGCGCGGCTGGCGGAGCTGCACCCGACCCGGCCGCTGCGTTTCAGCAGGCTGCTGTTTCTGCCGCTGGACCCGCTGATCGTGCCGGCGGCGCGATGGCGCCCGGGCAGCGCAACCGTGCCACGTACCGCACTCGCACCGCTGGCCGCGGCTGTGGAAGGCGCACTCGGACCTGCGGGAGGTGCCATAGCGGCCGCAATCGCCGGGCATTCCTCGGTGGACAAGGCGAGCATCGCCGAGGCGGGGGAGATACTCTGGCCCCGTGCCGGAGCGATCCTGGCGGCTGCGCCCGCGCTGGCCGGCTGGCCCGCCACCGGCCTGCCGACCGCCAGCGCACCGGTCATCGCCAATGCGGTCGGCGCCGTGCTGCTCGCCGCCGTGCCGCTGCGCGGTCTTGTCGCCGGGGCCGAGATCGGCGTGGTGCTGGAACCCGAGCCGGTGCAGGCGATCCTTGCCGAGGTCGCCACGTCGGGAAGCGAGGCGCTGGCCATGGCGGTCGCGGTGTTGCTCGCCTGGCTGCCCGAGGCCGCCGAACTGCTGCCGCGCGGCGCCTCGGTGCTCGGCCCCGATGGCACGGCCCTGATGCGCCTGGCCGTCGGGCAGGCCGCGGAGGTCTTGCTCGACCGGCTGGAGGCAAGGGGCGGCAGCGAGGCGGTGGTCGCAAACCGCCTGGATATTTCGGGAGCGGCGGTGCGCCGAATCACGACGCTGCTCGACGCGCTGGACGCGGCAGGGCCGCCTGAGCGCCGGCGGCGCCTGGCCGCGATTCGGGGCCGCCTGGAGCAGGACTGCCGGTCGCGGTTCGCGCGCGGGATCGAGACCGGCGTGGCCGGGGCGCTTCAATCGATGGGACGCAGCCCGACGCCGAAGGGACTGGCCGGCGTCGAGGAAACGGCTCGCGGCCTGCGACAGCTTGAGGGAGCGGCCCGCCGGCTTGGCGGCGGCGCGTTCTACGACACGCTGTTGCGCGACACGGCCGCGGCGGTGTGGGCGAGCCCCGTCGACGGCCCGCTGGGCGTTGCCGACAAGGTTCGGCTGGTGGAGATCCTGTCTGGGTCCGACGAGGCGGATGCGTTGCTGGAAGGAGCGACGCCTGCGCGCCGGGCGTGAGCAACGCGTCAGGCAGCGACGGCGTCAACGGCAGCCTGGCGGTCCGCCAACGTGTCGATCAGCGGGGATATGGCACCGTGCCGCCGACCGTTACTTCCAGGATCGCCGGGCCCGATAAAGGCAGGTGAGCGTCCCCATCGGTCCACCGCCAGATCACTGAGCCACTTCACTCAGGCGCCCAGCTACGCGTCTCCTCCCGCCTGGATGACCCGATCGCTTCGGGTCATCGTCTCGACGGCTACCTCCCACGTCTATCCAACCTTGACCGCTTGCACCGCCTCCTCCAGCTCATGGAAACTCGGCATGAGATGATTGGGCACCATCTTGCGGCCCGACTCTATGCTGACCTGCGGCGCATTGCCATGCAGGTGCGTTACCAGCACGGCTCGGATTACCTCGTAGTACTTCGCTTCCTCTTCGACGATCGACTTCAGCCGGCTGGCAAACGGACCGACCATGCCGTAGGCGAGCAGCACCCCGAGGAACGTGCCGCACAGCGCACCGCCGATCATGGCCCCTAGCACCGCGGGAGGCTCGGCGATGTGCCCCATGGTCTTGATAACGCCGAGCACCGCCGCGACGATGCCGAGGGCGGGAAGTCCGTCCGCCATGCTCTGCAACGCGTGGGCACCATGCAGTTCTTCGTTCAGCGTCTTCTTCAGTTCCCGCGCCATGACGTCTTCGATCTGGTTCGGATCGTCGGCATTCATCCCCACCATGCGCAGGTAATCGCAGATCACGGCATTGGCGAAGTGGTTGGCGAGGATCTTGGGAAATTGCTGGAACGCCGTGCTCTCTTGCGGCTTCTCGATATGCGGTTCCAGCGCCATGGCGCCCTTGGTCGAGGCAAGCCGCACCAGGAAGAACAGCAGGCTCAGCAAGTCGATGTAGTCAGTTTTTTTGTAAGCCGGCCCTTTCATGATCTTGCTGAAGCCCGACAACGTGTGCTTCGTCGCGTGCATCCCATTCGCCATCAGGAAGCTGCCGACCGCGGCGCCGCCGATCGTCCACATCTCGAAGGGCAGCGCCTCCACCAAAGCCCCGACGCTGCCGCCGGAGGCGAGATAGCTGCCGAACACACAGAACAGCAGAAGAACCAGGGCGCCGATCGTGACCATGATGCGGCGATGCCGTCAGGGCTTCCCCGCGGGCGTTTGCGCCGCCGTCGCGGAAGGTGACCCAGGGAACGCCCCTAGGGAAAATCCCCCTGGGGATGCCCAAGCCATCCCTGGAGATACAGCCGGGGGTGCAGCGGATGCCGGCTGGGACATCGGCTGGGATGGTCCTTGCGGCGTCCCGCGCGGCGCCGCGCCGGATGCCGGCCCGGTCACCGCCGCACGCAGCACCACGATGGCGATCCGCCGGTTGGCGGCGGCGAGCGGGTCCGCGGGAACCAGCGGTTCCCGGTCGGCGTGTCCGGTCACGGTGCGAATACGGCTCTCCGGCAGCCCGGCATCGACAAGAAGCCGTCTCGTGGCGTTGGCCCGCTCCGAGGACAGCTCCCAATTGGTCCGCCCGGGACTGGGGAATGGCGCGGCGTCGGTGTGGCCGGCGATCGACACGCCCTCCGGCAGCCGGGTCAGCACCGGTGCGATCTTCTGCAGCAGCAGGCGCGTCCGCTCGTTGGGCGCCGCCAACCCGGTTGCGAACATCGGCTGGCGGTCCTCGTCCAGGATTTGAATGCGCAGGCCGTCCGGCGTCATGTCGATCCGCAGTTGCCGCTCCAGGCCGGCGAGCGCCGGGTCGTCGCGCACGGCATCGCGGATCTGCTGTGCCGCCTGCTCGAACGCCTGCCGTTCCTGCCGCTGCTGCTCGGCGCGCAGCTCGGCCTTGGTGGGAGCCCTCGCAGCAGCTTCCGAGTCGGGGCTGGCCTCCGGCTTTGGCGGCGATTGGGCTGCGGAGGTGGTTCGTGCCGCCCGGCCGGCGGTTACCGGCGGCGGGTCTGCCTCCGGAACATCCTGGCGAGCGATCTGCGCTTCTTCTGGCTCGCCGTCGTCATCGTCCACCGGCTTAATCGGGCGGCTGCCGGCCACCAGCTCGACCGACCCGCGGTCCGACACCATGGCGCCCTGGTCGAAAGCGGTGTGACCGCCGAACGGCTCGCCCGTGCCGGAGGAGTCGTGGCTTAGCAGGTTATGCGGGCTGAAATAGTCGGCGAGGCCTTTGCGTTGTTCCTCCGTCGTGGCGTTGATCAGCCACATCAGGAGAAAGAATGCCATCATGGCCGTCACGAAGTCCGCGTAGGCAACCTTCCAGGCGCCGCCGTGGTGCCCGGCTTCGGCTGCCTCCTCCCTGCGGATGATCACAGTCGCGCCCGCTTTGTCCTGTTTGCCCCGCATGTCCGCCGTTCTCCACGGCGCAGTGTGACCCAGCTTGCTTAACCGCCAGCTAACTTCGGACCGCGCTGCCGCAGATCTGGCCCGCCGGTCAGGGTTCGGGCAGCACCCTTTGAGGCTGCGGGGCCACGGCGTCGGGACCGACCACCCGGTAGAGCAGGTAGGCCTCGACCAAGGCGCCGTTGCGCGATCGATCCGCCGAGCCGGCCTCATCAATGGCAGACCAGGCGCCGCTTTCGGGGACGCCGCCACGCCGCGCGCTGCGGACCAGTATGCCGACGGCACCCGCCAGCCGGGCCGGTGGCAGGCGGAACAGCGCCCAGCGCGGCTCCTCGCCCACCACCGGAACGCCGGCGGGAAGCTGCAGCGCCAGCTCGGATGCCAGGCCGTATTCCTCCACGACGACAAAGCTGGCCCCAGCGCCCTCGCGCGCCGCCTCGACCTGCCTGGCGAGCCCGTCCCAGCCGGCAAGCCGCAACGCGGCCGGATCGAGCCGGGCCGGCAACGGCAGCGGCGCGATGGTCGCCTGAGCATAAGCCGCCAGCGTGATCACCGCCCCGAGCGCCACGGCCGGACGGTGCAGCCGGGGCCACACGGCCACGGCTGCGATCGCGGCGGCAGGGTAGACGATCGCCGGCCAGTTCCCCTGCACGCGGCCGCCCAACGCGTGCTGGACGAACACCAGCGCCGCCGGCAGGGTCAGCGCCGCCAGCAGCGCCGCCGCCGGGTCGCGGTCGCGCCACGCCTGCCGAGCCGCCCAGGCCACACCTCCGGCGCACAGCAGAAAGACCAGCGGCGTCGCCAGACCGATCTGGCTGCCAAGCAGCTCAGCCAGGAACTGCGGCGCCCGTTCCGGCTGCCAGTCGCCGACGCGTCCGCCCTGCCGCAGCAGGCTGGCCCAGCCGTGGGTCGCGTTCCACCACAGCACCGGCAGGAACGCTGCGCCGCCCAGCGCTGCCCCTGCCCACACCGCCGCGTGACGCCACCAGCGCCGGAGGCGCGGCACCACCAGCAGCCACAAGCCGATGCCGGCGGGGAGGAAAAGGGCGGTGTACTTGCTGTCGAGCGCCAGGCCGGCGGCCAGGCCGATCACCAGCCACCAGCCGGCGCTGCCGCCGGACGCGATGCGCGCCAGCGCCCACAGACAGGCGGTCCAGAAGAACAGCAACGGCGTGTCGGGCGTCATAACCACCGCGCCGACCCCGAACAGCAGCGTGGCGTTCAGCAGGGAGACGGCGGTGATCCCTGCGTGCCGCCCCGGCAGCAGCCGTTCCGCCGCATCGGCCAGCAGCACGGAGCCAAGCGCCGCCGAGAACGGCCCCAGCAGCCGGACCCCGAGCGCCCCCTGCCCGGCCAGAGCGGTGCCCGCGCGAATCCACAGCGCCACCATCGGGGGATGATCGGGATAACCGGGCGCCAGGGCGTGCGACCACACCCAGTAATAGGCCTCGTCGGGAGACAGCGGCAGAACAGCCGCCATGACCAGCCGCAGCAGGGTCACCGCCGCCAGGGCGGCGGCGGCAAGCCTCACTTCGCGCGCCAGACCAGCGTCGCCGAGACCGCGTAGTTCCACACCACGCCGATAACGGCGCCGATCGCACCGGCCGCCTTCCAGTTGGTGCTGGTCTCGTACAGCACCTGGGCGATGCCGACATTCGCCACGGCGCCGATGCTGCAAACCAATACGAACAGCAGCAAGCCGCGCCAGAGCCTGGGACCACGCAGCCTCTGGTCGCGATAGGTGATCTGGTTGTTGAGCTGGAAATTGAAGGCCATGGCAACCAGAGTTGCGATGATCTGAGCGGTCTGGAACGGCAGCGCGGTGGTCAGGCGGAAGCTGCCGAGCACGGTCAGGTGCACGATCACGCCAAGTGCGCCGACGCAAGCAAAGGACAGGAAGCGCAACGGCACCAGCCCGCCCAGCACCTTGTCCACCAGCAGGCCGGCGAATTGCATCAGCACCAGGGGATCGAGTTTGCTTTCGCCGGCAACCCGCTCGCGGAAGCGGACCGGAATCTCGGCGACGCGCAGCGGTGACTCTGCGGTCAGCACCAGATCCAACAGGATCTTGAAGCCCTGGCCGGTCAGTCCCGGCGCAAGCTGTTCGAACAGCTTGCGGGGCAGCATGAAGAATCCGCTCATCGGGTCGGTCAGCTTCACCGGCAGGAACCGCTGCGCCAAGGTGATGCCGCCATCCGACAGCAGATGCCGCCAGCGGCTGGACAGCCCGGCATTGTCGCCGCCCTCGACATGCCGGCTGCCCACGGCAAGGTCGTAGTCACCGGTCTGCAGCGCCGCCAGCATGTCGGGCAGCCTGGTTTCGTCGTGCTGCAGGTCACCGTCGATCACGGCGACATAGGCGGCGGAGGACGACAGCGCGCCCTCGATCACCGCGGAGGCCAGGCCACGCCGGCCGACACGGCGGATGCAGCGGACCCTGCTGTCGGTCTGGGCGATGCGGCGAGCCTCGGCGGCGGTCCCGTCGGGGCTGTTGTCGTCGACGAACACGACCTCCCAGGCGACGCCGGCGAGGGCTGCCGCCAGCTTCGCCACCATCGGCGCGACGTTTGGACGCTCGTTATAACATGGCACGACGACCGTCAGCAGCGGTGTCTGGCTGTGCAACGCAACCGTCTGCGTGGATGAAGGAGGGATATCGTCCATACGCGCCTGCCCGAACCGAGGATGCGGCGGGCCAGACCACGAAGGCAGCAGTCCGTCAAGGCAAAGACCAGTGGCAGGCAAGCCGCGGGCTGGCCGGCTACAGCGGCACGCCCGCCAGGCTGCGACTGGTGCGGATCGTCTGCAGCGTCTGCACCCGGCTCACCGTCGGCAGGCCGGTCAGCCGCTGCGTGAGCTGGTTCTCATGCGCCGTGTCGCGTGCCACCAGTTTCAGCAGGAAGTCGCCGCCGCCGCGGATCATGTGGCACTCCCGCACCTCGGGCCACGCGCCGACAAGCTGTTCGAACGCCGCCAGCACGCGTTCCTTCTGGTTGTCGAGCCCGACGATGGCGAAGAACGTGATCTCCCAGCCGAGCTTCTGCGGCTCCGGATCGGCGTGATAGCCGCGGATCACCCCCGCCTCCTCCAGCCGGCGGACCCGGCGCAGGCAGGGCGGCGCGGAGATGCCGGCGCGGCGGGCCAGCTCGACATTGGTCATGCGCCCGTCGTCCTGAAGCTCGGCCAGGATGCGGCGGTCGACGGCGTCCAGAAGGGGGGGCTCGGGGCTGGGATTCTTCATGGTCGGTCCCGGCACTATCGTTCCGTGCGCCGATCCGCGCAATATTCTTTCAGCGGTGTCCCCGCCGCAAGCCGCTTCCTGTCTCTTGCTTGCCTCGGACCGCGCCGCACCGATATGGTCAAGCTCCTGCAAGGTCCGGATTCCAGAGAATGCCTGATACCCACCGCAGTCCCGTCCTGATCATCGGCGCAGGTCCCGCCGGCTACACCGCGGCGATCTACGCCGCGCGCGCCAGCCTGTCTCCGGTGCTGGTTGCCGGGCTGCAGCCGGGCGGGCAGCTAACCTCCACGACCGACGTGGAGAACTATCCCGGATTTGCCGAGACCATCCAGGGTCCGTGGCTGATGGAGCAGATGGCGGCACAGGCCGAGCATGTCGGCACGCGCATCGTCCACGACCTGATCGTGGAGGTGGATTTTTCCGCGCACCCGTTCCGCTGCCGCGGCGATTCGGGGGATGTCTATCACGCCGATGCGGTGGTCATCGCCACCGGGGCGCAGGCGCGCTGGCTCGGCCTGCCGTCGGAGCAGCGGCTGCAGGGCCGCGGCGTGTCCGCCTGCGCCACCTGCGACGGGTTCTTCTACCGCGGCAAGCGGGTTGCGGTGGTGGGCGGCGGCAATACGGCGGTCGAGGAGGCGATCCACCTCACCCATCACGCCGAGCATGTCACCCTGATCCACCGCCGCAATGCCCTGCGGGCGGAGAAAATTCTGCAGGCCCGGCTGTTCGTCCACCCGAAGATCAGCGTGGTCTGGGACCACGCGGTCGCGGAAATCCTGGGCGGCGGCACGCCCGAGGTTGTCTCCGGGGTGCGGCTGGCGCATGTCGGGACCGGGGTGGAAACCATCCTTCCGGTGGACGGCGTGTTCGTCGCCATCGGCCACACCCCCGCCACCGCGGTCTTCGCCGGCCAGGTGGCGATGGACCCTGAAGGCTATATCCTAACCGCGCCGGGAAGCACGCGGACCTCGGTCCCCGGCGTGTTCGCAGCCGGTGACGTGCAGGACAAGGTGTTCCGACAGGCGGTCACCGCGGCCGGAACGGGCTGCATGGCGGCGCTGGAAGCCGAGAAATTCCTGGCGGCGCTGCCCGTTCTGGCCGGCAACGAGCCGTCGCTGGCCGCTGATTAGGATGGATTTGCCAAAAAGGGTGCGGAATCCGCACCCACCCGGTGCTGCGAATCGTTTAGCATGGCAAGTTGACGCTTCGGCGTGGACCGACAGGCCGCACCGAAGAATATAGGGCTGTGCAAACACGCGCCGGGGCGTCCCCCGGACCGGAGTCGCTGAACGATGGACTGGGACAAGCTGCGCGTCTTCCACGCCGTGGCCGAAGCTGGCAGCTTCACGCATGCCGGGGACACGCTGAACCTCAGCCAGTCCGCCGTCTCCCGCCAGATATCGGCGCTGGAGGAAGCGCTGCAGGTCCCGCTGTTCCACCGCCACGCCCGCGGCCTGATCCTGACCGAGCAAGGCGAGGCGCTGAACCGCACCGTTCGCGAGGTGTTCGCCAAGCTCGCGATGACCGAGGCGCTGCTGACCGAAAGCAAGGAAAAGCCGGCCGGACGCCTGAAGGTGACCACCACCGTGGGCTTCGGCTCCATGTGGCTGGCGCCGCGGCTGCAGGAGTTCCTTGAGACCTATCCCGAGGTCTCGATCTCGCTGCTGCTGGACGACAGCGACCTCGATCTGGCGATGCGCGAGGCGGACGTGGCGATCCGGATGCACCCGCCGAAGCAGCCCGACCTGGTGCAGCGGCACCTGATGACGATCCAATGGCACATCTGCGCCTCGCCCGAGTATCTGAAGCAGTATGGCGTGCCGCAACGGGCGGAGGATCTGGACGCGCACCGCCTGGTGCTGTTCGGCGACTACCACCCGCCGGTGGGCGACATCAATTGGCTCGCGGAGACCGGGCGGCGCCCCGGGAACCCACGCCGCGCGCTGCTGGAGGTGAACAGCACGCACGCGGTGCTGCTGGCGATCCGCTCGGGGCTCGGCATCGGGGCGCTGCCCGACTTCGCGATGGTAGACAACACCGACCTGGTGCGGATTCTGCCCGATCTGAAGGGGCCGAAGATCGACGTGTTCTTCGTCTATCCGGAGGAGTTGCGCAATTCCAAGCGGGTGGCGGTGTTCCGCGACTTCCTGCTGGCGCGGCTGGCGGAGCTGCACTGAGGGGCGGATTGTTACAGTCAACGCCGTCGCCGGACGCTTTGGTCCCAGGTTCCATCCGGTCCGATCTGACAGATCGGAAGGATTGGGGTTACTCGTTTGACGGGGCTTGAGACAAAGCGCGAGATCTGGCGCGCTTTCGATGGCGCCTGGTATCGGTTCGCCTATCCGGTCGTGGAGCAATACCTGTCCGCGGGTTTGTTCAGCACGCCCGAGCAGGTTTATACCGAACACGGCAGGGCGCTCGGACATTCGCCGAACCCTTACTTTAGCGAGGCGTGGTACCTCGCCAGGTATGAGCCTGTGCGCAATGCCGTAACGGCAGGCGCCTTTGCCTCGGGGTTCGACCATTTCTGCCGTCACGGCTACACCGGCCACGCACCGCACTGGCTGTTTGATTCGGCGTTTTATTCAGAACAGTACAAACGGACCCACGGAAGCGGCCTTGATCCGGCTTTGGACGGTGACCCCTACGACCATTTCTTGCGGATCGGGCAGCATCAGGATCTGTCCGGACATTATTTGTTTGATCCCGCCGTGTACCGCGTGCTGGCACCCGACGACGTCGCGCGCCGCATTGCGCGAAGTGGCCCGTTCACGACGTTTCTCCTCCATGTCCACGCAGGCGGGCCGGAGCCGACCGTTTCCAACCTGTTCGATCCGGCGTGGTATCTGGCCCGCTACAATCATGTGTCGCGCGAGATCGCAGACGGGCGCTGGATATGCGCGCTGCACCACTATCTGGCCAATCCGGAACCTTCGCGATTCGATCCATCGCCCAGGTTCTCCGAGCAAGCCTACCAGGATCGATATCCGGACGTCGCGGCCGCGGTCGCCGGTGGCCAGTTCCGTAATGGATTCGCGCATTTCCTCCGTCATGGCCGTTCGGAAGGCAGGCGCTTCGAGCCGTCCCTAGCGACGAACAGTCGCGGGACGGATGCCGCGCACCGCGCCGTCGTCGCGACACGGTTCCCTTTGCAGGCCCGGTTGTTCGACGCGGTGACCTTTCTGCCCGGCGTCCGCGATGCCGCCAGTCGTACCGGCTACAGTTTCGGGGTGTTTGACCGCAACGGCCAGGCTCTCCAGGAATTCAACCACCTGTGGTTCGAGATGCGGCTGGCGGTTGCGCCGCCGGTTCAGGATTCCCGGCGGTTCGTCTATGGCGGCGTGCTGATGAACCATTTCGGGCATTTCATCCGGGATTCGCTTGCAGCCATGTGGTTCCTGCGCCAGCACCCAGACATACCGGTCCTGTGGCACTGGATCGATCTGGCGGTGCCTCATGACGTCTGGCCGGCATGGATGGAGCAGGTCTGGCGGATTACCGGCCTGGATAAGCACGAACATCACCGGATCGTGGCGCCGATCGCGGTCGGCCAGGTGATCCTGCCGGAATCGGGTTTGCTGGCGCCGGACTTGCTATACGACGCGCAAGCGGAAGCGCTCGCGGTGCTGGCCGCCGGTACGCCGGTGCCCGGACTTCGGGTCTGGCTGTCGCGCGCAGGGCTGCCATCACAGTTCGGCCGCATGGGCGGCGAAGACGAAGTCGAGGCCCTGCTGGCGCAACGGGGCTGGCAGATCGTTCGCCCCCAGGATCAGCCGGTGGCAGACCAAATCGATCTGTTCGCGGTCGCCGAAGTCGTTGCCGGCTGCATGAGTTCCGCCTTCCACGCGGCTCTGTTGTCAAAGTCGCCACGCGCCAGACTGATTCTGGTCGTCCGGCCCGGAATAGATCGAAACTTTTATGATGCCGCCGCCCGCGCGCGAAATCTCGACCAATCCTATGTGATGCCGGACCTAAAACCATTTTCGAGGACAGACGCCTGGGCGACCTATGAACTTGCTGATCCCAGCAAGCTTGCCGGCGCGGTATGCGCGCTGGCATCGGCAATCGCATAGGACGTGAATCATCCTCCTACGCGTCGCGCTGCACGAGGTAGTCTACGCAAGCACGGAGCCAGTTGCAGTCGCAACTTGCTGGTATTCCAGCGAATGCCGAACCGTCGAATTCGCGCGCTGCGGCGGCAGCGAGTGCGGCGGCTGACTGCTGCGCCCATTGGATACTGCCCGCGCCGGCGATAATCCGATGGAGTCGAAGGACCTCGCGCGGCAACCGGCGCTCGCGCGGCCGCGCCAGGAAGTTGCCGATCCATGCGCGGTCCGCGCGATCGGCGTGTCCCAGCGCATGGGTCAGCAGAAGGGTGCGCTTTCCTTCGCAGAGATCGCCATCGATTTCCTTGCCGTACCGTGCCACATCGCCGTTTAGGTTCAGGACATCATCGGTGATTTGGAAGGCCAGTCCGAGCAGATAGCCGAATCGATCGAAGCGGCCAAGGTTCTGATCGTCGCCGTTGGCAACAAGCGCGCCGATCCGCATCGGGTGGATGAAGCTGTACCAAGCTGTCTTCTTAAGCACGAGCCGCAGGTAGTCGTCCACGCCGATCGTCAGATCATTGTCTCGCACCCAGCCGAGTTCCATAGCCTGCCCCTCCAGGGTCTCGACAAGCAGGTGATCGGCTTCGTCCAGGATGCGGAGCGCTGTGGCGGGTCCAAGGCGGGCGCCGCTATCGCGAAAGAAACGCATGGCCAGGGCGTTCATGGCGTCGCCGGCGTTCACCGCTATCGGCACGCCGGTGCGGCGATGCATCGTGGGAGCGCCGCGGCGCGACTCGCTGCCGTCTTCGATATCGTCGTGCACGAGAAAGGCATTGTGGAGCATTTCGAGGCCTGCGGCGGCGGGGATCGCGTCCGATGTGCGGCCGCCCAGCGCGCGCGCCGTCGCGATGCAGAGCGCAGGACGCAAGCCCTTGCCCGACCGATCGATGAAATCTCTGACGAGGCCATAAAGGTACCGTTGCGGTTCCCATGTCGGTATGCCGGCCGCCAGCGTCTCTCCGATCAACTCGCGATACCAGCTCAGGCGATCCAGGAACCCCGCGGGTCCGACGGCATCGCCGGCACCCGGCACCGTATCCGCCAGGTCAAGCAGGGCATATTGCGGCGTGGGCACATAGGCCGAGCCCCGCGCCACCGTCGGATCGATCGTGCGCGCCTCGCCGGTGGTTCCCAAGGCGCCATCGCTCAGGACAAGCGCGTCCGCCACGGGACCAACAAACGGCGCCACGCCGGCGAGCATTGTAGCCGCATGCTCAAGGAGCGGCGACGCGCCGCGGATAGCATGGGCGGCCACCTGCATCAGTGAATCGTCCCATGGCAAGCCCGCCTCGAATCGCGCGGCATCGTGCAACCGCCATGGTGCGAGGATCTCCGGCTCATGCAGCGGCCATAGGTCGCAGCGGGGGCCATCGAACTTCACAGCATCAAGCAGCCCGTTCACCGCGTGCCGCGCCGCCTCGTTGGCACCCTCCATCGTCGCGAGGTCGGTTTGCGTGCGTACATAGTCGGAAGCAAGGAACAGGTTCGGAATGGCGGTGGTCGCATCGGGACGCAGCGCCCACGTGTCAACCAGATTGACCAGGAGCGGCTCGGCATTCCGCAGGAAGTCCCGGCGTGACGGATCGTCCTCGATGTCCGGGTCGAGGAACCAGGAGTGCAGATCTTCGTCGCGCAACAGTTCCTGCCCGACGTTGACCGAGCGCTTAAGCTGCCGCCAGGTCTCGCGGATCACCTCCGTGCGCGAACACTGGATGGCGGGGCGTCGGTCCGAACCGGGAGCGGTCCAGTCCGAGACGTCGACCGAGAGGACGCCGCGCACGTCGCTGTCGCCGAAGGTCTCGGGCGCGACGCTGCGCCAGAACTGGAGCTGCGAAACGCTCGTCAGCGCCCACTCGGTGTCGATATGAATCACGTGTCCGTGCGCGATCGGCACGTCGCGGCGGAGATAGAACTGAATACCGTTCATCCATTCCACGTTAGGGACGAGCGTTTGCAGGTTGGCGAGCGTCGGGTCGGCTGCAAGCAGATTGCTGTTCACCATCGGGGCAATGCGCTCAAGCGGAAGTGCGGCCACGTAATAGTCTCCCTGGACCACGGTGCGCTTCCCTTGCTGGCAAACCGCGACACCGGTGATCCGGCCCTTCTCGCACAGGATCTCTTCGACCTCGGCATCACAGGCATACCGAACACCGCTCGACTCGAGATACGTTCGCCACGGATCGATCCAGACGAGATTCGTCGGCCCGTCGAAGACGCGATCCGTCGATCCCGCGATCGGGCTTACGATCGTAAGCATGAGCTGCACGAACACGTCGCCGATCGTGCGCGTGCTGGCCTTGCGCGCCTTCGCGGCGACCAGCGAGCGCGTTATGCCTGCGGCGAGGAACTTCTGATACGACGCCGAACGGTGCTCGGCGCCGACGAAGTCCCACCAGCTCGTCCGTTCATACTCCCGGAGCCGGCGCTGTTTGCACGATGTGAGAATCTGCCATATGCGCGCGCCGAAAAGCGCAAAATCCCCGGGTGTAAGATCGGTGATCGGTCCGAACGCGAGGAGAATGTCGCGGAGCACCGCTCCAGCGTCACCTGGCGTGCGCGGAAAGGCCGCCGGCACAAGAAACGAGGGCTTCCCGTACTGCGTGATGCCGATGCGCGTGGTCGGCACGAGATGATCCGCCACTTTGCGCATGTCGAACGACGGCGTGCGCCGCATGGTGTCGATGACGTGCTTGTAGAAGCCGGGAAAGAAGCGGAATCCGTGCTCGCCCGGCAAATGGTGTTGAATGGACGCGACGCCGGTATCGGCAAGCGCATGTCCGCTCGTGCCGGCGCCGTCGTCGATCACCGGGATGCTGCGAGCCTTGCCTCCCGCGATGTCGCGACGCTCAAGGACGACGACCTCGAAGCCGCGCTCGATCAACTCATGGGCGGCACTCATGCCTCCCACGCCGCCGCCAAGGACGATGACTCTAGCCGGCATTGGCCGCCGCCACAGAGACGCTCTGGGTCAACATGCGGCCGCTCGCTTGTGGCGCCACACCTACTTCTTCGGCTTCGCCGGCGACGGCTCGGTCTCGCCGGCCGCCTCGGTTGCACGCGACGGCGACGGACCGAGCTCCACAATCGCCGTTGGCTCTTTGATCCGGAGGGCTATCTTCTCGAACACGCGGAAGACGAACATCGGATCGGTGGTGACCTGCAGGAAGTTGAGCGAAAGATCTGTCGCGACGACGAGCTCGACCGGGGTGCCACCGAGCGCAACCACGACACCCTGGTCGTCAGGGAGCGTGGACGAGCGAAGCAGCGTGCCGCCGCCCAGAAAGGGGATGATTCGGTCCTGGGGCAAAACGAGCGAATTTGGTTCGGGCGTCTGCGCAGCCAGGAACAATCCCTGGCCAAGCACCACGGCGAACGGTCCGAACTGGCCGTCGCCCTCAAGGTCGCCAATGGACCTGGACACCCCCTGCACCAGCGACTCGGCGTTGGGTGCAACGACGACGGTTCTCCCCCCGGATGCCAGGAGGCCCCTGGACGTCTGCCCGCCGAGTATTTGCCAGACAGGCGGCGGCGGCGCCCCTCCCGGGGGGCCGGCATTCGGACCGGTCTGCCCACGGAAAACCACGGCGTCCTCGAGTCGCGCCACGATGTTCGCGGCACGGCGAAACATCTGCAGCGCGCTCGTCAGGTCCGGATCGGCCATCTGTGCCCCGCGCAGGAGCACTCTGACCTGTAGCGTTGCGAGCCGGATGGTGCTGGTGTCGTCAATGGTCAGTGACGGACTGTAGCCCATGGTCTCGTTTCGTACGAAGTCGGCATCCGGTGGCAATGGCCCGAAGAGCGGAAGGAACGTCGCTGCCACACGCGCGCGGTTCGCTTCATCCTGAATAACCTGGTTGACCCGCCCCCACTGCTCGTCCGTCCATGGCACCTGCGAGCTGTTCTGCGTCATTCTGGCCTCGTTCGGGTTGGATAGACGACTGGTCCGTTGGCATCATGAGACTGCGCTAATGCGTATCTCCAGGCAAAGGCGCGTCGTGCGGGCGCGGCAGTCCCGACGAGGGCAGCGGCTGACCCGCCCGAATCGCATAGAGGTCGAACCGCACGAGCAAGTCAGCCATGGTTACCCTACCGACGCCGAGGCATTGCAGCCGGTTCAGCCAAAGCCATTTTGGATGCGACGTGACAAACTGCGGTGCGAGTACAAGCGGAGGCACGGGATCATACTCGTTGCGCAATGCGCGCTCATATCCATCTGGCCCGAGGTCGAAAATGCCGTAGTAGCGCGACAGAAGCAGCGCGCCGTCGTCCGTTTCGTAGGTAATACGTACGTCAGCGACGCCGACGCCGTCGCGGCGCACCAGCATCCAATCGCCTCCCTCGCCGCGGATTGTCGCGTTGATCTTCGGTCCGCAAATCTCGCCTGATGCGATGTAAAAGGTGATGTGCAGGCCGTCTGGTGCAGGACCGAACGACTCGGGCGGCTTGGCAAGCTGGACGGTGAACGCCCCAAGGAACTCAGAGGCCCACTCGTAGCGCGGCACGGCCAGCGGGGGCGGTTTTCTGTCCGGCGCCTCGGACGGTGTGATCCCTCGTACGCCGCGGGTGCTGCGCGCGGGCAGTTCGGCCACCACGAGGCCCGAACGGGTCAGCACCGGTTGGTAATCGACCACCTCGTCCGCAGCCAACGGCGGAAGCTGTGCGCGGAAACGTTGGGCACCGGTGGCGGGATCGCGCCCGCAAGGCCACGCCCGTACCGGCGGCAGTTGCCGGCCGCTTGACGCACGTTCGACGCGCAGTTGATTGCTCGGATGCGCCGGCAATACGGCGAACGACACGTCGTTCGGAACGCCGGCGCTCACCTGCGGCGGCAACGCCTCGAATGGCAGGGGCTCGCGCGCCAGACCGCGCTCCGCGGAGGATGCGTTCAACGCTGCCATGTCAGTTGGCCGCTCCCTGAAGCAATGCGCGTGCACGCAGAAGATCGGGCTGAGCGAAACTGTCTTCGAACCGTTCGTAGCGCTCGCGGACCAGCGCGATCCCCTCGTCGCGGCGCTCGGTTCGTTCAAGCAACGTGTGGTACGACAGCGCCGCACGGAGCGCGAGGGAGAGAGCCTGCTGCGTCTCTGCCGTCTCCAGCGCGTCGCGAAACGCCAGGTCGGCCTGATCGAGCGCGCCGGCCTCCAGATGGATTTCGCCGATCAGCCGGTAGACGTCAGGCAGCAGTACGCCGACGCGGCCGCGCCGTGCCGCGTCCGCCGTAGCCACGAGCATTTCCAGCGCCTCGGGCTGCCGGCCGGCGGCCCGCAACCCTTCGCCATGGATCACGCCAACTGTCGGACCCATGAGGTCCGAGCGTGTGGCGCGAAACAGCGCAACGCCTTCAAGCAGCTCCCTGAGCCCGTCAGCGCTGTCACCCAGGCGCAGACGCGCCCAGCCGCTGCTCATCACGCCAACAGCGTACCAGAGTTCCCAGCCCTCCTCGCGTGCAAAACGCTTCACCTCGTCGGCGTAACGCCGCATTCGCGCAGGGTCGTGGTGGAAGGTAAGCATGTAGCACGCAACACCGAGCGCGTTGCTCAGCGCCGACGGATGATTCAACTCGCGCGCGACCGCGATCATGCGGTCCATTTCGCGCAGCCCCTGGTCCTGGTGGCCCATCATCCAGAGGCAGCTACCAAGCGCCGCCACGAGGTTCACCGACGAACTGATATTGAATGTCGATGTGAGAGCGAGCTCCTGCTCCACCGAATAGAGTGCCAGCCCGGCCTCGGCGTGAGGTATGGCCGCCGACCACTCGCCACGATAGTAGTGGGTGTAGGCCAGCGCGTGGCGGCCGGTGACTTCGAGCATCGGAACGCCGCTGGCCAGGGCCATGGCCAGCGCTTCCTTGGCTGTAACGAGTGCGCCGTCGAGCTGGCCGCCTACGAAGAGATTCGTCCACAAACCCCAAACCGGCGGATAGAGCTTGTCGGGCCGGTTCAACTGCTGGCAGAGCGCGCGAGCCCGCTCGCACGCCTCCGCGACGGTTGGCGAAGCCCAACCATGCACGGCCATCAGCGTCGGGGCGATCGCAATCTGGAGGTCGAGTTCCTTGGACAGGATCTCTGGAGACTCCGGCAGTCCCTTCAGGCCGTCGAGCGCACGGGCAAAGTGCCCGCAGGCTTCCGGGATTGCCATGCGCTTGAGCGCGCTCTGACCGGCGGCAAACCAATAGTCGCTTGCCTCCCCGTGGTGTCCGGCGCCGGACAGGTGCCGTGCCACATCTTCGGGCTGGTGCTCCACATCGATTTTGAAATCGGACAGGAGCACGCGCGCGATGGACTCATGATGTCGCTGCCGCGTGCTGCGCAGCAGCGATTCGTACGCCGCCCCCTGCACCAGGACATGCTTAAACACGAACATCTGCGCGTTGCCCCTTGAGGTTTGCCAGGCGAGACCGGCATCGACAATGCGCTGCAGATCGGCCAGGAGTGCCTTCTCGCTACGGTCGCTCACCGCACGGAGCAGAGCATAGGGGAACTCGCGGCCAATGGTCGCCGCCAGTTGGGCGGTGGCGCGCGCTTCGCCCAGCCGATCGATTCGGGCCATAAGCGAAGCGTCGACACTCGCCGGAATGAGATTTGTTGGCAGCGGACCAGTCAGTTTCCATGAGAATTCGTGCTCCTCGAGGACGCCCGAATCTATCACTGCGCGCGTAACCTCCTCGACGAAGAGCGGCACACCGTCGCAGCGCTGGGTGAGCTCGCGCATCACGTCCGCGGGCATCAATTTGCCGTGTGCGACGCTGAAAATCATGGCCTCGACCTCGGCGTTGTCGAGGCGTGACACGTCGACGAGTGAAGCCGCACCGGTGGTCGGCCAAGGCGGCTGGAACTCCGGCCGCGCCGTGAAAATCCCGAGCAGCGGCAGCCGAGGCGCCGACGACAGAAGCAACTGCAGCAGCTCCAGCGTCGAGGGATCGGCCCAATGCAGATCCTCCACGACCAATAGTGTGCGACGCTGCGATGCTATTGCTTCCAGAGCGCCGACAAGGATCTCCAGCGTGCGCACGCGGCGGCGGATCGGCGACATCTCCAGCGGCGGATATCGTTCGCCGGTCGGAATCGCGAGCAGGCCGGCCAGCAGCGGCGCGGCATCCGGCGCGGCGACCCGGAGCTCCGCAAGCCGCTTCTCGATGCGGTCAAGTCGCGCGTCGGCGCCGAGCGAGCGGTCGAGCCCGAGCCGGCGCCCGATCAGGTCTGTGACCGGCAGAAAGGCGCTGTTCTGCGAGTAGGGCGTGCACAGCGTATCCAGCACGTCGACATCGGTGCCCGCGACGCGCCGCCGAAACTCCTCGACGAGCCGTGACTTGCCGATGCCGGGCTCGCCCCGCAGGGTCACGAAGCGCGCGACACCGGACACGGCGCCGGACCACTGCCGCTCGAGCGCATGGCTCTCGATGGCGTGGCCGATGAACGGAGTCCGTGGTGCGTTCGGGCCCGCGGCCTGGCCGCCGGACGCGACGACCTTGAACAACTGCATGGGCCGCTCAACGCCCTTGAGCTGACGAATGCCCAGCGGCTCCACTGCGACCGTTCTGGGCAAAAGCCGCCAAAGCGAGTCTGAGACGGCGATCTCGCCAGGAGCGGCCTCTGCCTGGACACGGGCGGCGATGTTCGGGGTCTCGCCGACCGCCAGACGCTCGGGGCGGCCACTGCCTCCCAACGTCCCCACCACGACCCGGCCGCTGTCGATGCCGATGCGCACCTGGAGGTCGACCTTTGTCGCGGTGCCGAGCTGCCGCACGGCATCCAGCAGATCGAGGCCACATCGAACTGCGCGCGATGCATCATCCTCGTGGGCGTATGGATAGCCGAAGTAGACCTCGATGCTGTCGCCCCTGTATTGCGCCACGAATCCGTCGTGGCGCTGGACAACCGCTTCCCCTGCACGCTGATAGGCACCCACGATGTTTCGCAGGTCTTCCGCGTCCAGCCGGTGCGACATGGGGGTGGATCCAACAAGGTCGCAAAACAACACGCACACATGCCGGCGCTCTGCCTCGGGCACCGCGCTGGCGTTCGTCTCCAGCAATTTGCCGCAGCCTCCGCAGAAGCGCGCGACCGCGGCGTTTTCAAAACAGCATAATGGGCAGTTCACTGCGGGCGCTCTCGCAGCAGATTCGCCGCCCGCCGCGCGTGCCATGCGCCGGTCTCCTCGGCGAGGACCGCGAGCGCGCGTGCGACGAGATCACCGGGATCGCCCAGGAGTGCGCTTTGCGCGGAAGGCGCGGCTTGCTGGACGGGCCGGCGCGCGTCGCTCGATGGCGCGGGATCAACGCCGCACGGTGGCGCGGGATCAACAATGCTCGGCAAATGCGAGAGCGGAGTGGCGGCGAGGGCAGGCCGCCTTTGATTCCGCGGTGGCTGACTCAAGCGCCCCGCCTCCGACGCGGCCGCATACTGTCATCAGGCGAAACGCCCTGATGGGACCAGTTTGCAAACGATCCCCCCGTTATCTTCGCGGTGGGCGCGTCCGTCGCCGGCGTCCAATAGGCCGCACGGGTCGCGTAGCCGGTAGCGCCTGGGCGACGTTTCCCGATCGTCCACATACGGCACACCTCACACGCTAGGCCGACATCTCTCTGAGTAGGAGGGAAAAACCCCGGCACGCAGGTGACGAATTGGCACGAAGCTGAACAGTGACCGCGGAACGTGTCAACAGCTTTGATACAGCCTGGCCGGACTATAGGCCCGCAACTCCGGGGCCATCGGCTGTTCAGTTAAACTGTACGCGCCAGTCTGCAACTATAGGTTGCTGATACGCAAGCCGCGGCCACCAAAAATCGACTGAATTCCTCAGCAGAACGTGATTGCTGACCGAAATAACTCTGCTTGTGTTGAGCCATCCCGATGCCGCGCCGGCGCCTCGCTCGCCTTGCTGTTGCTCGCACGCGTCTTCGACCTGTTGCCAGCCGCGCCGCGCCACCTGAGCGCGCGCACAGCCGCCGTCACAGGAGGCCACTCAGCCGCCCGACGCGCTGCGCCTGTTGCTCACGCCGCCGGGGGCAGTGCTGTCGGCCGAAGGACGGTGACAATCCGCGCCATGGGTGGAAGCCGACCGCTGATCTTCCTGGTGGACGGCGCGCCGCTGCCGGCCGAGCGGGTGTCAGGACCCCGGCTGTTCAAGGAAGTGTAATACATGCCAGGTGAACTGCTCGGGGTCCTGAAGGAACGCGAAGTGGCTGGTGTTGGGCAGGATCAGCAAGCCGGCGCCGGGGATGGTTGCCGCGATCTTCTCTGTGTGTGACCGCTTGATGGCCTCGTCGTGGTCGCCGTCCACCACGACCACCGGTGTCTTGATCGCCTTAAGCTGAGCCACGGTCCAATTCGGCTGGGTCG
>Ga0302157_10001804_pt1 | contig 25669 bp, 19 predicted proteins | sample I_Bog_N3_3_FD_193502 | JGI IMG/M metagenome (GOLD analysis project Ga0302157, IMG submission 193502) | Peat permafrost microbial communities from Stordalen Mire near Abisko, Sweden - I_Bog_N3_3 | ecosystem: Environmental > Terrestrial > Soil > Wetlands > Peat | place: Sweden: Abisko, Stordalen... | reverse complement strand
TGTCCTCGAGATGGTCGCCGAGTCCGGCGCTCCCGGTGGCCGCGGCGCCCGCCGCCCCCGACGCGCCGGCGCCCGCCGGACCGTTGGTCCGCGGTGTCGGCCGCAATTGGATGTCCGCGGCGCTGATTTCACCGCCGCTCGACAAGGTCACGGCCCGCTCGAGGATGTTCTCGAGTTCGCGCACGTTGCCCGGGAAGGCATAGGTCTCGAGCGCCGCGAGCGCGTCGTGGGTGAGGCGCGGCGTCTCCGCGCGCATGCGTCGCGCGAGCCGGCGCAGCAGCGCGTCGGCGAGTTCGGCGACGTCGCCGGGGCGTTCGCGCAAGCTCGGCACCCGCAGCTCGATGACGTTCACGCGATAATAGAGATCCTCGCGGAACTTGCCCTCCGCGACGAGCTGGGCGAGATTCTTGTGGGTTGCCGAGAGAACGCGGACGTCGATGCCGGATTCCTGCTGCTCGCCGATCGCGCGCACCGCTTTTTCCTGGATGACCCGCAGCAACTTGACTTGCATGTGCAGCGGCAGGTCCGCGATTTCATCGAGGAAGAGGCTCCCGCCCTCGGCCGACTGCACGAGCCCCTTCTTGTCGCCGACCGCGCCCGTGAAGCTGCCGCGCTTGTGGCCGAACAGCTCGCTCTCCATGAGTTCCGTAGGGATGGCGCCGCAATTGACCGGAACGAAGGGCCCGTCGCGCCGCGGACCGGACTGATGGATCAATTTCGCGACGAGTTCCTTGCCCGTGCCGGATTCGCCGGAAATGTGCACCGGCGCCTGGCTGCGCGCAACGCGTGCGATCATCTCGCGCAAGCCGTGCATGGCCGGGGAATTGCCGATGAGCCGGGGGCCGAGCGCGGTCGTGTCGCCCTCGCCGCCGGCCGAGAGTTTGATGGCGGTCGAGACGAGCTTGCGCAGGCCCGTCAGATCGAGCGGCTTCGACACGAAATCGAACGCGCCGAGCTTGAGCGCCTGGACCGCCGTCGCCATGTTGCCGTGGGCCGTGATCACCGCGACCGGCACGTTGGGCGTGTTTTGCTGCATCCAGGCCACGAGGTCGAGGCCGTTGCCGTCCGGCAGCTGCATGTCGGTGAGGCACAGATCGAAACGTCCGGTCTTGAGCATGCGCCGCGCGAGTTCCACGCCGTCGGCGGCGCTCGGTTCGAGATTCATGCGGCGCAACGTGATGCTGAGCAGTTCGCAGAGATCCGGTTCATCGTCGACGATCAAGACCGCGGGGTGGGACATGGTCGCATTGTAGCGGGTCGCGCCGCGCTACTCCTCCCAGCGCTGCGGATCGCTGAATACGATCCGAAACAGGCTCCCACCGCCCGCGCGCGGCTCGTAGAGCAGGATCGCGCGGTTCAGCTGACACAATTCGCGGGCGATGAACAGACCGAGCCCCGTGCCCCCCTTGCGCTCCGTGAAGAACGGCTCGAAGATCCGCTCGACCGATTGCGGGGCGATGCCGGCACCGCGGTCCGCGACTTCGAGAAAGGGACGGTCGTTCGGTTTGAGGCGCCCCAAGGTGATCTCGAAGCGCAGTTCGTCACGGATTTCCCCGTACTTCAGCGAATTGTCGCAGAGATTCCACACGACCTGATGCAGATGGCTGGGATCGAAACGCACTTCGAGGCCTTCACTGTGTTCGTGCAGACCGATCGCGGCGGCCGGCAATTGCATGGTCGCGGCGAATTCGCGCACGAAATCCTCCGCCCAGCCGACGAGCGCGAGGCGTTCCGAGCGCGTGGCCTCGCGCCGCGAGAGCTGCAGCACGTTGTTGATGATCGTGCTCACCCGCTCTGAGTTGTTGCGGATGATGTCGGTCAAGCGCCGCTCGTCCGGTCCGATTGCCGCGCTCTCGGCGAGCAGCTGGCCCGCGTGGCTCATCGCGCCGACGGGATTGCGGATCTCATGAGCGATGCTGGCCGACAGACGCCCGAGCGCCGCGAGTTTGCTCTGCTGCACGCGCTCGGCGAGCAGGCTCGTGTCCTCGAGGAAGATCAGCGTCGGTCCCGGCGATTGCACGCCGAGCGGTGCGAAGTGCGGCTGGATCACGCTCGCCCCGTCGGCGGCCACGAAGGTCGAGGGTGCTCGCGTGTCACGGTGGTCTCGGCGCCAGGTGCTCAAGGAGTAGAGCAGGCGCGGCGACACCTCGCCCAGCAGGGCATTTTGCACGGCCTGCGGCTCGCCGAGGATCTGTGCCGCGGATTCGTTGATGAGCCGGATCCGATCGGCCGCATCGACGACCAGCAAGCTCTCGCGCAGATGCTGCAGGATGTACTGCGACAGGTCGGCGAGATTCGCGAGGTCGAGGTCCTTTTGGCGCACGAGGTCTTCGCTCTCGCGCATACGGCTCGCGACGAAGCTCGCGGACGCCGCCGTCAGGAACAGCACGCCGCCGAGCAGGCCGGCGGTCGCGTAGGACGTGCTGTCGCCGAGGTCGCTCAACTGCTGCCAGATCGTGTCGCCGAGCACGGCGAGCGCGACGATGGCGGCTAGGAACAGCGCACTGCGCGCGGAGAGCAGAAACGACAGGCCGCCGACCGGCACGAACAGCAGGAGTCCCAAACCGCTGCCGACGCCGCCGCAGGCGTGCAGCACGAGCATCAACACGATGATGTCGGCGCTCGCCTGCATGATCGTCTGGAAGCCGATCGAAAATGCGCGGCGGCGCACGAGGATGACGCTGACCGCCGCGAAGATGAGGTAGAGGCTCAGCGCGCCGTAGAACAAGCGGGGCGATTCGAGCGCCACCCAGCGCGTGCCGCCGAAGGAATCGAGTGTGAAGAGCATCGCCGGCACGAGCACTCGGTAGAGGTTCAGCAGGCCGAGTACGCGCCAATTCAGTGCGTGCTCCGTCCTCGCGATGCCGTCGAAATCCATGTTCAAAATGCCGGTACCCGCCGCGACTTTGCGCTCACGTGAAGCTTAATTCAGAATACCGCGCCTGATGCGCTCCGATTCACCGAAGGACCCTCAATGAATTTGCACGAGTATCAATCGAAACAGCTGTTCGCCGAATACGCCATACCGGTGCCCGAGGGGTTCATGGCGGCGACGCCGGAGGAGGCCGTTGCGGCCGCCGAGCGGCTCGGCGGGTCGCTTTGGGTCGTCAAGGCACAGGTGCATGCGGGCGGCCGCGGCAAGGCGGGCGGCGTCAAGGTGACCCGCGACTTGGGCGCCGTACGCGCTGCGACCAAGGCCATGCTCGGCACCGTGCTCGTGACCCATCAAACGGGACCCGAGGGACTGCCGGTGCACCAGGTCTACGTCGAGCTCGGCTCGAAGATCGTGCGCGAGATCTATCTGTCCGTCGTGCTCAACCGCGAGGTCGGCCGGATCGCGTTCGTCGCGTCGGCGGCGGGCGGCATGGACATCGAAGAGGTTGCCGAGCACACGCCGGAGAAGATCATCCGCGTCAACGTGCATCCGACGGCGGGGCTGCAGGACTTCCAGTGCCGTCAGCTCGCGTTCGGATTGGGGCTCGAGGGCGCGCAGATCGCCCAGTTCGGGAGGATTGCCCACGCGCTCTACCGCTTATACCTCGATCGGGACGCGAGCCTCGTGGAGATCAATCCCCTGATCGTGACCGGCGACGGCGATCTGCTCGCGCTCGACGCGAAGATCAACATCGAGGACAACGCCTTGTTCCGGCACCAGGATCTCGCCGCGATGCGCGATCCGACGCAGGAGGACGCGATGGAGCGGCAGGCCGCCGAACACGAGCTGAACTACGTCTCGCTCGACGGCAACATCGCCTGCATGGTCAACGGCGCGGGTCTCGCGATGGCGACCATGGACCTCATCCAGTTGCACGGCGGCTCCCCCGCGAATTTCCTCGATGTCGGCGGCGGCGCAACCAAGGAGCGGGTCACCGCGGCATTCAAATTGATCCTATCCAACGCGCGGGTGACGGCGATCTTGATCAACATATTCGGCGGGATCGTTCGCTGCGACATGATTGCCGAGGGCATCATCGCCGCGGTCAAGGAGGTGGGCGTGAGCCTGCCCGTCATCGTCCGTCTCGAGGGCACGAACGCGCCGCGGGCGCGTGAACTGCTCGCGACGAGCGGTCTCGCGATCACCGCGGCGAGTGACCTCACGGACGCCGCCGTCAAAGCGGTCGCGATGGCCGGAGCACGGCCATGAGCATTTTGGTGAGCCGCACGACGCGGGTCATTTGCCAGGGATTCACCGGCAAGCAGGGCACTTTCCACTCGGAACAGTGCCTCGCCTACGGCACGAAAGTGGTCGGCGGGGTCACGCCGGGTCGCGGCGGACAAACTCATCTCGATCTGCCCGTGTTCGACACCGCGCGCGATGCGGTGGCGGCGACGGGCGCGACGGTCAGCATGATCTACGTTCCCGCGCCCTATGCGGCCGATGCGATCCTCGAGGCGGCGGATGCCGGCGTCGAACTGATCGTGTGCATCACGGAGGGGATTCCGGTCAATGACATGGTGCGCGTGAAGGCAACGCTCGCCAGCTATCAGACCCGTCTGATCGGCCCGAATTGTCCCGGCATCATCACGCCCGGCGAGTGCAAGATCGGCATCATGCCCGGCTTCATCCATAAGAAGGGCCGCGTCGGCATCGTGTCGCGGTCCGGTACGCTGACCTACGAGGCCGTGTTTCAGACGACCAACAACGGCCTCGGGCAAAGCACCTGCGTCGGCATCGGCGGCGATCCCGTGCGCGGGATGAACTTCATCGAGGTGCTGGAGCTGTTCGAACGGGATCCGCAGACCGAGGGCATCGTCATGGTCGGCGAAATCGGCGGCAGCGACGAGGAGGCGGCCGCTGCCTATATCTCCCGCTATGTCACCAAGCCCGTCGTTGCCTACATCGCCGGCGTCGCGGCGCCTGCCGGCAAGCGCATGGGGCATGCCGGCGCCATCGTCGCCGGCGGCAAGGGGACTGCCGCTGCCAAGTTCGCCGCCCTCGAGGCGGCCGGCATCACGACGGTGCGCTCGCCGGCCGAGCTCGGCGCGGCGATCGCGAAGCGCCTGAAGTCCTTGCCGAAGCGCCCCAAAGCGCGGCCCGTGGCGACGCTGATCATCGAACCGACGGCGGCGAGGCGGCGTCCGTTCAAAGCGGCGCCCACCAAGAAGTCGGTCGCGAACAAGTCGGTCGCGAACAAGTCGGTCGCGAAGAAGGCGGCCGCCAAGAAGGCGGCGGCGCAAAAAAAGTCCGGCGCTCGCGCGGTCAGGCCGCGGCGTGCCAAGTAGGGGAATGGGTTGACCGAGGCCCGACATTTGCGGTGTGTCTTGGCGCAGCTCAATCTCGTCGTCGGGGACGTGGACGGGAATACCTCGCGGATCGTCGCGGCGGCCAATGCGGCGCGCGACGACTCGCAGGCGGACCTCGTCATGCTGCCGGAACTCGCGGTCTCCGGGTATCCGCCGGAGGATCTGCTGTTCCACGCCGGCATGCGCCTGGCTGTCGCGCGCTCGCTCGAGCGCCTGCGCACCGAGGTGCGCGGCATCACGCTGATCGCCGGCTACCCCGAGTACGAGGGGGCGCGGATCTTCAATTCGGCGATCGTCATTCGCGATGGCCGAATTCTCGCGAATCACCGCAAGGCCTGTCTGCCGAATTACCGGGTCTTCGACGAGAAGCGCTATTTCACGCCGGGTGTGCTGCCGACGGTCGTCGAACTCGGCGCGATCCGCGCGGGCGTGCTCGTGTGCGAGGACATCTGGGAGGCTGAACCGGCGCGCCTAGCGAAGGAGGCCGGCGCGCAAGTGCTGCTGATCGTCAACGCCTCTCCCTACGAGGTCGACAAGCAGTCGCAACGCGAGGAACTTGTGGCGCGCCGCCGCGTCGGCGAAGTGGGGCTGCCGATCGTGTTCGTGAACCTGCTCGGCGGCCAGGACGAACTCGTTTTCGACGGCAACTCCTTCGTCATGAGCGCAGCGGGCATCGTGACGCAGCGGGCGCCGGCGTTTCGGGAGGGTCTCTACGCCGTCGATCTCGAGGCCGATGCCGAGGGCCGCGTGCACCCGGTGCCGGGCGAGGTCGTGCCGCTGCAATCGCAGGAGGAGAGCGTGTACGGCGCGCTCGTGCAGGGCACGCGCGATTATGTGGACAAACACCGCTTCCCGGGCGCCGTCATGGGCTTGTCGGGCGGCGTCGACTCCGCCCTGACCCTCTGTATCGCCGTCGATGCGCTCGGCGCCGAGCGGGTGCATTCCGTGGCCATGCCCTCGCGGTTTACCTCGCAAATGAGCAAGGACGATGCAGCGCTGCAGGCCGAGTGGCTCGGTGTCACCCACAGCGAGATTTCGATCGAGGGCATGTTCGAGGCGACGCTCGCGGCCCTGCAGAATGAATTCGCGGGCCGGCCGCCCGATACCGCCGAGGAGAACATCCAGTCGCGCTGTCGCGGCGTGCTGCTCATGGGCATCTCGAACAAGACCGGCAAGATGCTGCTCACGACGGGCAACAAGAGCGAAATGTCGGTGGGCTATGCAACCCTCTACGGCGACATGGCGGGCGGTTTCGCGCCGATCAAGGATTGCAGCAAGCTGCTGGTCTATCGTCTGGCGCGCTGGCGCAATGCGCAGTCGCGCGCGATCCCGGATCGGGTCATCGAGCGAGCGCCGACCGCGGAACTGCGCTTCGATCAGAAGGATACGGACAGCCTGCCGCCATACGAAATTCTCGATCCGATCCTCGAGGCCTTCATCGAAGACGATCTATCGGTCGATCAGATCGCGGCGCGCGGATTCGACCGGACGACCGTCGGCCGCATCCTCGATCTCGTCAAGCGCAACGAGTACAAGCGCCGCCAGGCGCCGCCCGGCGTGCGCGTGAGCGGCCGCGCCTTCGGGCGCGATTGGCGCTATCCGATCACGAGCGGCTATCGATCCCATTAGCCATCGGCCCGTCAAGGTCCGCCCCGCCGGCATGGCGGCGGGGTCGATCAAAATACCTTCCACCAGACCTTCTTGGGCGCCGCGACGAGCCTCGCGTCGGCGGGATAATTCTCGTCGTAGACCTTCTCGGCGTTCGCGGCGAGGTCGTTCATGTCGAGCCTCCGGTACGCGTCGATGAGAACCTTCAGCGAGGGCTGCACGGCAGGGGCGCCGTCGTAGTTCTCGATGCAGTACCTGGCTCGGTTGATGGCGCCGACGTAGGCACCGCGGCGCATGTAGTACTCGGCCACGTGATACTCGAAATCGGCGAGGCGATTACGCAGGAAGATCATGCGCTGGCGCGCGTCCTGATCGTACTGGCTGTGCGGATACTTTTGGATCAAGGCCACGAAGGCGTCGAAGGACTTGCGCGCATTCGTGGGCGGCCGCTTCGACAGGTCGGCGCGGAACCAACGCTCCATGAAGTTCGCCTGGCGCTCGAAATTGATGAGGCCCTTCATGTAATAGGCGTAGTCGGCGCGCAGATTGGTCGGATTTTCGCGGATGAAGGTATCGGCGGCGTCGATCGCCGGATCGGTCTCGCGATTCTTGTAATAAGAATAGATCAGGTCGAGCTGCGCCTGGCGCGCCGACTCGCTGAACGGGAAACGCGATTGCAGGCCCTCGAGCTGCTTGATCGCCGCGCCAAAATCGCCATTTTTCATGCTTTTCTGGGCGCGCTGATAGATTACTTCCGGCCCGGATTTGGCGTCGTCCTTCTCGCGGTGACCGCTGCAGCCCGCTGCGAGCGCCGCGAGGAATACCGCGGCGAGGACCATGCGGGCGGGAACATCGAGAAAACGCGGTCTCACAAGGGATTCCTTCCAATGGTCGGGTGCGATGAAGCGCCGCAGTATACCCGATGCCGCGCCCCTGACTTGGAGTAGGCTTCGAGTAGCCCATGAAGCCAGAGTTCCCGGCCATCGACCTCGTGATTCCCGCGCAATTGGCGGGCGCGCGCCTCGATGCGGCGCTCGCCCAGCTGCTGCCTCAGCACTCGCGAACCCGCATCAAGGCGTGGATCGAGGCGGGCGACGTGCGCGTCGGCCGGCAGGGCTGCAAGCCGCGCGACCGGGTCGACGCAGGTGCGCGGATCCGCGTGCACATCCGGCCCGGCACGGGCGCCGAAACGACGCAGGTCAAGGCGGAAGCCATCGCGCTCGATCTCGTGCATCAGGATCGGGATTGTTTCGTCGTCGACAAGCCCGTCGGCCTCGTCGTGCATCCGGGCGCGGGAAACCGCGAGCACACGCTGCAAAATGCGCTCCTCGGCTTGGACCCGGATCTGGCCGCCCTGCCGCGTGCGGGCCTGATCCACCGACTCGACAAGGACACGAGCGGCCTGCTGGTCGTCGCGCGCACGCCCGAAGCGCACACCTCGCTGTCGCGCCAGCTGCTCGCACGCACGATGGCGCGGGAATACCAGGCGGTCTGCGTCGGCGTGATGACGGGCGGCGGCACGATCGACGAGCCCATCGGGCGGCATCGCAGCGACCGCCTGCGCATGACCGTGCGCCAAGACGGCCGCCCGGCGATCACGCATTATCGGCTGCTCGAGCGGTTCCGCGCACACACCCTGGTGGCGGTCAAACTGGAAACGGGCCGAACTCACCAGATACGGCTGCATTTCTCGCATTTGCACTATCCCATCGTCGGCGATCCGGTCTACGGCGGGCGCTTCGCGCGGCCGAAGGGCGCGAGCGACGCACTCGCCGCCGCGCTGCGTGCGTTCCGCCGCCAGGCGTTGCATGCGGCGAGTCTCGCCTTCGATCATCCGCGCTCGGGCAAGCGCGTCGCGTTTACGAGTCCGCTGCCGGGGGACTTCGTCGCTCTCCTCGCCGCGCTGCGCGCGGATTTGGCGCCCGGCGGGGATGCGGGCTGATGGTCACGACAGAGGCGCCGCAGCCCCGGTGGACGACGCCGGATTGGTCGGCACCGGCCCGCGTTCGCGCGATCTCGACGCTGCGCACGGGCGGCGTGAGCGTCGAGACGTATCACTCCTTGAATCTAGGCTCCCATGTCGGCGATGCGCCCGCGGCAGTCGCGGAGAATCGACGCCGCCTGTGCGCGGCCGTGCCCTTGCCGGCCGAGCCCTGCTGGCTCGAACAAGTGCACGGCGCCCGGGTCGCCGATCTGGACCTTGGTCACGGCGGCGCCTGTGATGCCGCTCTGACCCGTACCGTGGGACCCATCTGCGCGATTCTCACGGCCGATTGCCTGCCGGTGTTGTTCGCGGCCGCCGACGGCAGCCTCGTCGCCGCCGCCCACGCCGGCTGGCGCGGCTTGGCCGCGGGCGTGCTCCCGGCAACCGTCGCGGCGCTCGCGACCGATCCGACCCGGGTGCTCGCCTGGATCGGTCCTGCGATCGGCCCCGCTCATTACGAGGTCGGCGACGAGGTGCGCGACGCGATGCTGGGCGTCGACGCGGGCGCCGAAGCGGCTTTTCACCGCAACGCCCGCGGCCGCTATCTCGCGGATTTGCCGCTGCTCGCGCGCCGGCAATTGCAAATCGCCGGGATCGGGCGCATTTCGGGAGGGGAGGCCTGTACTTACGGCGATCCGGGCCGGTATTTCTCCCACCGGCGCGACGGCCGGACCGGCCGTCAGGCGACGCTGATCTGGCTGGAACCGGCCTGATTGCATCGAATCCGCCCGAGGCGCGGTTGAATTGGCGCTGCGCGGCCCCCAAGTAGGACCGATCGGGACAGTTTCGAGTCCCCAGGGTTTATCGGGGTGGATATCGTGCGTATGGATAAGCTGACGACCAAGTTTCAAGCTGCGCTCGCGGACGCGCAATCGCTTAGCATTGGCCGCGACAACCAGTTCATCGAACCGGTCCACCTGATGTCGGCGCTGCTCGATCAACAAGGCGGCACGGCGCGGCCGCTGCTGGAAAAGGCGGGCGCGAATCTCGCGAAGCTCAAGACTGAACTCGCCGCGGCGCTCGACCGCCTCCCGAAGGTCGAGGGAACGGGCGGCGACGTGCAGCTCGGCAACGAAGTCGGCAAACTGCTCAACGTCGCCGACAAGCTCGCGCAACAGCGCGGCGATCAATTCATCTCCAGCGAACTGTTCGTGCTCGCCGCCTGCGACGATCGCGGCGAACTCGGGCGCCTCCTCAAGGCCGCGGGCGTGGTGCGCGGCGCCGTCGAGGTTGCGATCGAGGAGGTCCGGGGCGGCGCCAAGGTCGACGAGCCGAACGCGGAGGAGAATCGCAAGGCTCTCGAGAAATACAGCGTGGACCTGACTGCCCGCGCCATGTCCGGCAAGCTCGATCCGGTGATCGGCCGCGATGACGAGATCCGGCGCACGATCCAGGTGCTGCAGCGGCGGACCAAGAACAATCCCGTCCTGATCGGCGAGCCCGGCGTCGGCAAGACTGCGATCGTCGAGGGGCTCGCGCAGCGCATCGTCAATGGCGAAGTACCCGAGGGCCTGCGCAACAAGCGGATTCTCTCGCTCGACATGGGCGCGCTCATCGCGGGCGCGAAGTTTCGCGGCGAGTTCGAAGAGCGCTTGAAGGCCGTGCTCTCGGACCTCTCGAAGCAGGAAGGACAGGTGATCCTGTTCATCGACGAATTGCATACGATGGTGGGTGCCGGCAAGGCCGAGGGTTCGATGGACGCCGGCAACATGCTGAAGCCCGCGCTTGCGCGCGGCGAATTGCACTGCGTCGGAGCGACCACGCTCGACGAATACCGCAAGTACATCGAGAAGGACGCCGCGCTCGAGCGTCGCTTCCAAAAGGTCATGGTCAACGAACCTTCGGTCGAGGACACGATCGCGATCCTGCGCGGCCTGAAGGAGCGCTACGAGGTGCATCACGGCGTCGAGATCACGGATCCGGCGATCGTGGCCGCCGCGACGCTGTCGAACCGGTATATCTCCGACCGCCAGCTGCCGGACAAGGCGATCGATCTGATCGACGAGGCGGGCGCCCTGATTCGCATGGAAATCGATTCGAAGCCCGAAGCGCTCGACAAGCTCGATCGGCGCATCATCCAGCTCAAGATCGAACGCGAGGCCCTCAACAAGGAAAACGACGAGGCGTCCCGGAAACGCCTGACGATCCTGCAGGAATCGCTCGCCGCGCTCGAGAAGGAGTATTCGGATCTCGAGGAGATCTGGAAGGCGGAAAAGGCCTCCGTTCAGGGCGCGGCCCACATCAAGGAGGAGCTCGAGCGGGCGCGCATCGAGTTGGATGCGGCGCGGCGTGCACAAGACTTGAGTCACATGTCGGAGCTCCAGTACGGCCGGATCCCCGCGCTCGAACAGCGTCTCGCCAAGGCTCTCGAGGTCGAGCAGAAGCCGACGCAGCTGCTGCGTAACGAGGTGACGGAAACCGAGATCGCGGAGATCGTCTCCAAATGGACGGGCATCCCGGTCTCGCGCATGCTCGAGGGCGAGCGCGACAAACTGCTGCGCATGGAGGAGGTCCTCGGCAGCCGCGTGGTCGGCCAGGGCGAGGCGGTCAAGGCGGTCGCCGATGCGATCCGGCGCACCCGCGCGGGCTTGTCGGATCCGCATCGTCCGAGCGGCTCGTTCATGTTTCTGGGCCCGACCGGCGTCGGCAAGACGGAGCTCTGCAAGGCGCTCGCGGACTTTCTGTTCGACAGCCAGGACGCCTTGGTGCGCATCGACATGTCCGAATTCATGGAAAAGCATTCCGTGGCACGCCTGATCGGCGCACCGCCGGGTTACGTGGGCTACGAGGAGGGTGGGTATCTCACGGAGGCCGTTCGCCGCCGGCCGTATTGCGTGATCCTTCTCGACGAGATCGAGAAAGCCCATCCGGACGTGTTCAATGTGCTCCTGCAGGTCCTCGACGACGGCCGCTTGACGGATGGCCAGGGGCGCACCGTGGATTTTCGCAATACGGTGGTCATCATGACGTCGAACCTCGGCAGCCAGGTGATCCAGGAACTCGCGGGCGAGGCGAATTACGACAAAATGAAGGCGGCCGTCATGCAGGTCGTGAGCCAGCACTTCCGGCCGGAGTTCATCAATCGCGTCGACGACATCGTCGTGTTCCATCCGCTCGGCCGTGCGCAGATTCGTGCGATCGTCGACATCCAGCTCGGCCGGCTGCGCGAACGGCTCGCCGAGCGCGACATCCAGCTCCGGCTCGAGGACGATGCGCGCGACAAGATCGGCGAGGCCGGTTTCGACACGGTCTATGGCGCGAGGCCCTTGAAGCGGGCGATTCAGTCGGAGATCGAGAACCCGCTCGCTCAGCAGATCTTGCGCGGAGATTTTCTGCCCGGCGATCGACTCGTCGCCCGCGTGCAGAAGACCAAGCTCGTGTTCGAGAAGGAGCGCCTGCATTGATGCGGCTACCCGCGCGCGGAGCCGCCTTCGCTATACTCCCGGCCCCAAGGGTCCCAGATTCGATCGACGCGGTGTTTCACGAGGAAGTCCATGCCTTTTTACGAGTATGAATGCAAGCAATGCGGCCACGAACTCGAGGCCATGCAGAAGATCAACGATGCCCCGCTGAAGAAATGCCCCGAATGCGGCAAGTCCGCGCTGACCCGGCTCATGTCGGCGCCGGTCTTCCGGCTCAAGGGCGCGGGCTGGTACGAAACGGATTTCAAGTCCGACGACGAGGGCAAGCGCAATCTCGCGGACAAGCCCGAGCCTGACGCGCCCAAGGACGAGAAAAAGGACGACAAGAGAGACGACAAGAAAGACGAGAAGAAGGACGCCAAGGAGTCAGGCGGCGATGCGGCCGCCGCGACGCCGGCGGCCAAACCGGTCGATAAGTCCGACGTGGTCCCGTCCAAGAAGACCGCGGCGAGCACCCAGACCAAGTCGCAGGTCAAGGCGAAGCCGAAAGGTTCGAGCGGCGCCAAAGCGGCGCCCAAGCGGCCGGTGGCGAAGGCCAAACCGAAGAAATCGGCCAAGCGCGCCCGGCGTTAGAGCGTCCTCCTGCGCGGGATTCGGCGCCTCGCGGGGAGCGGCGGGCTTGCCCGCGCGAACCCGAAGCCTTAGCATCCCGCGCTTTCCCTCCGGTTGTTCAAAATCCTATGCGTACTCACTATTGCGGCCAGGTCGGCGAAGCCCTGATCGGACAAGTCATCACGGTGGCCGGGTGGGCACAGCGGCGGCGCGACCATGGCGGCGTCATCTTCGTCGATCTGCGCGATCGCGAGGGTTTGCTGCAAATCGTGTTCGACCCCACGCCTGCGGACCAGTTCGCGCTTGCGGAACGCGTGCGCAACGAGTACGTGCTCGAAGTCACGGGCCTCGTGCGCGCACGCCCCTCGGGTACCGCCAATGCGAACCTGAAATCCGGCCGCGTCGAGCTCTTGTGCCAACGCCTCGAGATCTTGAATCGCTCGGAGCCGTTGCCGTTTCAGCTCGACGAGTTCGTGAGCGAGGAGGTGCGGCTGCGCTACCGGTACATCGATCTGCGGCGCGAGGAGATGCGCGAGCGGCTGCTGCTGCGCCATCGGATCACGCGGGCCATGCGCGCCTATCTCGACGATGCCGGTTTCATCGACATCGAGACGCCGATGCTCTCGAAGGCGACCCCGGAGGGCGCGCGCGATTATCTCGTCCCCAGCCGCACGCATCCGGGCCGATTCTTCGCGCTGCCGCAATCGCCGCAGATCTACAAGCAACTCCTGATGATCGCGGGCTTCGACCGCTACTATCAGATCGTGCGCTGTTTTCGCGACGAGGACCTGCGGGCGGATCGTCAGCCGGAGTTCACGCAGCTCGACATCGAGACCTCGTTCCTGGATCAGCAACAGATTCAGGATCTGATGGAGGGGCTCATCGTGAGCCTGTTCAAGCGCGTGCTCGACGTGGACCTGCCTCAGCCGCTGCCGCGCATGAGCTATGCGGAGGCGATGCGCCGCTACGGGTCGGACAAACCCGACCTGCGCATCGCGTTGGAGCTGGTCGACGTCGCGGACCTCGTCAAGGGCTGCGACTTCAAGGTGTTTGCGGGCCCTGCCGCCGATCCCGACGGCCGGGTTGCCGCGCTCTGCGTGCCGCAGGGCGGCAAATTTTCGCGCAAGGAAATCGACGACTACACGGCTCATGTCGCCCGTTACGGCGCCAAGGGTCTCGCTTACGTCAAGGTCGCCGAGGTCGCCAAGGCCCGTGACGGGCTTCAGTCCCCGATCCTCAAGTTCTTGAGCGACGCGGCGATCGCCGGCATCCTCGAGCGTACCGCCGCGAAGGACGGGGACCTCATTTTCTTCGGCGCCGATCGATCCAAGATCGTCAGCGACGCGCTCGGTGCGCTGCGCCTGAAGGTGGGCCAGGACCTGCATCTCGTCGCCGCGGGCTGGCGACCCCTGTGGGTCGTCGATTTTCCGATGTTCGAATGGGACGCCGAGGGCAGGCGCTGGGCCGCCATGCACCACCCCTTCACGAGTCCCGTGAACCTCGACTATGCGGCGCTCGCCGCGAGTCCCGGCGAGGCCATCGCCAAAGCCTACGACATGGTGCTGAACGGCTCGGAGATCGGCGGCGGTTCCGTGCGCATCCATTCCCAGGATTTACAGTCGACCGTGTTCGATCTACTCGGCATCTCGCCCGAGGAGGCACGCGCGAAGTTCGGTTTCCTCCTCGATGCGCTCAAGTTCGGCGCGCCGCCGCACGGCGGCATCGCCTTCGGCCTCGATCGGCTCGCGATGCTCATGGCCGGTGCCGAGAGCATCCGCGACGTCATCGCGTTTCCCAAGACCCAGACCGCCGCCTGCCTCATGATGGAAGCGCCGACCGAGGTCAGCGAAGCGCAACTGCGGGAACTGCACATCCGTGTCCGGGTTCCCGTCAAGGTCGAATAAGCCCGACCAGGTGCGCCGCCCGGAATCCGTGCTGATCGTCATCTACACGGCGAGCGGCGAATTCCTGTTGATCGAACGCTGTAAGCCCGCCGGATTTTGGCAATCGGTGACCGGCAGTTTGGAATGGGGAGAGCTCCCTGAGGCGGCGGCGCGGCGCGAGGTCGTCGAAGAGACGGCTATCACGGACGGTGAACTCACGGATCTGCACTGGACGCAGACCTATGCGATTTCTCCGGATTTCGGCCGCGGCCGCATCTATCCGCCCGGCGTGACCCAGAATCTCGAGCATGCGTTTGCGCTGGAACTGCCTGCCCGACTGCCCGTGACTTTGAGTCCGACCGAGCATGTGCGCCATCGGTGGCTGGCCGCGTCCGACGCCTTGGCCTTGGTCTCGTCGGAATCGAACCGTGCGGTCATCGAACATCTGCGAGCGCGCGGGTGAGAAGCATCGTCGTCTTCGTACATGGCTTGTGGGTCAACGGCCGTGAGGGCTTCATTCTGCGCCGGCGCCTGGCGCGCGATCTCGATGCCGAGGAGCGCGCGTTCTCGTACCGCTCGGTCACCGCCTCGCTCGACGACAACGCGGCCGCGCTCGGCGGCTTTCTCGCGAGCTTGCACGCCGACGCCTTGCACATCGTCGGCCACAGCTTGGGCGGCGTCGTGACTTTGAAATTGTTCGAGAATCCACCGGCCTTGCCGCCGGGCCGCATCGTTTTGCTCGGCGCGCCGATCAACGGCAGTCGCGCCGCGCGGAATTTCGCGCGTGTGCCGTTCGGCGAGAAAATTCTGGGCCGCTCGATGCGACAGGCGGGCTTGCCGGCGAATCCGCGGCGTTGGAACGGGGCGCGCGATCTCGGCATCATCGCAGGTGCGCGCCCGGTCGGCGCAGGCCGGCTCGTGGCGGCGTTCGAGGGACCCTCCGACGGGACGGTCTCGGTCGCCGAAACTCATCTGCCGGGGGCGACGGACCAGCTCGTGCTGCCCGTGAATCACACCGGTCTCGTGTTCTCCGGGCTCGTGGCGAGGCAAACCGCGGCGTTTCTGCGGGAGGGGCGCTTTGCGCGTTGAGGGCGACGCCGGACTGCCGATGGACGCCGCGCCGCCGTCGATGCCGGCGGATGCAGGCCACCGGACGCGGGAACCTCGAGGACCGGCGCGCTTCGCGTTTGCCGTCTACGCTGCAATTGCTGTGCTCGCCTGGGGCGCCGCGCATCCCTATCGCGGGATCGTCCATGACGCTCGGCTCTACACGCTCCAGGCCCTCGCGCATCTACACCCGACGTCGCTGGGATTCGACGTGTTCCTGCGATTTGGTTCGCAAGACCGATATACCGCCTGGAGCCCGCTTTACGCGGCTGCAATCGCACGCTTCGGGCTCGAGCCGGCTGCGGCGCTGTTGACGTGGATTTCCCAGGCAGCCCTCTTGGCGGCGGCTTGGCTGCTCGTGCGGCGGCTCGCACCCATCCGCTTCGCCCTGCTCGGTCTCGCGGTCCTGATCGCGATTCCGGGTGACTATGGGCCAGACGGGATCTTCACGGTCATCGAAGGCTTCAGCACGCCGCGCATGGCGGCCGAGGCGCTGGTACTCGCCGCGCTCGCCGCAGGTTGGGGAGGCCGCCGGGGGGCGGCCGTGGTATGCCTTGTGCTGGCGCTCACACTGCACCCGATCATCGCAGCCCCCGGGATCGGGGCCTGGCTCTGGTCTTACGCCCGCGTGCGGCCCGACCACCGGTGCTCGATCGCCTTCGGTGCGGCCCTGCTGGCCGCCAGCTTGCTCGCCGCAGCACTCGCGACGGGGTCGCTGCGATTCGATGCCGAATGGCTCGCGCTGGTGCGCGCCCGCAGCCCCTACCTGTTCCTCGCCGGTTGGCACGGGGCGGATTGGCATGCGGCGGGTCTCGTCGCCGCCATTCTCGTGATCGGCCTGCGCGCCTCGCCGACAAACGCCGGGCGGGGGCTGTGCGCTGCGGTGCTCGCGATGTTCTTGGCCGGGATCGCCGCGACCGGCCTCGGCGCCGATGCGCTGCAACTCGTGGCTGTGACCCAGGCGCAGTCTTGGCGTGCAGGGTGGCTGGCCACGGCCGTCGCGGCGCTGCTGCTGCCTGCCATCGTGGGTGCCCGCTGGCAGACCGGCGCCGGCGGCCGTATCACGGCGCTGACGCTCGTCGCGGCCGCGGTGTTCGGTGCGGACGTCCCTGCGCTGCTGCTGCTCGCGGTCTTGCTGTCCGAGTTCGGGGCACCCAAGCTGTCTGCGGCCGCCGCGCGAGCACTCTTGGCCGGTGCGTGGGCTCTGCTCGGGCTCGCCGTGACCTGGCGGCTCGCCGTGAATCTGCAGGCCATGAGTGCCTACTATCTCGATCCGGGAATTCCGCTCTGGGCGCGCCGCGCGATGAGCTTGATGCACGACGGCGGTCTTCCCGTCGGTCTCGCCGCCGCGAGCCTTTGGTTCGGAGCCCACGCCGGCATTCATCCGCGGTTCGGGGAGGCCGTGTTGGGCGCATGCGCGATCGCCACCGCCGCCACCGGTGCCGTGCTGCTGCCGGCGGTCTGGCAGACGGCACACTTGCGTGAATTCTCGCGCGCGCGAATCGAGCAGTTTGCGGCCGCTCGGGCGCGGCTGCCCGAACGGGCCGAGGTGTTCTGGCCGGCCGCTCCCTTGGGCGTTTGGGTCCTGCTACAGCGGCCTAGTTTCCTGTCGATGCTGCAAACTTCCGGCGTCGTGTTCTCGCGGGCGTCCGCGCTGGAATTGCGGCGTCGTGCCGCCGCTCTGGCCCCTGCGCTGGAAGCGAACGCGTATCTCGATTGGCGGGAAAGCACGGCTGAACCCGATTGGTCGGATCCCCAATTGCGCGCGGCCTGCCAGTCCCACGTTTTCGATTATCTCGTTGTGGCCCGGGACCTCGGTAGCGGCGCCGTTGCGGCCGTCGAGCCCGCGCGGGGCCCATCCGACCGACGCGCACCGTCGGGTTCGGATGACCTGCGCGTCTACCGTTGCGCGGCGGAACCCGGATCGCCGTGAGACTCCGCGTCGAGCGCCTGGAGGCGGAATACGAGATCGAGCGCTGCGCGCGGCGTGAGCGCATTCGGATCGACCGCACGCAGTGTCTGTAACGCGGCGGACTCGGGCGTCGAGGGCGTCGTGGACGTCGTGGCCGGCGTTGGGGGCGTGGGCGGCGGCGCAGAGGCATCGCCCTCCGTCACTCCCCTTGCCGTCGCCGGCGCCGCGAACAAGGGCAGTTCGCCTTGCGGCGAATCATGCCGGCGCAAGGCGTCGCGTTCGCGCTCGAGTTCGGTCAGATAACGCCGTGCCTGGGCCGTGACCGCCTTCGGGATCCCCGCGAGCGCGGCGACCTGCAGGCCGTAACTCTGGTTCGCCGGACCTTCCCTGACGGCGTGCAGCAACACGAGCCTCTCGCCGTGCTCGACCGCCTCGACGTGCACGTTGGCGACGCCGCGCGCCTCGGCGGCAAGACTCGTGAGCTCGAAATAATGCGTCGCGAATAGCGTGAACGCGCGGATCTCGGCGGCAATGTACGCGGCGCATGCCCAAGCGAGTGAAAGGCCGTCGAAGGTGCTCGTGCCGCGGCCGACCTCATCCATGAGAACCAGGCTGTGGTCCGTGGCGTTGTGCAAGATGTTCGCGGTCTCGGTCATCTCCAGCATGAACGTCGAGCGGCCGCCGGCGAGATCGTCGGACGCACCGATGCGTGTGAAGATCCGATCGATCGGCCCCAAGACCGCGCGCTTCGCCGGAACGAAACAGCCGACGTGCGCGAGGATCACCATGAGCGCCGCCTGGCGCATGTAGGTGCTCTTGCCGCCCATGTTCGGGCCCGTGATGATGAGCATGCGGCGCCGGTCGTCGAAGCACAGGTCGTTCGGCACGAACGGCTCACGGCTCGCGCGCTCGACGACCGGGTGACGCCCCGCTTCGATCCAGAGCTGCGGACGAGCCACGAGTTCGGGGCGAACGCAGTCCAGGGTTTCGGCCCGTTCGGCAAAACAGGCGAGTACGTCGAGCTCCGCGAGCGCCGCTGCGGTGCGCTGTAGTGCGGCAAGCGTCGCGGTCAGGCGCTCGAGCAGTGCGTCGTAGAGTTCCTTTTCGCGCCCCAGCGCGCGATCGCGTGCGCCCAAGACCTTGTCCTCAAAGGATTTGAGCCCGGGCGTGATGAATCGCTCCGCGGATTTCACGGTTTGACGGCGGATATAGTCCGCCGGCACTTTGTCGGCCTGGCTGCGGTTCACCTCGATGAAAAAGCCCTGCACGCGATTGAAGCCGAGCTTGAGGCTCGACAGGCCGCTGCGTTCGCGTTCACGGCGCTCCAGGTCCAAGAGAAACGCCTCGGTATCGCTGCCCAGTACACGCAATTCATCGAGTTCCGCGTCGTAGCCCGCGGCAATGACGCCGCCGTCACGCAGATAGTGGGGCGGCGCGGCAACGATCGCACGCTCGAGCAGCGCATGTTCCGACTCGTGGAGTCCGACATCGGATTTCAGCGCGGTGAGCCGGGAAGACGCCGCATCCGCGAGCGCCGTGTGCAGCGCCGGCAATGCCGCCAGGGCGCTGCGTAAATGCACGAGATCCCGCGGCCGCGCGGAGCGCAAAGCGACGCGCGCCAGAATGCGTTCCAAGTCGCCGATCTCGCGCAGGCGCGGCGCGAGCGCCGCATGCCGCGCATCGCGCGCGAGATCGGCGACCGCGTCATAGCGGGCATTGAGTTCGGGGTGATTGCGCAGCGGCCGATGCAGCCAGCGGCGCAGCAGCCGGCCGCCCATCGGCGTCGCCGTCGTGTCGAACACGCCTGCGAGCGTCAGGTCCGGTTTGCCGGCGAGGCTCTCATCGAGTTCGAGATTGCGGCGGGTGGCCGGATCCATGAGGAGCGCGGCGTCGAGCTGCTCGGTGGTGAGGCTGCGCAAGTGCGGCAGGGAGGCCTTCTGCGTCTCGCGCACGTAGGCGAGCAGGGCACCGGCTGCGGCGATTGCGAGCGGCAGGTCGGAGCAGCCGAAGCCCGCGAGATCGCGGGTCTGGAATTGCTCGGCGAGCGCACGCGCGCCCGATTCGGCATCGAAATGCCACGGCGGCCGCGCGCGCCACAGCCGATTCGCGCCGTACGCGTCCGCGGCCACGACCGTGCCGTCCGCGAACAATATCTCCGCAGGCCGCAGCCGTTCGATCTCCGCGTCGAGTGCGGCGCGATGCGGCACTTCGATCACGGTGAACCGGCCGGCCGAGAGATCGAGCCACGCGAGCCCGTATCGCCCTGACCCGGCATGGACGCTCGCGAGCAGCGTATCGCGCCGGTCCTCGAGCAGCGCCTCGTCGGTCACGGTTCCCGGCGTCACGATGCGCACGACCTCGCGTTCCATCGGTCCCTTGGTCTTGCCCGGATCGCCGCGTTGTTCGCAGATGGCGACCGATTCGCCGCGCTTGACGAGTCGTACGAGATAGCCGTCGACGCTCGCGGCGGGCACGCCCGCCATCGGGATCGGCGCGCCCGCGGACGCGCCACGCTGGGTCAGCGCGATGTCGAGCAGTTGCGCCGCGCGACGCGCATCGTCATAGAACATTTCATAGAAATCGCCCATGCGGTAGAACAGCAGCACGTCGGGATGCTGTGCCTTGATGCGCAGGTACTGCTGCATCATGGGGGTGTGTTGCGACGCAGGATCGACCGCGGTGTCGGTGGAGGCAAGCGGCGTTTTCGATTCGTGGGTGCTTGAAATGTTTTGAGTCTCTCGTGCATCGTCTCGGGTGCAGTACCAGCTGTGCCAGCTCCCCGAGGGGTTGTTAGGCTACCTTGACCAAAGTGTAGGATTTGGGCTTGAGTGACGCGAGCTCGCGCAGCAGTGCGGGAACGAGTGGCAGCCGTGCCGGAAATTCATTGGATACGGAGTCGAGCACAACCAATGCAATGGGTAACTTCGCCAGGTTCTGCTGAAAAGGCAGGTTTTTGTCCACCGTTACGAATGCGTCGAAATCCGCTGCGGCAAGTGCAAGCAACTTACCGTTCCTGACGCCAGAGCAGCCTGCCTCAACTACCGTTCGAACGGAATGGTCTGTCAGAGATCGTCGCAGTCGTGCTGGGATCGACTCGTCAAGCAGCAGTCGCATCCAGCGCCAACCTTTCCCTAGCTGCCTCTAGTACGAAAACCGCAGTCGGGCGGGAGATTGAGGGGAAGTCCTCAAGAAAGTCTTCGAGCGTAGAGGACCCTTCGAGGTAATCGAAGAGATTTTTCACGGGCACTCGCGTACCCTTGAAACAAAGCTCCCCGCTCATGACTTCAGGGTCGCGGCTAACAAGTAAATCGTCCATTTTTGCGCTCCTCCGCCCGCTAGTTTACACGAAGGCCCAGGATGGCTCGTTCCGCAATTGCGCATACCCCCGCGTCGCGCAACCTCATCGTTGGCCGTCGTTTGCGCTCGGCTCTGCGGCGGGCCCGAGATCCTCGAACCAATCTTTCCACTCACGGATCTGTGCTTGATCCAGGGTAAAGCCAAACAAGCTCCCAGGGCGCGAGTGCGGATCCTGCACAAGGTAGCACCCGACCGTGTCATCCCCTTCGCGTCGGCAGATATTGAGATAGACGAATTCCCAATTCGCGGGTAGATGATCTCCGCGTACGTCCGATTCGAGCGGTCTTTTTAATCGATACCTGTGATTGGCAGTAAAGGGAGAACCCGGCGGCGTCGCAAGCGGCGCCGCACGACCGCCGCTTGCCTGCTCGACCAGTTTGAGTATTCCGGGAGTAACCGATAACTGGCCGGCGTCTTGCTTAGGCGGGCAGACCGTGCAGGTCGGACCGCAGGGGATTGGCGGCGAAGTGTTCTTTCCACAGCCGCGGCGTGAGCTCGGCGACGCGGGAAGCGGGGTGCTGGGCGACGCGTTGGAGCACATCGACGAGGTAGGTGTAGGGATCGACGCCGTGCAGGCGACAGGTCACGATCAAGCTCTGGATGATGCCGACGTCGCGGGCGCCGAGCTCTGTCCAGCAAAAAAGCCACGACCGTCTGCCCATGGGAATTACCCTGAGGGCGCGTTCGATGTGATTCGTATCCATCGGCACGTCGGGATCGGTGAGAAATACCTCCAAGCCGAGACGCCGCTTGCGCACATAGCTCAGCGCTTTGATAAACGGATTGGTGGGCGTGAAGCCCTGGCGCTCGAATTGCCGTTCGATCCAGTCGAAGAATACCTCGACGCGCGGTTTACTGTGCGTGAGCCGGTATAACTGCTTTTCCTCGTCCACGAGGTGGTTATCTCGAATGTGATCTTCGATGGCGTAGAGCACCTTGATTTGTTCCAAGGCTTCGCCGACGCCGGTGGGTTCGGAGCCGAGCGCCTCGAAGATCTCGCGCCTGGCATGGGCCCAGCATTGGGCGTGAGTCAGGCCGGTCTTTTTCGCATACGCGGCGTAGGCATCGTAGCCGTCGCTGATCAGCACGGCATCGGGCTGCGGCGCCAGACCTAATAGGTTACGGACGTGCGCATGGGAGCGTGAAGCGCAGAAGGGAAAGCAGACTTCGTCGGCTTCGCCGTAGACGGGCCAGAAATACCCGGTCTTCATCTTGCCGCGGCCGGCGCGCCCCGCTTTGATCGGCGTCTCATCCATGGCCTTTACGCGGCTTGAGCGGATCGAGGCGAACTGCGCGTCGTAAATCGGGGCGAGCAGGCTGATGGTGCGCTGGGCGAGCTGCGTGAGCCAGGGGCGACTGACCGTGATGCCGGAATCGGCCAGGCGCTGGTGTTGGCGATACAGCGGCAGGTGGTAGAGGAACTTGTCGATGAGGAGTCCGGCGGCAAAGCTCACATCGGCGCGGCTGCCCTCGAGGACGCCGACGGGCGCGGGGGCGCACACGATCGACTGGGTCTCGCGGATTTTGATCTGCGGGCGCACGTACTTGAGCACCACGGTACTGCCCGGGCGCTGCGCCAGGCGGTAGCTGACCTTCTCGCCAATGACATCAAACTGATCCGGCCGCAGCCCCTTCATCTCGGTGCTGATGACGGTGATGGTCTCGACCGGCACACGCGCCTCATCGAAGAACGGCACGCTCTCGCCGGTGTTCGCGAGATCCTTCTTCGGCACCCGGCGCGTATGCGCGGGGACCTGCTTGCGGGTCTCGGGCACCATATCACTAGGCACCGGGAATACCTCCCCGAGATGCATCTGCGTCGGATCGGGCTCGGGCGCAAAGCGTTCGCTCTTCTGGCCGAACACTTGGCGCTTGTACCAATCCAGCTGATGCTTCAACGAGTCGATCTGCTGACCCTGTGCCGTAATGGTGTGCGCCTGCGAGCGCACCAGCTGGCTCAAGTTCACGCCGCCCTCAGGGACCGAATCGGTGGTCTGTGAGGAGCCTGCACTTGATGCGTTTTGCACCCCTGGATTTTATCCCATCGCAGCACCCAATGGTGCAGAAACGCAGGGTTTATTACGAGTCTCGGCGTGCTGATAGCGCTTGCGCTGACGCGCAGGCTCGATCCCCTCGATCAACAACTTCAGCTGCGTCCAGTTCATCTCGCCAGCCCGCACGCGGTCCCAGTCCGCGATAAAACGGCCAGACTCTAACCGCTTTCCCCACACGCAAAATCCGCTGCGATCGAAATACAAAACGCGCATCTGGGCACCGCGCCGCGAGACGAATACATACAGCGAGCCATCCAGTGGCTCATGTCCCATCGCGTGCCGTGCGAGTGCTTGCAGACCGTCGAACGAGCGCCGCATGTCAGTCGGCTGCCCATACAGGAATACGCGGATCTGGCCTTCGGGAAAGAACACTATCCGCGCACCACGTGCAGCATCACCCCACCACCGAGATCGAGTCGCATCTCGAGCCGCGATCCGCCGTCCTTCAACGCGCCAAGGTCCACGAAACCGGACGCCGGCACACTCGACGCGACGCGAGCCGGTCTCTTGATCACCGCCCGCGACATCGTGGGCCCACGCTTCGTCCGCCAGCGGTGAAATAACCGCGGAATCAAACCCTCCCGCTCGCAGAATGCCGCTTCCGTCAGTCCGCTTTGCGCAAACCGCGCCACCAACTCACGCCAGGCTTGGGCACTTCGTCGCTTCGTCGTCTGCATTGCAATCTCCAGTGCTTACTTGAGCCACAATGCCCGCGAATTACCCAACCGAAAAGTACGCCGCGCAGTTACCGGTTACGGCGCGACGTAGCTCCGCGGGGGAGCCGAACCCTCCGGACTCGCGCCAACGCGCCGGAGGATGGGTCGGGGGGGCAAAGCCCCGCCGCTCCGCAGGGAGCCAGGACGGGCACCCAGCGTTACTGGACACGAGTGCGTTGGACGAGCGCGGCTTGGCTGCCTGGAACGCGCACAGTAAGGGCGTCCAGGAGCGGTGCTCGTGTCCGAAGGTCGCTGGCGCTCGTTCAGAGTCGCCACGCCGGGCACAGCGCCCCTAGGCGCTGGTGTGCCGGAGCGCCGATCGGTCCGGGCGGGGGCGGTCCGTGTCGAGCGTCCGCTGTCCGCATCGACAATGCCCGTGGTCCAATTGCGCATGCCACGCTAGCTGCGCAGTTGCTCGATGTCGCCGGCTCTCGGAAAAGGCTTCATGGAGTGCCAAACCGCTTCAAGTCCCGTGCGATGCGCTCAAATACGCCGTTCCAGTTCCCGATCTCGCCTTGTCGGTACAAAGTCACGCTGGGATACCAAGGGCTGTCTGCGCGATCGAGTAGCCAGCGCCAGTCCGTCATGAAGCCGAGCAAGATCCAGGTGGGCTTACCGAGCGCCGCGCTCAAATGGGCAACGCTCGTATCGCAGCTGATCACGAGATCCAAGCAGTCGCAGAGCGCGGCCGTGTCGGTAAAATCGCGCAATTCCGCATCGAAGCGCAGAATTTCGGGGTGATCCAGGAGGACCTGCCGGTCCGCCGGCCGGACGTCCTTCTGTAGGCAGACGTAGTCGAAACCCGGCGGCAGAAATCCCGCCAGCGCGGTCAAGCCAAAGCTCCGATGGTCATCGTTGTTGTGGCGCGGATTGCCGCTCCAGGTGAGTCCGACCCGTGGGCGCTTGCGCGCGCCGAGGCGGCGGTGCCAAGCCGCCACCTTGTCGGGGTCGCTCGTCAAGTAGCGCCGCGGCGCCGGGAGCGTCTCGAGCGTGGTGCCGAGCGCGAGCGGCAAACTCATGAGTGGACAGCGATAGTCATGCGGGGGCAATCGTCCGCCGGCGGGCACGACCCACGCGACGCCGGGTAAGCCCACGAGCAGCGTCGCGAGCTCCGCAGGCGCCTCCAGAATGACGGTCGCGCCGCGCGCGGCGACCGACGCCGCAAAACGGCAGAACTGCAGGGTATCGCCCAAACCCTGTTCGGCGTAGAGCAACAAGGTCTTGCCCTCGATCGGCTCCGCGCCCAGCCAAAGGGGTCGATCGAAGACTCGATCAACGATCAAATCGAAGCGCTGCACACTCTTCCAGCGCCACTCGTAGCTCGCCCAGCCGTTGAGAAAATCGCCTGTTTGCAACAAGGCGAGCGCACGATGATGTTGTACCTCCGCGAGTTCGGGATCGATGGCTACCGCGCGCTCGAAATCCACCAAGGCCTCCGGCAATCGCGACAGATCCATGTGCAAGCGGCCGCGCTCCCCGTAGGCCGCGGCGAAGTCGGGTCGCAAGGCGATGGCGCGGTCGTAGTCGGCGATGGCCTCCGGCCACCGCCGCTCGGAGGCCAGCAAGCCGGCGCGGTTGAAGAAGCTCTCAGCGTGGTTCGGCCGGAGGGCAAGCGCCCGCCCATAGCTGACGAGCGCCTCGTCGCGTCGACCCAATTCCTGCAGCACGACGCCGCGATTCATGTGAGCTTCCGCGGACTCCGGCCTGCGTGCGATGGCGCGATCATAACCGGCGAGCGCCGCCTCGAATTCTCCCAAGCCCTTCAGCACACCGGCGCGATTGTATTCGGCTTCATAGAACTCCGGATTCAAAACCAGGGCACGATCATAG
>Ga0302157_10001803_pt1 | contig 25680 bp, 22 predicted proteins | sample I_Bog_N3_3_FD_193502 | JGI IMG/M metagenome (GOLD analysis project Ga0302157, IMG submission 193502) | Peat permafrost microbial communities from Stordalen Mire near Abisko, Sweden - I_Bog_N3_3 | ecosystem: Environmental > Terrestrial > Soil > Wetlands > Peat | place: Sweden: Abisko, Stordalen... | reverse complement strand
GAGGACGCGCGGATCGCTGGACATTTCGTCGCGCACACGGGCCGCGATCGCCAGCGCGGCGTCGGGGTCCGGGCCGATGACGCGGAATTGCACGGGGAAGCCTACCGGCGGGCCGAAGTTGAAACGGTCGACGCGCACCCGCGCCTGACTGAGCGCGCCCCTTGCGACGGCGGCCTCGATCCTGGCTTTCACCCGCTCGCGGGCCGCGACGTCCTTGGCGACGATGACCATCTGGCTGAAGGCTTCGTTCGGCTGCACCGGCAGCAGGCCAAGCCAGAAGCGCGGCGAAGACTTGCCGATATAGGTCGTGAAGCTCAGCGCGTCCGCGTCGCCGGCGATCAGCTTTTCGGCTTCCCGCGCCGCCGTCTGGCTGGCGCCGATCGAGCTTCCCTCGGCGAGTCGCAACTCGAAGAACAATTCGGGCCGCTCGGCCATCGGGAAGAATTGTTGCTGCACCTTGCCGAACTGGCTGAGGCCGCCGACAATGATCGCCGCCGCGACGGCGATGACCACCCAGGGACGGCGCACGGAAAATTCGAGCGCCCGGCGGAAGGCGCGATAGAACGGCGTCGCATAGATCGCCGCCTCGTTGTGATGATGCGAGCCCTTCACGTAGCTCGGCAGCAGCTTGGAACCGAGGAATGGCGTGAACAGCACGGCGACGAACCAGGAGGCGACAAGCGCAATGCCGACGACCCAGAAGATGCCTCCTGCGTATTCGCCCGTCGATGAACTGGCGAGGCCAATCGGCATGAAACCCGCGGCGGTGACGAGCGTGCCGGTCAACATCGGGAAGGCCGTCGAGGTCCAGGCGAAGGACGCGGCGCGTTCCCGTTCCCATCCCTGTTCGAGCTTCACTACGATCATCTCGGTCGCGATGATCGCGTCGTCGACCAACAGCCCAAGCGCGATGATCAGAGCGCCCAGGGTCACGCGTTGCAGATCGAGGCCCAGTATCGTCATCGCGACGAACACGATGGCGAGCACGAGCGGCACGGACGTCGCGACGACCAGCCCGGAGCGCCAGCCCAGCGAGACGAAGCTCACCGCCAGCACGATCGCCAGGGCCTCGAGAAACGAACGGGTGAATTCGGAAACGGCGGTCGCGACGACCTTGGGTTGATCGGCGATGCGATCGATGGCGACACCCTGCGGCAATTCCGTCTTGAAGCTCTCCAAGGCGGAATCGAGCGCCTTGCCGAGTTCGAGGATGTTGCCGCCCTTCTGCATCACGACGCCGATTTCCAGCGCCGGCTGGCCATTGGCGCGGATCAGATAGGACGGCGGGTCCTCGTAGCCATGGCTGACGGTGGCGATGTCGCCGAGGCGGAAGGTCGCGCCATTGACCGAAACAGGTGTTTCCTCGACGGCCGCCAGCCCCTCGATCGCGCCGCTCACCCGCAGCGGCACGCGCTGCGCGTCGGTCTGAAATTCGCCCGCCGCCGTCAGCGCATTTTGTTTGGCGAGCGAATCGAGCACCGCGGTCGCCGGCACGCCGAGCGTGGCGAGTTTGGCGTGGTTGAACTCGACGAAAATGCGCTCGCCCTGATCGCCGTAGAGATCGACCTTGCTGACGTCGGCGATCGGCTGCAAGCGCTTGCGCAGCGCCTTGGCGACTGCCTTGAGCTGTGCGTAAGACGCGCCATCGCCCGATATCGTATATAGCACCGCGTCGACGTCGCCGAATTCGTCGTTGATGCTGGGACCGATGACGTCGGCGGGCAGATCCGCCTTCACGTCGCTCATCTTCTTGCGCAATTGCAGGAACAGCATCGGCACTTCGCGCGCCGGAGTGGAATCGCGGAACACGAACGAAATCGAAGTGAAGCCGGGCTTGGAATAAGTGTCGATCTTGTCGGCCCAGGGCAGTTCCTGCAACTTGCGCTCGATCGGGTCGGCGACCTGCCCCTGCATTTCCTCAGCCGTGGCGCCCGGCCAGGTCGCACTCACGCTCGCGTTCTTGATGGTGAAGCTCGGATCTTCGGCGCGGCCCAGTCTCAGATAGGCGATCAGGCCCGCGACCGCGATGACGACGATGAGGAAGGCGACGAGCTGCGGATGACGCAGGCCCCAACGCGACAGATTGAAGCTTTCCATCACAGCCCCGCGAGATTTTCGACCACGCGAACCTTTTCGTGCGGCTCGATCTTGTGCACGCCCAACGCGATGATTTCCGCGCCTTCCGGCGCGCCGGAGGCAAGATAGGCCGAATCCGCATCCGAAGCCGCGATCGACACCGGGGTCGCTGTGACCGTGCCGGCGTAGCGATCGACGACCCAGACTTTTGGCCCGTCGCCGGCGTCGAACACCGAGCCGAGGGGCGCCCGCGCCAGGGACGGCGCGCCATCGGCAAGCGTCACGGTGACGCTGAGCCCGAGGCGCGCGCCGGGCGGCGGCGCGGCAATGGTGAAGCGCGCCGCATAAGTGCGTGTCGCCGGATCGGCGGAGGGCGAGAGCTCGCGCAACACGACGTCGGACGTCACGCCGGGCATCGCCCAATATTCTACACGCGACGTCGCCGTTCGTGCGCGAAGGACCCAGGCCTCGGGGATGGCGACGGCGGCTTCCATCTCGTCGCTATGGGCAAGCCGGACGATGGGCGCCCCGGCCGACACGACCTGACCGGGTTCGGCGTTCACCGCGCTGACAATTCCGTCCGCGTCGGAAGTCAGGGTTGCGTAATCGAGCGCGTTCCGCGCCAGCGCAACGCCGCGCGAAGCCTTGTCTTCGGCGCGGCGCGCCTGATCGGCGGTTGCTTTGACCCGATCGAAATCGGAGCCGGACACCCAGCCTTGCCGGTTCAGCGAGGTGACGCGGCGCTCTTCCGCTTCAGATTGCGTCAACGCGGCCTTGGCGGCGCCTTCGTCGGCTTCCGCCGTCTCGAGTTGCAGCCTCAGGTCATTTTCATCGAGCTTCGCCAACGGGTCGCCCTTCTTGACGACGGCGCCGACATCGACGAGGCGGCGCTCGATGCGACCGCCGACTCTGAAGGAAAGATCGCTCTCGACGCGCGCCTTCAGTACGCCCGGCAGCGCTTCGGCGCGCTCGCGCGGCTCGTAATGGACGCGCGCCACCAGCACCGGGCGGTCACGTGAGACTTCATGGGCGGGCTTTTCGCCGTCACACGCGCCCAGTGCGGCAACGACAGCCAACAGGCCAAGACTACGAATCGGCGGCATGTTCAACTCCCTCTCCGTTCTCGCGCTTGGCGAGCGCCCGCAGGGCGAATTCGACGATTTGCTCTGGTTGGCAGGGAGAATCCGGCCGGTCGTAGATCGCGATCAGCAGCGGATGATGGATGCCGGAACAGGCGCACAGGGTGAGCAGCCCCAACTCGAGCGGATCTCCGGGCGCGAATTCCCCGTTCGCCTGGCCCTCGGCGACCAAGCCGCCGATCACGCCGGCCATTTCCATTTCGTAGGCGTCGATCGGCGCCCAGCGCTCGCGGATCGCAACGTCGACGATTTCGTGGACCCTGGCCTCGTTGAGCATCTGATCGCGCATCGCCCGGTGCAGGGTGATCAGAATGGCGCGGATACGTTCGGCGGCCGGCGCTTCGGCGGATGCAATGTCGCGCGCCGCGGCGCTCATCGCGCCGAGCTGTCCGGCGCAGACCGCTTCGCAAAGCGCCTGTTTCGAGGGAAAAAACCGGTAGACGTTGGCGCTGGACATGCCCAGCTTTTCGGCGACGTCGGCGATCGTGACGCGCGCGCCGAGCTGACGGAAAAGATCCCAGGCGACTTCCATGATGCGGACGCGGGTTTCGTCAGGGGTGCGGCGATCGGTGACGTTCATGAGACCTGAGATTTGATGACTTACGACTGATGATTTTCGATTTTTATCAGTTCTCACTCCCGTGTCAACCATGTTTATCGGTCCGGCTTTCCGCGGGTGCACGAATGGGTTAACAAAAGGTTGAGGAGGCCACCTCAAAAGGGATTAAATTCATGAAGGGAACCACCCTTGGGGGCTTGGCCGTCTGCTCGCTGATTTTCCTGTCGGCAAATGTCGCCATCGCCTCGACCCCGGCGCCGTGGACGCCGCCAATGCATGGAGCCAGAGCGCCCCGCGCCAACGAGATCCGTTTCGAGACCCAGCGTCATCACCTGCCCGGAGACGAAATCAGCCTCGGCGCCGATTATTACCCGCCCGCGCCGGACACCGCTCCTGCCGAGGCGCCCGATGTCGGCCGTGCGCCTGTATATGTTCCCGTTGAAGCCGCGGCGACCGAAACTCCCAGCCGGGGCCCGCGCATCATCTACGTCGGCAAGGAGACCGAGCGCCAGAAGCATGGCCTGACGCCGCAGATCATCTATGGTGATCTCCCCTCGCGCCCGGCGACCGGCCCGGAAGTGCTTTACGGCGACACCGGGCGCTAGAGCGCCCTACCCCGCGACGATATCCTCGCGGGCGAACCTTCGCAGCGACGCGGCTTGACGCAATTCGTCGAGCCGCATCTCTTCATAAGACTCGCGAACGAAATTCACGTGTTCCCCGGCCGCGGCCGCCGCCCGGCCAGGATCGCGGGAAAGCAACGCCTCGCCGATCTTCAGGTGCTGGGCGAGCAACAGGTCGCGCACCCCCGGCCGGCGATAAAGGCTGTCGCGGTTGACGAACACGCCCTGGCGCAGCAACTCGGCCAGGGCGCGCAAGACATGGAGAATCACGACGTTGTGGGTCGCCTCGTAGATGGCGACGTGCAGGCGAACGTCCGTTTCCGCCTCGACGGCCGGATCACTCAATGCATGCGCCTCGCGCATCCGCTCCAGGCATTCGCTGATCAGCGCGCGGTCGGTTTCCGTGGCGCGTATCGCGGCGAGGCCGGTCGCATGGGCCTCCATGGTCAGGCGAAATTCGAAATAATCGGCGCTCGCCCGCTCATCGTCGCGGAACAATTCGGCAAGGGGATCGACGAGCCGGGCATGAATGGGAGCGACGACCGTGCCGGCCTTGCCGGTGACGAACAGCCCCTTGGCCTCCAGCAGTCCCAGGGCTTCCCTGAGCGAGGGACGGGAGACGCCGAGTTTCTGCGCCAGTTCGCGCTCGGAAATCAGCTTTTCCCCCGGCCGCAGCACGCCTTCCAGAACGAGCGATTGCAGCCGTTCGGCAATCATGTCGGCGAGGCGAGGCGTCCTGATCGGTTCGCTCATGACCGAATCCGTTGCGTTGCTCCCAGCACCCCTAATACTTTGGTCCTAAAGCCTAGCCAAGTCTATTTTGGTTCTTTCTCTTGCCCAGGGACCCATTGGTAAGTTAATTTGACCATGCCGGGAATACAAGCTCCGGGTTGGGGGGAATCCATGTTCGCGCAATTGTTGACGCCGGTAGGGGACAGTCTGGGGCTGTCGTTCCTGATCGCCGCCTTGCCCATCGTCGTCGTGCTCGTCGGCCTGGGCGTGTTACGCCGGCCGGCGTGGCAGGCCTCGCTCGCCGGTCTCGTCGTCGCCTTCGTCATCGCCATCACCATCTGGGGCCTACCGGTCAATCTCGCAGTCAACGCCGTCTTCAACGGCGCGGTGTTCGCGGTCTGGCCGGTGATGTGGATCGTGTTCAACGCGATGCTGCTCTACAACGTCGCCGTGGTCTCCGGCCGATTCGACGCCTTCCGCCGCTGGACGCTCCAGCATTTGCCCAACGACCGCCGCGTCGTGTTGGTCGCCATCGGCTTTTGCTTCGGCGCGCTGCTCGAAGGCGTCGCGGGATTCGGCACGCCGGTGGCGATCACGAGTTCGCTGCTGATCCTGGTCGGCTTCCCGCCGCTGGAAGCGCTGGTGTTCGTGCTGATCTTCAACACCGCCCCCGTCGCCTTTGGCGCGCTCGGCGCGCCCGTCACCGTGCTCGGCGCGGTCACCGGCCTGCCCGCCGCGACGCTCGGCGCAATGATCGGCCGTCAATTGCCGTTCATGGCGCTCATGCTGCCGTTCTACGTGATGTTCGTCTACGGCGGCTTGCGTTCGGTGAAGGCCTTGTGGCCGATGCTGCTGGTCGCCGGCGGCTCGTTCGCGGTTTCTCAGTTCGTCGCCTCCAACTACATCGATTATTCGCTGACCGACGTGCTCGCCTCGCTGGGATCGCTGATCGTCACGCTCGGCTTCCTGATGGTCTGGAAACCCGCGCCCAACGCGGAATTCGCGATCCTTCGCACACCCGCCGTCCCCGGAGCGCGCACGGACGTTCCGGCCATACAGGGCTGGCTGCCCTGGGTCATCGTTTCGGCGACGGTCATCCTCTGGACGACGTTCGGCATCTTCAAGATCGGCCAGTTCAGCCTTCCCTGGCCGGGGCTCGACAAGGCGATCTCGATCACGCTCTACAACGCCAAGCCCTATGCGGCGGTCTACGTGTTCCAGCCGCTGGCCTCCGGCACCGGCATTCTCGTCGCCGCGCTGATTACCGCCGCCGTCTGCGGCCTGGGGCTCGGCGGCTTCGTGGACAGCATCCTGAAGACCGCGAAGCAGATCTGGCTCGCCGTGGTCACGGTCTGCCTCATCGTCGGCCTCGCCTATCTGATGAACTATTCGGGCCTCGCCTATACGCTCGGCAAAGGCGTCGCGTCGGTCGGCGGCTTGTTCGTCATCCTGTCGCCGTTCCTCGGCTGGGTCGCCGTCTTCCTCTCGGGCAGCGACACGTCCGGCAACGCCTTGTTCGGCAATCTGCAAGTGGTCGCGGCGCGGCAGCTCAATCTGAGTCCGGTGCTGTTTGCCGCGGCGAATTCGTCGGGCGGCGTGATGGGCAAGATGATCTCGCCGCAGAACATCGCCACCGGCGTCTCGGTCACCGATCTCAAGGGGCGCGAGGGCGAAGTGTTCGCCCGCACCTTCCCGCACTCGATCGTGCTGACCATCATCTTCGGCCTGCTGGTCGCCGCGCAGCAATATTTGATCCCCTGGATCATTCCCGCCTTGCCGTGATAGCGATAAAGGGGGAGAGGCCGCTACCCTGTCATTCCCGCGCAAGCGGGAATCCAGAGCCGGCCCAGCGCCCTTTCCCTGTTTGGATTCCCGCAAACACGGGAAAGACAAGCCGGGCTCCCTCGTCAGGATGGAAACGCCATGTCCGAGATCGCCTTCCCCGTACCGGATCCCACCATCCTGGCGCGGCGCGCGGAAATCCATGCCGGCCTCGCGGCGATCCTGCCGCCGCAGGCGCTGATCGTCGATGAGACCGGCCGGCGCGCGTTCGAGACCGACGCGCTCACCGCCTATCGACGTTTGCCGCTCGCGGTGACGCTGCCGAGAACGACGGAGGAAGTGGCGCGCGTCATGCGTTTCTGCCGCGAGGCGGGCGTCAACGTGACGCCACGGGGCGCGGGGACTTCGCTCTCGGGCGGCGCCATCCCGCTGGAGGACAGCGTCGTCGTCGGCCTTTCGAAGATGAACGCAATCCTCGAAATCAACCTCGCCGATCGCTACGCGCGCGTCGAAGCCGGCGTCACCAATCTGGGGATCTCCGAGGCGGTCGGCCCCGAAGGCTTCTTCTACGCGCCCGATCCGTCCTCGCAACTCGCCTGCACGATCGGCGGCAACATAGCGATGAATTCCGGCGGCGCGCATTGCCTCAAATATGGCGTCACCATCAACAATCTGCTCGGCGTCAAACTCGTGACCTACGAGGGCGAGATCGTCGAAATCGGCGGCCCGGCGCTCGATCCGGAAGGCGTCGACTGGCTCGGCCTGATCTGCGGCGCTGAGGGTCAGCTGGGAATCGTCACCGAGGCGACGGTGCGCCTGCTCAGGCTCGCGGAGGGCGCGCGTCCCGTGCTGTTCGGCTTCGATTCGGCCGACCAGGCCGGCCAATGCGTCGCCGACATCCTCGGCTCCGGCATCTTGCCGGTGGCGATGGAATATATGGACAAGCCCGCCATCCACATCACCGAAAACTTCGCTCACGCCGGCTATCCCATGGACGTCGAGGCGATGCTGATCGTCGAAGTCGAGGGCGGCGCGCGGGAAATGGCGATCGAGCTCGACAAGATCACCGCCATCGCCCAAAAGCACGGCGTGCGCACGATTCGCGAGTCGCAATCGGCGATGGAGAGCGCGCAGATCTGGAAGGGCCGCAAATCCGCGTTCGGCGCCACCGGGCGCATCGCCGACTATATTTGCATGGACGGCACGGTGCCGACGAGCCGCCTGCCCGAAGCCCTGCGCCGAACCGGCGAAATCTGCGCCTCCTACGGTCTCGGCGTCGCCAACGTGTTTCATGCCGGCGACGGCAACATGCACCCGCTGATCCTCTACAATTGCAACGACGCGTCCGAACAGCAGAAGGCGGAATCCGCGGGCGCCGACATTCTCAAGATGTGCGTCGAACTCGGGGGCTGTCTCACCGGCGAACATGGCGTCGGCATCGAGAAACGCGATCTGATGAGCCATCAATATTCCGCCGCCGAGCTCGACCAGCAAATGCGCGTGCGGAAAATCTTCGATCCGCAAGCGCGCATGAATCCGGGAAAAGTGTTTCCGCTCGAGGAGCGCGCCGCGTGAGCGAAGCTGTCTTTGCGCCCACCGACGAAGCCCAGGCCGCCGAAATCGTCCGCGCCTCGCAAATTCCGGGCGCGATCGACATCGTCGGCGGCGATACGCGGCGCGGCTTCGGCCGCCCGCGAGTGGGCGCGCGACAAATGTCCATGGCAAAGCTCTCGGGCATCGTGTTCCACGAGCCCGCCGAAATGATTCTGCGCGCCCGCTCGGGCACGCCGATGCGCGCGATTGAAGCCTCGTTGGACGCGCACAAACAAATCCTGCCGTTCGAGCCGATGGACCCGCGTCCGCTGTGGGGAACCACGGGTGAGCCGACCGTCGGCGGGCTCGTCGCCACGGCGCTTTCCGGCCCGCGCCGCATCAGCGCCGGCGCCGTGCGCGACAGTTTGATTGGTCTGCGCTTCGTCAACGGCGCCGGCGAAATCCTCAATACCGGGGGACGGGTGATGAAGAACGTCACCGGCCTCGACCTAGTCAAGATTCTATGCGGCAGTCATGGGACGCTCGGCCTGACCCTGGAAGCGACGTTCAAACTGCTGCCGCGCCCCGAGACCGAAGCCACCATCGTATTGCGCCGCCTCGACGATATCAGCGCCATCGAGGCGATGTCGCGCGCGCTCGGCTCGCCCTATGGGCTGAGCGGGGTCGCGACGATCCACGCCGGCATGGGTCGAGATTTTCCGCGCACCCTGCTGCGCCTGGAAGGCTTTTCCGAATCCGTCGCTTATCGCGTCGAGCGCTTGCAGACTTTGCTGGCGGAATACGATCCCAGGCATGTCTTAAACCCCCCGGAATCCGACCGCATGTGGCGATCGATCCGCGATCTCGACTTCCTCGCCGAACCTCGCGAGCGCGCGATCTGGCGCGTCAGCGTCAAGCCGTCGCTGGGCGCGCAACTCCTCAAACACATCGGCCAGACGGCGCTGGCTTCGCTGCTCGATTGGGGCGGCGGCATCGTCTGGATCGCCAGCGACGCAACTGAAGCCGCCGCGACCACGATCCGCGCCGCGACGCGCGCGTGCGGCGGCCACGCGACGCTGATGCGCGCCGCGGACTGGTTGCGTGGGCGCATAGACGTGTTCGAGCCGCCGTCGCCCTGGGCGATGGCGCAGACGCAAAAGCTCAAGGCGAGCCTCGATCCTCATGGCGTCTTCAACGCCGGCCGCATGTATAGGCTCTGACGATGCAGACCCATTTCGCTCCCGAGCGGCTCGAAGACCCGAAGCTGAAGTCGCTGGAGAAGATCCTGCGCTCCTGTGTGCATTGCGGCTTCTGCACCGCGACCTGCCCGACCTATGTCGTCGGCGGCGACGAGCGCGATTCACCGCGCGGCCGCATATATCTGATCAAGGATCTGTTGGAGACTGGGCGCGCGCCTGAAGCTGAAGACGTCGCGCCGATCGACCATTGCCTGTCCTGCTATTCGTGCATGACGACCTGCCCTTCGGGCGTCGACTATCGCCGGCTCGTCGACCATGCGCGCGAACTCATCGAGGACAAATACGAACGAGGTCGGGCCGACCGTGCATTGCGGGAAATGCTCGCCTTCATCATGCCGTCCACCGCGCGCTTCCGCGCCGCCGTGTTCCTGGCGATGCTGGGGCGACCGTTTCGAGGGCCGCTGTCGCGCCTGCCCGGCGTCGGAAAACAAATCGCCGCGATGCTCGATCTCGCGCCCCGGCGCCTGAAGCCGAACGAGGCCAAGCGCGAGGAATACTTGTCATCCCCGCGAACGCGGGGATCCAGAGCCGCCGCACGTGATGTCCCCTTGGATCCCCGCCTTCGCGGGGATGACAAGGGCCAAGTCCCTCGTCGCGTAGCGCTGCTCACCGGCTGCGCGCAGGAGGCCCTGGCGCCGGAGATCAACCAAGCCACGATCCGGCTGCTCAACCGGCTCGGCGTCGATGTCGTGTTGCCCCGGGGCGAAGGCTGCTGCGGTTCGCTGTTGCACCATCTGGGGAAAGAGCACGCGGCGGTTCTGCAGATGCGCGCCAATGTCGACGCCTGGATGCGCGAGATCGAAGGCCAGGGCCTCGAGGCGATCGTCGTCACGGCCTCGGGCTGCGGCGCGACCATCAAGGATTACGGCGCCTTGCTCGCCGACGATGCGGATTACGCCGAAAAGGCGCGGCGCGTTTCCGCGCTCGCCAAGGACCCCAGCGAATATTTCCTCGATTTCGACATCCGCTTCGACAACCCGCAAAAGCTCGTCGTCGCCTACCACGCCGCCTGCACCCTGCAGCACGGGCAGAAGATCACCGACGCGCCGAAGAAGTTGCTGAAGCGCGCCGGCTTCGAGGTGCGGAGCCCAGCGGAATCGCATCTCTGCTGCGGCTCGGCGGGCGTCTACAACATTCTGCAGCCCGAGACGGCGGGGGCGCTGAAGGCGCGCAAGCTGAAGAATATCGCGCGCGTAAAACCAGACGTCATCGCCGCCGGCAACATCGGCTGCCTGACGCAACTCGGCTCGGGCGCGGAGGTACCGGTCGTGCATCTGGTGGAGTTGCTGGATTGGGCTTCGGGCGGGCCGAAGCCGGAGGCGATGGGGTGAGCGCCTTGCCGACGCGGCGGCTTCCCCTGTAGGTTTGCGCCCGGAGGTTCCGCATGTTCCAAGGTTTCGGCCCAAAGACCCTGCCGTTTCTGAAGGCGCTCGCCTTTCATCAGACCAAGGAATGGTTCGAGGCCAATCGCGCCACCTATGAGGGCGATATCAAAGCGCCGTTGGGCGACCTCGTCGAGGACCTTTCCGCCGCTTTCGCCGAGGCGAAGCTGCCGCTCAAGGGCGACCGAAAGACCGCGCTTTTCCGCATCAACCGCGACGTGCGCTTCTCCAAGGACAAGAGCCCCTACAAGACCAATTCCGGGGCCGTCATGACGCGCCAGGGCGCGAAGAACGAGCCGGGGCTGTTTTACTTTCACATCGCGCCGGAGGGCTGCTTCACCGCCGCAGGTTTCTACAACCCGGAGCCGCCGCAACTCGCCAATCTCCGCGCCGCGATGGCGCGTGATCCGAAGGCGTGGAAGCGGCTGTTGGCGAAGCTCGCCAAGGCCGGCCTCGCGCCGTCGGACGAATATGCGCTGACCCGCCTGCCGCGCGGCTACGAGGGAACGGAGGACGCGGAACTCGCCGCCGGGCTGAAGCTCAAGTCGATCGTCTGCCTGCGGCCGATCGCCGAGGCGCGGATCGCCACGCCCCAACTGATCCCCGACCTCGTCGCCTTCGCCAAGGACGCGCTGCCGTTGCTGGAATGGGGGTGGAGCGCGGTGGTGGAGGAGAGGTAGGACCGTCGTTTTCGGGTGGCTTCCTTGCCGAAAAGCGCCAATATCGCCGCATGCTCGACATGACCCAAACCACCTCGCCCCCCGTCGCCGATTACGCGATCGTCAAACGCGCGATCGAGTTCATTACGACGCGCTGGCGCGATCAGCCTTCCATCGAGGCGATCGCCGATCACGCCGGGGTTTCGCCATCGCATTTCCAGCACATCTTCAAGCGCTGGGCGGGGCTGACGCCGAAGGCGTTCCTGCAAGCGATCACCATCGAGCGGGCCAGGGAATTGCTCAAGGACTCGGCGACCGTGCTCGACGCCGCCTATGACGTCGGCCTGTCGGGACCGAGCCGGTTGCACGATCTGTTCGTCACCCACGAAGCGCTGACGCCGGGCGATTACCGCCGCGACGACCTCGTGTTGCGCTACGGATTCCATGCCTCTCCGTTCGGCGAGGCGATCGTCGTCGCCGCGCCGCGTGGGCTCGCGGGATTAGGATTCGTCGACATGGACGACCGCGAGGCTGCTTTGGAAGACATGCGCCGCCGCTGGCCACGCGCGCGCTTGCAGGCCGACGACGAGGGCACCGGGGCATTGGCGCGGCGCGCCTTCGACCCCGAGGAATGGCGCGCAGACCGGCCCCTGCGGGTAGTGATGATCGGCTCCGATTTCGAAGTGCGGGTCTGGGAGACGCTGCTATCCGTGCCGATGGGTCGTGCGACGACCTATTCCGACATCGCCCGCCGGCTGGGGAAACCCAAGGCGGCGCGCGCGGTCGGCGCGGCGGTCGGCCGCAACCCGATCTCTTTCGTCGTGCCCTGTCATCGAGTCCTCGGACGCTCTGGCGCGCTGACCGGCTACCACTGGGGCCTGGCGCGCAAGCAGGCCATCATCGGCTGGGAAGCGGGGCGCGCTTGAGGGCGCAGGCGCCCGCCGGGGCACGGATTTGAAGTGCGACCATTACGGTCTCATGTTAGACTGGAATTCATGAGGATCATCGCCCGCCGCACGTTGCGGGAATTCGTTAAGAGTCTGTCAGGGCGAAAGGACCAGCTCGCCGTAAAAGCCTCGCTCGAAGCCTGGTTCGACGAAGTTGGCAAAGCGTCCTGGTCGAGTTCGGCGGAAGTGAAGCGATTGTATGCGACGGCGAGTATCGTCAACGCCGAGCGGATCGTATTCAATATCAAGGGCAACGCATATCGCCTCGTCGTAGCGGTCGACTTCGCAAGGCGCATTGTCTGGATCAAGTGGATTGGCGACCACGGGGCCTATGACAGGATTGACGTAACGGAGGTGAAGCATGGTCGCTGAACTGAGGCCGATCCGGAGCAAAGCGGATTACGAAGCGGCTCTCGCCGAAGCGGAGCGCCTCTGGGGCGCGGGAATCGGCACGCCGGAGGGCGATCGCCTCGACGTGCTGGCGACGTTGATCGACCTCTATGAGGCGAAGCAATTTCCGATTGACCCGCCCGATCCCGTCGAAGCGATTCTGTTCCGCATGGAACAGCAAGGTCTCACCCGCAAGGACCTGGAACCGATGATCGGACCTCGGAACCGCGTCGCGGACGTGTTGAACCGCAAGCGCAACTTATCGATCGAGATGATCCGGCAATTGCACGAAGGCCTCGGTATTTCCGCCGAGGTTCTGATCCGACCGAGCCGTCTCGACAGGTTTGCATAACGCGACGGCCCACGCGGCCTCACGCCGCTTTCGCCCGCCCCACCGTCGCTGCGCGGATAGCGGCGATGTTGGCGGCGTAAGCGCCGGGGCCGCCCTTGAACACCGCCGACCCCGCGACAAGAGTGTCGGCGCCCGCGCCGACGATCAACGGCGCGGTCTCCGGCGTGACGCCGCCGTCGATCTCGATGCGAATGTCGCGTGCGCCGAGCATCCTTTTCAGCCGCGTCACTTTCTCGATCACGGCGTGGATGAACGCCTGACCGCCGAAGCCGGGGTTTACGGTCATCAACAAGACGAGATCGAGCCGGTCGAGCACATATTCGATCGTTTCCACCGGCGTCGCCGGATTGAGCGCCACGCCGGCCTTTTTCCCCAATGCGCGGATCGCCTGCAACGAACGATCGAGATGTTTGGTCGCCTCGGCGTGCACGGTGATGGTGTCGCAACCCGCCTTGGCGAAAGCCTCGAGATAGAGATCGCAAGGCTCGATCATCAGATGACAGTCGAAGTGCTTGTCCGTGTGCGGTCGCAGCGCGGCGATGATCGGCGGCCCGAACGTGATGTTGGGCACGAAGTGGCCGTCCATCACGTCGAGGTGAATCCAATCCGCGCCGGCGGCGACGACATCGCGAACCTCCTGGCCCAATTTGGAAAAGTCCGCCGACAGGATCGACGGGGCGATGATGAGCGGTTTGGTCACGAGACCCTCTCTTTCTGTTGAAACACCCGGCTCTGCCGGATGTCCTCGGCCTCGATGGTGACGAGTTGGTCGAGGGTCAGCTCGACGTCGCCCGCCGCGAAACATCGGTTGGCCTGTCGCAGCCGCGCCCGGTCCAGCGCATTGCGCATGGAACGCGCGTTGGCGAAATGCGACTGCGTGCGCCGGGCCGGAATATACTCTCGCAAAGCTTCGCGCGCATCGGGGCTGAGTTTGTAGTTGAGATTGCCTAGCATCTTCTCGCCGATCGCCAGCAGATTGTCGTCGGTGTAGTCGGGAAAATCGATGTGATGGGCGACGCGGGAGCGAAAGCCCGGATTGGAATGGAAGAACCGATCCATTTTGTCGGCATATCCCGCCAGAATCACCACGAGGTCGTCGCGGTTGTTCTCCATCACCTGCAGCAGGATTTCAATCGCCTCCTGACCATAGTCGCGTTCGTTCTCCTGACGATAGAGGTAGTAGGCCTCGTCGATGAACAAAACGCCGCCCATCGCCTTTTTGAGCACTTCTTTGGTCTTGGGCGCGGTATGGCCGATATATTGCCCCACCAGATCGTCGCGGGTGACCGCAATCAGATGGCCGCGCCTGATATAGCCGAGCTTGTAAAGGATCTCGGCCATGCGCGAGGCGACCGTCGTCTTGCCCGTGCCGGGATTACCGGTAAAACTCATGTGCAGCGTCGGCGATTGGGCCGTCAGGCCAAAACGCTGGCGGACCCGGTCGACGAGCAGCAGCGCGGCGATTTCACGGATGCGCTGCTTGACCGGCGCCAAGCCAATCAACTCGTCGTCGAGCTGTTTGAGCACCGGGCCGACGCCCGACTGCGCGAATTCGACGGCGAGGTTGATCCTGGTCGGCGAGTCTGACGCGGGCGCGGCCATCAGTAACGCTGACCTTCGGGCCGGTCGAGCGAATAGGCGCGGGTAGCGTAATGCTGCGCCCTCCCGCCGACCTCCGTGCGCTCCAGACGGAAGCCTTCCTCGTTTTTCGGGCGATTGACGATGAACGACAAGCGCACCGATTCCCAACCATGCGTGGAGTCGAAGGCGGACATGCGGATATAACGATCGCCGTAGACCTTGCGGCAGGCCTGCAATTCCAGCAGCACGCCCTTGGCGTCGCGCAGGTCGAACATCGGCAGACCCCACATGTCCCAGTAAGTGTTGCGGGGATGGGGATCGTCGGTGAATTCGATGTTCACCGCCCAATTGTTGTTGAGGCAATATTGGATCTGCCCGAGAATTTGATCGTCGGTGAGATCGGGGAGGAAAGAGAAGCAACCTTGAGTGATGCGCATGGGAGGGCTCCAGGAATTCCCCCCGGGCTTGACCCGGGGGTGGCCGCGCAGCGGCCGGATGAGGGAGGTGAGCGATTATCGGAGGGGGCCGGCTTGGGGCACGGCCCTCATCCGGCCTTCGGCCACCTTCTCCCGCGAGCGGGAGAAGGAGTTGCTCACGAAACGCTCGCGGTCGGAACGAAGTCCAACTGATCGGTCGAGGCATAGTTGAACGTCACGTCGCCCCAAACATCGAGCGCCTGACGCAGCGGCGTGCAGGTCTTGGCGGCCTGGGCGAGTATCGTCGGGCCGTCGTTGATATAGTCGCGGCCTTCGTTGCGCGCCAGCACCATCGCCTCCAGCGCGACGCGGTTGGCGGTCGCGCCCGCCTGGATGCCCATCGGATGGCCGATGGTCCCGCCGCCGAACTGCAGCACCACGTCGTCGCCGAACAGGTGCAGCAATTGGTGCATCTGACCGGCGTGAATGCCGCCCGACGCCACCGGCATCACCTTCTTCAACGAAGCCCAGTGCTGATCGAAGAAGATGCCGTGCTCCAACTTGAGCGGATTGAAGTCCTCGCGCAAAATATCGTAGAAACCCATCGTCGTCGCCGGATCGCCTTCCAGCTTGCCGACCACCGTGCCGGCGTGGATATGATCGACGCCGGCGAGGCGCATCCATTTGGCGATGACCCGGAACGAGACGCCGTGGGTTTTCTGCCGCGTGTAGGTGCCGTGACCCGCGCGGTGCAGATGCAGGATCATGTCGTTTTTCCGCGCCCAGTTGGACATGGATTGGATCGCGGTGTAGCCGATCACCAGATCGATCATGACGATGTTCGAACCGAGTTCCTTGGCGAAATCGGCGCGCTCGTACATGGCCTCCATCGTACCGGCGGTCACGTTCAAATAGGTGCCCTTGATCTCGCCGGTAGCGGCCTGGGCGCGATTGACCGCTTCCATGCAATACAGAAACCGGTCGCGCCAATGCATGAACGGCTGCGAATTGATGTTCTCGTCGTCCTTGGTGAAGTCGAGCCCACCCTTCAATCCCTCGTAGACGACGCGGCCGTAGTTGCGGCCGGACAGGCCGAGTTTCGGCTTGACGGTGGCGCCCAGCAGCGGCCGGCCGAATTTGTCGAGCCGTTCGCGCTCGACGACGATCCCGGTCGCCGGGCCCTGGAAAGTCTTCACATAGGCGACGGGGAAGCGCATGTCCTCGAGCCGCAACGCCTTCAGCGGCTTGAAGCCGAACACGTTGCCGATGATCGAGGCGGAGAGATTGGCGATCGAGCCCGGCTCGAACAGATCGAGATCATAGGCGATATAGGCAAAATACTGGCCTTCCGCGCCGGGCACCGGATCGACGCGGTAGCATTTGGCGCGGTATTTCTCCGTCGCGGTCAGGCGATCGGTCCAGACCACCGTCCAGGTCGCGGTGGACGATTCCCCCGCGACCGCCGCCGACGCCTCGACAGGATCGACTCCCTCCTGAGGCGTGACGCGAAACAGCGCGAGAATGTCGGTGTCCTTGGGAACGTAATCGGGTTCCCAATACCCCATCTTGCGATATTCCATCACCCCGGACTTGTAGCGATCCTTGCCTTTGACGGTCTGCGAAGCTTGGACGTTCATGGCTCTTCTCCTGGCGGGCCGTCCGGGCCCGCCGTCGGCGCTCAGCCGGCTATGGCTTGAGCTTCTTAGCCGCCGCGACGACCGCGTCGACCGTGATTCCAAAGTGTTTGTAGAGATCGGCGATCGGCGCGCTGGCGCCGAAACTCTTCATGCCGATGAACGCGCCGCGTTCGCCGATGTAGCGGTCCCAGCCAAAGCGCGCGGCCGCTTCGATGCCGATCCTGGGAGCCGTTCCCAGCACCGAGGCGCGATAGTCCCCGCCTTGCGCTTCGAACAGATCGAAGCTCGGCAACGAAACGACCGCCGCCTTGAGCCCCTCGGCCGCCAGCGCCTTGGCGGCGTCGAGCGCCAGCGAGACTTCCGAGCCCGTGGCGATCAACGTCACGTCGCGCGCGCCGTCGGCTTCCTGCAACACGTAGCCGCCCTTGGCGGTGAGATTGACCTCGGCCGAAGTCCTGACCGCCGGCAGGTTCTGGCGCGACAGCATCAGCACCGTCGGCGTGGAGCGCGCGGCCAGCGCGATCTCCCAGGCCTCGGCCGTTTCCACCGCGTCGCAGGGCCGCAACACATGCAGGTTCGGCGTCGCGCGCAACATCGCGTAATGCTCGATGGGTTGATGCGTCGGGCCGTCCTCGCCCAGGCCGATCGAATCGTGGGTCAGCACATAGATCACCCGCACGCCCATCAGCGCCGACAGGCGGATGGCGCCGCGCGCGTAATCGGAGAACACCAGGAACGTGCCGCCGAACGGAATGAAGCCGCCGTGGCAGGCGATGCCGTTCATCGCAGCAGACATTCCGAATTCACGAATGCCGTAGCGGATGTAGCGGCCGGAGAAATCGCCGGGGATCAGCGAAGCGATGCCCTTGGTGAGCGTGAGATTGGAGTGCGTCAGGTCGGCCGAGCCGCCGAGCGCGTTCGGAACCCAGGCGTTGATGACCCCCAGCGCCATTTCCGAGGATTTGCGCGTCGCGACTTTCGGCTTGTCGGCGATCAGGCCCGCCTTGTATTCGGCCATCTTGGCGGCGAAATCTGGCGGAAGCGCGCCGCCGATATCCGCGGCGAACGCCTCGCGCTGGTCGCTGGCGGCCAGACGCGCCTCCCACTCCTTGCGAGCGGCGGCGCCGCGCGATCCGGCGGCGCGCCACACTGAGAGGCAATCCTCGGGGATCTCGAACGGCGGATAGGACCAGCCGAGCCGTTCGCGCGCCCCAGCGACTTCCGACGCGCCGAGCGCGGAGCCGTGGGCCGCTTCGGTGCCGGCCTTGGTCGGCGCGCCAAAGCCAATCGTGGTGCGGCAGGCGATCATTGTCGGGACGGTCTGCGCCTTGGCCTCTATGATCGCCGCGCGGATCGCGGCGGGGTCGTGGCCGTCAATGGCGATCGTGTGCCAGCCGTGCGCCTGGAAACGCTTGACCTGATCGGTGCTGGTGGCCTGCGAGGTCGCGCCGTCGATCGTGATACGGTTGTTGTCCCAGAACACGATCAGCTTGGAAAGCGCGAGATGGCCGGCCAGATCGATCGCTTCGTGGCTGATCCCTTCCATCAGGCAGCCGTCGCCGGCGAGTACAAAGGTGTGGTGGTCGACGATCCCCGAATCGTAACGCGCGGCGAGAGCGCGCTCGGCGATCGCGAAGCCGACCGAGGCGGCGAGCCCCTGCCCGAGCGGGCCCGTGGTCACTTCGATGCCGAGCGCGTGGCCATATTCGGGGTGGCCGGCGGTTTTTGAGCCCAGCTGACGGAAGCGCTTGATCTGGTCGATGTCGATGTCGGGGTAGCCGGTGAGGTACATCACGGCGTAGAGCAGCATCGAGCCGTGGCCCGCGGAGAGGATGAAGCGATCACGATCCGGCCAGTGCGGCTCGGCGGCGTCGAATTTCAGAAATTCCGTGAACAGCACCGTGGCGACATCGGCCATGCCCATCGGCAAGCCCGGGTGGCCCGAGTTCGCCTTTTCGACGGCGTCGACGGCGAGAAAGCGTATCGCATTGGCCATCGTGTCGTGCGAGACGGCGGGTTGGGGGACAGCGTTCATCGGAATTGGCCTTTTCGTATTCCGCCTCAGAACACCCGACGGCGGCGCTCGACGAGCTTTAGGATCATCGGCGTCAGAATCAACTGCATCGCAATATCCAGACGGGGCCCGGGAACGACAATCGAATTGGCGCGACTCATCCAGCTGCCGCTGATCATCGACAGCAGATAGGGAAAATCGATGCCGTGGGGATCGCGGAAGCGGATGACGACGATCGATTCGTCGGCGGTCGGAATCCAGCGCGCAATGAATGGGTTCGACGTATCGACGGTCGGCACGCGCTGGAAATTGATGTCGGTATTGGTGAACTGCGGGATGATGTAATGGATGTAATCGGGCATCCGGCGCAGGATCGTGTCCTGCACGGCCTCGGTCGAATAGCCGCGCGTCGCCCGGTCGCGGTGCAGCTTCTGGATCCATTCCAGGTTGAGCACCGGCACGACGCCGATCTTCAAATCGACGTGACGGGCGACGTCGACCTTGTCGGTGACGATGCAGCCGTGCAGGCCTTCGTAGAACAGCAGATCGGAACCGGGGGCGAAATCCTGCCATTCGGTGAACGTTCCCGGCGCCGCGCCATGCAGTTCGGCTTCGTCGTTGTCGTGGATGTAGTATCGCGTGCGACCGCCGCCGGTCGCGGCATAGTCGGAGAAGGTTTTTTCCAGCTCCTCGAACAGGTTCGCGTCCGCGCCGAAATGGCTGTAGTGATTGTCGCCCTTGGCCCCCGCTTCCCTCATCTTCTCGCGCATGTCGAGGCGGTTCCAGCGATGATAGGAATCGCCTTCGATATAGACCGGATTGATCTTCTCGCGGCGGAAGATCTGCTCGAACGTGCGCTTGACCGAAGTCGTGCCCGCGCCGGACGAGCCGGTGATCGCGATGATGGGATGCTTCAGGGACATGGCGTCTTTTCCGAGAGGGTCAGCGTAACAGGCCGCGCTTGCCGAACAAGGGCGCGCGGGACGCGGAGCGATGGCCGTCGACGTAATAGCCGCGGATGCGCTCGACCTTGTCGCTGGAGCCGAAAATCAGCGGCGAGCGCTGGTGAATGTCTGTGGGCGGGATGTCGAGAATGCGGTTGACGCCGTCCGTCGCCATGCCGCCGGCCTGCTCGATGAGCATGGCGACCGGGTTCGCCTCGTAGACGAGCCGCAACCGGCCGTGTCGATAGCCCGCGCGAGCGTCGTCGGGATAGAGATAGGCGCCGCCGCGCACCAGGATGCGGTAGACGTCGGCCACCATCGAGGCGATCCAACGCATGTTGTATTCCTTCACCCGCGGGCCGGTTTCCCCCATCACGAGGTCGGCGACATAGGCCTTGACCGGTTCGGGCCAGTGGCGGGCGTTCGAGGCGTTGATCGCGAATTCCGGGCGCCCCTCGGGGATGACGATGTTGAACCGGGTCATCCGGAACACGCCCGTGGCGGGATCGAGAGTCGCCCCATGTGTTCCCGCGCCCACGGTAAACACGAATTCCAGATAGGGGCCGTAGAGCACGAACGCGGCGGCGCGCAGCTTGTGGCCCGGCTCGAGAAAATCCTTGGCCTCGATACCTTGGCGCGCCGGCGCGTCGAAAATCGCGATGATCGAACCCATCGTCACATTGGTCTCGATGTTGGTCGAGCCGTCGAGCGGATCGAGCGCGACGAGAAAGGCGCCGTTGGGATCGAGCAGGACCGGCGCGTCGCGCTCCTCCGAGGCCAGCCCCCGGACGGACGCGTCGCGCAAAATCTCGGCGAAGGTTTCGTCGGCGAAAATGTCGAGCGCCTTTTGCGCTTCCCCGCCAGTATTGGCTCCCACGACCTCGGCGAGATCGCCGCTGAGCGGGCCGGCCGCGATCCTTCGGGCGATTTTCACCCCCGCGCCGGCGATCGCCGCCAGGAGTTTGTCCAGATCGCCCTCGCCGAGGAACTCGATCAGCGGCTGGCCGAACACGCCCATCGTTCCCATGTCCGGCCCCCCTTTTTCGTCCTCGGTTGAGCCTGAGTAGGCGCCTTGCGACGCAAAGAAAACTGAATTAAAATGAATTTCTGTTCGAAAAAATTGAATTCATGGATCAATCCCTTGGCGAACATCACCTTTTCACAGTTGCGAACCCTGGAGACGGTCGCCGAGGCGGGCTCGCTGGTCGCAGCCGCGATTTTTCTCAATATGACTCCAGCCGCGCTCACCGCGCGGCTCAAGGGCCTGGAGGCGGAAGTCGGGATGCCGCTGTTCGACCGCACCGGCGCGGGATTGAAACTCAACGCCGCGGGCGAAATCGCCCGCGACCTCGCCCGCGCGGTCGACCGCGCGATGCGCGAATTCGTCGAGACGATGCGCGCGGTGCGCGCCGGCACGGGCGGGCGGCTCTCGGTCGGCGTCGTTTCGACGGCAAAATATTTCGCGCCGCGGCTGATCGCCGCTTTCGTCGAGAGCAACCCCGGCCTCGACCTGCGATTTCGGATCGGCAACCGCGACGAGACGATGGCGGCGCTGAAAAGCGGGGAAGTCGAGATCGCGCTGGCCGGACGGCCGCCCGCCGATCTGCCCGTCGCCAAGGCGCGCATCGGCCCGCACCCTTACGTGATGATCGCGCCTCCGGACCATCGACTCGCCGGCGCCGGGCGGGTCGCGCGCGCCGCACTGACGGGCGAGGCCTTCCTGTTCCGCGAACCGGGCTCCGGCACCCGCTCGTTGTTCGATTACTTCATCGGCGACATGGAAGTGCGGCGCTCGCGCGCCGGCATGGAGCTGGGTTCGAACGAAACGATCAAGCAGGCGGTGATGGCGGGCCTCGGCATCGCCCTGATTTCCGCCCACACCATCGCCGCCGAGATCGCCGAGCGGCGCCTCGTCGCGCTCGACGTCGAGGGCCTGCCGATCGTGCGGCAATGGTTCGTGCTCAGCGGCGCCGAGCGGCCGCTTTCGGCCGCCGCCCGGGCGTTTCGCGATTTCGCCCAGAGCCGCGGCGCGGATTTTCTTCCGGTTTCGCAAGGGCCGCGCCCGCTTTAAGCCAGCGCCTGGTCGCCTTGACCTAGGCCGAAAGCCCCGGCATAGGGAACGAAACGACCGTCGTTCAGCGCGCGACGCCGAACGCGTCCGCAATCGGCGGCGGACGACCAAACAGCGGAAATCTGGGAACCCATAGCCCATGGCGAATAATCTACCGTTGCATTTGAGGCGTCTGGAGGCCGAATCCATTCAGATCATGCGGGAAGTCGTCGCGGAGTTCCGCGCTCCCGTGATGCTCTATTCCATCGGCAAAGACTCAAGCGCGATGCTGCATGTGGCGATGAAGGCGTTTTATCCCGCGCCTCTGCCGTTTCCGCTGCTGCATGTCGACACCACCTGGAAATTTCGCGAAATGATCCAGTTTCGCGAGGAAACAGCCAAGCGCTATGGCCTCGACCTGCGCGTGCACATCAATCAAGACGGGATCGCGCGCGGCATCAATCCGATCGCTTCGGGCAGCCAGCTTCATACGCAAGTGATGAAGACCGAGGGGCTGCGGCAGGCGCTCGACGCCGGCAAGTTCGACGTCGCCTTCGGCGGCGCGCGGCGCGACGAGGAGAAGAGCCGCGCCAAGGAGCGCATCTTCTCACACCGTTCCGCCGCCCACGCCTGGGACCCGCGCAATCAGCGTCCGGAGCTTTGGCGTCTGTTCAACACGCGCATCAAAGACGGCGAGTCGATGCGGGTGTTCCCGATCTCCAACTGGACCGAACTCGACGTATGGGAATACGTCAAATACGAAAACATTCCCGTCGTGCCGCTCTATTTCGCCAAGGAGCGCCCCGTCGTGGAGCGCGGCGGCACGTTGATCATGGTTGACGACGACCGGCTGCCGCTCAATCCGGGCGAAGTTCCGCAAATGAAACGCGTGCGGTTCCGCACGCTCGGCTGCTATCCGCTGAGCGGCGCGGTCGAATCCGAAGCCGAGACGCTCGGTGAGATCATCGCCGAGATGAAGTCCTCGACGACGTCGGAGCGGCAGGGCCGCCTGATCGACACCGACGAGGCCGGCTCGATGGAAAAGAAGAAGCGCGAGGGGTATTTCTGAGCCATGGACGCTGCATTCCGGCCTGAAGCGCTTCCCACGCTTCGCTTCCTCACCTGCGGTTCCGTCGACGACGGCAAATCGACGCTCATCGGCCGATTGCTCTACGAGCAGAAGTTGATCTTCGACGATCAACTTTCGGCGCTCGAGCGCGACTCCAAGAAACACGGCACCACCGGCGCCGACATTGATTTTGCCCTGCTTGTCGACGGCCTGGAGGCCGAACGCGAACAGGGCATCACCATCGATGTCGCGTACCGCTATTTCGCCACCGACAAGCGCTCGTTCATCGTCGCCGACACCCCCGGCCACGAACAATATACCCGCAACATGGCGACCGGCGCCTCCAACGCCGATCTGGCCATTCTGCTCATCGATGCGCGCAAGGGTCTGTTGACGCAGACACGGCGTCACGCGATGATCGTCTCGCTGATCGGCATCAAACACGTCGTGCTCGCCGTCAACAAGATCGACCTCGTCGAATTCAGCCAAGCCCGCTTCCACGAGATCGTCGAGGCGTTCAAGGTGTTCGCCGAACCGCTGAACTTTCGCTCGGTGTTCGCGATTCCGATGTCGGCGCGCTATGGCGACAACGTGTCTCATCTGAGCGAACATACGCCCTGGTACGACGGCGACACGCTGGTCGAATATCTCGAACACATCGATGTCGAAGATCACCGGACCGGCCAGGCTTTCCGCCTGCCGGTCCAGTGGGTGAACCGGCCAAACCTCGATTTCCGCGGCTATTGCGGCACCATCGCCAGCGGCGCCATCAAGGTGGGCGATCCGGTGGTCGTCTCGGCCTCCGGCCGAACCACGACGGTCAAGAGCATTTTTCGCGCGGACGAGTTGGTCGACGAGGCCAGCGCCGGCGACGCGGTCACGTTGACGCTCACCGACGAAGTCGACATCGCCCGCGGCGACGTGCTGGCGCGCCCCGAGGCGCGACCCGAAGTCGCGGATCAATTCACCGCGCATGTCATCTGGATGAGCGCCGACCCGATGCTGCCGGGTCGCTCCTATCTGCTCAAGATCGGCGCACGCACGACGCCCGCCTCGATCAGCGAGCTCAAATATCGCGTCGACGTCAACAGCCGCGAGCATCTTGCCGCCAAGACCTTGGCGCTGAATGAAATCGGTTTCTGCAATCTATCGACGACGCTGCCGGTGGCGTTCGATCCCTATGAGGAGAACCACGACACCGGGTCTTTCATCCTCATTGACCGGCGCACCAACGAGACCGCCGCGGCGGGTGTGATCGCGCACGGCCTGCGCCGCGCGACCAACGTTTATCGCCATGGATTCGCGGTGACGCGCGAATCCCATGCGGCGCTGAAGCATCAGAAACCTGTCGTGCTCTGGTTCACCGGCTTTTCCGGCGCCGGCAAGTCGACGATCGCCAATATCGTCGAGCGCAAGCTGCACCAGCGTGGCGTCCACACCGCCCTGCTCGACGGCGACAACGTGCGCCATGGCCTCAACAAGGACCTTGGTTTCACCGCCGCCGACCGCGTCGAGAACATTCGCCGCATCGCCGAAGTGGCGCGGTTGATGACCGACGTCGGCCTGATCGTGCTGACCTCCTTCATCTCGCCGTTCCGCGCCGAGCGGCGGCTCGCCCGCGACATCGCGGGCGATGGGGAGTTCATCGAAATATTCGTCGACTCCACGCTCGAAGCCGTGATCGCCCGCGACACCAAAGGCCTCTACAAACGCGCTCTGGCGGGCGAAATCAAAAATTTCACCGGCGTCGACCAGGCCTATGAAACTCCGGAAGCGCCCGAATTGCGCTTGCAGACCGCCAACGCCACCGCCGAACAGCTCGCCGATCTGGTCATCGCCGAGCTTGAGGCGCGCGGCCGCATCGATCGCATCTGACGATAAACGCGGCCGGCTCGCGAAGCCGGCCGTAGCCCATTGCGCCCGGACGAAAAACGCGCTTCGATGCGTCATCGGGCCAGAGACTCGCGCGCGGACGCGTGACGAGTCGCTGGCCGCGACAACGACAAACGTTCGAATTCGTTTCGGGAGAGTTTCATGAGAACGGCCGCATGGGTTAGCCTCGGGCTGAGCGCCTTGTTGCTGGGATCGACCGCCGGCGCCTCGGCCAAGACCCTGGTTTATTGCTCCGAAGGCAGCCCGGAAAATTTCCAGCCCGCCATCAACACCACGGGAACCAGCTTCGACGCTGCCCGCCCGGTCTACAATCGCCTGACGGAATTCAAGCGCGGCACGACCGAAGTCGTCCCCGGCCTCGCGGAAAGCTGGGAAGTCACCGATGGCGGCAGCACCATAACCTTCCACCTCCGCAAGGGCGTCAAGTTCCATTCGACCAAGGAATTCAAGCCGACGCGCGACTTCAACGCCGACGACGTGATCTTCTCGTTCGACCGGCAGTGGAAGCCGGACCATCCCTATGCCAAGGTTTCCGGCGGCAAGTACGACTATTTCAACGACATGGACATGCCCTCGATCCTCGACACGATCGAGAAGAAGGACCCCTACACCGTCGTCTTCCATCTGAAGACGCCGAACGTCG